>Ga0182017_10001047_pt1 | contig 21741 bp, 15 predicted proteins | sample 712E3DmetaG_FD_120492 | JGI IMG/M metagenome (GOLD analysis project Ga0182017, IMG submission 120492) | Permafrost microbial communities from Stordalen Mire, Sweden - 712E3D metaG | ecosystem: Environmental > Terrestrial > Soil > Wetlands > Permafrost | place: Sweden: Stordalen | collected... | reverse complement strand
TCGGACGCATCGATACCTATCCGGCGAAGAAGACATTGCAAGCGCTCGGTAATGGTGGAATCGGTGACTTGGGCACCATTGACGAGACTATTGGGGTGGGCATTGCCAGCCGCAATCGCGATCCTGGGTATGCTGGTGTACTGGCCGCTGTTGTCACCGTCGTGGATGTTCCTTGGCAGGCGCAACAGGGTTGCCGGCCGGGGCTCCACAATCGGATTGTCTGCACACTGCTGGGTGACCCAGCTCGCGGTAACGCTGACCTGGCGTCGCCACTTGCCGAGTTGCATGACCAGCGGAAAATCGGTACCCCACGGCACGTTGTTGAGAACAAAGTGCCCGGTGGCGTCGGTCAACGCCGCGGCAATAGGCTGACCCGATACCTGGGCGTCACAAGAGGAGCAGGTCGCACCCGTCGGAATCATATCGAGCGGCGCGTTCGGGATGGACACGATCACGTTGTAGAGCGGGTTCAGACCCGCCGGGTCGTACACCGTGCCGCTGATGCTCGTCGTGGCCGCACCGCTGCAGCGAATCCGCTTCAGGCACAGGCCGCCGCAAGGTTCGCAGACTTTGGCCGTGACGGCACCACAGGGTACGCCGTTCGCGCATGTCGCCGGACAGCTCAGCGTCCCACCGCAACCATCACCGATGTTGCCGCAGTATTGCTGCACGCCGTTGGCGTTGTTGCAGGTGGCTTTCACGCAGTCAGTCCCTCCCAGACACACGTTGTTGCTGCCGCACACCCAGCCGCTGCCCGCAGCCGAGCAGTCCGTGCCGCAATCGAGCAGGTGGCCGCAGCTATCGCCGATGGTTCCACAGTACTGGCCACCCGAGGCTGGCTGGCAAACCAGCGGGGTGCACACCTCTGGCGGTCCCCTGCACAAGCTATCTTGGCAGATCCACCCGGGCTTTGCGCACGTGGTTCCGCAGTGTAGGGGTGATCCGCACCCATCGCCGATGTCGCCGCAGTACTGGTCGCCGCTTGCGGTTGTGCAGGCCACGGGCACGCAGCCACCATCGGTGATACTCGCGCCGCCCGCTTCACTCGGGCCGTCGCCTCCATCCGCGCCGTCCGTTGCCATGGGGCCATCGGTGCTGCTTGTCCCGCCCACTTCACTCGGGCCATCGCTTCCATCCACACCGTCGGTTGCCAGGGGGCCGTCGGCGATGCTCGTGCCGCCCGCTTCCCTCGGGCCGTCGCTTCCATCCACACCGCCGGTTGCCAGAGGGCCATCGGTGACGCTCGTTCCGCCGGTTGCACTCGCAGCGTCGCCTCCAGCAACGCCGCCTGTCCCCACCGGCCCGTCAGTGACACCTGCCCCGCCGGTGGCAGTGGAACCATCGTTTCCATCCATGCCGCCGGTCGCAACCGGCACGTCGCTGTCGCCCACGTCGCTTGCGTCCATCGCTGTCGTACCGCCGTCGCCCGCTGCGCCGCCAGTACCGTCCGTGCTGGCCTCGTTGCCGCTGGGCCTCGCATCGCCGAAGGAATCTGCTGTGTAGGGAACATCAAGCTTGACGTCAGTTGCGTCTCCGCCCCGGACCGTGCCGTCGGATATTCCGATGTCGTAGGTCCTGCGCGCATCTTCACGTGGCGGCGCTGCGTCCACCAGATCGCTGGGAGTGAAGGGCGTCAGCTCGTTCGGCTTACGCACCTGGTCCCGGCAGTTCCCGCCGGTGGTGCAGGTCTGGTTCGAATTCGGGCATGTCTTGCCAATGCACTCGCGCGCCAGAAACAGCTTGAGCAGCATCGACTTGCCCTCGACGAATCCGACGATCGCCGTCTCGCTGACCACAAACGTGGGCCCCTTGTACCCGCTGGCCACGATGGTGATGTTCCCTGCCCCATCGCCGGTTTCCACCACGCCTACGTGCAAGGGCAGCTTGTAGTCATTGATCAGCGAATAGGGCGTGTGTGGAGTTTCCCCGTTCACGGTGATCGCCACGTCCACCTTGTCCAGCTCGCCGGGAACCACCAAATTGCTGTCGATTTCCACGACCAGCATGGTGCGCTGCTTGCCCTGGCACGCGCCCAGCGCTAGTAGCGCCGCCAGTCCCACGAAAGACCGTCTACCCATGGCAGTCACTTACCCACCGGAATGCAGCCATCCAGCCCAGACGGGCAGGTGCCATCGCGCCCTGGACTGCCCGTCGACAACAAGACTGCGGTCACCACTGCCGCAACCACCACCACGCCAATGCCCGTCCACAGCCACCAGCGCGTGCCAGACCCAGACGCGGCAGCGCCTTGTTCACTGGCAGGTTTCTGGCCCAAGTCCAAAGCTGCTTGCGTAGCGGCCGGCTTCACATTATCGGCCGGTGGGGCGGGCGAGGCGAGAACTGGCGCGGCCGCTGGAGGTTCTGCCGGCGCTGCCGCCGGAGCAGCGCTCGGCTCAGGCGGGCCTGGCGACGAAGGCGGCGGTGCCGCCGGCCCGGGAGCCACAGGTGGCGTTTGGCTCTCACTCGGTGCTGGCGCCCAGGGCTTCCGCTCGAACGGGTCTTCCCAGATCCCAGTCAGCCGGTCGGCCTGTGCCGGCGATGCCTCCGGCTTCTTGGCCGCAGTCTTCGCCTCGGCCGCTGTCTCCAAGTCCTTGATCTTCGCTTCGATCATCTCGCGGTTGGGCGTTGCCGGCCTTTCGCGCAGGAATGCCTTGTACGCGATGATGGCTTCCTTGACGTGCCCGGCCTGGCGCTGGGCCTGGGCCACATTGAACAGCAGGGCAGCGTCGCCCGACAGCTTGTAGGATTTCTGGAATCCAGCGATGGCTTCCTCTCACTGCCCCAAGTTGAAGGCACGCAGGGCTTCCTCGTACGCCTGCTTGGCCGCCACCAGATCCGCACTCGGCGGCGGCTTGGGCGCCTCGGATGCGGGCTTCGCTTTCGCCGCGTGTGCTGACTTGCCCCCTGCCGCCAAGGCACTCGCGGCCTGGCCCACCATCGCAAGGGCGATCAGCACCCCGACCACCCAGTGCCGCCACCCGAGATCTCTGTCCGCCAGCGCGGGCATTTTTCCGCCCTGGTTCTTGGCGAAGCGGGAGATATCGTCGGCAATCAGAGCCATGTGCCGCAAAGCACCCCGAGACGATTGTAGCGGCAACGGCGCGGGCCGGCAAGAAGAACGCACTGGGAGCATCGAGTAGCCCGTCGACCGCATCGGGGACGGGCTGCCCGTCGACCGCCAGGAATAGCAACAGCGCGATCAGGGCAGCTCGGCTATCCACACCCCGTCGTGGGGCGAATATGATCAGCACCTCCCGGTTGGGCAGCAACGTCGCCGTGTGACCGGCCCTTGCCACGCCCATGCGACCGGTGGCCGTGAACGTGCCGGCCGCTGGATCGTATAGCTCCGCGCTCGCGAGATAGTTGCCTCCAACCGCACCCTGTCCGCCGACGATGAGCACCCCGTTGGGCAACAACGTTGCGGTGAGGCCTTGCAACCATGTGAACCATGGTCCCTCCATTCGGCTTTCGCCGCAAACAGCGCGATTACGGCAGGTCGGCGACTCACAGCGAATCGAAGAATCGATGCAGCAGGGCTACTGCACAGTCAGGTCCGCTTCCGAGCGCTTGTCTACCGACGAGCCCCCAACCATGAGGTGCACTGTGCCGGGCTGGACAGCGAAGGCTTTCGCGGTCGCATCCCAGTAACCGAGCTGGCCGTAGGTGAGAGTCAAGGCCACTGTCTTGGTTTCGCCGGCCGCCAGGGTGACCCGCTGGAACCCCTGTAGCTGCTTCACCGGTCGAGGCACGCCAGTGGTGGTTGGGTAGCTCACGTAGAGCTGGACGACTTCGTCCCCGGCGAGGGTTCCGCTGTTGGTCACGTCCACGCTGACGGTAACCGAACCGCCTTGCGCCAGGGTCGCGGCACTCAATCGCAAAGCCGAGTAGGTGAAGGTCGTGTAGCTCAAACCGAATCCGAACGGATAGAGCGGCGTGCCCGTGAAGTACATGTACGTCCGGCCCTTGCGGATGTCGTAGTCCGTCTTGGCGGGGATGTCGGTCAGGGCTTTGTACCAGGTCACCGTGGTCCGGCCGCCCGGGTTGTAGTCGCCGAACAGCACGTCGGCCAGGGCGTTGCCGAGCTCCTGGCTGGAGTGGGTGATGTGGACGATGGCGGGAACGTTGGTCTGCACCCAAGTGATGGCCTGCGAGAAGCTCGACATATCCACCACGATCGTGTGTGGGTTCGCGGCAAACACCGCCTGGATCAGGGTCAACTGCTCGGGCTTGAGATCGATGTAGGTGCGGTCCACGGATTCCTTGCTGTCATAACCACCCGTGCAGCTACCAAAGGTCGTGTTGCCGCATGTCGGGTTGTTCCCGACCACCACGATGGCCGCGTCCGCGCCAGTCGCGATGTTCACCGCCGCGCCACCGGTGTTGTCCAAGGCATACTGCACGTTCACGCCGGTGCCCACTGCGGCCGTGATTCCAGCCCGCGCGGTGACTGTGTAGGGCGGCTTGCCACCGTACCAGTCAGAAATGTCCACGTCGGCATTGGGACCGATTACTGCCAATGATTTCACGGTGGACTTGTTGAGAGGCAGCAGGTTTCCATCGTTCTTCAACAGCACAATTGACTTCTGGGTCACCAGGCGCGCCAGCGCCTTTGCGCTATCGCTAGTCCAGGGCGTGGAATTTCCGTCGACCGTTGAGTAGGGCGTCGACGGATCAAACTCGCCCAGACGAAATCGCATGCGGAAGTTGCCGGCTAGGGCGGCGTCCATGTCGGCAGTGGTAAGCAATCCGTCGGTGTAGGCTTGCTGCATGGCCGAGGCGTTCCCCGACAGCATGACGGCGGTGCCAGCCTTGACAACCCCGGCGGCGGCAGCTTCCAGGCTCGGGAAGTACTTGTAGCTCTGGTAGGTCGCCTGCATGGCACCCGCGTCGGTGCAGATCATTCCGTCGAATCCCCACTCTCCGATCACGACACTCTTGATCACTGGCGAGCACGCGGCTGGGACCCCGTTGACGGCGTTGTACGACGTCATGAACGATTGTCCGTGGGCGTTCACGATCGTCTCGTAGAAAGGAACCAGGTAGTACTCGCGCAGGTTCCGGTCATCAACAATCACATTGGTGCTGCCGCGCTTTTCTTCCTGATTGTAGACAAAGAAGTGCTTCATGGTCGCGGCGGCTTGCAGGGCGAGCGGGTTGCTACCTTGCAGGCCGCGGACAAGAGCCTTGGCCAACTCCCCAACCAGGTACGGGTCCTCGCCCAGACTTTCCTCGGCGCGGCCGGCCCGAGGATCTCGCGTCAGGTCCACCACGGGGCAGCGGATGGCCAGGCTGGAGTGCGTCCCGTTGTATTTCTTGAAGTAGACGCGGGCCTCGTTTCCCACCTGGGCAAATGCCTGAGTGAGCACATTGGTATCCCAAGTCTCGCCCAGGCCCGAAGCCTGCGGGAACTGGGTCGAGAGGATGGCCGTCTCACTGGGGGCCCAACCCAGCCCGTGGATGCCTTCGGTATAGGTGCTGAAGGCTGAGATTCCCAGCCGAGAAATGGCGGGCTGGTGCTCGGTGAGCAGCGACACCTTTTCCGCATCAGTCAGCAGGCCCAGGAGATTGGTCACGCGCTCCTCGAGGGAAAGGCAAGGATTGCGAAATGGATAGGCGTAGGTGCCCCCGGTCGGACAGGTCGGCGTATACGGTCCGCCGACGCCGCCAGCCGGGCCGCCCCCGGTCGCAGTACCACCGGCCGCAATACCACCGGCGCCACCTCGCGCAGTGCCACCGGCGCCGCCACTGGCACTGCCTCCGGTGTTTCTCCCGCCCGTGCCCGTGCCGCCAGTTCCCGCCGAGGAGCCACCCGCGCGGGCGCCGCCCGCCCCACCCGCCACGCCGCCCGTGGTCTGCACGCCGCCGCTGGCAGAAGTGCTGCCACCGGTTCTGGGCGAGGTACCTCCGGTCGCCGTCGAGCTACCGCCCGTGGCCGGGATCCCGCCGGTCATGGCAGTACCGCCGGTTGCCTGCCCGCCACTCGCACTGGAGATCCCGCCAGACGCAGCCCCGCCTGTCGCAGTCAAGCCGCCGGTGGCTTGAGCCCCCCCGGAGTTTCCACCGCCCGACGATGACGCGCCTCCTGCACCGGTTCTGCCGCCGCTGGCCGGACCACCGCCCGTCGCCCCCGGGCCGCCGTCCTTCCCACCCGAGTTTCCACACCCCAGGGCCAGAAAGACCGCCAGCAAACTCACCGGCGTGATCGTCTTGCCTGCTCTCAGACCACTCGTCATTGCGTGCGCTTGGAACATGTTCTCTCCTGTTCGATCCATACAGTGCACCCAAGAGCGAATTCTGGCTCTCTAGGCACCCGAGACCGCGTCAGCCCCACGCCGCAGCGCGCCTTCTCCTCATGGAGCCGCAGCATCAACGGCGCGCAGCACCTGGTCAGTCCTTGAGGCGCGCCTGAACCTTGGCGGAAGAAAGCTCGCGGAGCGCGTCGTTGGCGACCCAGCGGGCGCTGCGGGCTGCGGGATCACCGCCACGCTCCCCACCAGCGCGCTGGTTTGCGGCACTGCGGATCCTCTCGGCGCAGGCAATGGCGGCCGCGTTCAGGACCCGGTTGCGCTTGCCGATGTTGCGGAGTGCCCAGTTCACCGCCTTCTTGACGAAGTTGCGCTCGTCGGAGGCGCCGCGCTCGATCACCGGCAGCAGCCTCAAGAAGGCCCGGTTGCCGGCTGACTTGTCATGCACGGCCAAGCCTGCCATCAGAGCGAAACCAGCGCGCTTGACCCACTCCTGGTCGCGCCTTGCCCACTTCACCGCCTTGGACCACGCGTGCTTGGTCAAGTCGAAGAGGCTGGTCGTCGCCTGATCGCAGATGTCCCACGAGTCGAAGTCGCGCGCCCACGCCTCAAACTGTTGGTCGCTGACCAGAGCCGGATCGTCGACGAAACAGGCCAAGAGCCGCGCCTCATGATTCCCCGTCGCCCACAGCGCGAGCGCCAACCCGTGGTCAGTGCCGAGCCGCTTGGCGACCTTGCGCAGTTGGTAGATAGAAACGCCAAACGCATTCTCGACATTGATCCCGTATCGAGCCATTCCCGCCCGGTTATCCTCACTCCCCATCCCACGCAACTCGGCGAGGATGTCGGCAACTTCTTGGTGAGTCGTGGTCGGGATCCTCATGTTCAAGCGACTTGCGACACTGGGATGAGACTAGCAGGCGGCCGCCCCCGCACCAAATCACTCCGACCACGGCCACGGCCTCTTGCGGCTATCGCGGGATTAGGGCGGGTCGCCCGGCGCGGACATCGCTGCTATAAGGAAGCTCGACATGGAATCTCTGCGCGTGGACGCTCTTGTCATTGGCGCCGGACCCGGCGGCTATGTGGCCGGCATCCGGCTCGGGCAACTAGGCAAGAAAGCCTTGGTGGTCGAAAGGGACAAGGCGGGCGGGGTGTGCCTGAATGTGGGTTGCATCCCGTCCAAGGCGCTCATCAATGCGGCCAAGCTATACGAAAAGATCGCGCACGGGGCTGACTTGGGCATCCTGGTGGACAACCCGCGCGTCGACATGGCCAAGCTGCAGTCGTGGAAGGACGGTGTGGTGGGCAAGCTTTCGGCCGGGGTGCGCCAGTTGCTCAAGGCCAATGGCTGCGACTGGCGCAGCGGAAGCGCGCGTTTGCTCGCGCCGGGCAGGGTCGAAATCCAAGGCACTGGACCTGACGCTGGCAAGACGATCTTGGTGGAAGCTGGCCACATCGTGATCGCCACGGGCGCGCGGCCACTGCAGATCCCGGGCTTCGCCTTTGACGGCATTCGCGTCCTCGATTCAACTGGTGCGCTCGCCCTCACCGAGGTGCCGCAGCGCCTGGTCGTGATCGGCGCCGGCTACATCGGCATGGAGATCGGAACGCTGTACGCCAAGCTGGGCAGTCGGGTGGTCTTCGTCGAGGCCCTGCCGAGCATCTTGTCCGGAAGCGAGCCTGATTGCGTCCAGGTGGTGGCGCGCAAGGCGAAGCAGCTCGGTACGGAAATCATCGTCAGCGCCAGGGCCAGTGGCTGGTCTGAGAAGGGCGACCGTGCGGTGGTCACAGTGGCGACCGCGGCGGGCGAGCGACAAATCGACGCCGACAAGATCCTGGTCGCGGTGGGCCGCCAACCCAACAGCGAGGATCTGGGCTTGCAGGCTGCTGGCGTGCGGGTGGAACGCGGCTTCATCCCAGTGGACAGCAAGCTGCGCACCAACGTGCCCGGCATCTACGCCATTGGCGACGTGGTGGGGCAGCCCCAGCTCGCCCACAAGGCTTCGCGCGAGGCTGAGGTGGTGGCCGAGGTGATCGCCGGACGTGCCGCTGAGATGGACGTGCAGGTCATCCCGTCGGTGGTGTTCACCGATCCGGAAATCGCGTCCGCTGGGCTCACTGCTGCCGAGGCCGAGCAGCGGGGCCTGCAGGTCACCCTTGGCAAGTTTCCCTTGCTCGCGCTCGGCCGCGCTCTGGCCAACCACGACAGCGACGGGTTCGTGAAAGTCGTGGTCGAGACGGGTAGCCGGAAGGTGCTGGGCGTCCACATCGTGGCCAATGGCGCTGGCGATCTGATTGCCGAAGCAGCCTTGGCCATCGAAATGGGCGCCCTGGCGGGCGACATCGCCGGCACTATCCACGCCCATCCCACCCTGCCCGAGGCCATTATGGAGGCCGCCAAGGCCGCCTTGGGCGAAGCCATTCACATTCAGAATCGGAAGTGAACCATGCGAGTACTGGTCACCGGCGGTGCTGGGTACATCGGGTCACACACAGTGGCACTGCTGCGCGCACGCGGCGATTTCGTGGTGGTGCTCGACAGCCTGGAATTCGGGCATCGCGAGGCCATCGGGGATGCGCCCTTGGTGGTGGGCCGCACTCAGGACCAGGCCCTGGTTGGGCAAGTGATTGGGGACCACCAACTGGACTCGATCATCCACTTTGCCGCCTACAAGGCTGCGGGCGAGTCCATGAGCAAGCCCGCCAAGTACTTCGACAACAACGTCCACGGCTCGCTCTGTCTGCTAGAGGCTGCCCAGCAGGCGGGGGTGCGGCGCTTTGTGTTTTCTTCGACTGCTGCGGTATATGGCACGCCGCAATCCCTGCCCGTGGGCGAAGACGCGCCCCTGCGTCCAGAGAACCCCTACGGCGAAAGCAAACTCCTAGTGGAGCAGATGCTGCGCTGGTTTGACACCTGCCACGGCCTGCGGGCCGTGTCTCTGCGCTACTTCAATGCCGCCGGCGCCGCTCTGGATGCCGGCAACGGTGAAGATCCGCGCTTCGTGCAGAACCTCATCCCCTTGGTGATGAACGCGGCCACCGGACGCGCAGCCAAAGTCTCGGTCTTCGGCACGGACTATCCGACGCCGGACGGCACTTGCATCCGCGACTACATCCACGTGTTGGATCTGGCCGAGGCGCATGCGCTTGCCCTCGATTTTCTCACCACGCACAACCGGTCTGAGGTGTTCAATCTGGGCACCGGCAAAGGCGCGTCGGTGTTCGAGGTCCTGCGCGAAGCCCGGCGCGCCAGCGGCGTGAACTTCGCCGCCGAGAACACGGCTCGCCGTCCCGGTGATCCCGCGGCGGTGTGGGCCGACAACCGCAAAGCGCGCGCCGTGCTCGGCTGGCAGCCGCGCTACGGCCTGCGCGAGATCGTCGAAACCGCCTGGGCCTGGAGCAAGAGCCACCCCGACGGATTTTGCTAGATACGGTTTGGCCGCTACTTCTTCTTGATCGAGATCAGCTCGATGTCGAAGACCAACATGCCGGCCGGCGCGCCGGGACGCCGGGGCGGATCGCCGTAGGCCAGGTCGGCCGGGATCCAGAAGCGCATCTTCTCTCCCTCGACCATCAAAGGCACGCCCTCGGTCCAGCCTTTGATGACGCCAGTGAGGGGGAACTCCGCGGGCTGGCCACGCTGGACCGAGCTGTCGAACATCTTGCCGTCAGTGGTCCAGCCACTGTAGTGGCAGGTGACTGTGTCTTCAGCCTTGGGGTGGACCTTGCCTTTGCCCTTTTGCAGGACCTTGTAGGCCAGGCCCGACTTGGTCTTCTTGGCGTCCTTGGGCGGAGCCGCCACGTCCGCCGGAACCGCCGGCGGCTTGATGCCCGCGGTGATGCCGAGCAGCTCGATATCGAAGACGAGCGTGCCGGAGGGACCGCCCGGACGCCGAGGCGTGTCGCCATAGGCCAGGTTGGCGGGAATCCAGAAACGCCGTTTCTCGCCCACCACCATCAGTTGCAGACCTTCGGTCCAGCCCTTGATCACGCCACTTAGTGGGAACTCCATCGGCTGGCCGCGCTGGACCGAGCTATCGAACATCTTGCCGTTGGTCATCCAGCCGGTGTAGTGGACCTTGACCTTGTCCCAGGCGTTGGGCTTTTCGCTGCCGGTGCCTTTTTGCAGGACCTTGGAAGCTAGGCCGCTCGCCGTCTTCTCAGCTCCGGCGGGCGCCGCGGCCACATCAGCAGGCGCCGGAATTTGCGCCGGTTCCGGGGGCGGGGCCGGTTTGGCAGGCGCAGGAGCAGGTGGTGGTGTCGGTGGAGTCTTCCCCACCGCTTCATTCTTGCACGCGAGGGAGGCAAGACCGATGAATAGGGCCAGAAGGGTTGTCTTTCGCATGGGGGAACTCTTGCCAGGATCCTGCCGGGTGTCAACCCCTATAGGCCTCACCGTGATCCCGGGACATCCGCAGGAGGTCATGGCCGAAGACGTGGCCGTGGCCGGAGTGAAGCGGTAGCGTGGGCGGCAGCGACCAGCGAGGTGCGGTCCGCGGGAGCGGCCGCGGCCCGCTAGCTGCGGCCCGGCGTGCCCAGCGGTGCTACTGGGTCCAACCCGACTGGATTAGGGTGAGGTTGGCAGCATTGTTTACGGTGACCATATAGTTTGGCTTCGTGCCGCTCAGCTTGGCGACGCCGCCCGTGCCTTCCAGGCCTGCCCAGTAACAGCTTCCCATTGCATAGGCTTTCATCTGGGTCGTAATGCCCTGCATGAAGAGACTTTGGCCGACGTATTCAGTGACGATGGTCCGGTTGTAGTAGGGGCCCGCGTGCGTCTTCACGGCGGCCTGCGCAGCTGCCACAGTGTTCCCGACGCTATCATAAATGTGAAGAGAGAGGAGGCAGTTGGGGAGGGCGGCCCCTTGTTGATTGACGTCGATGTCAGTGGTGGTTCCGGCCACGAGAACCCGATTCGCGGGAACGCTCGGGTTTGCCGTCATCCATTGCTGGACGAGCGTGATGAAGGCAGTCGCACTGTATCCTGAGGGTTCGTTGAAGACGTCGAAATAGACGAGATCGCTTGACACGTACGCATCAACAACCGTTTTCCACATGGTGTTCCACGTAGTCGTGTCGGCTACATGATTGCTACCCGGCGGCAACCAGTACGCAACGATCACCTTCATGTTCTGGCTGATAGCCGCATCGAAAATGCCCTTGTAGGCGGCCCACGTAGTAGCGGTGTTAACCGTTGTCTCGTTGATCGGAATGCGGAATGAGTTCGCGCCCAGCACAGTCTTGAATCCTGAGAGGATTGCATTGGACGAGGCCAGAACGGTGTCATAGGTGTCCGTGGCGGCGAGTCCGGTCAGCACTAGCGCCCCTTTTTGGAAGTTATCGCCTGCGTCGGCCCAGTTGAAGCAATGGAAGCTGGCTGACTCCGCAGCCAGGAGGCCACCGTCGCCGACCGGGATGCTGCCGCCAGACGCGGTTGCCCCGCCCACGCCAGTGGTGCCACCAGTGGGTCTTGCACCGCCGGTGTTTCCACCGGTCGTGGCCCCGCCGGTGGCGCTAGATCCACCCGTGGCCGTGGTGCCAGCAGTTCTTCCCCCCGTGGCCGTGCTGCCCGCCGTTCCCCCGCTGGCCGTGCTGCCGCCCGTTGCCGTGGCTCCTCCGGACGTCGTAGTCCCTCCCCTTTCGGTCAAGCCACCCGTGGCCGGGGAGCCGCCGCTCGTCGTGGCGCCTCCTGCGCTGGTAGTGCCGCCGCTCCTGGTAGCGCCTCCTGCGCTGGTAGTGCCGCCCGCGGTGGTCGCGCCGCCGGAAGTTTGGATGCTTCCTCCCGATGCGACAGTCCCCCCTGTGGTCGGAGTCGCCGTGCTGCCGCCCGTCGCCACCGTGCCCCCAGCGCTCGTGGCACCGCCACTTCCAACCACTCCTCCGCTTCCCGGACTGCCGCCGGACTCGGTTGCGGAAGTACTGTTGCTTGAGCAAGCGCCCAGGGCCAGGGCCAGTGAGAGGCCTGCCAAGAATGTGAAACGAGTCGAATCCTGAGGGATGGAAGTCATGGCGAAGCCTCCTGTCTTGAAGTGGTCATCTCTGAACTGTCTTGCTGCCAGCAAAAGCTTCTCTCGATCGATGGGTGTGATTGAACTCGGGTGCTATGCTAGGCTTGCTGCTCTAGTCGCGTGGGGAGCCCGCCGGCTTCGCCGATGGCGCCGCGGGAGGGCATGGGAACCCTTCGATGGTTCCCATGTGGGAGCAGTAGCACCTGAGGCAATTTCGGTTCAAACGGCCAGTTGGTACACCAGGACTTTCTCCTGGCCGAAAGCGTTAGAAGATCGAATGTATTGCAGATACGTCGCTTGCCTACGGGCTCCAACCCGACTGGATCAAGGTGAGTGTGGAAGCATTGTTTACAGTGAGCGTTAGATTCGTTCCCGTGCCGTTGATCTTGGCGATGCCGCCGGTGCCTTCCAGGCCCGCCCAGTAGCAGCTCCCCATTCCATAGGCTTTCATCTGGGTCGTAACGCCCTGCATGAAGCCAGCATTGCCGACATATTCAGTGACGATGGTCCGGCTGTAGTAGGGGCCCAGGTGCGTCTTGAGGGCGGCCGACGCGGTGTCCGCGGTGGTACCACTACTATCATAAATATGAAGAGAGAGGAGGCAGTCGGCGATACGACTGTCTTTCCCTTGCTGGTTGACGTCGTTGTCATTGTAGTTGCCGGCCACCACAACTCGATTGTGAGGAACATTCGGGAACTGTGCCAGCCATTGCACGGCCAACGTAATGAACGCGGTTGGACTGAGCGCCCAGGGCTCGTTCATGATGTCGAAATAGACGAGGTCGTTGGTCACGTACTCATCGACGACCGATTTCCACATGCTGTAGAATACGGTAGTGTCGGCGGGCTTTCCACCGTTGTTGCCCGCCTGGCCCCAGTACGCAACCATGACGTTCATGTTCTTGCTGATGGCGGCATCGATAACGCCTTTGTAGGCGGCCCACCAGGTAGGGTTGGTGACAATCGTTGCTTCGTTGATGGGGATGCGAATGGAGTTCGCGCCCAGCACGGTTTGAAATCCCGAGAGGATCGCATTGGCCTTGGCCAGAACGGTGTCATAGGAGTCCGAAGTGGACAGTCCGGTCGGCTTGAGCGGCCCGGATTGGAAGTTGTCGCCCGGGTCGGCCCAGTTGAAGCAATGGAAGCTGGCTGACTCCGCAGCCAGGATACCGCCGTCGCCGGTCGTGATGCCACCCGACGCGGTGGCGCCGCCCGCACCGGTGGTGCCACCGGTTGGCCTTGCACCACCGGTGTTCCCACCGGCAGCCGAAACCCCGCCCGTGGCAGTAGATCCACCCGCGGCCGTGCTGCCACCCGTTCTTCCCCCGGTGGCCGTGCTCCCCGCCGCTCCCCCACGGGCGCTGATCCCGCCTGTGCTTCCCCCGGTAGCCGTGGTCCCTCCGGACGCGCCGCCGGTTGCGACCGTGCCACCTGCGGCGGTGGCGCCGCCAGTGGCGGAAGAGCCGCCGCTCCTGGTAGCGCCTCCTGCGCTGGTCGTGCCGCCCGCGCTGGTCGCGCCGCCGGAAGTCTGGATACTTCCTCCTGACGCGACCGTCCCCCCTGAGTTCCCAGTTGATTGGCTGCCACCTGTCGGAACCGTGCCCCCAGCGCTCATGGTGCCACCACTTTCAACCACTCCCCCGCTTCCCGGGCTGCCGCCGGACCCGGTTGCGGAAGTGCCGTTGCTGGAGCATGCGCCCAGAGCCAGGGCCAGGGAAAAACCTGTCAACAATGTGAGACGAATCGAATCCTGAGGGAGCGAAGTCATCGCGAAGCCTCCTGGCTTGAAACGGTCATCTCCCAAATGTCCTGCTGACAGCAAAACCTTCTCACAATCGACGGGCGTGATTGGACACGAGCGTTATGCAAGGCTTGCCAGCCTTGTCGCGTGGGGAGCCCGCCGGCTTGGCCGGCGGCGCCGCGGAAGGGCATGGGAACCCTGCGAGGGTTCCCATGTCAGCGCAGTAGCGCCTGAGGCAATTTCGGTTCAACCTGCCCACTCTCTGCTGACGAACAGCGTCAGGCTCGGGGATGCGCTGTGAACATTTGGGCAATCGGGGTACAAGAGGCTGGCATGGCCCTGTTTCAGAAGCCCGCGCGCACACCCGCGGATATTGCGCGCGGTCGCCCACTCGACATCTCGCCCACTGAGGTGGCGGCCCTTGACGAGGACGAATGGTACCGCCAGGTTTTCCGCGGCGATGAGGTTCCACAGCTAACCCTGCGCACGGTGGTAATGGGCTCGCTGCTCGGGTTCCTGCTCGCGTTTACCAATCTGTACGTGGGCCTAAAAACCGGGTGGGGCCTGGGAGTGGCGATCACCGCCTGCATCGTCTCCTTCGCCCTGTGGAATGCCTGTCTGAAGGTCGGCCTGGCCCGCACGCCGCTGTCCATCCTCGAGAGCAACTGCCTGCAGTCCACGGCTTCGGCCGCCGGGTATTCCACTGGCAGTACCATGGTCTCCGCCACGCCGGCGCTGCTCTTGCTGAGCGTGACGCCGCAGGAGCCAGCGGGCCAGCATCTACCGTGGGCGGTACTGGCCGGCTGGACTTTCTTCCTGGGCATGCTGGGGGTGGCCTTGGCGGTGCCCATGAAGCGCAACATGATCAACCAGGAGCGCTTGCGCTTTCCCTCGGGCATCGCGGCTGCCGTCACCCTGCAGTCGCTCTTCAACCACGGGCGCGAGGCAGCCGCCAAGGCCAAGGCCCTGTTCTACGCAGCGCTGGTCGCCAGTGTGCCGCCCATTATCATGGATTTGCCCTTGCGCGCAGGCGATGCGCCCGGTGCGCGCAAGGGCCTGGTTCCTGACACCTCGCCCATTTTCAATTGGTTGCCCAGCCGGGGCACCAACCCGAAGACCGGCGCCGCCTTCAGTGCAGCCGACTGGAACATCTTGCTCGACAACAAGCTGGTCATGATTGCCGCAGGCGCGCTGACTGGGCCCCGCATCTGCCTGTCCATGGTCGCCAGCGGTGTGCTGCTTTGCTACTGGCTCGGCCCGGCTGGGCTGACTGCGGGCGCTGTGCACACCCCTGCTCATGCCTGGCGCGAGATCGGGGTCTGGGTGGGCGCGCCCATGATGATCGCTGCGGGTTTGCTCAGCTTTGCGGTGCAGGGACGCACGCTTGGCCGCGCCCTGCGTAGCCTGGGCACGCGCGGCGGCCCGCAAAGCCATGCCGCGGTTGAAGTGCCGGGGACCTGGTTCGCGGCTGGCGCACTGGTGGCCACAGTGGGCGTGCTGGCCATTGGCCACATGCACTTTGGCATTCCTTGGCACCTGGGCCTGTTGGCGGTGTTGCTGACCTTCTTCCTTTCTCTGGTAGCCTGCCGGGCCACGGGCGAGTCCGACATCACTCCCATCGGCGCGCTCGGCAAGATCACGCAACTGGTGTACGGCGTGCTCATCCCGCAGAACGCCACCGCCAATCTCATGACCGCCAGTATCACCGCCAATGCCGCAGCCTCCAGTGCCGACTTGTTGACCGATCTCAAGTCAGGCTACCTGCTGGGCGCCCATCCGCGCCGGCAATTCGTGGCCCAGTTTCTCGGCATCTTCGCCGGGACGGCGGCCACGGTGCTTGGCTTTCGCCTGCTCGTGCCTGATGCCACGGCCCTGACCGGAACCGCCAGCAGCCCTGCCGCATTTCCCGCTCCCGCAGCCCAGGCCTGGCTGGCCGTGGCCCAGGTCTTTCAGAAAGGGCTGCAGAACCTGCACCCAATGGCTCGCACGTGTATCTGGTGGGGTCTTGCCGCCGGTGCCCTGCTGGTCGTGATCGAGCTTGTCCTGCCCAAGTATCGCAAATGGCTCCCCTCGCCCACCGGCCTGGGGCTGGGTTTCATCCTGCCCTTCTTCAATCCATTTTCCATGCTCCTCGGCGCTCTTGCCGCGTGGCTCTGGTCAAGGCGCAGTTCCGCGCATGCCGACCGCTACGTGGTTCCGGTGGCCTCCGGGATCATTGCCGGCGAATCCATCGTCAGCGTCGCCATCGCGCTGGTGAACAATCTTCTCCTGCGCCACTGAGATTGATTGGACCATGGTGCTTGACCATGGTATAAATATGCCTATGGACTCCATGGCCATCTCCAAGTTCAAAGCCACCTGCCTCGCGACCTTGGAACGGGTGAGGAAGACCGGACGTCCCTTGCGGGTCACTCGTTTCGGCAAACCCATCGCCGAGATCTGTCCCCCCACGCCGCTGCCGACGCCGCGCAACTGGCTGGGAGCCCGGCGCCATACCGGAACGATCCTGGGCGACATCGTCGGTCCCACCGGCGACTTGGTCGACTGGGAGGCGCGGAAGTGAAGATTCTGCTCGACACCCATGTCTGGATCTGGAGCCATCTCGATCCTGACCGCATCGGCAAGCGTCTTGCCCAGCACATCCTGGATTCGGCGAACGAACTCTGGCTGTCGCCCATCAGCCTTTGGGAGTTCCTGGTGCTGGTCGAAAAGAAGCGGCTAGCAATCCCAGAAGATCCTGGGGATTGGATCGCCGCTGCCCTGGCCGAGGCGCCCATGTATGAGGCACCGCTGAACCACGAGGTGGCTCTGGCCAGTCGAACCATCAAGGTCGGGCACGAGGATCCCGCCGACCGCTTTCTCGCCGCCACGGCCGCGGTTTACGACCTGGTGCTTGCCACCGCCGACCAACGGCTGCTGGCAGGCAGGGGCTTCCGCACGCTCGCCAACCGGTAGCCGCGTGCCCATCCACGCCTGCGGGGCGAACGCAGTTCGCCCCTACTGTCATCGAAGCGGGTGCAGGGACAGCGCCGAGACCTTGGTTGGCGCACGGATCGTGCTAGATTTGTAAGCGCATGAACGGAATTTTCCCCGCCGCTAAGAGGCTAACCCCCTATATGTCCGCACTTCAATGACGATGAGTAAGATTCTAGCTGCACTTCGGCAAGGTACGGATCGCGATGTCACTTTGCATCCGGCCGACAAGCCGGTCTGCTGGCAAGGAGGGCCGAGAACCGGACCGGAATGTACTGATGTACTTGAGGACCGGAAGCGCAGGCCCGACGCAGCCAGCGGGCCGGATCGTCGGCCGTCGTCACCTCCGTGCGTTGAGGCGGAGCTTCGCTAGCCTGATGCGCATCTTGCTCGGATTTGCTCGCCCATGAATTTCCTCCAGCGGATCGCCTATGCGCCGTTTCTGGTGCAGGTGGTGGTGACCAGACGATGCAATCTCTCCTGCACGTACTGCGATGAGTTCGACGACCACTCGTTGCCAGTTCCCACCGACTTGCTCAAGCGCCGGATTGACCAGATACGAAAACTGGGCGTCTGGTCGATCGAATGGTCGGGAGGCGAACCCCTGCTTCACCCAGACCTGTGCGAGCTCACCCGGTACGCGAAGGGCAAGGGCTTCACTCGCGTCATGTTACTCAGCAACGGATTCCTGCTCAGCCAGGACAAGATCGAGGCGCTCAACCAGGCGGGCCTGGATGACCTGCAGGTGAGCGTCGACGGCGTGGTGCCGAATGAAAGCACGATCAAGGTGCTCAAACCCTTGCGCGCCAAACTGGCAATGCTCGCGCGTGCGGCAAAATTCCGCGTCACCCTCAATGCGGTGATCGGCAGCGCGCCCGCCCAGGAAGCCGTCGAGGTGATTGCCTTTGCTCGCGCGCAAGGTTTCCGGCCGCGGGTTTGCTTGATTCACAATCACGACGGACAGATCAAGTTGCGCGCGGACGAGATGCGCGTCTACGAGCAGATTCGTCGCCAGCTCGGGCGGGTGTTCCGCGAGGGCGCCGACTACCGCACCCGTCTCATGCGCGAGGGCCGCGCTCCCTTCAAGTGCCGCGCCGGTAGCCGCTACCTCTACGTCGACGAAGACGGGAACGTTCACTGGTGCTCACAGCAGCGTGGGGCCTTCACGGTTCCACTGGCTGAGTATACGCCGCGACACCTGAAGGAGCAGTTCTACACGCCCAAGGGATGCGCGGATCAGTGCACGGTTGGATGTGTTCGTACTTGTAGTCGCTATGACCAATGGCGCTCGCAGAAGGCGGTCAGCCGCTAGCGCCTTCTCTTCACTCGATGGTCTTGAGAAAGATCCTGCTACTTCGGCCCGGCGCCGCTTTCGATCGCTGCTTGCAAACTGCTGGTGTCGTCCAACGTGTACGTGTAGACCGATGCCGGATCGAACACGCTGCTTGCTCTCAAGTCGGCCGGTGCAGCCCCTGACGTGCCCGAATACAGGTTGTCGGTGGAGCTAACGGCGCTGGTGGCATCGGAGTAGCCGGTCGTATCGATGGGCGTCTTCACCCCGACGAATACGTTTTTCTCGGTGCGCAGGTTGGCCCCGACTCCTACGCCGATGCAGTAGTCGTCGCCTGCCGAGGTGTAGAGGTTGTTGAACAGGTGGACGCGACCGAAGCGCACCCGCGGCTGACGTTCCATGACGAAGTTCGCCCACCAGTTGTGGTGCCAGGTGATGGTGAGGTGCCCGGTATCCTCGCTGGCATTGCCGTCGTCGTGTCCGATGAGATTGCTGTAGCGATGGCCGTTGGCTCCGGTCGAGTCGGAGCCGCTGTTGTCGGTGCGAGCGGACGAGTAGTGGAACTTGGTCCACGAGATTGTGATGAAATCGTCGGCATGGGTGATGTCGAGATTGCCGTCGGTGCCATCCGAGATATCGTCATGATCGAGCCATATGTGATCGGACTTGCCCTGAATCGAGATGGCATCATCGCCCGAGGAACAGCCCGTTGCCGACGAGTAGCTCGGGTCAAGCGCGCAGTTGCCGACCGCGTAGCCGACGATCTTGATGTTGCGAAGGATGACGTTGGACGACCCACTCATCCCGATATGTCCGTGGATCTCGGCCCCGCACAGGCCAACAATCGTCTTGTTCGAGCCGATGGCCACAGCTCCCGGTACCAGCACGCCCTTGACGTAGATCACTGCAGCGGTCGTGCCCTTGACGGCACTCTGCAGGGCCGCAAGGGTGGTGACCGTGACCGGCGCGGCGTTGCCGCCTCCTGTGGTGGAACCAGACGCCGTGGCCCAACCGATTAGCGGACTCGCAGCGGGTGGCGTGGCGCAATCGCCAGTGCCGCCCGCGCCGCCTGTCGCTGTCGAGCCAGCATCCCGGGTTCCACCTGCCCCCGCGGCCCCGGCATCTCTGGTCCCGCCGGCTCCGCTCCCGCCACTGCCTACTGATCCGCCGCTGCTGCCCCCTTGGCCAGTGCTGCGACCCCCGTTGCTTCCGGCCACCGACCCGCCGCTGCTGGTGGTTCCGCCCGTGGCCACCGTTCCTCCACGGCCGCCCATGGTTCCGCCGCTTCCGCCCGTGGTTCCACCGCTGCTGCTCGTGGTTCCGCCGCTGCTGCCGATCATTCCCCCGCTGCCGCCAATCGCCCCGCCCGGTGCTCCCGCCTCGGCCGCTGGCGGCCCCCCTCCGCTGTTGCCGGCCGTGGCCCCGCCGCTGCTCCCGCCTCGTCCGCCGCTGGCCCCGCCCCCGCTATTCCCGGCAAGCGCCCCGCCGCCGCCTCCCCCACTTCCTCCCGCGTTTCCGCCAGCGCCGATTCCACCGGTTCCGGCCCCACCTCGAGGAGATCCTCCCATTGCCGCTCCCGTGTCGCTCGCGCCACCAGATCCGGCCGCGCTGCCGCTGCTGCCGCCGGCGCCGCTTGCGCCAGCGCTGCCGCCCTGACCGCCGACTGTCTTCGAGCCGGTGCCGCCACATGCGACCGCGAACAGCATTGGCAATAGCAGAATGCGTAGGGACGAATGCGTCATGATCATGAGACTGCTTCTAAGTATAGCCTGAGAGCGTGTTCAAGAAGCGACCGGCGCTCCCTGGCAAGCGCGCGTGCCGCCCCAATCGGTTCTATGATAGCGGCGTGACCTCGGGCGCCACCTTCCGCTCGCGCCTGCTGATTTTCGGCGGGCTCTACTTTGCCCAGGGTGTGCCCTGGGGCTTCTTCACCGTGGCCATCGCCTTGCGCCTCACCTCGCTGGGTCTGTCGCCCGCTGGGCTAGGCGATCTGATGTTCGTGGCCTGGCTGCCCTGGGCAGGCAAGCCCGTACTCGGCCTGCTGGTCGACCGGCTTTCCTTTGGCCGACTCGGCCGGCGGCGTCCCTTCATCCTGCTGGCGGAGGCCGGCATGGCGCTCAGCTTGCTGGCCATGGCATTCGCGAACCCGATTGCCGACCGGCCGCTATTTTCCGCCCTGCTCTTCCTGCACAATCTTATGGCAGCGGCCCAAGATGTGGGCACCGACGCGCTGGCCATCGATCTGCTGGCCCCGAACGAGCGCAGCCGCGCCAACGGCATCATGTCCGCGGGAAAGTTTGCCGGTGTGGTGCTGGGTGGCCAGGGCCTGCTCTGGATCGCAAGAGTGGCAGGCTGGCCGGCTGCTTTTGGCTTGGCCATTGCGTTGCTGTTGGTGCCGGCGACGCTGGTGCTCGGGGTGCGCGAGTCGCCCTTGCCCGCGCAGCGGCCGCGCCTGCTCGGCCTGGCCCTGCGGGCCTTCTCCAGCCGAGTCGTGCTGCTCGGGGCCTGCTTTGCTCTGGTGGTGGACATGGCCGACAGCCTGACCTTCCCGCTCACCTACCCTCTCTTTCGCAATCAACTCGGTTTTTCCGAACAGCAGGTGGCGTCACTGGCCACCATCGGTGGGATTGTGGGCGCGCTGGGTTCTTTGCTGGGCGGCGTGCTGGGCGATCGCCTGGGCTGCCGTCGCACTCTCCTCGGCGCGTGCCTGGCCGTGGCCGGCATCAACCTCGGGTTCTCCGCCTGCCGAGGGCTGTGGGGCCACTTTCCCTTTCTGCTCGCGTACACCGTTGCGGAAGGCATTGCGGCCGGCGTGGTCTACGCCACCATGCTGGCGCTCTTCATGAATCTCACCAACCCACGCCTCGCCGCCACGCAATTCCAGATCTACATGGCTCTCATCAACGTCAAGGACGCATGGGCGCAGAAGCTGGGCGGACGCCTGGCCGAACGCATTCCGGCGCCTGCCATGTTCGGCCTGAGCGCGGTCGTCGAGCTGCTGCCGCTTTTGCTCCTGCCCTGGCTCGACGCCCGCCGAGCCCAGGCCGACTTCGCCCGCGACACACATCCTGGTAGTACAGAGAGGTCAGCACGACCATGATCTACACGCACGTGTTGAACCGCGGCGCCGGCGGAGTTCGCAGTCCCCTGGACCGCTGAAACTCACGCGCGCGGTGCGAGTTCTTATCTGCTTATCCGACAGCTGTGGGTTTGTTTATCCGACAGGCATAGGGGGCAGCATTTCAGGAAGGGCAGGGGGACAACACCGCAGAATTGCGGGGGTTCACGGGTTGACGCCGTCTGCGAAAGGGTGCGACTATCGCTGGGATATTGAATATTTTTCGGGGGAGAATAGTAGTTGAACTAAGCGCGCTGGCGCGCGCGGCACGGATCGGCTAGGCGAGGGGCGCCGTCTCGAAGATCGTTGTCCTTGCGACGTGGAGTCGCACAAGGAGGACAACGATGGGCGCAATTCGAGAG
>Ga0182017_10001046_pt1 | contig 21755 bp, 19 predicted proteins | sample 712E3DmetaG_FD_120492 | JGI IMG/M metagenome (GOLD analysis project Ga0182017, IMG submission 120492) | Permafrost microbial communities from Stordalen Mire, Sweden - 712E3D metaG | ecosystem: Environmental > Terrestrial > Soil > Wetlands > Permafrost | place: Sweden: Stordalen | collected... | reverse complement strand
TGTTGAAGGAAAATCATTTGTTCCTGACTCATTAAAATATGCAAAAATTAAAGCATTCCCTTTTATTGCAGGAATTGCCGAATCGGTAGAAGAAAATGCATTGATCCAATATGGTGAAAAACAATATATTGCTACAATAAAGGGTGTTACGAGTAATTTTAATTTTATTTCGGGCATAGACAAAAAGATAACAGAAGGTAAATTTCTACTTAACAATGGCAAAGTACCTTATGCGATTGTTGGACAGGGAGTAGCGTATTATTTATCCGTTGGCCTCAATTTAGGTGATCCTCTTGTCATCTATGTGCCAAGAAAATCAGCAGAAGTTTCATTTATCCCAGAAGAAGCTGTTAACAAAAAATTTATTATGCCATCAGGTATTTTTTCTATTGAACAGGATTTTGACGCTAAATATGTATTGGTACCAATAGATTTTGCTAGAGACATTCTTGAATATAACAAGGAAGTTACATCGCTGGAAATTAAAGTAAAATCAGGGGAAAACATAGAAAAAGTGCAGAAGAAAATTGAAAATATCTTAGGTCCCGGATATCAAGTAAAGAACCGATATCAACAACAAGAGATGTTTTATAAGATTATGGCCAGTGAGAAATGGGCAATATTTTTTATTTTGACATTTATTCTGATAGTAGCATCATTAAATGTAATAGGATCTTTAACTATGCTTATTTTAGACAAAAAGAAAGATATAAGTACGTTAAGTCATCTTGGCGCCGATTGGAAGTCAATAAGAAAAATATTTTTACTAAATGGGTGGATAAACTCACTGCTTGGTGCATTAACCGGGATTGTTTTAGGTATCTTGATTTGTTGGTTGCAGATACGATATGGCTTTGTAAAGCTTCAGGGCAGCGGTACTTTTGTTATTGACGTTTACCCGGTAAAGATACTGTTTAACGATATCATTATGGTTCTGATTACTGTGTTATTTATAGGATATGTTACTTCCTGGATTCCTGTTAGGGTAATATCAAAAAAGTACTTTGAGTAAAGCAAATCCTATTTGTAGAATAAATATATTATTTTTAGCAATCCATTTGGAGCAACACCTATCCAGATAACAATCAACAATGAAATTGATAGCACAATAGCACTTCCAAAAGGTAATATTACAGATTTATTGTTTTGAATCTTGGGTAAAGGCTTCAATATATAAAACACAACTTTTAAATAGTAATATAGCCCAATAGCACTATTAATAATTAAAAGCCATAAAAGAAGCCATTGAGCATTAACAACACCGATAAGAAGTATGTAAAATTTCGACATAAATCCAGCAGTTAAAGGTATACCTGCAAACGAAAACATCATTACAGAAAGTACAATTGCCAATGATTTGTTTTTAGAATATAAACCTTTAAAATCATCGATGCTATCAATTTCTTTTCCTTTGTTTGATAGAATAGCAATCACAGTAAATGCGCCAATAGTTGTAATAAAATAGGCAGTAAGATAAAAAATAGCTGATCGTATTCCAGTCAAGCCTCCAATGATAATAGGGACTAATAGGTACCCTAAATGAGCAATTGATGAACAAGCAAGTAAGCGCTTTAAGCTATTTTGACGCAGGGCAAGCAGATTTCCAATAAACATCGAAAGACCTGAAACTACTATTAATGCAATAACAATTGTTCTTCCGGATTGCAAATAAATATTTGCAAAGAGATTAATTAGTAATGCAAAAGCTCCTCCTTTTGAAACAGTAGCCAAAAATGCAGTTACAGGTGAAGAGGCTCCCTGGTAAACATCAGGTGTCCACATATGAAAAGGTGAAAGGGACAATTTAAATCCAAGTGCCGCCAAAATCATTCCTATACCTATTAAACATAAATATGATGGTTGAGTGGAATTTATATATGAAAGTACCTGGAAAATATTCATTGTACCGGTTACTAGATAAACCAGTGCTATTCCAAAAAGAAAGAACGAAGTTGATGCCGCCGCGAGGATAAGGTATTTAATTGAAGCTTCAATATTTGCAGGGTTTTTTCTTATATATCCAATCATTACATATAAAGGGATACTAAGTAATTCCAGACCAATAAAAAAAACTGCAAAATGTTGGGAAGCTATCATTGTGATAGTACCTAAAACAGCAACTTGAAGAAATAAATAATATTCTTCTTTTTCCTCTTCAACTTTTCCGAAATATCCAATACTAATAATATTAATAAGCATTGCAACAAACAAAATAAGTTGGATGAAATAAATCGAGAAACCACTAATAAAAATCATATCTTTAGCCCAAAAAGGCAGCCCTTCTGAATGGTTGAAAAGAGAATAAAAAGCTATAAAAAATCCTACTAAAGAAATACTTGCAATTAGTTTATAATTTCGATAGAAAGGAATAACAAGTATTAAAACAACTATTGTTGTAAAAATAACCATAAATGGAGCTATAGCTGGAAACTGGTACATCTTATAAATTTATTGTTAGAGAACAGTATATAAACCAATAAAAACTCAAAAACCGGGAATCATGATCCAATAAAACAATAATTATTTATTAATAGCATCAGGAACTTTTTTCTGAATCACTTCATTATTAAAAACAGAATTATTTAAAATTTTTTCAACTACAAGTTTCGACCTATCCAAAACAGGTTTAGGATAGAGTCCAATCCAAAGTATGAATATAACCATACTCCACATAACTATTTTTTCTACAATTTTAACGTCTTTAAAATTGGTTTCAGTACTTTTTTTACCTACAACAACTTTTTGAATTATTCTGAGAGAATAAGCTACTGAAATTATTGGTCCAAGCGATGAAATAACTGCAATAATTATATTGGTTTTAAAAACACCTGTAAGTATTAGGAATTCAGCAATAAAATTTCCGGTGCCAGGTAAACCCAGAATAGCAAAGGCAAAGAACATTCCCAGACCTGAAAGAAAGGGAAATTTTTCGAATAAGCCACCCAATTGACTTATATTGTAAGTGCCAGTTTGTCTGTTCAAAGCAGAAGCAAAAAATAATAGTGCACTTGTACTTACTGCACTCATGATCATTTGTAAAATAACGCCCTGCCAGGCAATTTCATTAAAAGAAAATAACCCTATAATGATAAATCCCATATGGCTGATAGCAATATAAGCAGCTATTATTCTAAGATCGTCCTGAGAAAAGGCCATAAAGGCTCCATAAAGGATTGTAATTACTCCAATTATTAAAAAGATGGTAGAATTTAACTTTGATGCCTCCTGAAACAGGGGAATTGCAAATCTTATTATTCCATATGCGCCGGTTTTAATTAATAATCCGGAAGATATTGCTATTAAAGGCGCTTCTTTAAATGTAGCAGGAAACCATCCATGAAATGGCAGAACTGGCAATTTTACGAAGAATGCAATTAAAAATCCGAACAATAAAACTGACCCAATTTTTGATCCAAAAATAATATTACTTAAGTCAAAAAAATCGAAAGAATACCACCCTACTGTATTATAATGTATTACATTTAGACATATGATAGAAATTAACAATACCAGACCACTTGCCTGAGTGTATAGAATTAATTTGAATGAGTTCTTTGAATTATGCTCTTTACCAAATTTTACTATTAGCAAATAAATGGGAACCAGCATTAATTCCCAGAATAAGAAAAAAAGTAAAAAATCCATCGCGAGAAAAATGCCAGTAACTCCAGAAATCATTAACAGTACATTAAAATAGAAGTAGCCTTCGTTTTCAGTCTTTGTTGATATAAGAATGGATATCAGGGCCATTAATAAAGTCAGTAATAACATCAGGTAGCTGAAACCATCCATAGCAAGATGAATATTGGCCTTAAACAAAGGAATCCATTCCCTGAAGGAATCAAGAATCCATCCGTGTTTTGATTTGAATAATACAGGAAAAGCACTAATATTCCACAACCCTAATAAAATTATCAGATCTATAGATATAGCCAGAAGTGCTATATAGCGAGGCAATATACTACTCCATCTGGAAAATAAAATAGACAATAAGGCTCCAGATATTAGGACAAGAATGAGTATCTCAAGTATCATAAATAAATCAATAGTGTTATAACAATAATTAAGCCTGCAATTATTCCTGTTAGATACCAATTAAGCCTGCCATTTTGAATTATAGCAACAACTTTACCTAAATCGTTAAATAATTCTCCGAATGAATCCAAATACCTATCAATTCTATCTGGTTTGGTAAATTCAGAAATTTTTATGAAGGGTTTTACAAATAAGATATCATATAATTTATCAAAGTTCCAGCCTGAAAGGAAATATTGCTGAACTAAACCCGGAATTGAAGCGCTGACAGATTTTTTGAGAAATATCAAATAAGCAAAATAAACTCCAATAATTGAAACAATTGCAGATAATATCTGAAAAATCCATTCATGAACTTTAACAGTCTTGAGAAAAATATGAGGCAAAGTTTTTTCAATTAAAGTTGAAAAAATTGCTATATGTCCAATGTTTTCGGGCAGCTGAATAAAACCTCCGAAGATTGCAAAAAATGCAAGAATTATCAAAGGAAGGATCATTATTATACCAGGTTGATAATGAACCTGAGTCTTAGCTTCACCAAAGAAAACAATAAATACCATTCTGAATGAATAAACAGCAGTAATAAACGCTCCTACAAAACCAGCAAGCCAAAACCAGATACTTCCATAAATTGAAGAATAAGCAAACCAAAGAATAGAATCTTTGCTAAAAAATCCGGCAGTTATTAATGGTAAAGCAGCCAAAGAAGCAGATCCAATTAAGAATGTCCAAAATATAACAGGTAATTTTTTCCTTAGACCTCCCATGTTGAACATATTCTGTTCATGGTGTAATGCAAGGATTACGGCTCCGGCGGCAAGAAATAGTAAAGCTTTGAAAAAAGCATGAATCATAAAATGAAAAATACCAGCAGACCACGCACCAACTCCCATTGCCAAAAACATATAACCTATCTGGCTTATCGTTGAATAGGCCAAAACACGTTTGATATCATATTGAAAAAGTGCACTTACTCCTGCAATCAATAAAGTCAGAGCTCCGATTGTTGCTACTATAGACATAGCCAATGGTGAAAGAACAAATATAAAATGGGTACGTGCTATTAAATAAACACCTGCAGTTACCATAGTAGCAGCATGAATTAGAGCACTTACAGGTGTAGGACCAGCCATGGCATCAGGCAACCAGACTTGTAATGGTAATTGAGCCGATTTACCTACAGCACCTCCCACCAATAATAAACAAACAGTGAGAGCTAAATTTGAACCTAAAGCTATTGTGGCAGGAGCATTGTTCATTATGGTTTGTAAATCAAGTGTTCCAAATTTTGTAAAAATCAAAATAAGTCCAATAAGCAAAGCAGTATCTCCAATCCTGGTAACGATAAAAGCTTTACGGGCTGCATAATTATTAGCCGGATCTTTATAGAAAAAACCAATAAGTAAATATGAACACAATCCTACTCCTTCCCATCCAAGGTACATTAGAAGCAGGTTATCAGCCAGGACCAATGTTATCATTGACCCAATAAACAAATTCATATAAGCAAAAAAGCGTGAATATCCTTCTTCATTGTTCATGTATTCAATAGAATAAACATGAATTAAAAAACCGACAAAAGTGATTACAAAAATGAATACCAATGAAAGTGAGTCGAGGTGAAGCCCGATAATGGTTGTGAAGTTGCTAATAGTGAACCAGGTCCACAAATTTTGGGAATATTGAGCATTACCTTGAAGTTTCAGAAATTCAGATCCAATAAGTAAAACAATCAGAGCAGATAGACCAACTGATCCTGACCCAATAATAGCTTGAATCTTTTTGGATAAAAATTTTCCAAAAAGAATCAAAATAATAAAACCAAGAAATGGTAAGGCTGGAACCAACCATAATAATTGCAACATAACGCGTTACTTAAGTAAGTTTAAATTTTTAGTGTTTAAATTTTTAAAATGCTTATGCATTAAAATAACCAAGGCAAGAGCAACAGATACTTCAGCGGCTGCAACTGCAAGAATAAAAATAAACATTACCTGTCCGTCAGGTTGATTCAGGTAAGCACCTGCAATAACAAATACCAATCCGGCGCTATTCATCATCAATTCCAGGCTCATTAACATAAACAACAGATTACGGCGGACTAATAAACCCGTCAGTCCTATGATAAAAAGAATTCCTGCTAGTAATAATTGATGTTCAATTGGTATGTTCATGATTTAAAGACAAATAAATTTATTACTAATCAGAGAAGATACTATCATTTGGTTTTTTATCACCTTCTTCGACTGAATTTGCCGGTAAATTGTACCTGTGTAAATTTCTTTTTTTAGTTCTTCCTAGATGATATGCACCAACAATTCCTGCCAACAGCAAAACTCCTGCTAACTCGACTACAATTAAATATGTAGAAAACATTGTAATTCCGACCTCTTTAGCTCCAATAGCACTTATTGTACTAACAATAGCGTTTTTCTTAAAAAGTGCATATACAAATTCACCAATTAAAATTAGAGCCAAAATCGTTGGAATTATCCAATATTTTAAACTTGTGCTTAATTTCTCTTCTTTTAAACTTTGACTAATATTTAACATCATTACAACAAATACAAATAGAATTACAATAGCACCTGCATATATGATAATTTCCATTATTGCAGCATAAGCGGCACCCAATGAGTAAAAAATACCCGCCACAGACAAAAGTGATAATACCAGGTACAATAATGCATGAATAGCATTTCTCCGCGTAATGACCATCAGCGAAGATATAATTGCAACTATAGCAGAAATATAAAATATGTTATTCATAAAATAATTCTATTCTTTATTGCATCCAAAGGAAATGAAAATTTTTGTAAAAAATTTATGACATAATCCATTTTGGAGATATCATTTTTCAATAAATATTTAAACTACATTTTGTTCATAAAATGAGATAATTATATTTATATTATTAAATCTCTAATATCAGTAGGTGGATTTTCATTTTTACCTTCACCTTTATTTTTTAATCCAATTTCAACACCTGCTTCTTTATAAAAATTGTAATCATGATATTTACCGGGACCATTTATCAGCAAGTTTTCTTTTTCGTAAACCAGATTTTGCCTGTTAAATTCTGCCATTTCAAAATCAGGAGTAAGTTGAATGGCATTTGTTGGGCAGGCTTCTTCACAATATCCGCAAAAAATGCAACGGGAAAAATTTATCCGGAAGAATTTAGGGTATCTTCTACCCGATTCATCTTCAGCAGCCTGAAGTGAAATGCAATCTGTAGGACATGCAGCCGCGCAAAGATTACAGGCGACACAACGTTCTCTGCCATCAGGATCGCGAGTTAAAATAATTCGTGCCCTATACCGTGCGGGTAAGAAAGGCAGTTTTTCAGGATAACCTTTAGTTTCTCTTTTTCTAAAGGCATGAGTGAACGTAATAAATATGCTTCGTATTATACTGAACATTTTTAGTTATTTATTTTCTTCTTCGGAAGAGGTGAGGGATTGGCTCATATTATTAACTAAACCCTTCCTGCCCTTCCAATGAAGGTATTGGTTCACTTCATCAACAACAATGCCGCAGTAACCAGTATATTTAATAGAGTAAGCGGTAAAAGAATTTTCCAGCCTACTTCCATAAACTGATCATAGCGGGGTCGCGGAAGTGATGCTCTTAATAATATAATAAATGATATAAAACAAAATGTTTTAAATAAAAACCAGAACACAGGTGGTACGACATTGGCATAAGGAATAAATGCCGGAGGCAACCAGCCACCGAAAAACAAAGTAACTATTATTGCAGAGATTAAAGTAATTCCAAGATATTCACCAACAAAAAACATCCCAAATTTTATACTGGAATATTCGGTATGAAAGCCAGCAATTAATTCACCTTCTGCTTCAGGTAAATCAAATGGAGCACGATGTGATTCTGCAACAGCAGCAATAAGAAAAATCAAAAATCCAAGAAATTGTGGAATTACGAACCAAATGTGCTGTTGGGCAACAACAATACCTTTTAGACTGAATGTGCCAGACATCATAACAACACCAAGAAGCGAAAGGCCCATAAATACTTCGTAAGAAATCATTTGAGCAGCACCGCGCAAACCACCTATAAGTGTATACTTATTATTTGAAGCCCAACCGGCTAATACAACACTATATGCTCCGAGAGAGGAATTAGCCAGGAAGAAAAGTACAGCAATGTTTGAATCGGCAACCTGGAATCCCGGAGCGAATGGGACAATTGCGAAGCTGAACAAAATAGTGGTCATCACAACAGCCGGGGCAAGGATAAAAACCGGTTTGTCGGCGAAAGGCGGAATCCAGTCCTCCTTAAGAAATATCTTAATCATATCTGCCGGGACCTGCATGATACCGTGAAATCCGGTTCGATTTGGACCATGCCTGTCCTGCCATAAACCAAGCAATCTCCGCTCAATAAAAATATTGGCAGCAGCAATGGTTATAACCATCAATAATACTCCAGCTATAATAAACCCTATTGCCATTTATTTAAAAATTTTAATACCTGTATCTGAACTTTTCATTTCTCTCAAATACTTATAAGTTGCTTGAACTGAATTCCATCCCGGCGCCCAGTAAAAGGATGTCAAATCTGCTGGAGGAAAAGCATTACTTCCTTCCATTGAATATACAAGGGCAGAATTTTCATCCTGTGGAGGTTTAGGTTCACTTACATTCACGTGTGCCATCATAGAAGTCCGGCCACTAAAACGTTTGGTTTGACGAGGTATTTTCATATTATTTATCCGGAATTCCTCATCCGGGGCAACATCTTTGATTCTGACCAAAGTACTAAAATCGTCTGCAATTTCATTAATCAGATCATTGAATTTTGAAACCTGTGAATTATTTTTCATCGCATAAATTTCGCTTAACCACTTCCAGCTTTGATGTATTTCATCATTAACAGGAAAAACGCTGAAATATCTTTGCATCCGTCCTTCTGAGTTTATAATAGTGCCTTCTGACTCTGCAAATGTACCTGAAGCTAAAACTATGTCGGCTTTTGAAGTAGTTTTGGTAATTGAATGGTCAAGAATTACTATATTTTTACACTTTGAAAAAGCAGATTCAATTTTTGTTTTTTCAGCTCGCAGAAATAAATCGTTTTCCAAGATTATCAGGGTTTCAGCCAATTCTTTTTCAATTACTTCAAAGGCCTGATTCAGATTATTGTCTGTCAGGATGCTTAATCCAAGGCTATTGCATTCAGGAACTACACAATAAAGGCCGACTTCTTTAACAGATTTTAATGACTTTGCCAAGTTAAAAGAGGTACTTATAATTTTTTGATCTTTTAGTTGTGTGCCTGTAATAATTGCAACAGATTTGCATTCTTTAATAATATCAATAATATTATTTGCCAGTTGCTTTTCTTCATTTGACAACTCATTTGGCAATGGAGAACGATTTAATATAGATGACAAAGCGTCCCCAACGCGGGCAATGCTCTCAGTACCATTTTGATAAGTCAGTGCAGCAATGTCATCGATTTTTGTCGGTTTCGGCGTCAACATAATTAAGGGACCTTTCAAACCTGCAGATGCATTCTGAACTGCCAAATTATGCCAATACGGAATGTTCAGTTTTGAAGAATTATTTGTTGGAATGTTCTTTACTGACTGGCGCACAGCCAAAGCTAGTCGTGGAGCAGTTTCTAGGATGTCTTCACCCAATATTATTACTGCTTCTGCTTTTTCAACTTCTTTAAGACTCAGAACATGAACTTCGCTGGTTTGATAGTTCCGAATTATTTCTTTTGTTATAGAAAATTCAACCGGTTCCATACCAGCAAAGAAATTGTCTTTTCCAACAAGTTTTTGTAACGCATAATTTGCTTCCAATGAACTGGAGGGGGATCCTATGCCAATAACTTTGCCGAAAGAAAATATATCTGCTACTTTTTGAACAGCGTTTTTACTATTTAAAATTGAAATTTCAGATTCTTTAGTCTTCTTAAAAAATGAATGTTTAATCCGGGTTTCGGCATTAATAAATTCATAACCAAATCTTCCACGATCACAGAGAAAATAACCATTTACTTCGTTGTTAAAGCGGTTTAATATCCGGCGTACTTCTCCGTACCTCTCTCCTATCAGTATATTGCATCCAACACTGCACTGTGTACAAATACCGGGAGCATTTGTCAAATCCCATTTTCTTGTGTAATGCTGTTTCAATTTTTTATCAGTAAAGACACCGGTAGGGCAGACTTCAATTAAATTTCCGCTAAATGGACTTTCAAACTGTCCATTTTCGAACCTGCCAAAATACAAACGATTATGAATTCCAAAAACACCAAAATCTTTTCCCCCAGCGTAATCCTTATAGTATCGAACGCAACGGTAACATTGGATGCATCGGTTCATTTCATGATTGATGTAAGGGCCAAGATTTTGGTTCGTGAAAGTATTCTTCTTAAATTCAAATCTTCGATAATTATGACCGGTCATAACAACCATATCCTGAAGATGGCATTCACCACCTTCGTCGCAAATTGGGCAATCATGAGGATGATTGGTTATAATGCTTTCAATTACTGCATCACGAAATTGTTTTACTTCATCATCTGTAGTTGAAATAATCATTCCATCAGAGACCGGCTCCATGCAACTCATAATAATACGGCCTTTAGTATCTTTATCGTCACGAAACCTTTTTACTGCACATAAACGGCATGCTCCTACCGAGCCTAATGCAGGATGAAAGCAAAAATGTGGTATGTCAAACCCAAGGGATAAACATGTCTCTAAAAGGTTTCCTTTGGGTTCAACCTGGTATTGTTTTCCGTCTATGACAATTGTAATCATGTTATAATTCATTTCCACGGACATTTTTTTTCTGAAATATGTCTATTAAAATCTTCAGCAAAATATTTCAATCCGCTTTGTAATGGTTCCATTGCACCAGGGGCCAAAGCACAAAAAGTATTTCCAGGGCCAAGATACTTAGTGTGAAATTGCAATATTTCAATATCTTGTTGTGTACCATTTCCGGATTCAATCTTAGTCAGAATTTTTTCTAACCAGGGAAGTCCGTCCCGGCATGGAGTGCACCAACCACATGATTCATTGGAAAAGAAATTAATAAGATTGTGAATAAATGCAACGGGGCATATTTTATCGTCCAGAACAATCATTGTTCCTGTTCCCAGGCGGCTTCCAGCTTTAATAACGGAAGTAAAATCCATTGGTACATCTAAATGTTCTTCAACCAGGAAATCTGTGGATGCACCACCCGGCAGTAATCCTCTGAATTTATAACCGTCAGACATACCTCCTGCATGTTCTTCAAGTAATTCCCTCACTGGGGTACCTAAGGGAAGTTCCCATAATCCCGGCTTTTTAACATGGCCGCTTACTCCATATATCTTAGTACCTCCATCATTGCTTTTACTTAATCCCTTATACCAAGCCGGACCATTTTTTATAATGTGTGGAATATTACAGAATGTCTCAACATTATTAACAATTGTTGGTTTTCCGAATAAACCGCTGATTTGAGGGAATGGTGGTTTTGTTCTTGGGTTACCTCTTTTTCCTTCAAGTGAATTAATGAGTGCAGTCTCTTCACCGCAAATATAGCGTCCAACTGAAGAGTGAAGATATAGATCAAAATTAAATCCTGTATTTAAAATATTTTTACCCAGGTACCCAGCTTCATAAGCTTCGGCCAAAGCTTTGGCCAAGACAATTTGAGCTTTTTTATAAGCATAGCGAATGAAAATAAAACCTTTGGAAGCATTAATAGCACGTGCAGTTATTATCATTCCTTCTATCAATTGATGCGGATCACCTTCTAATAGTAGTCTGTCCTTGAATGTACCTGGTTCCATCTCATCAGCATTGGCGATAAGATAACGCTGTTCATCAGAAACATCTGTTTTCACAAATGACCATTTCATTCCAGTATTGAAACCAGCACCACCACGACCCAGAAGATTTGCATCTCTGACAGTTTGAGTTATCTGCTGAGGTGCAATTTCTTTTAAAGCTTTTCGAGCTCCCTGATAGCCCCCCGATTTTTCAAATTCTTTCAGGCTGCAAGCTGAACCGTCGTTTTTTATATTTTGTGTCAGTGGTCTTTCCATAATGCCTCCCCCTGCCCCTCCAATGGAGGGGGGTTTAAGCTCAATTGATTTTTCTAAAATTGTTCAAATATCTAACTCTAAATGTTAATTTATATACTTCAATATTCAATATATTTCGCCTTATCTTCCCCTCCTTTGGAGGGGCCAGGGGAGGCTATTTTTATTTATATTTTTCCAGTATTTCGTCTACTAATTCAGGTTTTAATTTATTATAATGATCATTATTTATCATCATTGCCGGTGCATGATCGCAATCTCCGAAGCAAGGGTTTGGAAGCAAAGTAAAACGCTTGTCAGGCGTTGTTTCTCCAAATTTAATATTCAATTTTTTTGAAATATGTCGATAAATTGTTTCATATCCCATAATAAAGCATGAAATTGAATTGCATACTAAAATTATGTTACGACCAACAGGTTTGCGAAATATCATATTATAAAATGTAGCAACTCCATCGACATCTTCAATTGGAGCCTCAAGAAAAGCCGCTATATCTTTTATTGATTCATCCGAAACCCAACCGCGATGTTCCTGTATGATTTTCAAAGCATCGATACAAGCTGCTCTTTTTACAGGATACAATTTTATTTCCTGTTCAATTTCGTGTATTTCTTTTTCTGTCAACATAATTGGCCTCCCCCAGCCCCTCCAAAGGAGGGGAGATAAAACAACAGATATTTAACTTTTACATATATCATAATTTTTACTTAATTACCCTCTTTCTCTTCCCCTTATGGGTAGGCAGAGAGGGGCTTCTTCTTATCTATCTAAATCCGCCAGCACAAAATCGACCGCTCCTAGTATGGCCAATAAGTCAGCAAATGTGTAGCCCTTACTTATATAGGGTAACATCTGGATGTGTGGGAAACTGGGAGTGCGAATACGCGATCTGTAGGCTGATGTGTCATTATCACTTATTAAATAATATGCATTGCTCCCCTTAGAAGCTTCAATCTGGAGCATTGCTTCCCCTGCCGGTATGACAGGGCCCCAGGTAACACCTAAAAAGTGAGTTATGAGGGTTTCAATATCTTTAAGCGTTTTTTCCTTAAGTGGAGGTGTTGCAAGAGGATGATCAGATTTGTAGGGACCAGCAGGCATCACATCAATGCATTGCTGAATTATTCTTACACTTTGACGCATTTCTTCAACCCTGACAAGACCTCGATCATAACAATCTCCATTTTTTCCGGTAGGAATATCAAATTGGAATTGTTCAAAACCGCTGTAAGGACGTTTTTTGCGCAAGTCCCATTCAAAACCTGTTGCTCTGAGTCCCGGACCTGTTACACCCCATTCAATAGCTTCATCTGTATTGTATGCGCCAATGCCAATAGTTCGTGCTTTAATAATCCGGTTTTTCATTATTACTTTGTCCCATTCGTTAAGACTTTTTAGAAAATGTTTCAGAAAGTCCTGCATCATGGGCTTCCAACCTTCCGGCAAATCCTGTGTTACACCTCCGATACGGAACCAATTTGGGTGCATGCGTCCACCTGTAATCGAAGATATGATATCGAAAGCACGTTCACGATCGTTGAATGTATAAAATACAGGAGAAATCTGACCTAAATCAGTTGCGAATGTGCCATACCAAACCAGGTGACTTATAATTCGAAACAATTCAGAAACCATAATACGGATTACTTTGGCGCGATCAGGGATTGTAATGCCTGCAATTTTTTCCAATGTAAGCAGATATGCAAGGTTATTCATTACACCGCTGGTATAATCAATCCGATCGGTGTAAGGTATGTATTTATGCCAGGTCTGACGTTCTCCCATTTTTTCTGCCCCACGGTGATGATAACCGATATCAGGTACAATATCACGTATTTCTTCACCATCAAGTTGAAGTATGAGTCGAAGCAAGCCATGTGTTCCAGGGTGGTTTGGTCCTAAATTAAGAAACATAAATTCTGAATCTTCACTTTCACGTGTCATGCCCCACTCTTCAGGTTTGAATGTCAAAGCTTCTTCTTCTTCTGTTCTTTTATCTTCGGGAAATTGAAAAGGTCCCATCTCAGTTGCCCTGGCCGGATGCTCTTTGCGAAGTGGAAAACCTTTCCAGGTGCTTGGCATTAGGATGCGTCTAAGATTTGGATGTTCGTTAAAAGAAATACCGAACATATCATAGACTTCTCTTTCGTACCAATTGGCATTTGCCCAAATATCAGTAATACTTGGAATCGAAGGATATTCTCCGGTTAGTGGTACTTTAATTCTGATATCCTGGTTACGGCCAAAAGAAGTTAAATGGTAAACAACAGAAAAATCACATTTAGGATTTTCTGTGCAGTTCTTACGGGTACGTTCGTCTATCGAGGTAAGATCATAAAGCATCTTGTATGGCTTTCCAATTTCATTTTTGAGAAATGACAGCACTTGTTTAATATTACCAGATGAAACCCATGTAGTAGGCATTTTATCGGTAGTAAGCTGTTGCTTTATACTGTCGTCTCCAAACTTGACTTTTAAATCTTTTATTATATCGTAATCAGCCATAAAAAAAACCTCTCCCCTGACCCTCCCAAAGGGAAGGGAAAAGAAGATGTGATTTAAAATTTAATTTTATTAATAGATGTCATTTTATATTTCATCAGGCGATTTCAGTTTTGTATCTGCCATGCGCCTTTCATTCATCAAATCCCGAATGATTGGTTTCTCAGGTTTATGTATTCCCTGATCCCCGATTGTCCAGCTTAATGGCCTGTTTTCTTTTCCAATAGATTCTTTTAATAATAATAAACCATGGAGAAAAGATTCAGGCCTAGGTGGACAACCTGGAACATATAAATCAACAGGCATAATCTTATCAATGCCCTGTATTACGCTATATATATCATACATCCCTCCTGAATTGGCACATGAACCCATTGAGATTACCCATTTGGGTTCCATTAGCTGATCATAAAGTCTTTTCAGTATTGGGGCCATTTTAATAAAAGGAGTACCGGCTATCACCATTAAATCTGCTTCACGTGGAGACCCACGAAGTACTTCTGCACCAAACCGTGCAATATCAAAACGGCTTGTCCATGCTGTAGCAAATTCTACATAGCAACATGACAAACCAAAGCCGAATGGGAAAATAGAATTCTTTCTCCCCCATCCGATCAAATCATCAAGTGTGCTAAGCATTACTGATTGCTTAACAGCCTGCTCCAATGATAACTTTGCGAAGTTACCTGAACCAACACGTTGCGGTGGGTTGAATGTGAATTTCATGATAATTTACAGAAAAATTTATCTACTAATTTTCTTAATTTTTTAATTTTTATTTAAAATATTTTGAAACAGATACTTGATATTAGATTCTGGATGCTAGAAGCATGCGAAATTTATCCAGTATCCAGAAACTAGTATCCAGTATCCAATTCATTTCATACTCTCTTCTGTAATTTTATTTTTTGGCATTGCTTTTAAAATCTTCTTACCATCCGGCCCGAAATCCAAAGCACCAGTTTTCCATTCATAAATTAAAACAGCTAATAATAGTCCAATAAAAACCAGAATGCCTAAATAACCAGGCCATCCCAATTCCTTGTAAGCTATAGCATAAGTAATAATGAAAGCAGCATCAAGATCAAAGATTACGAAAAACATTGCTACCATATAAAAATGTGCTGAATATCTAATATGTGCTTCTCCGGTCAAAGGCATACCGGATTCATAAGGTTCATTTCGAAACCTGGCTTTATGTCGCTCACCTAAGATATATGAGAATCCAATCATGAACGCAACAACTCCAATCGCAGCTATTGCATATATTAAGAAAGCAAAAAATGATGACATTTGAAGCAACATCATATTATAAAATATAATTTGTTACTTTTTATTATTAAATTATTTCAAATTTTTATCGTGCGAAGATAATTAGAAAATTTTTTACAATACAACTTGAGTAATTAAGCTTTATTAAAAAATGAATTTTTCTATTAGATATCGTCACTCAAAGTAATGAAATTAATTAGAAGTTGAGCTTAAATCCAGCATTAGCAACAAAACCTTCAACAGGGGCCCAGATATCTTTAAAAGTAGGATTTGAAACTGGAGGAATATACATTGTTTCAAAACGCGATTGGCGTGTATCTGTGAAATCTTCAAAATTGATAAAAATATTTATTTTGCTGAATGTTCTCATTGCCATAGCTCCCATTACCCAATAGCCCTGGGTTGCAGTATAGTCATTACGAATTTGTGAACTGGTATAATATAACTCATATCCAATTTTCCATTTTTTTTCTTGTTCATAAAGCAAAGACATACCTAAGTTATGTCTTGGTGTAAGTGGTTTTACCTGGTTCATTTCATAACGTAATCGCGCATCTGTAAATGTATAATTCATATACAGGCTAAAATCATTGAATGTCCATTTCATATTAGATTCGAAACCTCTCGTGTCGACAGGAGCGGCGGCATTTGTAAAGTAGAAAAAATTATTATTATTTGAGGTTAATATCAATGGGTTCTGAAGCCTTGAATAAAAAAACAACTGATTAAAATTCACACTCAATCCATCACTTAACCTTCTTTTATAATTAATATCAAAGTTTGCACCTTCAGAACGTTCGGCCTTTAATAAATGGTCATCTATTTGAGAGATATTTTCAAAATTCAATTTTTCAGTCTCTTCATTGAAAATGGTAGGCAATTTGTATCCTAATCCCCCACCAATACGGGAACTTAGATATTTATTAAATTTAATAAGTAATGAAATCCGTGGCAATGCAAATAAACGATAGTCAATGTTATAATCGGCCCTGAAACCGCTTTCAATTATTGCATAACGGGTAATACTCCAGGTCATTTGTGTAAAAATGCCGTATGTCAAGTGTTTGTAGCTCCGCCTGCTTTGATTTGTAAGTCTTTCTTCATCAAATTTATCCAACATCAAATTAATACCATTTATCCAATCTATATGTTTAAATGAATGCGAAAAACTGGCTTCAGAAAAACCTGAGTACTGGGTACCTTCAAACTGATAAGTTGGTAATTTAATTTCACGATCAAAAATGCTAAAACTTCCTTTAAAATTAAATTTGCAGTTGTTTTGCAATGCTTTATCATATGATAGTTGGCCTGAAGATCTGAATGAATTATTTTTTTCAAAATAAAAATATGGAATTAAATTCTTCTTATTAATGGTATTCATATCTCCGCCAATTCTGCTATCATAAGAAGTATTTAATCCTATGCTGAGCGAAGTTGAATCATTGATATACCAAAAAAACTTTGGATTAAAATTTACATTTTGTGTCTTTGGCAAATCTGAAAGGCTGTCTTTATTAACATCGTAAGCAATCTGGTTGCAAACAGCTGCATATAAAGTAATTCCTGTTTTTCGTCCCCGCCTGGAATAAAAACTATTAATAGAAGTTCCACCTTTGCTGGTTTGGTTGATCATCAGGCTTCTTTCAGGTTTGTAATCCGGTTCTTTACTAACAAGATTAATTAATCCTGCAATTGCTCCGCCTCCGTACAATGTTGATGCACTTCCTTTGATAACTTCAACTTGTCTGAGATCCAGGGGAGGTATTTGTAATACACTAAGTCCACTTGAGAAACCCTCATATAGCGGGAAACCATCACGAACAATTTGTGTATAACTACCATCAAGTCCCTGTATACGTATGTATGCACTACCAGTACTTTGCGAAGTTTGTTGAACCTGAATACCTGTAGTCTCCTGTAGCAGCATGCCAATGTTCGAAGAATTCATCATGGCATTTTCTTCAAGCTCTTCCAGTGTTATTGCTTCAATCCTTGTAGGAACATTTTCAATAGCCCGGCTTTGGCGCGTTGCAGTAACGTACACCTCTTCCACTGCAATTTCTTTAGGCTTAAGTAAAATAGTAACCGGTGAGTTTGATTTTAAGGCTACAGGGTAATTATTTTTATATGATTCATAACCAATGTAAGAAAATATTATTTTTACAGTATCGCCAGGCAGGTTGGATATAATTAAAAATCCTTTATCATCACTAGTGCTCCCATGGGTTGTATTTTCTATTACTCCTGTAGCACCGGTTATGGGTTCAAGAGTAACTGCATCTTTTATTAAAAATTGTATATGGTATTGTGCCTGAATGATAAAAGGAACAAACAAAAGCAGTATAAATATTAAATAGTATTTCAATTTTTTTTAGCTGATATGCTGCAAAAATTATGCAAATTTTTTATATTGTGTTAATTAATATAACAAATTCTAATTAGAATGTAAATTTATAAAACTATGATTAGACATATTGTATGTATCAAAATTAAAGATTTTGCATCAGGTAAAACGAAATCTGAAAATTTACTGACAATGCAAAAATTGCTTTTATCATTAAAAAGTAAAATTCCATTCATAAATGAATTGGAAGTCGGAATCAATTCTTTAAAAGCTGATCCCTTAAATTATGATATCGTTTTGATGGTTTCATTGAATTCTATGAAAGATTTAGACTTGTACCAAAATCATCCGGAACATAAAAAAGTTTCTGAATTTATTAGTAAAGTGAGAGAATCCAGGGCTTGTATTGATTATGAATATTAAGATTTGGAAGTAATGAATTATATAAATACAATAATTTCGGTCTCGTTAGTTTTAGTTGCTTTTATTTTCTACTATTTTTTAAGCAGTCTTGAAATAATAAAGAATTATTTTATTAAGAAGTTAGGAGAGGAGCAAGGTCAAATTAGAATTATTCTTTTTCAAAGACTTACAGGTATTTTATTTTTTGGCAGTATTCCAGCATTTTTTTTATTATATAGAAATAGTTCGTCAACGATTGAGTCTTTTCTAAAAATTCAATTCAATTTATCTTCACTCGCATTTATTATTATTTTTGTTGTAACAGCATTTTTTCTCAATTATTTCGCTGCCCGCTCTCCTGAGAATTTAGCCATATATCCCCAAATAAGGAGTAAAACATGGTCTCTTTCACTATTGATTTTAAGTGGATTGAGTTGGATGACTTATTTATTTGCATATGAATTTTTATTCAGGGGATTACTATTATTCTTTTGTATTGAAGAATTAGGTGTTGTTTAAGCTTTAATAGTTAATATTTTTCTTTATTCACTGGTTCATATTCCAAAAGGGAGAAAGGAAACCATCGGGGCAATTCCAATGGGCATAATTCTTTGTATTTTAACGATACACTCCGGTACAATTTGGATGGCATTTTGGATTCATTGCAGTTTAGCTCTTTCAAATGAATGGTTGTCAATTAAATATCATCCTGATATGAAGATACTAATTCACAAAGAATAATTACAATTGGTGTAGAAAATGGATTTAAGGATTAGTAAAAAAATGAAAATTCAAATAATTACCAACTTGCTATAATGGATTCAAAATCTAATACAATCATGAATATATTTATCACAGGGGCCACCGGTTTTATAGGTCAGCATCTTGCTAAACGTTTAGCGGATGAAGGTCATATTATTCATGCAATTTATCGTTCTTTTGAGAAAACCAAAAGTCTCATTCACGGAAATGTTAGATGGTTCAAGGGAGATATCATGGATGTTGAAAGCCTTGAAATTGCCATGAAAGGTTGTGTTCAGGTATATCATCTGGCTGCATATGCTGTTGTATGGGAGAAAAATCCTGATGATTTCGAAAAGTATAATGTTCAGGGAACTATAAATGTTATTGAAACAGCTGTAAAATCTGGGATAAATGATATAGTTGTAACCTCTACTGCAGGAGTTTTCGGACCATCTATAAAAAGTGTGATTGATGAAAATTCTATTTCATCAGTCTTATATTTTACTGGTTATGAAAAATCAAAGGCGGAGAGTGAAAAAATTATTGGACCCTATTCTAAAAATGGGTTACGGATAATTATTGTTAATCCAACCCGTGTTTATGGGCCAGGTATATTAAATGAAAGCAACAGTGTGACCAAAATGATTAAAAAATACATTAAAGGGAAATGGCATATTCTTCCAGGTAATGGGAAAAGCATTGGCAATTATGCATTTATCGATGATGTTGTAAATGGTCATATACTAGCAATGCAAAAAGGAAGAACAGGTGAACGTTATATTCTTGGAGGTGAGAATGTCAGCTATAAAGAGTTTTTCAATAATATTAATAAAATTACAGGGAAGAAGCATTTTCTTCTAAAAACTCCACTTATTTTAATGCTTGGATTTGCGAAACTATTAATTTTATTTAACAGGCTTTTTGGAATCAGGCCATTAATTACGCCTGCACATGTCCGAAAGTTTAATTGTAATTGGGAGACTAACATTTTTAAGTCAAAAAAAGAGCTTGGGTACTTAATTACATCTTTTAATGAGGGCCTAAAAAAAACTATTTACTGGGTCGATTGAAAATACTTTTTTTGCAAAATATTAATAAATTGTAATCCAAAATAATCTGACTTATTAATTATTGTTTTATTTTTATAAATGTCTAAAATTAACTAATTGATTTATACAAAAATGATTAAAGAAATTAAGAAAATAAATATTATATCTGTCGCCAAAATTTATGGTTTAAGTATGGCATTCGTTGGGTTAATAATAGGAATTTTTGTCGGATTTGCAATGTTCTTTTTCGGAACATTTGTTGGCACTGATAATAATTATTCCTCATATTTTGGTCTAGGCTTAGGTATTATTGGATTGTTGGCAATGCCAGTTTTATTTGGCCTATTGGGGATAATATTTGGCGGACTGGCGTCTTTTTTTTATAATATTCTTGCTTCCTGGTTGGGAGGTATTAAAATAGAATTAGAAGATGTTGAGGAGATTAAACAATAGAAATTTTACTTATTTATTAATGTTATTCCATTTCAACTTTTACATGAGCCCAGTTCTCTCCTTTTCTAATTCGATTTAATTGCGTATGCGTAATACCAAATTCTTTTGCCAGACTATTTGGTTTATTATCTCCCCTGATTAATTTGAGTTTGAGTTTTATAACATCATTTTCAGTGAGCTTAGCATTACTTATGAAACCTCTTTTGTAATTTGGATTGATTTTCTGATGGGCAAACATTGTTTGTCTGGTAACCCATAATAAGTTTGAAATATGATTATTATCCTTTACAAAATCAAGGTGAATAACATGCTTTTGTAAAGGACTGTCTTTCGGGATAAAATGTTCGGCTACTAACTTATGGATGTATTTGGTAGTTTTTTTTTGGTTTTTCAATTTGACAACCAAGGCCTGATAGCCTTTTAATTTAGTATTTTTAAGAATATATCCAGCAGAAGTCTTCTTAAAGCTTCTTAGTCTTCCAAAATTGGAAATTTCATATTTTTCTCTTGCATCAAGATCAAGAATGATTAGTTTTTTCCAGGTTTCAATAGTATCATATTCTCCCATGAGTCGAATTTTTAGTATTAATAGGGATTTTTGATAAAAAGTAACCCTTGGATTTCAAAATTTTAGAATACTCGAAACAGAATGTTTTATAATCGATTATTAGATAAGAATTTATGCTGTAAACTTATTTTTCTAATTGTTTATTTTAGAATAGGCTCAGTTGTCATTTTATAATAATTAATTAAATAACTGATAGTAAAAAGAAGTAATTTGAGTTTGAGTTTTATAACATCATTTTCAGTGAGCTTAGCATTACTTATGAAACCTCTTTTGTAATTTGGATTGATTTTCTGATGGGCAAACATTGTT
>Ga0182017_10001043_pt1 | contig 21765 bp, 19 predicted proteins | sample 712E3DmetaG_FD_120492 | JGI IMG/M metagenome (GOLD analysis project Ga0182017, IMG submission 120492) | Permafrost microbial communities from Stordalen Mire, Sweden - 712E3D metaG | ecosystem: Environmental > Terrestrial > Soil > Wetlands > Permafrost | place: Sweden: Stordalen | collected... | reverse complement strand
TAAAAGTTCAGAAGTCTCCGTAAAATGGATCCCGGATAAGGATAATTGGTTCGCAGAGAACTCCAAAAATAAAGACTTCAATATGTTCGGAAACAATACCATGCTTGATGGTAAACTTAATCTCACTCCTGCAAGACTAAAAGGCTCAGGCATAATCAATATGGTGGATTCCAGAATTACTTCTAAAAACTTCAACTTTGCCACTAATACAATACAGGCAGATACCTCCGACTATGATCTAAAATCGCTTCAAGGCGATAATTATGCTTTTATAGCCGAGAATGCAAATACATCGATAGACTTCAACCTGCAACAATCAAAATTCAGTCTCAATACTGATTCTTCAGTCGTCAAGTTCCCTGAACTCGAATATATATGTACAATGACAGACTTCACATATAATATGAAAGATAGGATACTGAGCATGGAACAACGCGGCAAATCTTCCTCAACGCTTATGCCGGCAGAACAGCTCCTTAAACTCGATTTTCATAAATTAGATAAACCCACATTCTTCTCAACAAACAGCCAGAGTGATACGATCAGGTTTACTTCCTGGAAGGGAAGTTATCACTTAAATGAAGGCTATCTCGAAGCTGAAAACATTAATTATCTGAAGGTTGCTGATGCACTCATTCAGCCGGAAAACGGGAAGATCATCATTAATAAACGAGCTAAGATCAAGACATTACAGAATTCATTAATTGCCTTAAACAACAAACATATACTTCATTCGGCGAATATTGATGTAGAAAACAGTAAGAAATATGCCGGTAGTGCTATCTATAACTATGTCGATGAGAATAAAGAAATACAGCAAATCACATTCCCTGCTTTAGATGTATACAATGCTTCTACCAGCGCAAAAGGCTTCATCTCATCTACACAGAATTTTAGACTTAGCCCGGCATTTACTTTTTCTGGTGATGTCAATCTTTCAGCAAACGAAAGTCTTCTGTCTTTTACCGGAGCCGCCGGGATCATTCATAACTGCAATAAAATAAAAAGTTACAATATTAAATTCAAGTCGCAGATTGATCCTAAGGTTGTCATGATCCCTATCTCCGATCAGGTTAGAGATATAAATGACAATCAGGTTTTCTCCGGATCCTTTATCGATATAGATTCAACCCATATGTATCCCGCGTTCCTGTCAGCGAGGAAAACATGGAGTGATGTTCCTCTCGTGAGTGCAGATGGCTATCTGTATTTTGAGAAAGAAAAAGGACTTTATAAAATTGCAAGTAAGGAAAAGCTTGCTGATCAAACTCTTCCAGGAGGTCTGATATCTTTCGACAAAAACTTCTGCGTATTGTCGGGTGAAGGTAAGATGAGTTTTGGAGCCAAATACGATCTTTTAAAGATGGCAGCTGCCGGAAAAGTTATACACGATACCGATTCCGGTAAAATAAACATTGAAGCTATTATTGCTCTCGACTTTTATTTTTCAGCCCCTGCACTGAAAGTAATGAGCGATGAAATAAAAATGATACCCACACTCAAAGCTGTTAATCTGAACAGTGATCTCATAATCAAGGGAATGAAAGATCTGTTGGGAGATCAGGCAGCGACCCAGATAAAAGAGGAAATGGATCTATTCGGTTCATCTAAGAACCTGCCTAAAGAGTTCACCTATGAACTTCTTCTTAACGATGTAAAACTCTATTGGAATGAACCGACATCTTCATTCCGGTCAAAAGGGAAAATCGGCATAGGTTTTATAGGTCCCCAGCCAATAAATGTATATGTCGATGGTTATGTTGAGATACAACGCAGAAGGTCCGGTGACCTTCTTGATATTTATCTCAAGGCAGATGAATCGACATGGTACTATTTCTCATATTTCAGGGGCGTACTGATGACACAATCAGGTAATAACAATTATAATACAATCATTACTTCGACCAAACAAAGTGAAAGGAAACATCCTGATGCAACCATCAGAATACCATACACATATATGATCTCTGTTGAAAACAGGGTTCAAAGGTTTATTCAAAGGATGCAGTCAGACAAAGTCGAAGATCAGCCTGCAAACAGATAGCAATTCAGATTTTCGCTTTTCCACGTTCACCCATCTCAATCAGTTCCAGATCGTGAATTTTCTTGCCATCAATCTGAAACCTGATGACAGTCATGTATTTATGGAAACCTGTATAACCAGCTGCGCCGGGATTTATGTACAAAGAGCCGGCACGTTTATCAAACATTACTTTCGCAATGTGTGAATGTCCACATATAAAAATATCGGGATGGTTAAGGTAAATTTCAGCTCTTATTTTCGGAGAATAATTGCCCGGAGTGCCTCCATTATGGGTCATCCAGACATCCAACTCTTCGCATGTGAATCTCAGATCTTCTTTAAAAACACTTCTGATAATTGAATCATCAATATTTCCAAAGACTGCCCTGAAAGGCTTGAATGAAGCCAGTGCATCGGCTGTCTGGATATTCCCGATATCACCTGCATGCCATATCTCATCGCAAGCTTCAAAGTGCTCAAATATTGAAGAATGTATCCATCCGTGTGTATCAGAAAGCAGCCCGATCTTCATACTTACTATTTTTATTCAGTTGTGTAGGTTTTTTATGCATCCTTTGTGACATCCTTTGAGTCCTTCGTGGTGAATTACTTTTTTGTCTTACCACAAAGGTCACGAAGTCAGACACAAAGGGACACAAAGTAAATTAATGGAATATTTGTTAAAGTTTCTCCTGTAATTCTAATAATTGCTTATCAAGATGCAATAAAGCAAATAAAGATTACAATTTCATTATTTTTGCATAAACTATTGAATATGCAAATCTTCTATGCTCCAGGCATTACCGGAAATATGTGGGTTCTGGATGAAAAGGAATCCAGACATTGTATCAGGGTTTTGAGAATGACTGAAGGAACACCTGTTAAGGTAATTGACGGCAAAGGCAATTTATATGAAGGGGTTATCAGCCTGGCTGACCAGAAAAAATGCGTGATAACAATTAACAATGTCATCAGGGAATTTGAAAAGCGTAACTATCAGCTCCATATTGCAATATCACCTTTGAAAAATCCGGAAAGGTTTGAGTGGTTTGTGGAAAAAAGTGTGGAAATAGGTATTGATGAGATTACACCTCTTATCTGTAAAAACACTGAAAAACAAAGAATTAAGCCAGACAGGATAAACAGCATTATCATATCTGCAATGAAACAATCACTCAAAGCCAGTATGACAATTCTGAATGAAGTTATCTCTTTTGAAGACTTTATTCAAAAAGGTTTTAAAGGGAAAAAACTTATCAGTCATTGCAAGTCAGACCTTGAACGAGTAAAAATTGATAATGACTATGCAAAGGGAGATGATGTAATAATTTTAATCGGACCTGAAGGCGATTTCAGTGATTATGAAATATCGAGGGCTCAGGCCGCCGGCTACAGACCTGTACATCTGGGGAAAAGTCGCCTGAGAACCGAAACGGCAGGCATTGCCGCCTGTTATTCAATTTATTTTTTAAACCAGTAAAGCGGATTTTATCTGGCAAGGCTGTCATATGCCTCTCCAATCTCCTTTTGAGGAACTTTAAATAACTCGGAGTACCTGCACCTCTGGCAGGAAACGAAAGTAAATCTCCTGTTGTGCAATTCGAACATTCTCGTCCAAAAACTTCCGATAGTCCAGATTTCACCAATCTCGTACTCTTTATTGCCACACTTCGGACAGGTATATTTCATTAATTCGTTCATGATTCCTCCATTTTTATGTTTTCTGACTTTAATTTCAATCTGCCTGATTTACGAAGAGCCTGATCAATAATATATTCGATCTGCCCGTTGGTGCTGCGAAATTCATCATCAGCCCATTTTTCGATTATTTTCAGCTTCTCGGAATCAAGCCGTAAAATAAATTGTTTCTTTTCACTCATTGCAGGAATTTTTATATGCAGGAATTAATAACCCGGGATCCATAATCAAGGTTAAAATACAATTTCTGCTTCATAATAAATGATATCATTTTAATATCATAAAGATATCATTTTGATATGATAAATACAAAAAAACACAGGAAATTTTTCCTGTGTTTCAAAAGTTTACTTATACTCACTAATAAGCTCAACCAATCGACTTATCAGCTCATTTTCCGGCTCGGGTTTATATTCCCCGAGAAACTGAATCACATCACTGTAAACTGAATTCAAACCCCAGGCATCTTCTAAAAGGTCTGTTTCCTTTACAACAATTTCGTGATATGCAACAAAAGGAGTAGAAATTAATACCATAGGCTTTGCGTTTTTCATTTCTGAGAAAACGGCATATGGGATCAATTATTGTATTATTATGTTCAGTTTATTGTCAGAGTAATCTGTTTTTCTTCCATTATCTTTCTCATGTTTATAAGAGCATACCTCATCCGTCCGAGGGCTGTATTGATGCTGACATTGGTAATTTCGGCTATCTCTTTAAAACTGAGACCCGCATAATGTCTGAGGATCACAACCTCTTTCTGATCGTCGGGAAGCCGCCCGATGAGGGTTCTGACATCTTTTTGAATCTGCCTTTTGATAAGAGTATCTTCGATGTTGGCATCAGAGAATTTTTTCGAATTGAAGATATCAGACTCATAATCGTCATTCGATGTTGTGTTCATCTGCTTGATCCGGCGAAAATGGTCAATTATCAGATTATGAGCAATCCGCATAACCCATGATAAAAATTTCCCGTTATCGTAATATTTTCCGGATTTGACCGATTGGATCACCTTCAGAAAAGTGTCCTGAAAGATATCTTCAACAAGCGCCTGATCGCGGATATAAAGACTTATATACGCAAACACCTTGTTCTTATGACGGCGGATTATCTCTTCAAAGCAAGACTGCTCTCCTCTTACGAATTGTTGTATCAATTCATAATCGGAACTTGTTTTATTCATGACTCTACTTGTTGGTTACTATGAGTAGAGAAATTCTATAGGCAGTCCTCCTTTATTTTGGTACTTCAATACAAAGAAAATAATTATTTTCAATATGATTGTATTACTTTTGAATTTTAACATTTCATTTCATTCCGTACAATTGATGAAAAAACAGGATTTGCATGGAAATATTGAGATCAGAGGGGCAAGGGTTCATAATCTGAAAAATATAAGTCTTAAAATTCCAAGGGATCGGCTTGTTGTCATTACCGGCGTCTCCGGTTCAGGAAAATCATCACTTGCCTTCGATACAATATATGCGGAAGGTCAACGCCGTTACGTCGAAAGTCTTTCTTCTTATGCCCGTCAGTTTCTTGGCAGAATGAACAAACCGGAGGTCGATTTCATAAATGGAATTCCACCTGCAATCGCGATCGAGCAGAAAGTAAACACGAGGAATCCGCGATCGACTGTCGGAACTTCAACTGAAATATATGATTACCTGAGACTTATGTTCGCAAGAATAGGGAAAACCTATTCACCGGTTTCTGGTAAAGAGGTTAAAAAACATAGTGTTGATGATGTAACTGCCTTTTTAACTACGCTTAAAACAGGGACAAAGGTGATAATTGGTTCTCCCGGAGAGGTTCCCGCAAATATTAAACCTGGAGAGTATTTTTCCTTTCTTTGCCAGCAGGGATTCAACAGGATTGAGACGGATGGAGTCCTTATAAGGATTGATGCAGATAGCTCCTTAATAAAAATCGAATCGGGAGATACAGTCAACATAGTGATTGACAGAATTGTAATTGACCATTCTGATGACAATAACAGCCGTGCAGCAGACTCAGTACAGACTGCATTTCAGACCGGTAAAGGGCACTGCCAGATTGTTGTATTATATGAAAATAAAGTCAGGAGAGAGAATTTTTCCAATAAGTTTGAAGAGGATGGAATTGATTTTATAGAACCATCCGAACATCTTTTCAGTTTTAATAATCCTATCGGAGCTTGTCCTGTTTGTGAAGGATACGGTAAAATACTTGGCATAGATTCTAACCTTGTAATTCCGGATCAGAACCTTTCAGTATATGAAGATGCAGTTGTCTGCTGGAAAGGAGAAACCATGAAGAAATGGAAGGAAAGGCTGATAAATAATGCTTCACAATTTGATTTTCCCATCCATAAACCCTATTTCCAGCTTACCGATGAACAGAAGAATTTACTCTGGAAAGGCAACAGGTATTTTTATGGTATAAATAAATTCTTCGAGCATCTTGAGGAAAAGAAATATAAGATACAATATCGTGTTCTCCTTAGCCGCTACAGAGGTAAAACAACCTGTCCTGAATGCAACGGAACACGGTTGCGAAGAGAAGCCGGCTGGGTAAAAATTGCCGGAATAACGATTCAGGAAATTGTATCCCTCCCGGTTGGAAAGTTATCCAATTATTTTGAAACGCTGGATCTTCCTGTTGTTGACAAAAAGGTGGCAGCTCGCTTAATTAAGGAGATATCTGTCAGGTTGAAATTTCTCGTTGATGTTGGTCTCCCATATCTCACTCTCGACAGGCTATCTTCAACGTTATCAGGAGGAGAATCTCAGAGAATTAATCTTGCAAATTCTCTTGGAAGTAATCTGGTTGGTTCAATGTACATTCTGGATGAACCAAGCATTGGACTTCATCCGCGTGATACAAACCTGTTAATCAAAGTATTAAAAGAACTCAGAGATTTGGGTAATACTGTAATGGTAGTTGAACATGAAGAGGAAATTATTAGGGAAGCAGATGTGATCATTGATATGGGACCTGAAGCCGGAAGACTGGGTGGTGAAGTAGTCTATCAGGGTGGGCTCGATCTTTCTGAATCAAATAAGTCGCTGACGGCGGGTTACCTTAGTGGAAGGTTATCCGTTGTTATACCAAAAACTAGAAGAAAATGGAACAGTTATATTGAGGTAAAAGGTGCAAGGGAGAATAACCTTAAAAGTATTAATGTAAAGTTTCCTCTTCATACAATAACAGCTATAACGGGAGTAAGCGGATCTGGTAAATCAAGCCTCGTAACCGAGATTCTTTACAAATCCTTAAGCAATAAAGTTAACGGGAACAGCTTTAAGACTGGTCAGTTTAAGGAAATAAACGGGGATATAAGCAGCCTCACAGGTATTGAACTTGTTGATCAGAATCCGATAGGGAAATCGAGCAGATCAAATCCCGTAACGTATCTCAAAGCCTATGATGAGATACGGAAATTATACGCAGATCAGCAGGCCTCAGTTCAGAATAATTACAAAGCATCGCATTTCTCATTCAATATTGATGGTGGCAGGTGCGAAGAATGCCAGGGAGAAGGTATAATTAGGGTTGAGATGCAATTTATGGCTGATGTTGAACTGACTTGTGAGAGTTGTAAAGGCATGAGATTCAGGAAGGATATCCTGGAGGTGAGATATCGTGGAAAGAATATTTATGACATGCTTGAAATGACTATTGATGAAGCACTTGATTTTTTTGACAGTCAACCGGGAAAGAATGAAAAGAGAATTGCAGATAAGCTGAGACCTTTATCTGATGTAGGGCTGGGGTACGTAAAAATGGGGCAATCGTCGAGTACACTTTCCGGAGGTGAAAGTCAAAGGGTTAAGCTTGCATATTTTCTCAGTCAGGAAAAAGGAATCGGACATATACTTTTCATTTTTGATGAACCAACCACAGGTTTGCATTTCCACGATATAAACAAGTTGCTCAAATCGCTGAATGCTCTTGTTGATCACGGTCATTCGGTATTGCTTATCGAGCATAACCAGGAAGTAATTAAATGCGCTGACTGGGTAATTGATCTGGGACCGGAAGGCGGTGAAGAAGGCGGTTATGTTATTTTTGAAGGCAAACCTGAAGACCTGGCATTAGAAAAATCTTCATATACTGGAAGTTATTTGGCAGGAAAGCTATTTAAGAACAAAAAAAAGCAGGGACATTGAAATTAACGTCCCTACCGGAATCCAAATAATCTTATTTCGTCTATTTCAATCTATTTCTTTAGCTTAAATCCAAACATAATAGCAACACAGCCGCTTGCAGGTGTATCTCCGGGTTTGTTGAACGGAGTGACCTTGACAACAAGTTTCAGCTGTTTACTGTTTTCAAGTTTAAAATCCCACGTCTGGGCATAGTTATTATCTTTATTTGAATAAATTACATTTTTATTTTCATCCAGAACTTTAAACTCGATATTAGGCAGCTTACCCTCACCGACAATGGCTAATCTGTATTCCATGTCGGAATAGAAGGTCTTGTAAAGTTCAGCCTCTTCTCCTTCAACCAGCACTGCAGCATGGTAGTTACCATCATGGGTATAAGGATTAAGCTTTGGAAGGCACTCACTTTTAGCAAATTGTTTGCACTGAGCATCAACATTTAAAGTAGCTATCGCTATAAATAATGTTAAGACGGAAATTATTCTAATTATTCTCATAATATTCTTTATTTAACGAATGAACCTCTTATTTCAGCAACAACTCCGGTAAGCTCTTTGAATATAGCTAAAGACATATCAGTTGTAACTTCAGATTTCAATATTGTAGTGTTTGTAGTTTTATCAATTTCTGTCTTTATTGGTTTTGTTTCTATTTTTATTTTGTCAAAAACAGTTTTAAGCTTGTCTATCTGGGTTATCAGGACTCCCACTGCAGGATTTTCTTTATTACTATTAAGAAGATTCTGAAGAACTTCAATTGAAAGTTTCTGATCAATTATCCTGCCGACGAGTTTGTTACCATTAAACTCTTTCTCATCAACAAGCTGGGTAGCTATATATAATCCTTCCATCCATCCTCCGACAAGAATAATTGATGCAAGCGCAGGCTGATCATTATCAGCTAAATATGAGTTTGAATTAAGGAATGTTTCAGACACAATCTTCATTACAACTTCAGTATTGTTTATATTATCCGAAAGTTCGTCCTGAGTTGACTTGCTGATAGCATCAAGAATTCCAAGACCATCGGCCATCTTTTTGGCAGCAGCCATATAATCAATAATAAGTTGTGTCTCGTCATACAAGCTTGCAAAGCTGAGATCGCAGGTATATATACCAAGATTCAGAGCCTGACTTCTTTGCGTCGTATAGTTTTTTGCATTTTCTACCGGATTAAGAAATTTTCTATCAAACTTGGCGCCGGCTGATTTCATAAGCATTGCTGATTCAAGCGGGGAAGGAAGAGCATTGAAGATCTTTTGTGCCTGCTTAACATCCTGTATTGCCTGCGTGTTATCTTTCGGCTGAGCAACAACAGTTTGTTTCTTCTGAGTTTTTTCATTACCGCCAGATCCACATCCCGAAAGGAGAACCACACACAGTACAATAACTGCTAAAATCATTGTTCCAATTCTAAACTTTCTATTCATGATTAAATTATTTAAGTGTCAAACCTAATTCCCGACTAAATTAGTACATTATTTTTATTTTTCAAAAACCAGATGAGTAATTCAGTGTATTTCTAACTTTGTTCCAAATAAAAAATTAATGATAGATTCAGCAAAAAAGATATCGGAGCTGCAGGGAAAATTAAATACTGGGAACATGAAAGTAGTTTCTGATGCAATTGTTTTACTCAGGAATGAAGAACCCTTCAGAGGAGCTATTGGTGTGCTTGCCAGCTTATTTGATACGACTAATGACATTTTAATAAAAGATCTTATTCGAAGTTTCCTGAACGACATAAAAGAACCAGGAGCCAGAGAAGAGGTAGTCACGGAAGCAAAGAAGGGTTTTAAACATGAAACCACTTCCATGCTTGTTTCCTCTTGCTGGCAGTCAGGTCTGGATTACTCGGAATTTGCAGCTGATTTCGCAAATATCTTTATAACAGGAGATTATATAACAGCTCTTGAATGTTTTACTGTGATTGAAGAATCAGCTGGAAGTATACAGATATCAAAAAAGTATGATATAATCTTATTCCTTGAAAAAAACAAACCGAAATCGTCTGGTGAGAAAGCTGCTCTGCTGCAGGCTCTGATAACGATACTAAGTTAATTTTGTAAGACGCTCTCCGAAAATCAGACTTCCAATCCTCACAATTGTACTTCCTTCCTCCACTGCTACAGAATAATCTCCGGACATTCCCATCGATATTTCCCTGAATTGATTTTCCTCCCGAAAATATTTTTCTTTCAGGGCAGAGTGACAACCTCTTAGAAATTTAAATTCTTCCCGAACCTGTTCCATATTATCTGTAAAAGTAGCCATTCCCATCACACCACAGAGATTAACATGGTTCATTCTTTTAAAATCAGGTGAATCAAGTAACTGGTAAACTTCCTTGAGGTTGAATCCAAATTTGGTTTCCTCCTTTGCTATGTGAAACTGGAGCAGGCAATTAATTATGCGTCCAGCCTTTTCAGCTTCATGATCAATCACTGAAAGAAGCCTGGCACTGTCAACCGATTCAATCATATTGATAAACGGAACGAGGAATCTCACTTTGTTACTCTGCAGATGACCTATCAGGTGCCATTCTATGTCTGAGGGCAGCTTATCATTTTTAGAAAGAAGCTCCTGAACCCTGTTTTCTCCAAATATCCTATGCCCGGTATTATAAGCGATCAAAATATCACTTACGGGTTTCGTTTTGGAAACAGCCACAATCCTGACAGAGAGTGGAATCCGCTGTTTTAATACACTGATATTTAACGCAATATCGATCACTGAAACAACTTATAAGAAAATGTCAAATGTTATGTACATAAAAGAATAACTCAGTGTACCTCTGTAACTGCAATGTAGTTCTCTGTGAAATAAAGAAATAATTACACAGAGCTACACAGAGGAATACAATATTAATCGAGCAGGTGGATAACCAGTCCACTGCGGAGTTTTGGTTCGAACCATGTGGTTTTTGGAGGCATAATATTTCCTGAATCAGCAATAGCTAAAAGCTGCTTCATTGAAACAGGGAAAAGTGCAAATGCAACTTTCATCTCACCACTGTCGACTCTTTTTTTAAGTTCACCAAGACCACGCAAACCGCCTACAAAATCAATTCTCTTTGACCTTCGAAGATCCTGGATATCAAGAACCGGAGCCAGAATCTGATTCGTTAAGATAGTGACGTCAAGAACTCCAATTGGATCATTATTGTTGTAAGTTCCCTCCTTTGCGATAAGGCTATACCATTTACCATCAAGGTACATTGAGAAATTGTGAAGCTCTTTCGGTTTGTAAATCCCTGTCCCTTTATCTTCAACTATAAAATTGTCATTCAGTTTATTAATAAATTCTCCTTCTGAAAGACCGTTAAGGTCCTTTACAGTTCTGTTATAGTCCATTATCCTCAGCTGGTCCTCCGGAAAATGAACAGCCAGAAAGAAGTTATATTCCTCTGTCCCGTTATGTCCAGGATTATTCTCACGTTTTTCCTTACCCACCAAAGCGGCAGCAGCAGTACGATGATGACCATCGGCAACATAGGTATATGGAACTTTTTCGACAAACAGTTTCTCAACAAGAGCATTAATCTTTTTACTATTAATAACCCAGAAATGATGTCCGAATCCATCTTCCGAAACGAAATCATATTCTGGCTTTTTTTTCTTAACAATCTTACTCACAATATTATCAATCTCCTTAACAGCAGGATATGTAAAAAATACCGGTTCTATATTTGCGTTATTGATTCTTACGTGAATCATTCTGTCCAGTTCTTTATCCGGTCTTGTCAACTCATGCTTTTTGATTATGCCGTTAAGGTAATCATCAACTGAAGCACAACCAACAATACCATATTGAGTTCGTCCTTCCATAGTCTGGGCATAAATATAAAAATGCGGCTCATCATCCTGCACCAGCCAGCCATTTTTTTGCCATTTTATGAAGTTTTCAAGAGATTTATTGTAAACTTCATCTGAATGAGAGTCAGTTCCTTCGGGAAGATCAATTTCAGATTTCGTAATATGAAGTAATGAACACTCTTTACCTTTTGCCATTAATATCGCTTCCTCAGAATTCATGACATCATAGGGCAGGCAAGCCAAATCTTTGGCTATAGCACACGGGGGTCTTAACCCTTTGAAAGGTTTTACAATGGCCATCAAATAATAGGACTACTTATTAACTTTGAATTTTACATTGCCGGTTTTGAAATAATCAATAATCTGCCTGGCAGCGGCTACACCAGCATTGATATTTGCCTCTTCAGTCTGTGCTCCCATCTTTTTGGCAGTGAAAATAAACCTTCCTTTGTATTTCTCATCGAAAACAGCTTTACAATCAGGTTCACAATCTGAAAGATACATAATATCAGTTCTTTCACCAAAGATCTTTAAAAGTCCATCTTCATCGATCAGCTCTTTTCTTGCAGCATTAACAAACACTGCATCCTGAGGCATTCTTTTCAGAAGATCATAACCAACAGATTTTTTTGTTTTATCGTTTGCCGGCAAATGCAGAGAAACATACTTGCACTTTGAATAAAGATCTTCAGGACTTTTGCAAACTTTAACACCTGAGTTCTTAATTACATCTTCATTTACAAATGGATCGAAAGCATAGATATTCATGCCGAAGCCTTTTGCTATTTCTGCAACATATTTGCCCACATTGCCAAAGGCATGTAGACCAATAGTTTTGCCTCTCAGCTCGAAGCCAGATTTTCCACTGAAACCGGAGCGTGCCTGATAAAGCATCATTTCAAATGCAAGCTCGGCGACTGCATTGGAGTTCTGACCCGGTGTGTTCATAACAACAACATTATGAGCAGTAGAAGCAGTAATATCAATATTATCAAAACCTGCTCCGGCTCTGACAACTATTTTCAGTTTTTTAGCTGCATCAAGTACTTCAGCAGTTATCAAGTCACTTCTGACTATTATTCCGTCTGCTTCTGATACGGCAGTTAATAATTCTTGTGTACTTCTGTAGTTTTCGAGTAGAACGAGAGTATGGCCCGCGGCTTCAGTTACTTCACGGATCTGCGAAATTGCTACAGGAGCAAATGGTTTTTCAGTCGCAACCAGGATTTTCATTGCTTAATGATTATTTACTTCTTAGCTTCAAACTCCTTCATAACATTAACCAAAGCCTCAACACTCTCCTTTGGCAAAGCATTATAAGTAGATGCACGGAATCCACCAACTGAGCGATGACCTTCAATCCCCAGCATTCCCTTTGATTTGGCAAAATCTGCGAATTCTTTTTCAAGTTCTTTGTACTGATCAGTCATTACAAAGCATATATTCATTATCGAACGGTCTTCAGGATCCGTTACAGTCGGAACGAATAATTTATTTCTGTCAATCTCATCATAAAGAATTTTTGCCTTTTCAATATTTTTTTTCTGCATCACCTTCACCCCTCCAAGGTCTTTTAGCCACCTTAGTGTTTGCTGAGCTGCAAATACCGCGAAAACCGGAGGTGTATTAAACATTGATTCTCCTTTAATATGTGTACGGTAATCAAGAATCGTCGGGATTGGTCTCTCAACTTTCCCAAGAACATCTTCTTTAATGATGATGAAAGTAACACCTGCCGGAGCAAGGTTTTTCTGTGCGCCACCATAAATAAGCGAATATTTTGAAACGTCAATTGGACGACTGAAGATATCAGAGGACATGTCGGCAACCAGGGGAACTTTTACATCAGGATCTTTTTTCAGCTCCGTTCCGAAGATGGTGTTGTTAGTTGTAATATGAAAATAATCAGCATCTGAAGGAACAGAATAATTTTTAGGTATATAACTGAAATTCTTGTCTTTTGAGGAAGCCACTTCTACAGCCTCACCAAAAAACTTTGCCTCTTTGAATGCTTTACTGGCCCACTCACCCGTTACCAGATAAGCAGATTTTTTATTCATAAGATTCATTGGCACCATGCAGAACTGCATACTTGCACCACCGCCAAGAAAAATCACCTGGTATCCGGCAGGAATCTCAAGCAACTCCTTAAAAAGGGCAATTGTGTCATTCATGCAGGCAACAAATTCCTTGCTTCTATGGGAGATCTCAAGGATTGATAATCCACTTCCTGCAAAATCCCTTATACCTTCAATAGTTTTTTCCAACGTATATTGCGGAAGTATTGAAGGTCCGGCATAAAAGTTATGTTTCTTCATATCGAATAGTTGTTAATAAATTTATTTAAAGGACGTATGGCTTTTGCAAAAGTATAAATTAAAGGGAATTCTACTAATGATTTCTTAACTATCCTGCTCCTATCCTGACATATCTTTAAGAATGCCATTTTCTATAAAAGGAATACTTCCAGTAAGGTCAAATGTCATGCAATATTCAATACAATTATCAAGCCCTTTATCTCTAAGCCTGCTGCGCTGAGCAGCCTTTTCAATATATGACAGAGGGTTAAGACTTGCCATTTGCCATAGGTCAATAGCAGCATAAACTGAATCACAAATAGTGGTGAATAAAGAAGATTCAAGCAGTCTTTTAGCTATTGCACCTGCACAAATTGTATCTTCAAGATTAATTTTGTCTTTCCAGCCGGCACAGAATAAAATAACATTTCGATCCTGCATTGATAGCCATTCCGTAATCGCAGATATATTAATGAATGTCCCGATAATTGTCATGTATGATGATGATGCCATATCAATAATCCGGGTGCCATTAGTGGTACTATAGACAATAGTCTTTCCTTCAACTTTTTCGCGCGTAAAATTAAATGGAGAATTACCAAAATCAGCAAAATCAAGCACATAGCCATCACGCTCTGCTGCAACAAGATAGCCTTTTTTTTTGAATTCTTCTGCCTCATGAATTTCTGCAACCGGAATAATTTTCAAGGCGCCATTGGAAAAGGCAGTGCATATAGCTGAACTGGCCCTAAGCACGTCAATAACAACGACTATCGCATCTTTATTTTCATATTTGTTGAAGATGGCCGGTGAAAGACAGATTTCGAGGTTTTTTTTGCTCATATATGGAGATAAATACGAAATAAAACCAACATATGTTCTTCCATAGTTTCACCCCTTTTTATAGATAGGCAAATCAACTATCTGAGCCTTCAGATCTTTATTTCTTATCCTTATAAATATTTCTGTACCGGTTTTCCAGAATCCCTTCGACAGATATGCCATTCCTATTCCCTGTTTCATCATAGGGGACATCGTTCCTGATGTAACTTCTCCAATAATTCTTCCTAAAGAATCCACCACCTGATAATGCTGACGCGGAATGCCTCTTTCGATCATCACAAATCCTTTCAGTTTCTTTTCAACCCCTTCATTTTTTTGTTTCAATAACAGAGCCTTGTCTATAAAATCTTTTTTATCTGTAAACTTGGTAATCCATCCTAACCCGGCCTCAATTGGAGAGGTCTCATCATTAATATCATTCCCATACAGGCAATAGCCCATTTCAAGCCTGAGAGTATCACGTGCACCAAGCCCTATTGGTCTGATTCCAAATTCTTTTCCGGCATCAAATACTGCTTTCCACAGTTTAGCGCCATCTTCATTCCTAACATATATTTCGCAGCCACCTGAACCAGTATATCCGGTGGTTGCAAAAAGAACATCTTTTATTCCAGCAAACTCAATTATTTTAAATGTATAATACTCCATATCAACGACCGATGTCTTTGTCAGCTTTTGCATAGCTTTCAATGCAAGCGGTCCCTGGATCGCAAGCTGGGCTGTTTTGTCCGATTCATTAACCAGTTCTTTCCCCTCTTTTATTCCGAATGCTGAAGCATGTTTGACACACCAGTTCCAGTCTTTTTCTATATTGGCTGCATTTACAACAAGAAGATATTCCTCTTCATCAAATTTATAAACAAGAAGGTCATCAACAATACCACCTTTCCCATTCGGAAAACAAGAGTATTGCACTTTCCCGTTAGCCAGAACTGATAAATCATTGGATGTGATATACTGAATAAATTTTGATGCATTCGGCCCGGTAACCCGGAATTCTCCCATATGTGATACATCAAACACACCAAGTTTCTCTCTTACGGTGATGTGCTCCTCAGTAATACCAAAATATTCAACAGGCATGTTATAACCAGCAAAAGGTACCATTTTAGCACCATGAGAAATATGAAATTGAGTAAAAGCAGTATTTTTCATAAGACTTAATTAAGTATTTTAACAGGAGCAAAAATAGAAATTTTGAAAAGACTATTTTTCAATCAAAATCATAAATAAATATGATTTATAACAGGCTTTCAGAGTCCTAAAATCTTAAATTCAACTCTTCTGTTCTTTGCTCTGCCGGCTGCCGTTGCATTGTCTGCAATTGGTTGATCAGAGCCAAAACCGTGGTACGTTAGTCTTCCGGTGTCAATGCCTTTCCTGATCAGATAATCTACTACTGCTTTTGCTCTGTCGGTTGAAAGTTTAGCGTTGACCACCGGGTTACCGGTATTATCTGTATGTCCTGATATTTCAATTCTCATTTGTGGGCTATCCAGCAATGCATTAACAAGTTTATCTAGTTCAACATATGAACTCGCTGTAAGGACAGCCTTACCCAGCTCAAATAAAATATTATTCAGTACAACTTTTTTCCCTACTTTAAATTTTACCAGAGGAACATCAAGAGTGTAAAACTCCTCTGTATAAGTATTTGGAATCGTAACCCGTCTCATATCAGAAAGGAACCCGGTAGCCCGAAGATTAACCATATAAGATTTTTTAGCCGGAAGTTTCACTCTGTATGATCCGTCGACATCCGAGCTGGCTGTTGTTGTAACAATCTGATCTGTTGATAGATCAAATATTTCCAATCTTGCTAATACAGGTTCTTTCGTTTCTGAATCTGTCACTCTGCCAATTAAATAAAGAACAAGTTCTTTGGGAGCCTCAGGCTGAACAGGTTTTTGTACCTCTTTGATAACCACAACTGTATCTCTGATAACAATTGTATCGCGTTTTACCGGAATAACCTTTGCCGGTTCTGGAATCACAGCCGGTTTGGGAGGAGGCAGATAGCGCCCCTTATAGATGTCGAGTCCACCATATCCGCCACTGCGATTTGAGACAAAAAAGAAGGTGCTGTCATTAACAGGCGATGGATTATAGAACAACTCATCCCATGGTGTATTTATCGGATACCCGGCATTAACTGCTTCATTCCAGGTACTTGTAGCGCTCCTGGTGCTGTAAAAGATATCAAATCCACCAATTGAATTATGCCCTTTCGAACTAAACCACAGAGTGTCTCCTCCTGCAGAAAACCTTACTGATTCTTCGTCGTAAGGTGTATTAATAGCCGGGCCCATATTAACAGGTTTGGACCATTTCCGATTATTAATCTTTTTAATAAGATATATGTCCTTGCCTCCCACCCCTTTTTTACCCCGATCGCTTACAAAAGCAATTTCATCACCTTTCCGGGAAATAGTAAATGAGGTTTCGGGATATTTAGTGTTTATATTGGGTTTCACGGGTTGTGGTGTCTTCCATTTCCCCCTTTTTAATTCCGAAACCTTAATATCACCATCTCCTTCATAACCTACATAAATATATAACTGATTTCCGGCATCATTAAGAAAAAGTGGCGTTTCACAGAATTTCGTCACAAGATTTTTATCAAACAGCATTGCTACACCCCAAGCTCCGTTAACATAATCAGCTGAAAAGATATTTTCGTCAAGCTTTGTATCGGGATAGTAATTGTCGGCGTTGGCTGTCAGTGCTCTTCTGGAGGCAAACAACATCTTATGTCTGTCTGAGGATAAAACAATAGAATAATCATCAGCCGTGGAATTAATATTACCGCCGATATTGTTTATTTCTACTCTTAATGTATCTTTTGTCACAATCGGTGCCGCATTACATTCTTCTATGCATCTCTTCGCAAGAATTGTGTTTTCTTTTGATTTTTTTCCCGGCGATGAGAGAAAACTATTAAATTTTTCAATTGCATCGGTGAATTTTCCACAGTACATTGAGGCCCTTCCAGCCATAAGTAAGATATCATCAGCAACATCTTTCTTCAATTCATATGCTTTTAATAAAAATGCAGAAGCTTCATCTTTTTTGTCAGAAAAAAGGCATGCTACCCCAATCTTATAATTTAAGGCGGCATTCACGGAGTTATAAACGTATGCCTGTTGATACTCACTTAGTGCATTGGAAAACCAGATACCTCCCTTTGAATAAAAAGAATCGCCGCGCTTCACATGCTTCCAGGCCTCATTCAAGCCAGGCTTATCTGTCTTTAGTTCTTTCCTTCGGACAGAGATATCCATCTGTGCATTTGCTGAAGCAGTAACCAGCAAAAGAAAAATATAGAATAAATGCTTATACTTCATAACCCCTGGTTTTTATCACTATAAAATTAACAATTATTTGACGTTTTCAAAAAAGACAGTAATTATCAGACTTATTCGAATATATAAACGAACGGTGCCAAAAAAATATTATTTTTGTTCTGAATTCTTTACACCGGTTAATACAAACCATAACAAACCTGATTATTATGAACTTTAAATTCATTAATACTGAATACCTTGATACAGTATCAGGTGGAGATAAGGAGATTCTTGCTGAATTTGCGGCTATTTTCCGTAGCCAGGTTATTGAAATAGCAAGTGAAATGAGAACTCTTCATGAGAGTGATGATTTTCATTCGCTTGGTATGCTGGCTCATAAGGCAAAATCGTCTGTTGCGATTATGGGAATGAAAGACCTGGCAGATATGCTTAAAACATTTGAACTTGAAGGGAAAGATGGAAAAAATAAGGAGAGCTACAAATCGTATATTGAAAGATATGAAAGGGAGGCGATGCTGGCAGTAGTGGAGCTTGAAAACTATATAAATAATCTGTAATACTTTCGGTTAAATGGTCAATTTTGAGAAAAGAGACAATGTTGAAGTGGCAACATTCACAGTAAATAAGATAAATGCACTTATTGCAGACGACATCAGGAACCAGATCGTAAAAGTGTTTGAAAATGCCAATGCAAAGCTGATAATAGATCTTAAAGGAGTCGAATATATTGACAGTTCAGGGTTCGGATGCTTTCTTTCTTCATTTAAAGCCGCGAGAAATAATTATGGCATATTAAAATTTGCCAATGCTGAGCCATCTGTAAAAGCTCTTTTCGAGACACTCAAGCTTAATACAATTTTTGAATTGTACAGCGATACCGACACCTGTTTAAGATCGTTCAGATAAAGTTCTATTACTGTTCATTATTTCTGAACCTGATACCTTTCTTATCAACATCAATCATAATACTGCTATCCTTTGCAATCCTCCCTGAAATAATCTCCTTTGAGAGTTCATTTACGATTTCCCTTTGAATAAGCCGTTTTACTGGTCTTGCCCCAAGCTGAGGATCATAGCCATGCTCACTAAGCCAATCTATAGCTTTCTGCTGTACATCTATATGTATGTTTTGCAATCCAAGAAGTTTCTGAAGCGATTCAAGCTGTATTACAACTATTTCCTTTATCTGACTTTCTGTCAATGGTTTGAACAAAACTATCTCATCTATCCTGTTGAGGAATTCAGGTCGCATTGTTTTGCGAAGTAGATTAAAAACATCTGTTCTAAGAGACTCCTCTTCCTGTTTCGGCATAACATTATGCCATTTTTCCATTCTTTCTCTAATAAGGTCGGAACCCAGATTTGAAGTCATAATAATAATTACGTTTCTGAAATTCACAGTCCTTCCTTTGTTATCTGTCAGCCGCCCCTCGTCAAGGACCTGCAGAAGGAGATTAAAGACATCGGGGTGAGCTTTTTCTATTTCATCAAGCAGAATCACCGAGTATGGTTTATGTCTTACAGCTTCTGTCAACTGCCCGCCTTCATCATAACCTACGTAACCCGGAGGGGCGCCAATAAGTCTTGAAACAGAATGGCGTTCCTGGTATTCTGACATATCAATTCTTGTCATAAGATTCTCATTATTGAACAGGAATTCAGCCAGAGCTCTGGCCAGTTCGGTTTTTCCTACTCCAGTGGTTCCAAGGAAGATGAATGAACCTACAGGTCTTTTATCATCCTGCAATCCGGCTCTTGATCGACGTACTGCATCAGAAACTGCAGTGATGGCTTCATCCTGTCCTACAACTCTTTTGTGAAGTTCATTTTCGAGTTTCAATAATTTTTCCTTTTCGCTTTCCAGCATCCTGCTAACAGGTATTCCGGTCCATTTTGAAACTACCTCTGCAATATCTTCAGACCTGACCTCTTCTCTGACCAGAGATCCTTTAATCCTTTTCATCTCAATTTCGGACTTATCTATTGCAATCTCTTTTTCAAGTTCAGTTATTTTTCCGTACCTCAGCTCAGCAACGCGTCCGTAATCACCGCTCCTTTCTGCCTTTTCTGCTTCCAGTCTGAGAGATTCCACCAATTCCTTTTTCTCATGCAGTTTTTCAATCATCTTTTTCTCTGTCATCCATGCTGCCTTAAGTTCATTTCGTTTATCCGTAAGTGAAGACAACTCCAGTGAAAGCGTATTTTCTTTCTCCTTATCTCCATCCCTGCGAAGAGCTTCCTTTTCAATTTCGAAACGCGCAATAGTCCTTTCCAATTCATCAAGTTCTTCCGGAACAGAATTCATCTCAAGCCTGAGCCTGGATGCGGCCTCATCCATAAGATCAATGGCCTTATCGGGAAGGAATCTGTCGGTAATATATCTGTAAGAAAGATCAACAGCTGTGATTATTGCTTCATCTCTTATAATGACCTTATGATGAGCCTCATATCTTTCTCTCAGTCCTCTAAGGATACTAATAGAATCAGCTCTGTCAGGTTCATCCACCATTACCACCTGAAAGCGTCGTTCAAGAGCTTTATCCTTTTCAAAATACTTCTGATATTCATTAAGTGTAGTCGCCCCAATTGCACGAAGTTCGCCTCTTGCCAGGGCTGGCTTAAGTATATTTGCAGCATCCATTGCTCCTTCAGATTTTCCTGCTCCCACCAGAGTATGTATCTCATCTATAAATAATACCACCTCACCATTAGACGATATCACTTCCTTTATTACAGATTTCAATCTCTCCTCAAATTCACCTTTATATTTTGCACCGGCAATAAGAGCCCCCATGTCAAGCGAGTAAATTACCTTTGATTTTAGATCTTCAGGAACATCACCTCTTACAATACGGTGAGCAAGTCCTTCAGCAATTGCCGTTTTACCAACTCCCGGTTCTCCGATAAGGAGAGGATTGTTTTTGGTCCTTCTTGTCAGTATCTGAAGTATGCGCCTGATCTCATCATCCCTTCCGATTACCGGATCAAGTTTACCGGAAAGTGCTCTTTCATTCAGATTAATTGCGTATCTGCCCAAAGCATCATAAGTGTCATCAGATGTTTGTGAATCCACTTTCGCACCTTTTCTCAGATCACTTATGGCTGCTAACATATCCCTTTTAGTTACTCCTCTGTCTTTCATAAGAGTCGAAACTTGGTCATCAGTCTCGAGGATACCCAAAAGAATATGTTCCACAGAAACATACTTGTCCTTAAGTTTATTGGCTTGATCACTTGCTTTTCTGAGTGCCTCAGCAGCGCTGGAAGAAAGATATGATTCTGCTCCTGAAACTTTTGGGAAAGAATTTATTATCCTATCTATGACTTTGTAAAAGCTGTCAACATCTACACCCATTTTCCCAAATAGCATCTGGACAATACTTTCAGCCTCCTCCATGACACCACGAAGAAGATGTGCACATTCTATGGATTGTTGTCCATGGGACCCGGCTATCGTAAATGCCTTTTCGACAGACTCCTGGGCCTTAATTGTAAAGTTATTAAGATTCATTTTATGTATTTTATTACTGGTAATTCAAATAGCATGCCATATGTAACATACTGATTTTCAATTTTAATATGTCATAAAATTAAGTAATTATTGTGTCAAACTGACATATTTTTACCTTTTAAG
>Ga0182017_10001042_pt1 | contig 21784 bp, 14 predicted proteins | sample 712E3DmetaG_FD_120492 | JGI IMG/M metagenome (GOLD analysis project Ga0182017, IMG submission 120492) | Permafrost microbial communities from Stordalen Mire, Sweden - 712E3D metaG | ecosystem: Environmental > Terrestrial > Soil > Wetlands > Permafrost | place: Sweden: Stordalen | collected... | reverse complement strand
GGCGAGAGTGCCTGGACCCACGCGCCGTGTGCGTGGCTCAACGCCGATTGCAGCGGCGACACGCACGTCACCTTCACCGACATCGACCCGTTCGTCGCCCGCATCGGCTCGACGTGCCCGTAGGAGCGACGGGAGATGGAGCGGCCGGCCTGCTGCGGAATGTGGCGGTCGGCGCGATCGGAAATGTGGCGGCCGGCGCCCCGGCCGGCCGTAGACAGACAGTGTGCCCCGTCGTTTGTCTTCCGCGGAAGGCAAAGGGCGGGGCACAGCGCGCGAAGTGCTATGCCTGTCGAGTACAGGGGGAGCCCCAATGCGCCGATCTTACCACCCGCACAGGTGGCGCCGTGCGGCCTGGGGACCAACCTTCCGCTGGTCACGCCGGAGCGAGTGCTCGTCCGACTCGCCGGACGCGTATCCCGCAGGGTGTTCAACCCGCCCCGGAGAGAAACCGCCGCGCCGCGGAATAGACGACCCAACTCGCGGGTGTTCACAAGAGCCGGTACCACCGTATGAAGGCTATCCTGACCATCCTGCCCCTCCTGCTGCTCCAGCTCCAGAGCGCGTTCATCGACGTTCCCGGCGTACCGGAGCGTCCGGCGACCGCGGCGATGTGCTGCTGCTGCGGAACCGCGCCGACGGGCGCCTGCGGGTGCGCCGCCTGCCCGGGGGAACGTCCGGCGAATGATCAACCGCCGCGAACCACGAGCGCTATATGCTGCCCGTGCGCCGTCGTGCCCGCCACGCCTCCGGAGGCACCTCAGACGCGGGTCGCCCCGCCCCGGGCGGGCGACGGCGTAGTCGCGGATCGTCCCGCGGCGCCGGCGTGTGGCGAGCGCATCCACGACATCCGCGCCTGCGCCCACGGCCCCCCACCCGACTTACCCTCCGCCCAGTCCACCGTTCAACTCATTTGAGCCCCCCAGCGGCACCGCGTCTTTTGCGGGCGAGTGCCGCGGGTGCGGACGTGCGCGCATTGCCGCGGCGTACAGTTGCGTTGTCGGCGATTCCGCATACATTGCGGCGGGTCGCGTGGCCGCTAACGCACGTCACAGCCGACATGGACCGTGAAACAAGGGCAGAGACATGCACCGAAACCTGCGTGTCGCACTGAGCCTGATCAGCCTGGCTTTCGCCGGCTGTACCAGCAATCCCAAGGCGAAGATCGATGAGGCCGCCGATCTGGCCGAGCAGCGGCTCGGACAGCGGCCCGCCTGGACGGAGGCGCCCGAGGCGGTCCCGCCCGACTGGTCCACCGCAGTCGTGCTGCCGATGGACGAGACCGTCGCCCTGGCGCTGCGGAACAACCGCACGTTGCGGGCCGACCTCGAGATGATCGGACAGGCCGACGCCGAACTGCTGCAGGCCAGCCTCATGCAAAACCCCATGATCAGCTTCATGGTCATGTTTCCCGACGGTGGCGGACGGTCGATGCTGCGCGGCACGGGCATACCGATCCAGCCGCTTCAGGACCTGTGGCTCATCCCATTCCGCAAGAAGGCGGCGACCGCCATGCTGCAGCAGGCCGTGCTGCGCGTCGCGGACCGGGCAATCGAGACCGCGGCGACCGTCAAGGCCGCCTACGTGAAGCTGCAGTACACGCAGCGGGCCATCGCGCTGCTCCAGGAAAACATGCGGCTCGCCGAGCAGTCCGCGCAGCTCGTCCAGTCGCGGCAGGTTGCCGGCCAGGCCACGCAGGTCGCCTACAACCTCGCCCACATTCGATACCAACGCTTGCGGTCGGAGCTGCTCACGATGGAGTCGGAATACCGCACGCTGCAGCGCGAGCTGTTGGCCCTCGTCGGCTTCGCGGGCGCGCCGGACCGCTGGACGGTACAGCCGGTCCACGAAATGCAGGACGAGTTGCGGCCGCCGAGGGGTGAGGACGCCCTCGTCGCGCTGGGAGCCGCGCAGCGCCTCGATCTGAAGGCGGCCGAGTGGAGCACGCAGGCCGCCGAGCAGCGCATCGCGCTCATGCGGGCGGAAGGGCTGCCCGATCTGGCTTTGGGGTTCAGCTTTGAGCGTGCTCCGGCCACGCGGGCCGCGCGCGGCCCGACGATCCCGGCCCGCGTCGGAAACGCCACCGCGCAGGCCCTCGCCAACCAGGTTTACGGCGTAAAGCCGATGGCGCAGGCCCCCGCGCTCGCGCCGTGGCAGCCCAAGATACGCGAAGTAAAGTGGACGCTGGGGCCGATGATCGACCTGGAAATTCCGCTGTTCGATCAGAACCAGGCGCAGGTCGCCAAGGCGATGCATGAGTACAACCAGAAACTGGCCGAGTACGAGGGCCGCGTGCAGGACGCCACGCGCGACATTCGTGCAGCCCAGGTCCGTCAGCAGCAGGCGGTCGAACAGGTGCGCTTCTACCGGACCGAGATCATGCCCGAGGTGCAACGCAATCTGGAGCTCGCGCAGCAGGCGTTCATCACCGGGCAGGAGGGTCTCACGGTTTACTTGCAAGCGCAGGACGACTTGATCATGACCCGCCGCACGATCCTGGAGTTCCTGCGCGACTACTACCTGAGCGGCGTGGAGCTGGAGCGTGCCGTCGGCGGACGTATCGGAACCGACCCCGCCGCGCTATCTCCGGGCGAGGGCGAGGTTCCCGCCAAGCCGCCGCAAACGCCCGGCACGACCGCAGCATCCCCGCCCGCAGACGAGGTATCTCATGAGCACACCGAATAATCCGCCGGCAACGGCCGCCCCGCCGCCCAAACCGGCCGGCCGCGTCTGGACGTTCGTCCGCATCCTGAACGTCCGGCTGCGGTTCATCTTCCTGATGGTGCTGGTCGGGCTCGTGGCCGGCTACTGGGACACGATCACGAATTACTACGACCGCTGGCGCCGCCCGGTGCAAGTGGCTGTCGGCAAGCACGCCGAAGAGGTCGAATACTACTGCCCGATGCACCCGTCAGTCGTGCGCGACGCCCCCGGGAACTGCCCGATCTGCGGCATGCCGCTCTCGCAGCGTGCGAAGAGCGAAACGCGGGCGCTGCCCGAGGGGGTCTTCGCCCGCGTGCAGATGACCCCGCTGAAGGTCGCGCTCGGCCGCATCGGCACCACGCCGGTGCGTTACCAGCTTCTGAGCCGCGAGATTCGCACGGTCGGCGAGGTCGAGTACGACGAAACCCGCCGGGCCTTCATCGCCGCGCGGATCAAGGGCCGCATCGAGAAGCTGTACGTCAACTACGTCGGCCAGCACGTGCAGATGGGTGACCCGCTCTCCTCCATCTACAGCCCCGACCTGCTCGTCGCGCAGCAGGAGCTGCTCTCCGCCGTCCGCAGTCTGAACAGCGTGCCGGTGGCGGACGAGACGGCCCGGCGGTTGGCGCAGAACCTCGTCGAGGCGGCCCGCCAGAAGCTGATGCTGTGGGGCATTGCCGCGGCGCAGATCGACGAGATGATTCGCCGCGGCACGCCCGAGACCCAACTGATGATCTACTCGCCGCTGACCGGAATCGTCACCGACAAGAAGGTGCTGGAGGGCCGCTACGTGAACGAGGGGGACGACTTATATACGATCGCCGACCTGAGCGTCGTCTGGATGCAACTGCGCATCTTCGAGGACGAGAGCGCGGGCATCCAGACCGGTGCCGCCGTGGAAGTCACCAGCACCGCATTTCCCAACGAGATCTTTGCCGGCCGGATCACATTCATCGCGTTCGCGGTCGATCCGGCGACACGGACGGTTGCGGCTCGCGTGGAGATCGACAACCCCGGGGACAAGCTCAAGCCGGGCATGTTCGCCGATGCCGTCATCCGCTTGCCTCTCGGCACGGTGCAGGTCCTCGCGCCCGACACGCAGCCGGCCAGTACCGCAACCAGCAGCGCGGCCGAGCAGCTCGATACGCGCGCGTTCGCGCGGGCCTACCTGCCGCTGATGGCCGCCTACACCCAGGACAAGACGGACGCCGCTGCACTCGCACGCGTCGCCCAGGAGGCGCGGGCCCTCGCGGAGCGCGCCAGCGGCAACGACAAAGCCAGCGCCGCGGCAATCGCCGGCCTGGCAGATCAGCTTCGCGGCAAGGACCTCAAGGAGCAGCGCGTACTGCTCAAGGAGTTCAACGCCCGCGTGCTCGAGTTCCTGCGGGCCAGCCCGCCGGCCGAACCCCCACTCTTCGTCGCACATTGCCCGATGGTCAACGCCGACTGGCTGCAAACCGAGCGGGAGATCTCCAATCCGTACTACGGCTCCGAGATGCTCCGCTGCGGCGCGATCACCGGCCCGCTCCAGGGCGCCGCCAAAACCGAAGACGAGCGGTTCGCGACCGGCTACTTCTGCCCGATCTACCCCGACCACCTGTTCGACAAGCCGCAACATTGCCCGGTCGACAAGTTCCCGACGAAGCTCGTGCGCATCGGGAAGGTCCTGGCCCTGCCCGAGTCCGCGGTCATCAACACCGGGACGCGGCACATCGCCTATCGCGAAAGTGCCCCGGGCGTGTTCGACATGGTCGCAGTGCAGGTCGGCCCGCGGGCCGGCGAGTTCTATCCGCTCCTCGACGGGCTGGAGGCAGGCGACGAAGTCGCCATGGCTGGCGCCTTCCTCGTCGACGCCGAGAACCGTCTGAACCCGGCCGCCGCGGCGCAATACTTCGGCGCCTCCGGCGGTCCGCAACACTAAATCTCCGTGGCGAGAGAGGCGTAGGCCATGATCGCGCAGGTCATTGAGTATTCGGTCCGCAATCGCTTCATCGTGATCCTGCTCACGGCGATCGTGGCCGTATGGGGCGTCTACTGCGTCATGAAGACGCCAATCGACGCCATCCCGGACCTGTCGGAAAACCAGGTTATCGTCTTCACCGACTGGATGGGCCGCTCGCCGCAGGAGATCGACGATCAGATCACGTACCCGCTCTCGGTCAATCTCCAGGGCCTGGCCGGCATCAAGGCGATCCGCTCGTCGAGCGAGTTCAACTTCTCGATGATCAACATCATCTTCGACGACTCGGTCGACTTCTACTTCGCCCGCACGCGTGTGCTCGAACGCCTCAATATCGCCAGCACGTACCTGCCGGCCGGGGTCGTCCCCTACCTCGCGCCCGACGCGACCGCCCTCGGCCAGGTCTTCTGGTACACGGTCGAGGGCGACGGCTACAGCCTCGACGAGCTGCGCGCCATCCAAGACTGGTACGTGCGCTACCAGCTTTACGTGCCGGGCGTGGCCGAGGTCGCCGGCGCCGGCGGCTTCGTCCGCGAGTACCAGGTCGACGTCGATCCCGACAGGCTCCGCGCCTACGACATCCCCCTGGGCGCCGTCTACAACGCCGTCGCCCGCAGCAACATCGCCGTCGGCGGCAAAGTCTACTTCGAAGCCAAGGCCGAGTTCCTCATCCGCGGCGTCGGCTGGCTCCGCGGCCTGCGCGACATCGAGCAGATCGTCGTGGCCGAGCGCAAAGGCGTGCCCATCACCGTGGCCCAGCTCGCCGCCGTCCAACTCGGCCCCGAATACCGCCGCAGCATGTTGGAGAAGAACGGCCACGAAGCCGTGGGCGGCGTCGTGATGATGCGCTATGGCGAAAACCCGCTCGCGGTCACGCAGGCGATCAAGGCTCGCATCCAGCAGCTCCAGCCGGGGCTGCCGGCCGGCGTGCGGATCGTCCCGTTCTACGACCGCACGCGCCTGATCGAGGGCGCGATCCACACGCTGTCGGGCACGCTGCGCGAGGAGCTGATCGTCGCCACCATCGCGATCTTGCTGATCCTGACGCACGTGCGGAGCGCCTTCGTCGTCTGCACCACGCTCCCGCTGGCCGTGCTCGTCTCGTTCATCCTGATGTACTACCTGAAGATCCCCAGCAACATCATGTCGCTTTCGGGCATCGCCATCTCGATCGGCATTCTCGTCGATGCGGCCGTCGTCATGGTCGAAAACGCCACGCACGAGCTGACGCGGCACTTCGGCGACCAGAAGATCCGCGGCGATACGACCGAGATCGTCGTCCGCGCCTGCCGCCTGGTCGGCAAGCCCATCTTCTTCGCCGTCCTCATCATGCTCATCTCCTTCCTGCCCGTCTTCGCACTCGGGGGCATGGAAGGCAAGATGTTCCATCCGCTCGCGTTCACCAAGAGCTTCGCCATGGTCGGCGTCGCCCTGCTGGCCGTCACCTTCGTTCCCGCGATGATCCCCATCTTCATCAAAGGGCGGCTGCGGCGGGAAGAGGACAACTGGATCGTCCGCAGCTTCATCAACATCTACAAGCCGGTGCTGACCTGGCTGATGAACGTCCCCGCCGCCGGCCTGTGGTTCATGGGCTTCCTGTTCATCCTCGGCGTCGGCTTCATCGGCAGCCGCGGACTGTTCGTCGGCGTGCTCGCCGCCGCGCTCTTCTTCGGCTGCGTGTTCTTCCGGCGGTGGTGGAGCCAGGCGCTCGCGTTCGCATTGCTGGGGGCCGTCGGGCTGTGGGCCTGGCACTTTCCGAAGCTCGGCCGCGAATTCGTCCCGCCGCTGGACGAAGGCAGCATTCTCGACATGCCGGTCACGGTGCCGCGTGTCTCGATCGCGCAGGCCGGCGACGATATCCGCGTCCGCGACGCCGTGATGCGCGGCTTCCCCGAAGTCGATCAGGTCGTCGGCAAGGTCGGCCGGGCGGACACGCCCACCGATCCGTCCGGCATCGACATGATCGAGACCGTCGTGACGCTGCGGCCCAAGGAATGGTGGCCGAAGCGCCAGATTCACTACGACGACGCCCTGGCCGAAGCTCGCGCCCTGGCGACCGATCTCCAGCAGCGCGGCCACCTGAAAACAGACCTGAAGCCGGACGACGTCGCCGCGCTCGCCAACAGTGCCACGATGGACGCCATGAGGCGGTTCGATCAAGCGCTGCGCAGCTTCGCGCACGCCCGGCAGGTCGAGTATGAGCCGGTCGTCGCGAAGAAGCTCGTGGCCGCCACACTGCACGACCTGCTTGAACACGTCCGCCGCAAGCACGCCCTGTTACACGAGCCGACGGCGACGCAGTTGGACCAGCTCGCCGATTCGCTCGTGGGCGACCACGGCGTGCTGCTCGTGGTGGTGCCGCGCGCCGAGGAGATGACGAAGCTCATCACGGCAGCGACGGCGCGACTCGCCGAATTGGGGATCGTGGAGCAAAAATCCGATCTCCTGGTGCCGGCCGCGTCACTCTGGACGGAACTGCACGACGCCGTCAGCACCGCCGTCGGCGGCGAGCGGTCCACGCTGACGGCCGCACTGCTGCAGCGCTTTGAAAAGCGGCTGGACGACGAATGGGTCCAGCGCGTCAAGCTGCTGAACTGGGAACTGGAGGACCGCGCGTTCGGCGAGCTCGTCCAGGACCTGCTGGACGCCCTCCAGTCCCACGCGACGAGCACCGGCGTGCTGGCGAAGGCGCCCACCGACGATGAGCTCCAGTCCCTCCACGATCAGCACGCCCGCACGTTCGCCAAGGCCACGTTCCTCTGGCACAAGCTCAAGACCGACATCGTCAAGGAGATGGACAGCGAGCTGCAAATGCCCGGCTGGGGCAACATCTGGACCCAGCCCATCATCAACCGCGTCGACATGCTCGCCACCGGCGTCCGCACGATGATCGGCGTCAAGGTCTACGGCCCGCGCCTCGCTGACGAGACCGAGCAAGTCACTGAGAACGGCGCGGGAAAAACAATCACGAAGCCCGGCATCCAATCGGTCGCCAACGAGATCGCCGGCATCCTCAAGGGCATCCGCGGTGCCGTCGACGTCTTCCCCGACCAGATCGTCGGCCGCAGCTACCTCCAGATCGACATCGACCGCGAGAAAGCCGCCCGCTACGGCGTCAACGTGAGTGACATCCAGGAGGCCATCGAAGTCGCGATGGGCGGCAAGGCGATCACGACGACCGTTGAAGGCCGCCAACGCTTCCCCGTCCGCGTGCGCTACGCCCGCGACTTCTGGCAGACGGAGGATGCGCTGCGCCGCACCTTGGTCACCGGCCGCCGTGGGGCAGCTCCCGCAGCAGCAGCAGCGGAGGCCGGCGGTGGGATGAACGGCGGCGGCGATGCCAACATGGGCTCCGCAATGCCCGCCGGCGAAGCCTACCAGATCCCGATTCGCGACCTCGCCGAGATCAAGGTCGTCGAGGGTCCGAGCGTCATCAAAAGCGAAAACGGGATGCTGCGGGCGTACGTCCAGCTCAACGTGCGCGACCGCGACATCGTCGGCTTCGTCGAGGAGGCCCAGCAGGCGGTCGCGGAGCAGGTCAAGCTCCCGCCCGGTTTCTTCATCGAGTGGAGCGGCGAGTTCGAGAACCAGGTCCGCGCCAAGAAGACGCTCCAGATCATCTTCCCGATGGTCGTCGCCCTCATCTTCATCCTGCTGTACGTCACGTTCCGGGACGTTCGCGACGCCCTGCTTATCATTCTCGCCGTCCCAGGTGCCCTTGTCGGCGGCGTCATCTTTCAGAGCCTCTTCCGCTTCAACTTCAGCGTCGCCGTCTGGGTCGGCTACATCGCCTGCTTCGGCATGGCGACCCAAACCGGCATTGTCATGCTCGTCTATCTGCACGACGCGATCCGAGCTCGTGGCGGTCTGGCGAAAATCGCCTCGCTGGCGGAACTGAAGGACGCCGTCATCACCGGCGCCGTCCACCGCCTGCGGCCGAAGCTGATGACCGAAGGCGTGGCCATCATCGGCCTGATGCCGATGCTCTGGGCCCACGGCGTCGGGGCCGAAGTGATGAAGCCGATGGCCGCCCCGGTCCTCGGCGGCCTGCTGGTCGCCGATGAGGTCATCGACCTGCTGCTACCGGTGATCTTCAACTGGTATCAATCGCGCCGTTGGCGCCGGGTACACGCACAGGCATAGAGCAGGGCTCCGCCTTGCCTTCGTGGGCCGTTACGCACTTCGATTCCCCCCACGCCGCCCTGACTATGGAACGCCCGCCCGCTCCGCAGTACAGTCCACCTGCCGTGACTGGTCACCACGACCATCCTGAACTCGCGACAGCCCTCGCGGCCCCCACGGACGCCGGCCGCGAGAAGCGCTGGGTCGCGCTGTCCTCCGTCGGGGCCGCGATCCTGCTGACCGGCATGAAGCTGGTCGTCGGCCTGCTGACCGGCAGTCTCGGCTTGCTCGCCGAGGCGGCGCACTCCGGACTGGACCTGGTGGCCGCCGTCATTACGTACTTCGCCGTGCGCGTCTCGGACCGCCCCGCCGACGCCGAGCATCCCTACGGCCACGGCAAGGTGGAGAACGTATCCGCCCTCGCCGAGACGCTGCTGCTGCTGATCACCTGTGGTTGGATCATCTATGAGGGCACAGAGCGGCTGTTCTTCAGGCCCAGGCACGTGGACGCTACGGTCTGGGCCTTCGTAGTCGTGCTGATCTCGATCATGATCGACATCTCGCGCTCGCGGGCCCTCTACCGCGTCGCGAAGAAGCATAACAGCCAGGCCCTCGAGGCCGACGCTCTGCACTTCAGTACGGACGTATGGAGTTCCGCCGTCGTTTTCCTCGGCCTGGCCTTCGTCAAGTTCGGCGCCCTGGTCGGCCAGGTCGAGTTCTTTGGGCGGGCCGACGCCGTCGCCGCCCTGATCGTCGCCTTGATCGTAATCGTCATCAGCTACAAGCTCGGCCGCCGCACCATCGACGTGTTGCTCGACCGCGCCCCCCCGGGCACGGCCGCCGCCATCGCGCAGGCCGTCCGGCAGGTGGAAGGCGTGCTGGAGTGCCGGCACCTGCGCGTCCGCCAGTCCGGAAATCAGTCGTTCGTGGACTTGACCATCGGCGTGCGCCGCGGACAGTCGCTCGAAGGCAGCCACGCCATCGCCACGCAGGTCGAGGAGCGCATCCAAGCGCTGTACCCCCACGCCGACGTCGTCGTGCACATCGACCCCGTCTCCGGCGGCGATGAGACACTGTCCGAGCAAGTTCGCGCGATCGCCGGCCGCCGCGGGCAGACCGTACACCACGTTTGCGTCACTGAACAGAACGGCCAGTTCCACGTCGAGCTGCACGTCGAGGCCGATGAGACCCTCGACTTGCAGCAGGCCCACAAACAGGCGGACGAGCTGGAGGCCACCGTCGTCGCAGAGCTGCCGCGCGTGGCGAAAATCACGACTCACATCGAGCCGTACCGGGACCGGCAGGAGCCGCTCCGCGACGTGACCACATCCTCGGCGCACCTGCTCGACGTTGTGCGCCGTCACGTGTCCAGGACGCCGGGGATCGTCGATTGCCACGATGTCGCGGTGCGGCGCGCGGGACAAGACACGTTCCTGTCCATGCACTGCACGTTCGCGCCGGGCCTTTCCGTCCGCGACGTGCACGACATCTCGAACCGCCTGGAGCAGCGGCTGCGCCAGGCGATCCCGCATCTCGCGCGCGTCACCACGCACCCGGAACCGATGTCTGAGAAACCCCCTTGACCCATCGGCCCGCACGGGGTGCCGCACGGTGCAGAGCCTGGAGCAGCGCGCCCGTCAGGCCGCGGGTCCGCCCCGTTCCGTGGTCTTCGCGTGCCGAATCACCACCGTCCGCGCGAACAGGTCGCCGACGCGCTGCCGGTTGCGCGACAGCACCACCAGGAACCCGAGAATCCACAAGGGCGGCTGCAGCTCGAGCAGACGCAGCGCGTTGCGAACCAGGATCTGCCGCAGGGTCGGCACGCTGCCGGATTCGGACAGCACGTGCGTTCCGACCAGCACCTTGCCGACCGTCCGGCGCGTGAGGCATTCCATGATCAGCGCGTAGAGCGCGTAGGCGCTCGTGCTGTACACCCACCACAGCAGCGTGTTCGCAGCCGGCAGACGATTCGACGCGGCATCCGTGCCCGCGGCCCACATGAACAGCTCGCGGAGCGCGGCCTGCCACGGCACCCCCAGCAGCGCCGCCGCCACGACCGTAAACGGCACCAAGTCCAGCGCGCAGCCCGCCAGGCGCTGAAACGCGAACGCCAGCGCGCAGTCCGGCGGCAACTCGATGACCCGGGCCAGCGCACCGCGCCGAAACGCGAACAGCGCCAGCAACAAGCCCATTAGGATGAGCAGCGTGGCGGTCTGAAGCCACCGCGGCGCCGTGCCCGGCGAACGTCGCTGATCGAACACGCTGACGAGCGAGGCCGTGTTCTCCGTCGGCGGCGTCTCCACGCGCCCGAACCGCAGGTACGTCGCTCCCCCCACCGCGTTCATCAACAACACGACGTGCTGGTTAAACGCCTGCGCCGACGCGTACTCGGCCAAACGCACGTCCGCGGGCAGGCCGGAAAGCTGGAGGGCCGCCGGCCGCCACTCCGCCCCGCTGCCCTGCGCATCCCCCAGCAGACGCAGGGCACGCAGTTCCTCGCCGCCGGCCGCCGTCCGTAACGCCGCCACGAGCGTGGGCACGCGGCTGACCATCACAATCCAGAACGCGGTCAGGTCCGGCAGGTCCGAGGTGGACGGGCCGTCGGACCACGCGCCAGTCTCGGGATCGAAGCGCACACAACGGATCTGCGGAGTGCCCGACGCGGGCCACAACAAGTGGAGCGCCCCCTGGAAGACTGCCAGCCGCGGGTGCAGGCGGACCCCCGGCACCGCGGTGACGCCGCGCGGCGCCGCCGCAAGGGCGGCCCACCCGCGCGGATCGTAGCGCGCGATCGTCAGCGGCGCATCGCCCGGGTCGAACGGCTGCGATGTCGACGGGCTGGCGCCGTCGTCCAAACGCGGCAACTCGCCGGCCGCCGGCGACGCCAGCAGCGCGTACAGGTCCGTGTCGGCGGCGACCAGGTCGATCGGCTGCACGCGGCCGGGCAGATTCAGCTCCGCCGACCAGCCATTCTGGCCAAATGAATAAACGTCCCCGTCGTCCACGAACGCGTACAGCGTGCCGCGCGTCACCGCCGCGCTCGTGATCGCCGCGTTGAGTGGCGGGATGGGTGCGAACGGCGTGCTGGCGCCGCGCGAGGAAATCTGCGACCGGCTCGGCTCGACCCGCAACACCCACAGCGTCCGCTCGTCCGCCGCCAGACGCGCCCCGCGCGGTGGCGCCGACGGCGCGGCCGGTTTTGTCTGGGCCATGACCGTCGGAACCACAGTGCCGGCTGCGCCCGCAACCCGATGGACCGGCGGACCCTCCTCGCGCGCGAACCCCCCTGCCGGTAGCAGTACGAACAACGCCGACACCAGAGCAACGGCGACAAATGGCAGCCGGCATGGCGACGGTGTCGCACTCACTGTGTCGCCGCCCCCCCGCCGCTACCGCCGGCGGCGTCTGCAGCCGTGGCGTCAATCTGCTCGGTTGCCCCCTGCCACCCGGCCGGGAACTCGAACACGTCCGCCGGCAGATCGGGCCGGAGCACGGCCCGCAAAATGTCCAGCCGCATCTCCGCCTTGTTCCGCGGCCAGTAAACCTCGTACCGGCGCGGCGTGAACGGGCCGTCCGGGCCAATGCGCCGGTAGTCGCGCAGCAGCGCATGCATCGCGATCTGCCCGTCCGGCAGCCAGTCGACAATCTCCAGTGGCTGATAGGGCGGCCGTGGATCGAGCTGAATCTCGCGCAGCCCGCTCGGCTGGCGGTCGATCCCCAGCCGCACGAACAGCAGCCGGTAGTCGTCGTCAACCTTCCGCAATACCGGCAACAGCCCGCCCTCCAGGCTCTCCGGCAGCGGGCGCAGCATCAAGGCGTCCAGCAACTCGTTCGGCGGGATCGGCAGCTTGTCCAGCATCTCCTCCCGGCTGCGCCGCCACTCGCCCCACCACAGCTTTTTGACTTCCGGCTCGATCCAGACCCAGTAGCGCGAGTCGTTTGAGCCGAATTGGGCCACCGTGCCGACGAGCGAACGCACGTCGAACAGCAGGGACTGCGGGGTCGCGAACAGCAGGCGCGCCTCGTGCCCCAGGAACGACCGCGCGTGGCCCTCGCTGTCCACGAACTTGAACGACACGAGCGCTGAGCACTGCACGGGCTGGTCAAGGCGGCCCAGGTTTTCGTTGACGCGCAGCAGCGCCTCGCGCCGGCTCGCGGGCGCCACCCCTTGAGGCGGGCAGCCGCTGACGAAGACCAGCAGAGCCGCCAGAGCCGGAATCGCCCTATACATGATCCGCCTCCGTGTTCAGGTCCGGTGCGACGAGGCCCACGTCCCCCGCCTGGCCCGCCATGAGCTGCTCGAGCTGCGTGCTCAGGCGTTCGAGCTGCGCTTCGTCCAGGTCCGGCCGCTCGACGCGGTGCACGGACCCGGTCCGCGGCATCGTGAACTCCCAGACTTCGCCGCCCGGCTCGTCGCGCGTCTGCTCCAGCTTCAGGACCTTCTTTCGCCACAGCAAAAGCGCCAGCACGAAGCGAAACTGCACCTGCCCGGGCTCGTGCGCATCTTCGAGGCGCTGGAAGAAGCCGTAGATCGCCTCGCGGTCAAACGGCTGGAGCTTCCGCACCGTCGGCTCCGGACGCCGCGTGCGCCACGAGCCGAGCACGGCCAGCTCGGCCGGCGGCGGACAGCTCTCGCAGAAGTCGTGCCGTGCATACCCCGCGTCCGTTTCATACAGGTACGCGTGAAACGGCTCCCCGATCTCGAACGTCCGCCCGCAACGGCCGCACTGCTCGGCTCGTCGCGGCATGTTCCACTCGCTGCTCACCGCGCATTCTCCCTGCCGCTCAAAAACGTGCCGCGATTATAGGCGAAACCCCCGCCTCCGCGAGCCCGCGCCAAACCGCAGGTAATCGGCCTTTCCCGGAGTCCCCGCTTTGCGCCTTGGCGCCCTTGCGTGAGACAGGTATTCACGCCGGCGTCGGCAGCGGCCCCGTCTGCGGATCGGACGGCGGCTTCTGCACCGGCCGCGCCACGGGCAGCGCCTCGGGCCGCCGATCCTGCTCGACGGCGATCAAATCCGCCACGGTCGGCCGGTCCAGGGTCTCGCCCGCCATGACCCGCCGGATCTCCTCCCCGCTGAGCGTCTCGTACTTGAGCAACGCCTGGGCCACCGCCTCGAGCCCCGCGCGGTTCTCCTGGATCAACCGGCGGGCGTCGGCACACGCCTCGTCGATGATCCGCTTGGCCTCCTCATCGATCGCTTCGCTCGTCTTGTCCGAGAACTCCTTGCCCATCCCGAAATCGAACCGCGGCTGGTTCGCGATCGGGTCGTCGCCGTAGTACAGAAACCCGAGCCGGTCGCTCATTCCCCACTCGGTGATCATCATGCGGGCCATTTGCGTGGCCTGGCGAATGTCGCCCGCGGCACCGGAGTTCATGTCGTGCCCCAGCAGCTCCTCCGCAATCCGCCCCCCGCACAACACCCGCAGCGTCGCCTCCACGTACGACCGGCTGTACGTCATCCGGTCCTTCTCCGGTAGCGAAAACGTCGCCCCGCCGTACGGCCCGCGCGGAATAATGCTGACCTTGTGCACCGGGTCGGCGTCCTTGAGCAGGCTTTGCACGATCGCATGCCCCGCCTCGTGGTACGCCGTCAGCGCCCGGTCCTTCTCGTCGATGACGCGGCTGCGCTTGGCGCGGCCCCACCGCACCTTGTCGCGGGCCTCTTCGAGGTCCTCGAGCTCCACCATCTCCTTGCCCACCAGCGCCGCCACCAGCGCCGCCTCGTTCACGATCGCCGCCAGGTCGGCCCCGCTGAACAGCGGCGTGCTCCGGGCGATCCGGTGCAGCTTCGGGTCCACCGGCGCCTGCATCTTCACCTTCTTCGCGTGGACCTTGAGAATCTCGTAGCGCCCCTTCACGTCCGGCAGCGGCACGTACACCTGCCGGTCGAACCGCCCCGGCCGGATGAGCGCCGGGTCGAGCACGTCCGCCCGGTTCGTCGCGGCCACCACGATCACCTGGTCGTTCGTGTCGAACCCGTCCATCTCCACCAGGATCGCGTTCAGCGTCTGCTCGCGCTCGTCGTGCCCCCCGCCGTTGTAGCCCAGCCCGCGCCGGCGGCCGACCGCGTCGATCTCGTCCAGGAACACGATGCAGGGTGCGTTCTCCTTCGCCTGGTGGAACAGGTCGCGGACGCGCGACGCCCCCACGCCCACGAACATCTCGACGAAGTCCGACCCGGAGATCGAAAAGAACGGCACGTCCGCTTCGCCCGCGATCGCCTTGGCCAGCAACGTCTTCCCGCAGCCCGGCTCGCCGACCAGCAGCACGCCACGCGGAATCCGCCCGCCGAGCCGCTGGAAGCGCTTCGGGTTCTTCAGGAACTCGACGATCTCGAGCACCTCCTCCTTGGCCTCCTCGACGCCCGCGACGTCGGCGAACGTCACCTGCGTGTGCTCTTTCGTCGTGACGCGGTGCCGGCTGCGCCCGAAATTCCCCAGCATCCCCGGCCCGCCGCCCGTCTGCCGCAACTGCCGGAACACCAGGAACCAGATCACGGCGAACAGCAGCAGCCACGGCACCGTCTGCAGCAGGACGCTCATGAGCAGGTTGCCGCTGGGCTCGCTGAGCACTTCCACGCGCGTCGGGCTCTTGGCCGCGATCTGCTGGCGGATCTCCTCGATCTTGTCGGCGACGCGCAGGTACGTGCACTCGAACGTCTTTGACTCGGGCCGGGCGTTCGCCGGAATGCGGTCCTCGCTGAACTCGCCCAGGATCGCATCCTCCCTGATCGTGACCTTCGCCACGTCCCCCCGCCCGATCAGCGTCCAGAACTCGCTAATACTGATCTTCTGCGTCTTGTTCATGCTCTGATTGAGCATGACCAGGAACATCAACCCCAGCCCGACGATCACGACCCAACTGAACAGACCCCGCGGCATGCGCAGCGGCGACCGCGGGGGACCGCCGTCCCCGTTCGGCCGCGGTTTCTGGGGCTGCTGCTCGTCCGCCATACGTCAACCAATCCAATCGCGTGCCACTGCTCTTGAGCAGTGCCGCCCCGCGCGCGGCTCGTCACCAGTCCTCGTACATCTTCGCGACGATCTGCCGCGCCAACCCGTCCACCGCCCGCTCCTGGGCGAACTTCTCCGTCTCGCCCGTCGGCGTCAGGTAATCAACCGTCTGAAGCTGGACCGGCACGTCCGCCAGCAGCTTGCCCGTGCGCACGTCGCGCCACTGCAACTTCACCGCCAGCGTCAACTGTTTCTCACGCGGCTGACGGGACAGAAAATCCGGCGCCCAGGCCGCCTGACGCTCCTCGAGCACCTCGCCCGTTAGTATCGTATCGGCCTTCTCGCGCGCGGCCAGCCGGTATGGCGTGTCGGCACCGATGCGCTTCTTAACTGCTTCCGTGAGCATGAATTCCAGATCGCGCCGGAACTCGCGCGATCCGAACATCTCCACGTAGACCGTCTGAATGTCGGTCCGATATGGTCCGCCGGCCTTGTACCCACACCCGGGCAGCACAACCAGCAAGACCACGATACTGATCCACGGCAGTTGCCGACTCACTTCGGGGCCTCCCGCGGCGCGGCGCCGTCCACCGCTTCGTCCAATTCCACCCCCATCGCCCGCAAGCGGCTGCGGGCCTCGGCCTCCGCCAACGTGTTCGGCCAGTCGCGCATGATTCGGCGATAGTAAAACTGCGCCGCGTCGGGCCGCTGCGTCCGCTCGTACCACCGCGCAATGTCGAGGTCCTTCTCCGCCCGCTGCTGGCGAATGCCTTCCAACCGATCGTCAATCTGCTCGCGCTCGGCGTAGGCCGCAAACGTACCCTTGAACTGCCGATAGCGCTCGTCGGCTTCCAGCAACGGCTTGTCGTCGAACTTGATGCCCGGGAACGCCGCCTCGGCCGACTCGGCCGTCCGCAGGGTCGCCGGCTGAACGTACCGGCCGCTGGGATACTGCTGGACGAGGTTGGCGTACTCGTCCTGGGCTAGGTCCATCTCGCCGCGCCCGAAACGGAAGTCGGCTTTGTACTTGAGGGCCAGCTCGCCGAGCCGCGAGCCCGGCTCGCGCTGCCAGACGCGATCCAGAATCTCGACGCCGTCGTCGTACGCCGGCAACGGGAAGATGCCCCAGAGAATGCGCTTCTGCCCAGCCATGAACGCCCGCCCCACGTCGAGGCAGCGCGACTGGGCCAGCCGGAACAGCTCGCCGGACGCATTCTCGGCCACCGTTTGGTATTGCTCGACGGCCTTCCAGAAGTCGCGGGACTCGTAGTACGTCTCGCCCAGGAGGTACCGCGCCTCGTTGAACCGCTCGTCGTCGGGGTTCGCCTTGATCCACTTCTGCAGGATCTTCCGTGCGTCCGCCGGCTTGTTCTTCGCCAGCAGCGCCCGGGCCTGACCCAACACGTCCGCCGGCGCTTCCTCGCTCGGCGGCTCCTGGTCGACCCACTGCCCGGTCTCGGGGTCCAGCACCTGCCGCTCGCGGTACTTCTGCTCCTGCCCGAGCGCGGACCAAGCCCCCAACGTCGCGCAGATGCCGGCCAGCAGCGCCATCCGCCACGGTTTGATTCTCGTCAGCGTCACGGGTGCGGATTATAGGGCATCGTCCGGCGCCTGCTAGGGCGGCGGCGCGGTACACTGCCGCGAGCAGAGGCTGCCGGCCCAAGGGAGCCGGGCGCTCTTCAGCCCGGCCGGCCGGCGTGAGGGCACGCCGGCTGTGTGCTCCAGCGAGAGAAAACACGCGTGGCAACCGCACCCGTTCACAAGCCGAAGCCTGACGAAGAGCTGCTTTCGCCCGACTTCATGACCAAGCTCGAGCAGCTCGAGATCCTGTCGCGCAAGATCTTTCTCGGCCGCATGAAGGGCGAACGCCGCAGCAAGCGGAAGGGCGAGAGCGTCGAGTTCGCCGACTACCGCAACTACGTCGTCGGCGACGACCTGCGGTTCCTCGACTGGAACATCTACGCCCGGCTCGAACGGCTGCTGCTCAAGCTGTTCATGGAGGAGGAGGACCTGAACGTCACGGTCCTGTTCGACGTGTCCAAGAGCATGGATTGGGGCAGCCCGCACAAAGGGCTGTACATCAAGCGCGTCGCCGCCGCCCTCGCGTACATCGGCCTGTGCAACTACGACCGCGTCAGCCTCTACGGCTACAACAGCTCGCTCGTCCACGAGATGCGCGCCGTCCGCGGGCGGCGGCTCGTGTCACAGGTCATCGGGTTCCTGCGGCGGATCCAGTTCGAGGGTCATTCCGACCTGACCGCGGTCGGGAAGCGCTTCGCGCTGCGGCACACCGGCAAGGGCGTCGTCATCGTGCTAAGTGACTTCCTCGACAAGGGCGGCTACGCCGACGGGATTCGCTACCTGCTCTCCCGCGACCTCGACCTCTACGCGATCCAGGTGCTTTCGCCGGAGGAGGTCGATCCGCAGCTCGCCGGCGACCTGCGGCTGAAAGACGTGGAGGATGACGACACGGCGGAGGTGACGATCAGCAAGCCGCTGCTGGACAAGTACAAGGCGAACCTGAAGTCGTACTGCACGGACCTGAAGAACCACTGCACGCGGCGGGGCATCTGCTACCTATTCACGACCACGCGCGTCGAGTTCGACACGCTCGTGCTGGCGTACCTGCGGCAACGCGGGCTGCTGCGCTAGCCCCACGCGCATCCCTCCGCCCTTCTGAAATCTGGAATCTGGGATCTGAGATCCGCGCTTCGCGCCCCTGCCCCCCTCCTTTTTCCTTGTCGCCGAAGCCCCGGCAGGAGCGCGGGAACGCCGGAAGAGCCGCAGGCATCGAGACACGGAGAGGCGCACTCATGTAGGCGGGGCGCCGGGACGTGCGAACGCGAGGCGTGGGAACGCGGGAACGGCCGGCGGGCGGAGTTTGGATTCTGGAGTTTGGATTGGGGCGGGGCGTGTGCGGGGCGCGGATGGGCGCGGATCACGCGCATTCGGTCCCGGGCGGCCGGCGACGTAGTCGTCGAGGGCGTGTTCAACGGCGTTCCCGGCAACCGCCCGGAACTGGAACGCTACGGCCTGTCTCAGGGAATCATCAGCTACAAGCGCAGGTGGTTCGTCGTGCTGGAGGACGCGCCGGCTGTGTTGCCGACGCTACTGGCGCAACGAAGGCCGATCCGGGACACGACCGCGGACTCCACCACGCGGCGCGACGCGTTCGCCCCGGCGCGCGGTCGGTCGCTGGCCGCGCCGGCCAAGGCGCCGTGCCCACTCGCCGCTCGGCCGGACGGCCGCAGCCATCGCCCCGGAGACCCTATTCAGTGCGCCTTCGCGCCCCGCCTCGCGCGCGTTATCATAGCGCATTAGACGGGCGGCTATCAGCTCAAGTCTGCATGCAGCCGCGCCCGCCGCCATCGCCGATCAGAGGTGTTCGCATGTTTCGATCCGTCGCAATCGGAGCGCTGGCCGCGCTGGCAGTCGCCGCAACGGCGGGAGAGCCGGAAACTCGTCCAGCAATGAACCCGGCCCTCAGCGCCGATGACGATGCCATGGTCAATGCGCTCGTCACGGCGTGCATGGCCCAGCGGGATCAGCGCATTAAAGGCACGGAGGCGAGGCTCAAACGATTACAGGAGGCCCCGCAGCCCACCGGGGGTGCCGAGTACCAGCAGCGCGCACGCGAACTCAAGGAGACGCGCGCCTCGCTCAAGGACCTTCGGGATAAGCACAAGCCGTTTCTCCCGCTACTACCACCCTCCCGCGATTGGTCGGTAGGCAGCATCGGCGTGCCGCCGAACACAGAGTGGCGAGTAGATCAAGTGCTCAGCGAAAACGAACTGCTCGTCACCTTCACCTACTGGGAGACATTTGCGGGCGGGGTCGACGGGGGCATTCCCGTGCAGAAGCCGTTCACGTCACGAGTTTACTGGCTAAAGGGATATGCGGCGAGCGGCCTCGTGACCGGCACGCAGATCGACATGAGCCGTACGGTCTTGTACGTCAAGGAAGCGAAGACCTACGGAACCACAAGTGGTGGTTCCAACACGACTTTTGTGTTGGAGGTCGTTCCGGAACGCATCGTCGCCGAATTCAACAGGACGTTCGCCGAGCGTTCCCGCGGAAAGCACTAGGCTAGGGGCAGGTCATGTCCGATTCCATCGATTTTGTCGAGCAGAATTCCGCGCAGCCGGCGGAGACGCTGCGCCGCCTTCAGGAGCTTGCATCACAGCAGTTGACGGCCCGAATTAGCTATCGGAAACCGGCCGAGGACTGGTGCACCCAGCGCGAAGTTGAGCCCTACAGCCTGACGTACAGCGGGCAAAACCTGATCGTCCTCACCTGGCAACTTGACCCGGTTCTGGATGGTGAGGCCTGGCGCAACTTCCGTATCGACCGGATCGTGAGTGTGGCGAACGGCGGTCATGAGTTCACGCCGCGCACCAGTGTGACGCTGCACCTGGGCGAAATGACCCCGTTCGTTTTCGATGAGACACGCTCGCGTCTGGCCGCGGAGTCGAAACCCTCGGCGCCGGAAACCTACTTCCGTTGCATAGAGCGGGCAATGCTCGACGGCGTGATGACCAACACCGAGATCAGCGAGGCTCGCGAGCTCGGGAGGCTGCTGCGCAAGCCGGAATTGAAGGCGATCCACGCCCAGGTTCTTGCCAACCTGCTGAACGAGGTAGCCATGGATGGCAAGCTCACGGCGCGCGAGGAAGAGCAGCTCCGCAACATGAGGTTCTTCCTGCAGGAGCTGGGCTGGTGTCCGTGACGCGGACCGCGAAGGCACCCGCCGGCAATCCGGGACCCCGCCTATTCCGGCGGCGACGGCTCCGCCCCCGCGCCGGTCGCGCCCGCCCGTCCGACGTGCTTCTCCACGTCCTGCAACAAAATCACCCGCTTCCAACTGTTCATCGGCATCTTGCGAAGCGTGCCGATGCGGCCCGAAACCAGTAGGCGCGGTGGTGCCGCGCACGCCCGAGCCCTTGCGCATCGTGGCACCCCGGTCGAGCCCCTGAAGCCCAGCCCGCCGCCTCCTCTCCGACCTGCAGCCCCCGAGGCCACCTTCCTAGGCTACTCCTTGGCAAGCTGCAGGCCGCACCCGGGGCATTCGTACTTGTACCCATTTGTCACGAGCGCGTAGATGATTCCGACAATCAGCGGCGGCGGGCAGAGAAGTAACAGAAATAGGAAAACAACCAGGCTGAACTTGGTTTTGCCGGATACCGGGCCCTTGAAGTCACATTTCGTGTTGGGACAAGTGAAAACCCTTGTATGCGCAGGCAGCGTCCCAGTTGACGACCGCTCTCTCCCGCGCGCCCCCTGTTCCGCGCGCTCGTGTTCGGCGCGCTGCAACTCCTCGAGCCGCACCCGAGCCTGCTGTTCGCGCCGTTCGCGCTTCTCCTCGCGCTGCCGTTCCGCCACCTCTTTCCGATCGCGGCGCAGACCCTCCCTCTGCACCCGCCGTTCCTCATCCCGCCGTTGCTTCTCCGCCGCCCGCGCCGCCGCGCGTTCTTCCGCGACCTTGAGCAGTGGCGGATAGGCCTCGATGACGATCGCCTGCCCGCAATCCGCGCACGCCCCGCCCGTCTCGACGATCGTCTCCGGGCAAACCACGATCCCCCCGCACTTCGCGCACTTCAGCCGAAACACCCGCGGCTCCCTGCTCTCCGCCATGCCTGGCTCTCCTCGCGCACGCTCCCGCGTTTGACCTGATGCCGCCATGATACCGCGCCCGCCCGCGCCCAAGAAGCCGCCGCGCGCCCCCGTCCTTCGCTCGGGCCTCAATCCAAAATCCAAATTCCAAAATCGCACAGAATCCGCCCATCTCCGCCACCGGCCGCCCATCTCCGCCAACCCTCCATTCCCGCTTTGCTTTCCCTCTCAACGTGGGGAATACTTGAGACGCTCACGCAGTGCCAGAGCCTGCCTTGACGGCCCGCTCGGCGGTGTGGCACCGGTCTCTGACCGGTGAACCGTGCACCCCACACCCGCTGACCCGGTTCGAGACACGTGCTCGGGTGCGTCTGCCCCGCGTAGGTTGGGTTGAGTCTTCGCAACCCAGCGTTCGCGCTTGCGGACGGAGGACGC
>Ga0182017_10001041_pt1 | contig 21785 bp, 14 predicted proteins | sample 712E3DmetaG_FD_120492 | JGI IMG/M metagenome (GOLD analysis project Ga0182017, IMG submission 120492) | Permafrost microbial communities from Stordalen Mire, Sweden - 712E3D metaG | ecosystem: Environmental > Terrestrial > Soil > Wetlands > Permafrost | place: Sweden: Stordalen | collected... | reverse complement strand
CCGGTGCGTGTAACGCGCCAGTCGAGCGAATGGCTCTGTATCGTTTCCACCAGAGCGTTGAATACGGCGTCCGCGCCGGCCGCAAGGCCGCATGTGCTCATACCTACTTTGATCCAGGGTTTGTCGAATGTTTGAATTTGAACGCCCTGACGGGCGTCGAGATCTTGAAGAGTTAATCGTCCCATATTATGCCTTTTCTTTTTCTTTGTTCTTGCATTTGCAAAGATGCGCTTCGAGCGAGTCGACGGTCACCTTTGCGAGCAGTGTTTCGTTTTCAGTAACCACAGGAGCCAGGCCGCAGCATCCGACACAGCGGACCATCTGGAGATGAAATTCCCCATCTGCCGAGGTCTCTCCGGGAGAAATATTTAAAGATTCTGAAGCGTGTTTGAGCAATTTCGGTGCGCCTTTCAAATAACAGGCGGTGCCCATGCAAACGGAAACAACATGCTTGCCGGGGGATTTCAGTTTGAAGTAATTATAGAAGGTGATAACTTCGTAGATGCGTGCGAGGGGCACATCCATCTGTTCTGCCAGTTCCATGGCTGCATCCCGCGGCACATACCCGAATCGGTTTTGCAGGCCGTGCAAAGCCATAATCAGGCTGCCGCGTTTGTTCTTCCACCGCTTGGCAATAAGTACAACATCATCTTTTGTTGCTGATTCGTTCATATTAATCTCCGAATTATTTTTGTAAATCGATGTTAGAAGAACGGGCTGCACTGCCGTAAAACCACTATGCCGATCCCGTCCTCAACTGAGGTGATACATGAAAATCTCGATGGGGGGGTAAAAAACATCGTGATTGCTGTTTCTCGTAGACATGAGAAGTGTTGCGTTTAAAAAATATGACAATATTGGTTTCGATGCAATGAAAAATCGGAATCATAATTTTTATTAATCGAAATGTGTCGATGCTGAATATTTGTTTTTATAATTCAGGAAAATAATTTATATGTAAAAATCAAGTTGGTGCTCTTTTCAATTCCTGAAGAGGAAGAAAGCACACTGGAGTTTCAATTTTCATTTTTGTCTGAAATGCGGAAAGGAAGTGTGTTAAGTTCAATGAGAATTAAAATGCAGAAGAGTTTAAGAATAAATATAACACAATTAATTTGCTTGCTATGAGGACCATAGCTGCAGGCGCGGTCGATTTGTTTGCCCGCTGTTTTTGTACCCGGCATGCATTATAATGCGGCGGGCGACTGGAGCGGGAATTCTGCCTGTAGAGTCCTGCATGTAGAGTCCTCCATAGGAGTTCCTGCGGAACTGCTCGCAGCAGGACAACATTCCCGATGTTACATTTTTTTCCGTGCTAAAAAGGGGGCATAAACGGCAGATTATTATGCAACAAATTTTTCTTAAATTCGTTTATGATCTAAAGGCATTTCAGGAACACAGAGATGATATTAAAAAAACCATTTGAATTCTTGTGCGGATCGTTTGGCGGGTCTGTGAATCTTGCTTTTATTCTCTGTCTTGTTCTTTTGCCCTTGCTTGCTGCAAATGGGCAGGAACTCCTCTCCCCGCAGCCGAAAGACTCCACTACTGCAAAAGCAAAAAAGCAGCCGATAGGACGGACGGGGGACACGTCTATCACCCACGCCGAATTGCATGTATCCGAATTATCGGCAGGGAGAATCGATCTTATGGTACCGCTGTCGCTCAAGACGTTTCCGCCGAACCTTCCCTCTTCACTCGAGCAAGCAATGACGCTTTCGGTTCCCGTTCCTTCTGCGGCGTTGCGGGCGAATGCGGATATTTTATCCGCATGGAAAAGCGACCTTGCCAGGCAGGATGAGTATAAGACATTGAAGACGATAGCTGCATCGATAGAAATGACCGGAACCGCTTATCTGGCGTATCTCTCCTTGAAAAGGTACGGACTGAAATAGGGAGGTAGCCGGCAAAGTAGTAAGTATCATATATCCGGATGAGTCATTTATATTTCTCCTATTCTCTTTCCGAACACGCTTGGGTGCGCTTTCGCTGTGACTGGTTATTTGATATTTACGAATTATTCTGAGACCTGAAATCGTAATTTGCAAATCCTGCGATGTTGACAGGATTCATCGTATAATTGCGATTTCTTTGATTTCAGTCTATCACTTTCTGAATTCCTTTTATAATTCTAAAAACGTGAATTATTTATAAACATATTGATTCGGAATATTCTCATATAATTTCCTTAGAAAATTAGGATCGTATAAGAAAAAAAGACCGTTCTGGATTTAATGAGAGGTTTTTGGCAGAAGTGTTCCGTGATATACGCATAAGTGGGTATTGACTTCATCTCAAATCTATCGTATCATCTGTTCATTATCCGTTTTAATAAATCCACTGCACTTATTATGATTCATTTCTATAACTATGCGTTTTTAAAGGAAGAACAGCCCAAAAAATAGTTTCTATGACAAAATATTTTGTGTATTTGTTTGCTCTCATATTTTTGCTTCCCGCTTTAAACTGCAGGAAAAATCCGGTTGAACCGCCTCCGCCGCCGGATGGATCTGACGCTGCAAGCAATAATTTCACTTGGACCACTTACGCTTTCGGGGATGGTTCATGCAGTTGTATATTGAATGATGCTGCGATTATAAATGATACACTTATATATGTGGTGGGTCCGCTCCATATTGCTTAACTCAATGGAACGGAAAAGAATGGACATTGAAGCGTCTTTCTGGAACAAAGCATGGGAGCGCTCCAGTAAAATTTCTTATACCATATATTTTATGAAAGTTACATGGAATTGTATGAGGTGATCATGAACAAAATTGGACAAAGTTTCTTAAGGTAAAATACATCATGGACAAAACAATGAAATATCTGAAATTTTCATTATTAGTGTTTGTTATAATAATATTTGGCGCTTGTGTAAATAATCCTGTAAATTCGCCGGAAGTCAATAACCAGGAATTAGATAATGCCTTTAATCAAGCTGCTTCATTTTCACAATTAAAAAGCCTTGTTGTTGCCAGGAATGGAGTAATTATTAAGGAGCAATATTTTAGATCAGGAGGTGCGGATGTACCGTTCGATGTCCGTTCTGTCACTAAAAGTATTACGTCGCTGTTAATTGGAATTGCAATAGACAAAGGGTTTCTTACATCAGTCGATCAAACAATAGGTGAGTTTTTGGGGCCGCTCGTTAGCCGCCTTTCGGCCGATGAAGCTGCAATAACAATAAAGGATCTTTTAACGATGAGCGGCGGATTTACATGGAATGAACTTGGTAATACGACCGAGTATAACAATTGGTTTTATGTTGCACCGAACCAGGTTCAGTATGTTTTCAATAGATCTCTTGCTGCTAAACCGGGACAGGTATTTGACTACAACTCTGCAGCTGTGCACCTGCTTTCGGTGATTCTTACAAGAGCTACAAATATGAAAACCCAGGACTTTGCCCAAAAATATTTATTTGATTCGCTTGGGTCTGCAATCAGTTCCTGGGAAACTGACCACCAGGGTTACAATAACGGTGCAGCGGGAATAAACCTTACTCCGCATGACATGATTAAGATAGGGCAATTGATGTTAAACGGCGGCACTTATAACGGCAAAAGAATTGTATCCACTGAATGGATCCAGGAAACAATAAACTTCCATATAACAACAAAAAATGTCTTTGAGTTTGGACCCGGATACGGTTATTGCTGGTGGTGCGGCCAAAACATTAAGGGTCATTATGCTTTTGCTCTCGGATTTGGAGGACAATTTATAATTGTTGTGCCTAGATTGAATCTTGTTGTTACTGCAACAAACAATTACAGCGGGTTGAGCAGTTCTTTTGCTGATAACAACATGTTTGAAACATTAAGTTTGATTATGGACAATATAATACCTGCGTTTAATTAAACAACGCTTTCACCATATATCACATATGTTATAGAAATCTAAAACGATTAATACAGGAAGGTCTCTATGAAATATTCTATCTTTTATTCTTTTCTTATCCTGTTATCTATTTCTCTCTTTTGCAGCCGTACTTATGCGCAGGAATATTCCCGGTTATTAAATTTTACTTTTTTTGGCGGGGCAGCATTTCCACTCGGTGATTTCAGCAGTACTACCGCAAATAATGCAGGTTTTGCCAATACAGGGTACTGTGTAATGATTGAAGCCGATAAATATATTAGTAAAGATGTGTACTGGGCATCGTCGATTTCGTTCGCAGTCAATGGCCTTAATAAAAACTCTTTGCAGAGTTCCCTGGGAACTTCTCTCGCAATACTCATAGGAAATAACATGGGGTTTGTGTCAAATGTTTGGGCCGGTAATTATACAACAACATGGATAATGACAGGTTTCGGCTTTGAAATGCCTGTTTCATCTACTGTAAAAATTTATAGTGTCGAACAAATAGGCCTTCTGATTTCGACATTTTCGGATATTTCGTTTTCAAACTACAATACATCAGGAACTCTGACAACTGCAGCAGGAACAGCGTTTGCCGCTGAGTTAGGCGCAGGCGTTATTATAAATAATATAAATATGGGACTAAGGTATTATGCAGGTGAGCCTTATCATAGACAGACGCTGACCTTTTCAGGTTCCACAGAAAACATAAGAGAGGAGTTCCCTGTAACGATAGTGCAATTTATCATCGGCTATAATTTTTAATGCTTAAAACTATTCACACAAACCGCCGGTGATGCTCAAACTTCATTTAGTACGAGGCACGACAGGAAGATTGAAAGTAACTGTTGGAACGAATCTCAGCAATCTCCAATGAACGCTGGTGGAACAATATGCAGTCGCCGGTGTAAGCGCCAGGGGTTAAGCTAATACCGTAACGATGCAGCCAACACAGGCAGCGGCAGTCACTCTCGGCAGCTATCCGAATCCCTTTAACCCAGCCACAAATATCAGCTATCAATTAGCTCTGTGATTTATTGAGAGAATATCGCCGCCTGTGATTGCTAACCTAAATGACATGCAGCGAATTGTATCTGAAACAATGAAAAACAATTTTTGTGCTCTCATGTTCCCCGAATTATAAGTCATCACAGCCCGCTCTTTTTCTCTTCCGAAGAAGTGAGGAGAATATTGTTTTTTCCATCGATTCTTGAATACTTTCGGGACTCTCTGGTAAAAAACAACGTCAATGTGAATGACGCTATGCAAAACAACCTTTTTTTGTTATATTTAAGGTATTCAAGAAGATTTGAGTCTTCTGATTCGCACATAAAGGCACGTTTCAACGTTTGAGCGCGAAGCGGAATATCTACAATACCATCAAGCATTAAATCAAAGAGAACAGCATGCAATTGCCCGGAAAACCAATCGCAACCTTGCAGTCGGATGCAAGAGACTTCGTCAATCTTTATACTTTGCTCGGCGAACGAGCGGAGAATTTTCTGCCGAAGCATATCGTCGACAGTTTAAGAAATTTTGTGCGGCTCTGCTGCGAGGAGTCGGACGATCCGGCGCGCCAGCATACGGAGATCGATAAAAGCATTCTCGAGCTGAAAGAGCTGATCCCGGGATACACCGATGTATCGCTCATGCTTTTCCCGCATGAAGATTCGAAGGCTTTTCAATATACGGCTAAGAAGCAGTTCTTTGCCAACAAGCTGCAGTCATTTCTCGATACCGAGCTCGTTGATGAGGCGACAAAGCTGCAGACATCGAATATTCTCAGGGCACACGATTATTCAATCGGCACGCCGCCGGTAACACAGGCCCAGATCGATTTGATGTACAAATTAATTCTCGGGGACGATACGGGAGAACTGCGCAAGTTCCGGGATGTTATCGGTCTCAGCGGCGATATCGAAGAAGCCCAGTGGAATTACTTTATGGATGTGCTTGAACAGATGGTCATTCAAAGCACACATTATACGACCAATGCGGAAAAAAGAGATTTTCTTTCCCGGATCGAACTGACCGTGAATTTCAAAGGGTTGAACGGATTCATCCGGTCGGTCGTGGGCGGCGGCGCGAATACCGTTATCGAACTCCTTGCGACGGAGATGTTCAACGTAAAGGATGTGCGGGTCATCGAGTTTACCGATGCCGATGCGCTCTTCAGTCAGATTCAGAACGATATGACCAGCATCTTTGTCGTCAAGGCGAAGAGCATGCGCAGGAACGTATTCAACGATCTTAAATGGTTTACCTACCTGACGCGCATCGTTATCGTCGACGATTCGCCCGAATCGTGCAGCACGAATACATCGCTCGTTTTCGGACTTCATAACAAGATCATCAACACGCTCAATAAAGTGCACACTAAAAAATTGGGTGCGCTGGCGAATACACAATTGAACCTGCGGCTCATCTTCGAGAAGGTCAACGACTCGAGCCTGGATAAATTTAGAGTCTGCGCAGAACAGAAAATAGCGGATTATGAAAAAGAGCTGGAAGAGTTCAAGCAGGAACAGCTCGGAGAAACGCACAGCCGGAAGAAGGATATCACTCTTTTCAAATTCAACGACTATGCTAAACAAATCATCAAGGACAAATATGCTCTGACCAAGCTCCACGATTATATCGTGCTCATTCAAAACTGCAAGGAACCCGGGCGGCTGCAGAAATTGAACAAAGAGTTGATCCATGAATTTGAAGCCAGGACGAAAGCATATTTCTATTCGAACATCGAGCAAGTGCATATCGCAACGATCGTCGAAGGAGGCGGGCGCGGCCAGCTGCGCATGTACGGCGTCTACCTGATTCAGCGGATTTTAAAAACCATCGATCCAAAGATCGTAGAAAAATGCAAGGCGATCATCGATATCATCCCGAACACGTACCAGCGGACGCTGAGGAATCATTATCATAAAAATTTTGGGGTCAATCTTTTTCTTGAGAAGTACAAGGAATTTATCACGAAAGTCGAGAATGAATCGAATAACAAGGGAAGGTTTACGAATTTCCTGATCGATATCGGTATTCACGATTCGTATCAGAAAAAATCGGCGGAAGAGCAAAAAATTATCAAGGAATTCATCAATAACCTGGTGAACCTGGATATTACATCCATCGCGGACGATGTACAGATGATCATCCGGGATATACTGTTCAACACCGCTCTGAAGCCGTACATCGTTTTCAACACGGAAGCTTCGTGGGAATACAAAGATCTGTTCCCTGTCGACCGGTTCGATATCAATCCGTTCGATCTCGAGGTCGGACTGAACGGCGAGAAACGGATCGATTTTGAACGGTTGTTCCACCGCTTAAACAGGATGAAAAACACGTTCCAATTGTTCGACGATACGGGAACGCTGTGGGACCGGTTCTGTGAAAACCTGACGATCATTATTAACGATCCGTCCAACCCGTCGGGTTATACGGATTTCAACAACCCGTCACTTATCAAGTTCCTTAAGTTCATGAACAATAATAAGGTGACGCTGCTTTTGGATGAGGCGTACAGCGATGCCATTAAGATCGACGATCCGGAGGAGCCGAAATGGCGCACGATCTCCCGGTACGTGATGAACAATATCACATCGCTGCCGAACATCAGCATCGTTTCGTCGCTGTCAACGACCAAGAATCTCGGCGCCACGGGGAACCGGCTCGGTTCGCTCATTGCAACGCCGGCACGGGAAGACGTTATCGAATTTGCAAGGAAACAGTACAGCATTGAAAAAGGGAACACAAATTCCCTCTTCATGCTGGTCAATACCATCGAAGCCGCCCAGCTTTCGAAGAAGATCAAAGACAATATGGAGTCGGAACTTCCGAAAGACGCTTCGCGGTATAAAATAAAAGCATTGATCGAAAATTATATTATCGACGAATTAGACAGTTACGACGAGAGGAAATCCGCGGATAAGAAAAACCATTCCATCAAACGGTTCTCGCCGTTCGAAGGAAGTCCGCTGCATGTGTTCCTCCTGGAAGAGCTGGTGTCGCTCGATAAACTCGACGTACTCGGTTTGCCAGACGATTTTAAGTACAAAGGCGAGCCGTTCTACAAATATTATCAGGATCACATCGTCAAAGAGATCAACACTTTCAGAGTGAATAAACTCTTCCGCCGTGAATGCATCAAGAGGCTTCACATGGCGAAAGAAATAGCCAGAGATGTGATAGAAAAAAATCAGGCCGAAAAATATTTTGAAGTGCTCGATTCCGACGGATCGTTCCTTTTCAATATTCTCCTGAAGGAATTTTTCTCGTATCAGGACCTTGAGAAATTTACGAAGAAGCTTGCAGAGCAGCGCGGCATTTCCGTAGTTCCGTACCTGACCGGATTTCTCCGGTTCTCCCTGGGTGATTATGTCGAAGGTTCGGACGAGAGCTACGACATCTTTTCAAAGGAATTTGAAAATTCTCTCCGGATCGTTCTCAAATACTGGAAGCTGTTCTACGAAGCGAAAACAAATCCGGAAACGAAAGAAAAAAGAACGGAGGATATCCTGGACGATATCTTCCGGACATCGTCGGATATGGAGTTCGTGGATTCGGTCCTTGCCGACTTCGACGTTGTCAAGAATCTCAAAATAACGTCCAAGAACAGCCTGACCATCAGCAATATACAGACGCTGTATCATGCTTTTCCGAAAGAATCGGGCGTCACGATCAATACGATCCGCGGTTCGAAAAATTCCGTTTTTGAATTTTACGAGAATGTCGGAAGCTGCACGGATTTGAAAAGCTTCATTGCAAGCAAGGCATTTACGAAAATTTATGAAAACCTGCTTCCGCAAATCTATAAAAATATACCGTCTATCAAGAATCTCGATTTCAACGCAATCGCTTCAAAATACGGAAAAGCCGCTATACTGAAATATATCGGGAATAAAATAGATTTTCAGCCCAACAGTTATGTGCTCGATGATCCGGATGAAAAGAACATTATGAAGGAAATTCTTCTCGAGCTGGAAAAAATTCTCTTCTCCGATTCGAAAGTAAAAATTCTTGCACTGAATGCTTCTAAAGATCCGGCGGGGGATAAAGCGAAGCTCGAAGGCGTTAACAGGATCCTGCGGAAATACGTAGAGGAACTGCTGCTGCATTTCAATCTTCCATTCGGACAAATCGGCTTTGAACCGACCGTGCGCGAGATTGTCCGGACGACGGTCGAGAAGTTCGAAGAAGTCGTCGGTAAACCGGTCAGTGAATTCAACCTCGCGGCATATGTCGATGAGTATTCCGCGCAGATCACGGCATCCGGCATACCCGCAGGATTCTCCTCCAAGCTGAAAGGTTATATCTCGCAGGTATTGCAGGGGAGCATTCTCGACCGCAGATGTTCGGATACGGACAGACTTCTCCGGTTATACCTCCTGAAAAGAGGCCGGAGCTTTGAAGATCAGGTGAAAGCGAAAATTCTCTCCTTAAGCGGAAAAATAAACGCTGCAGGAGAAGGCGAAGTACGACTGTATGCGGAGGACTTCGTTTACGGCATCCTCACGGATGAACTGGAACAAATTGCAGCCGCCATCCTGAAAGCGGAAAGCGCGAAGATCACGCAGGGAATGCTGCACAAGGAGTCCCGCGCCGTTGCTTTGTTGTTCATTGAAATTATGAACAAAACAAAATCGACGGAATATTACAGCTGCTACAATCATACGATGATTAAATTTGTGGAAGCCGTTTACCGAAGACAGAATTCCAGCTTCAACGAGATGATTCAGCACGGTATTACGATTCATAAGGGATTTTCGCTCGATGTGCCGCAGGATTCGTCCGTTGCGTGGATTCTAAAGCTCATGGCAAAATGCGGAGTCATAGGTCTGGAGCAAACTGTTCAGGCGCATACTCGCAGTGCGACCGATGCCAAGAGGCGTGTCTATCCGTTCCATAAAGCGGATAGGGAAGAGCAGGGACAGGAGCCCCGCAACTATTCCGAGCCGCACGAATATTTGAAGAGCATGGACATCAAGCCGGTCTCTGCGTTCTTCGGAAAGCGGATGGAAAAATTCATTGAAAACATGGATGAGAACGATTACCGGTGCAAAATTATTCAGCACGGTCTGGTCAAAGTTCTCTATGTTTTCCAGAAGAGCTACAGCAAATATCTGGCTGACAATTACAGGCTTATCCAGGCTGACGAAGTGAGCGTGGAAGACGTAAAAAAATTCCTGCCGGATGTCATTCTTTTCTACGGAGCGCCGGAGAAAGTGCTGTCCTTCCCTCATATCGGGTATTTCGATCTGAAAGGACCGAAGGGAAATATCAAGACGCTGGTGACCCCTTTGAAAAAAGGAGTCGACTATTTCGGCAATATCAAAAAACCATGGCTGACCATGGTGAATGAAAAAGTAAAAGAGATGGGAGGCGTTCCTGTTCACGGATCGCTCTTTGCCGTGGAAGAAGAGGACGGGAGCCTGTTTATCGTTCAGATCGACGGGGACAGCGGAGTCGGAAAGTCCGAAATGCTTGCAGCCATGATTCTCAAATGGCTGAAAAAAGACCTGCCGGGCATACGCTCTATTAAATTAATTGCGGCGGATATGTTCTTTATTTTCCCCGACAATAAGGGCAACCTGTACGGTATCGGCACGGAAGAAGGCGATTTTTCGCGTGTAACGGATTACGATCCCGAATTTATCAAATACTATTATTCGCTCTTCGCAAAAGCTGCGGACAGCAATGTGGAAGATTTGAATTCCCGAAGCACAATCAGCGGAATGTGCGATATCACCATGCCGTTTAAAATCGACGTTATGCTGACCGCCAGTAATTTCGGGCGGGCGGAAGCCGGTATTACGCGTTATGCGAATCCGGAAAACTTCCTGCTCTACCGGGACTCGCACGGCGAACGCATGGAAAAAGCGACGAGTTCCGATAATCCTCATTTGCAGAGAACACTCCTGCGTTATACGAGCGATAAAAACATCGTCGAAGTGATGGATAAGCACGGCAATACGATCGACGATGTGCTGAATTGGGAATGGGACGACTTTGCAAAAAAATATTATCTCTGCGCCTCGTATAAAATGATCGATAAAATCGATCTTGAGGATGTGGTCAATAAAATTTTTGTCGGCAAAATATTCAAGCAAAAATCCGGTGCGTATAAAATCACGAAAGTGAATTTCGATATTATTAAAAACAAATTCATTGCATCGGCAAGTTCCGTCTCATCCGCTGCGCATGCAGAGAAAAGCTCCGCAGAAACAAAATATGAATTCCTGCTCGATAAAGGAATCTTTATGAGCATCTTCAACGCTCTTGCCAGTACTCCGGCTGGCCAGCCGTTCGTTGCAGAAGAAGGACAGATGGAATCGCGCAGGCACCTGATCGAAATTCTCAAGGGCGGAAACGACGGAGAGGGGAAGGGAAAGAATATAAGGCTCGGTATTCTATCGACCGATCTCGGACGGAAGGGAAAAGAAATTACAGGCCCGCAGGCGGCCGCTGAAGACATGAAGACGATGATTCAGGAAGTCCGGATATTCAGAAGCGATATCAACGAAAGCAAGAACGGAGTCCAGCGGCTTGTGTACGAAAAATACCGGCATATTTTCAACGGTCACAGGCATAACAGCGAGGTATGCAGGTATAACTTCGTGCTCTTCCAGATCGAGCAAATGAAGAAAGCATCATTTGTGCGGATCGACAATCTGAAAACTCCGGTCGATTTATCGGGCATCAAAGGATTCCAGCAGGTAGATCCGGAGAAAGCGTTCAGCCCGCTGCTCGTGACGCCGAATATCAATATCGAATTGAATACATTCACCGAAACCTACGAGCAGCTGATGAACCTGCCGAGCAATCCTGAGATTGCGGATGATTTCTATGAAGACACCGGCCTTCTCTATATTGCAGAAGGATACAGCGCAGAGACGATCATCAATAATATGGTACTCCAGCTTCTGATTCTGAGCGGCTACCTGACGATTGAAGATATAACACGCGGCAGAATTACGGAAAAAGTCAATCGGGAAACGCTTGCCGCTGCAAAATACGCTGCAATCAAAAAGCTCAAAGAACTCAAAGAGCAGAAAAAGAAATAATCAGCAGTTTTTTCCCTGGAGAGAAGCCGGTTCAGCAATGATCCGGCTTCTTTTTTTTTCATTGGAAATTTTCGGGTCTTTTGACGCAGCAGGATTGAATAAAAACACAACCGCTGAGCGGTTTTGGAAAATTGCTTTTAAATAATAATATTCTGCGGTTTGGATTCGAGAGCAATTTCACGATCGTAGATCCAGCTGAATTTTTCGACTCCGGTAAATTGAATCCGTCCGGCAAGTCTGTGATACCGTTCGGAAAGAGTGCAGAGATATTCCTGGGCTTTTGCAGCCGCATCCGATATGCCGGTCAATCCCGCAATTTTCCATTCATTGACGAGTGTTCCGATGATTTCCGCATAATCGGCAGATGTGTACACTCCGGTCTTTTGAGCGACGAGTGAAAATTTTGCAAAGAGGTTCTTTTCTTTTCCGTCATCCATGAGCATTGCCGGCATCGCGATTTTAGATTTCATCATTTTTGCGAAAGCTATGACGGCGCGAGCCGGGTCGAGTTCGAATATTTTCGTCATGAAGAGTTTGTACGCTTTCTCGTGACGGGCTTCGTCGCCGGCAATCATGCCGCAGATTTTATGAAGCCGGTCTTCACCTGCCCGCTTTGCCAGTATTCCGACATTGCGGTGTGAAATTTTCGTCGCCCTTTCCTGAAAGGATGTGTAAATAAATCCGAGATACGGGTCATTTTCGGTCTGCGGATCGAAACCATTATTCAGGAGATTGTGTATGGTGGTTTCGACGGAACGCATATCGACGCGGCCTGAGAGATAAAGATATTTGTTAAGCAGGTCGCCATGCCGGTTTTCTTCCGATGTCCATCCCCGGCTCCAGCGCGCCCAGGGGGAGGAACTTGTTCCGGTTTGATCCGTTATGCCGCGCAGGCGGTTCAGCCATGTTTGATATGTGGGCAGCGCCTCCTCCGTGACCATATCCCCGACAAGAACGACAAGCGCTTCATCCGGCAGGCAGCTTGCCTGCTGCCGGAATTCCGTAATGCTCTCTATCCATTGATCGCTTTTCAGGTCGGGAAGGAAATCGCTCGGCTGCCAGCTTTCATTGACCGGACAGAGCAGAGAAGGGATCTGCTCATCAAGAAAACCCTCCATGCTTTTGATAACTTCGAACTGGGGGGATGTTGCGGTTATACTATCCTGTGAACTCATACGTATCTCCCGAAAAAAGATATTCCTGGTAACAATCATGAATGTATTCCCCTGTACTTTTTTTAAAACATAGATGAGAGCAGTAACGTTCCGCCTCTTAAAATAATTTGGTTTTCCCCATTCTCAGTGAATTTTCAACAGCCCGGTAAGAACTGGAAAAAAGCGGAGAGAGTTAGAAAAAATAAGCAGTCTTTGCTGATTGCTCATGAATCGTTTTGCCTTTTCATCAGGACGAATAATCTTTTAACGATGCTCTTTATTAAAAAGGGGAATTTTGATATATCAATATCTCGCTGAGTAATAACCTTTATTTAGCATAAATGAAATAGTGTTCGTTATTCGTCTTGAGCCATAGTTAAAGTGCCGGGCATTCGGTATATTATATAAGAATATAAGAGAACAGCCTCAAATCCGCCTGAGGATGTACTTGATGTTAAGAGAAATTATATGAACTTTTAAGATACTCGATCAACAATAACAAGAAAGAAAGCTGCTGAAAAAAACGGAATATGAGCATTTTCAGTCATTATAAACCATTATAAAGGAGGTATTCATTAAACTATTTTTAACATTTTTATTTTTGTCCGTATGCATACGGACTGCGCTTGTAAATTGACAGTCAGCGGTATTGCTTGTGATATGCCTAAATAAAAAGACTTCCACCAACTTTTTGGAGACATACAATGAAACATTTTATCGCAGTTTTGTTTTTATTCGTACCTTTTTCTTTCGCACTGGCCCAAATTCCGAATGCAGGCTTTGAATCATGGACAAGCGGCCAGCCCGACGATTGGTTCACGACCAATGTGAACGGCATCGTTGCTCCTGTAATACAATCATCCACAGCGTTTGCAGGCAGTTCTTCGCTTTGCGGCACTGTCATAGCTTATGCAACCTATATATTCCCGCCTGTGATTAAAGCCGGCACCACAGGACAGGGCTTTTCGGTCTCACAGCGGTATGCGGCGTTTACCGGAAATTATCAATTTACTCCGGTTGGCGGCGACGAGCTGCTTATATATTCTTTAATGTCTAAAGGCGGAACAACTATTGCAGCCGGCACGATAACGATAGCCGATGCAACATCAGGGTGGCAAACATTCAATATCCCGTATAACTATCCGACATCGGACGTTCCGGATTTGTGCACAATTCAGTTTACCTTGGTCCCGAACGGAGCGGCTTATCATGTCGGTTCATCGATGCTGATTGACAACCTCGCTTTTTCGAATGCCACAGGAGTGGGGAAAGGACCGGCAGGCTTGCCGAAGAATTTTGCGCTTATGCAAAATTATCCGAACCCGTTCAACCCAAGCACGACAATCGCATTCGACTTGCCGGTTCAGTCGCAGGTGACATTGAAACTCTACGATCTTCTTGGAAGGGAAGTAGCCGTCCTTTTTCAAAATCAGATCATGGAAGCCGGGAGTCACAGCACTCAATGGAATGCCTCTGCTCAGCCGAGCGGTGTGTATTTTGTGCGATTGACCGCCGGAAATTTTAGTGCGATGAGAAAGCTCATTCTTTTAAAATAGTCAGATTAGATGAGGTTGTCTAAAAAGAAAGAATTACGGTAGGACAAACATTCCTGTTTGTCGTTTTTCTTCAATATTGGACAGGCAAGAATGCCTATCCTACCAACAAATGAACTTTTTGGACAACCTCATCTAATGAAGTGAAAGAGACTTTCGAATCGAGGCGCTCTTCCACCGTCTGAGCAGTTCTTTGCAGATTTTTAATCAAGTTCGCTTTGAAAAGGATCATTAGGTAATTATGGGGAATAATGTGCCTTTTAATCTTGAAACGACGCAGGCATGTGTTCCAATGCACATTCTTCCATTCTTTTTCCCGTTCAGACTTGAAAAATCGCTCGAACTTGCGGATATTACATCTTGAAGGCATGAGGAGGAATACTCTATGACAGTTCGTTCATTGATTGCTTGTACATTAATTACTCTTTCGGGCTGCGCTTCATTCAAGGAACTGCAGCCGAATCCGGAAATTGTGCCGGATGAAGGGCAATATCGAGACTTAAAAAATAAAGATGAAAATTTTAAGCTTGCAAAAGACGACCAGTATGTTGTAAAATTTCCGAAGCCTGCGAGGGAAGACTTTTATCTCGTTCTGGTCGGAAAAAGCAAACCAAAAATTCATTCATACCTTAAAAGCTTTTTCGATGCGGAAGCCGATTCGACATTGACGCATTCCTTCGGCATTAAGGAAGGAACGAATCAGGTCATTTCGGATCAAAATGTGCCAAGCGACAGCATAACGCTCTATCCTATCGATTCCTCCTCCGCTTTATATTCCTGGATTATCGACACAGTGCGGGAAGATGTCGATCTCGCCCTCCGTTATCGTTATGTCCGCCAATGGCGGTATGCGTACGAAAATGAATTTGCAAGAATCGATGCGATCTGGACCGCGAGCGTGCAGGATCGAAGCGTCTATAATGCTCTCACACCGGACTCGAACACGGATTCTCTCGATACAGCCCGTCTCATCGCGTTGTTCACACCGACGTATAAAAACATCCGGACAGTACAGAAAGATATCCGGAAGCTCGGTCAGATTTTTCCTCCGGATGTGAAGAAACCGGGAGATTCGACATATACGGCCTACCTGAAATACAGCGCGCAGGTAGACGATGAACTTCTTTTCCAGAAAAATTTTCTTGATGTATTGACAGTCCTGCAAATAGAAAAGAAAACACGGGATGATATCTCCGCGTTTCTCCGGGCAGCCCCGGAGTTTATAAAGTACTTTGCAGAATCGAAACACGCGCCGGAAAGGATTGTTGAAAAAGTCCGGAGTATGCTCAAGGGGCGGCTTGATGAAGTGCTTCCGTTCTACGAAGATGCGTTAAAGAAAAGCGATGAGGGATCGGACCAATCCTTTGCGGAACTTGCGAAAAGCGAAGAACTGTACACGGCGTGCGGTGAAACGGTCCCGGACGATCTGAAAAAATTGATCCCGTTCGTCCAAAAATATTCGGAAGAATGGGAAGCCATGCGTACCGTCGATGCGAATCTTTCGGATATCGATGCGCTGGTGGCCGGACTCAACGAACGGCCGTCCGATGCCTTTTATGAAAAAGCGCTCTCACTTCTGGAGGAGGCGCGCAGCAGCATGCCGGAATCGGAAGCCCGCAGCATGGAAAAGTACGGAAAATATAAATGCGCGATCCTGCTCGACAAGAGAATCGTATACGCGGCCAAATATATCGCATCGCTTACGGATCAGTTCAAGGCCCTTCGGGTTTTCGATGATCAGATGCGTCAGATTAATATCTCGCTCGGAAGCGTTCCGCGCTGGCCGGAAGATTCGTTTTACGGCGGACTCATGAACCATGTCGATGAGATTAAAAAGGCCTTGCCGAAAGAGCCGGCGGAACCTGTCGATCTTTACAGCGAGAGGAAAACGGCCGTCTGGGCGGCGGATCGTCTGGGCGGAGCAGTCAAACAGGAGAACGATTTCCGGCAGCGCTATCAAAAGGCAAACGATCTTGTGCGTCAGATCAATGCATTTAAAGCACAGGCGAATTATCACGGCATTATTCGGACGCTGAACGCCAACCGGTCGCTCGGATTTCTTCTGGCACAATACCCGGATATCGACACTCTGTCAATGGGAGTGCAGACCCGGTCCATTGCGGCAGCCCTTTCGGCATCCGCATGGGGAAGTGCGGAATCGAAATTAAGCGATTTGTTCAAAGATAAAGAATTCGTGAATCCGGATGCAGTGTCGGAGAAGAAGACGCAGTCCGTCAAACATTTTGAAGCGGAACTCTTTCAAAAAGTAGACGGCGCCTCGCGCGCTGCTGCGGAAACATTTATCAAGGCAAATGAATTGACCGTAATAAATGTAGCGGGATTATACAAAGATTCTGCTTTTATTCCCGTCTACAAACTGCAGTTTTCTACAGCCGGTCAGAAGGACCTCCAGCAGAAGCAGAAACATATCGAAGGATATTTGACCGGGTTGAAAAATGTAGTTTTCCCGGAGACAGCCATTAAGGCGCTGTACCGTGAATTGACAAAAAACATACTCGATCAGGGAGTGGAAAAAGCGCGTGCAATTGCCGATCACGGCAGGCTGTACAAAGGCTCCGATAAGCAGGTGCGAAATCTTATCAGTGAATGCGATTATTCCGTGCCGAAAATTTTTACGAAGCCGAGCGAATACAGAAAATTCTTCGTTCTTCCGGTCACCAGCAGTAAAAAAGGCACGAACGACTACATCCTTCGCCTTGAATTGGAAATTCCATCGGATGCGGAATTCCCGATCTTCGATATCAACGTTACCGTGCCGCGTGAGTTCGCTCAAAATCCGGAGAGGCCGTGGTTTCAGGAAATATCGATAAATAAAAAACCGATTAAGAACGAAGGGCGGTTCCATATTACCGCCCCGACATCGTCCAATAATTATGAATCGCAAATCACTCCCATCCAGATAGAAAAGGGAGGGAATAATATTTTCGAGATCAAACTGAAATATGCCGGATTCCGTGTTTTTGAAGTGAGCGTTATGGCGCAAAAACCGATTATCCGAAAGAATTAGAAACTTTTCGAACCGACAAGGAAAAGAGTTATGAATAAAAAATATATCATTATCGGTGCGGTCGTCCTCGTTCTGGCAGGCGTGATTGCCTATTTTCTGCTGCTGCCGAGTCTGAAAGATCAAATCGTCATTCCCTATATTGCGCACCAGCCGCCGACGATCGATCCGCATCTTCCCAGCTCCAATCAATTGTCCGATAAACTCGACGAGGTGGAATTCGACGGTCTTTTTAATGCCGTTGCATCGCCGGGAGGAGTTGTGTATGAGGACGGATTGGGAGAATTTACCGGCATCGATGCTGCCAATACGGTTACAATCCGTCTGAAAACGGGGAAACGATGGCACGACAGCTATCAGGTCTCGGTCGACGGGAAAAAGATAGGGATTACGAAAACTAAAGACCATTTCTTTTCAGCGAGCGATCTGAATTTTACACTTAAGCGCATACAGAATCTCGGCAGTCTTTCGCCGGATTACATACTCGTTTCGCAGGCTTTAAAAACGATGGACTATGACGGTCCCGATGAACAAGGGGAGATACGTTTTCATTTCAAAGACGATAGAATCTGGAAGGATGCGGATATCAAAGAAGTGCTTTCTTTTAAGATCCTTCCGGCAAATTCGGAAATGAATGCTCTCAATTATCTCGTCGGGACGGCTCCTTATTTGAGCGTGCCGCAAAAAAATAACGTTCCGAATTTTTACAAAACTCCCGACGGAGGTGCGGTGATTTCCAATATTATACTCGCGCCATTTATCGATAACAGCACATTCACGACGGAACTGAAGAACGGAACGATCAATACGCTTTTAGAGACCCCTTTCGGAAGTCTTTCTCCGATCCTTGCGGACTCGACAAAGTATTTTACCAAGTCCAATATCAGCACAACCTTTTTTGCGCTTTTGTTCAATACGGAAAAACTGAACCTTGAACAGCGCAAAGAAGTCCGCCGCCTGATCAAGAATTCGTCCGTTCTGCAGCGGTTTTTCAAAATCAATTCGCCCCAGCAGCGGCAAATTGTCGATTACAAAGGCAATAGAAATAATTATGCGGATTATTTAAATTACAGCGTCTTTCCATCGTCGTCATATTATGTGGAAGAGAAGGTCGTTGTGCCGGAACAAGACGACACTTCAGCCAATCTTTCGGTTCTTCCGAATGTCGTAAATGTTAAAATGTGCCTCAACTACGGATTCCGGGAAGAATACAGCGAGTTATCCGATATTCTGAACGATCCCCAATTGACCAAACAAAAGATCAAAGTAACGGCTGCAACAAACGAAGAAATAAAAGCGCGGGACTATGATGTGCTGTTGATTGCCGTGAGCGGTTACCGGAGCAATTTCCTCTTCGACCTTTATAATATTTTCCTGCGCGAACCGGACTTTGAAAATTACAAGATCAATCTTATAACGACTCTCGATCCCAAGGGAGGAGAAACGGTGAGCCCGAGTTCGTGGCAGGCACGGAACAATTTCTTCGGTCTCGATGCGATGAGCCGGCGTGCCGACAGCAGCGATGTGACGACGCTGCTGCATTATATCTATGGGTTTATGTCCACACGCGAGATCGGGGACAAGCAGGCATACGCGGAACGGATCGATCAGATGGAGCATCAGATGTGCCTGGGTGTGTGGCTCTTTTCCGTTCCTTCTCTTGCCTATTTCAGTACGCAGTTAGACAGCGCCAGTGTACAGCTCTATGGAGTGGCTTCGCAGCTTTCGACCGTAAAAAAATGGAAAGAAACTGCCGGCAATTGAGCCTGCCGCCGATGAAGAATTATACGGCAAGACGGAAAAATCTTGCCGTTCTGGCTCTTGCTTCGCTTTTATTCGCCGTGCCTGTACGGGCGCGTCCCCGGCACGATTCCGCCGATTATCTTCTTATCGAGCATGTCGAAAGACTGCTCCTCTACAACCGGTACCAGCAGCGCATGAGTCCGGAGGAACGGAAGCTTATCGCTCCGTTCTCCCCGATGAAAATTCTCGATGCCTCGGCAAAGTTGAACGACGATTTTACCCCATGCACGAAGGTCGAGATTCAGGGCAGCGTATATTATCTCATGAAGGATGAAAAAAGCGGCGGCCTCGCAATTACCGGAAATAACATGCCCGGTTTGATGCAAGTGTATAAAGATGCGGCTGTCGAGAATGATACGGTTCGGCTTACGGCCGGAAAAACAAAGTTGATTTCGCCGGATAAAACAAGAACCACGGATGTACAAAAAGGAAATTTCCTTGAACGGTATTTTCGAGCAGGGGGAAAAACGTTCGTAAGACTCCTCGGCATACACCCGGAATACGGCTGGGTCGATTTCCCGGATAAAAATGGATATGTTGTTACCGGCACAAAAAAAGAACCAGACTCCGATCTCACTCTCTCCAGTGCAGTGCAAAAGCGGATTCAATCCAGGCTGTTTGAGGCAAATGCAGCTCTTAAAGAGCTCTTTGCATATTTCAATTCAGAAACGAATGCCGGAAGGAACGCTCCGCATTGGAAGTTTATCGTGCTGGAGCGGCAGTATGCATGTGTACTCGAACCGGAAGGATATGCGGAACAGTATCCGGAAAGCACGCGGTATCTGGCAGGGGATATAGACAATATGCTCATCGGAACGAATTACAGGGCTGCAGGATCTTCCGGAATGATCGAGATCCGGCAAAAATGAAAAACGACATGCGCCGGACAATATCGTCTTCCATGTTTTCTCCGTTACTTCGAAAAAAACTATTCGATCATCTTGCATCGATTCTTTTTGTGTCGGCGGTATTTATCGTTCTGCTCGCTGTAGGAGTAAACCGGGAGAAGAACGACAGAGAGAAGCGGCACGAACTGATCGAGATGATGACAAAGCTGCAGAATGTCAATCTCGGCAGCCCGATGCAGAAATCGCTGCTCCGGGAAACGCTCGATGTCTTTTATCCATCGGAAAAAGCGCGGAACGATTCCATCATGCAGTCGATCGATGCGTATCGAACCGAGCAGTATACGAATAAGGTCTATAAGACCGGCGGCGCTCCGGAGGGATTATCATGGCTGGGAACTGCCGATCTTGCCGGGATGTACCTGAGTTTTGTTTTCGTCTATGTTCTTGTTCTGATCGTAAGTTACTACGCAGTACAGACGTTCGCCCTCTTCAGCTTCATACAATACAAACAGCAGAAATCGTCCTATCTTCTTTGCGCGTTCCGGCAGTTTTGGCTGATTGTCGAAAAAATTCGCAGGGGGGACATCCCGGCAAAAGAGGCGGGACGCTGCGCCGTTCTCGTTTTGCAGGCGTGTTGTCGAGGGGGAGTTTTACTTGTTCTCTTTGCTCCGGCATACATTATTATCTATTCTCTCAAATCGACGGCCGATACGGAACCATGGGTGTTTATGGTCGTCCTCGCTGTCGTTTCAAACGGATTGCTTATAAACTACGCACATAAATTTTATACGTTTCTTCTTGCGGAGAGCAGAAAAGGTTATGTAGAAACGGCAGCAGTGAAAGGATTGAATCATTCGTACGAATGGAATGTTCAGGGGGGCATCGCCCTGCGGTCGCTCCTGCACTGGAAAAAATATTTTCCGCTTCATGTCCTGCAGCAAGTGTACTCCAATGCGCGGTATCAGTATATCCCGACCATGAAGCAATATGCATCGTTCCTTATTTCGGGACTTGTTATCATAGAGATGGCGCTGAATATTCAGGGTCACCTTTGCTACGAACTTCTTCAGGACATTCTTTTTGAGCGGTATGAAATGGCGCTGGTCATTATGTTCGGAATCTTTCTGGTTGTCAAAGGAACGGAAATCATAGTTGATTGTTGGTTTGCGCGCGAATCGGCTAAATATGAGAACAGGACATGATATGACGGCGGTCATGACCGACATAAGCAGGATTCTTCAACAGCGGAAAGATATACGCTGGCTTTCATTCTGGTTTCTGGGAATGATTGTCGTGTGGATATGGGATGCTTTGTTCCTGGATCCTTTGTCGTACGAGCTTGTTCAGGCTGCGATATTCAACACGTTTTTTGGAGCAGGGGCGGCAGTAGCGGCGGCGCTTGGCCTTGGGTGGGGAGGCGCTTTACTGCTCTATTTTCTTGAGAATGGTAAAAAGAGATTTTTCTATCTTCCGATCCTCTT
>Ga0182017_10001040_pt1 | contig 21795 bp, 19 predicted proteins | sample 712E3DmetaG_FD_120492 | JGI IMG/M metagenome (GOLD analysis project Ga0182017, IMG submission 120492) | Permafrost microbial communities from Stordalen Mire, Sweden - 712E3D metaG | ecosystem: Environmental > Terrestrial > Soil > Wetlands > Permafrost | place: Sweden: Stordalen | collected... | reverse complement strand
TCAGAATGCCACAGGGGTATTTATATCGTCGATGTAGTTACTTAAAAAGACAATAACGTGGTATAACAATATTGACAGTTAAGAGGAAGTCTTCAAGCTGCCGCTTTGCGGCTTTGTTCAACTACTACTATGTTCACCCGCAATTTAAAATCGATGTTTCACCTCAACAGCATAACATACCTTTCAAAACAGGAGCTATGTTCAACTATTCATTCTCTAAATCTCAATCATGCATTTTTGCCAGGTTTAGATTTAGATGGGCTATAGGGCTCCTTATTTTTTTTATGGCAGCGGTGCTGACATGGGTATAAATTTCGGTTGTTTTGCTATTTGAATGGCCTAACAGCTCTTGTATATAGCGGAGGTCCGTTCCGTGTTCCAAAAGATGTGTAGCAAACGAATGCCGAAACGTGTGAATTCCACCTTTAGGCTTTACTTTTGCGTTTTCACAGGCATGATAGTATATTTTTTCAATCGTAGCGGTGGAAAGAGTGTGGCCGGGCATGTAACCTTCAAAAAGAAAAGTTTTGCCTCGTCCGTTTCGTAAAAATAAAGCAATCTCAGCTTTAATGGAGGGGTCTAACATAACAACACGGTCCTTTTTTCCCTTTCCCTGACGAACCAGAATGGTTTCACGATCCAGATCAATGTCTTCAGGTCTTAAATACCGCAGTTCTGATAACCTCAGTCCGCATGCGTACGCAACCATTAGAATTAAACGATGTTTAGGATTATCAACGCTCGAAAGAATTTTCTCTATATCTTTTTCCGAATATACTTTCGGCAGCTGTCGCCCGGTTTTCATTCGAGGAAGCGTTTCAAGCGGAAGCTTGAAATTGAGGACCTTTATATAAAAGAATTGCACGGCAGCGGTAACCAGATTAACTGTTCTGGGAGAATATTTTCGGGTCTCTTTAAGATAAAGCTGGAACCTTTTTATTTCAGCTACGTCCTTTTCTGAAGGCTGTTTTTTTAGCCAGTGCAAGTATTGACTCACAGCCGCTCCATAATTTTTTATGGTTCGAGGGCTGTAATTCCTGACCTTGAGTTCTGTTTGCATACTCTTCAAGTATTCGGGAATGCTTGACGAAACAATCGCTTCTGCCGGTTTCAGGGGCTTTTTTAGCGGAGGTCTAATAATCTCCGGAGTTTTAGATATGATCTCCCCAGGGGGCTTGGGGGCGCTTTTCTCCTCCTGCGGGCAAGGGAACCTTGGGGGGGCGTTAATGACTTCAACGTGTTTTTCCGACGGCAAAACATTCTTATAGAAAAACACAAGGGCATCCCGGCAGAATTTTGCCTGCTTTTCGGACTTGTTGTTTTGGTCTAAAAATTCGGCGAGCGCTTTCGAAGAAATTTCTCCTGGGTGACACGAATGCCTTGACAGGTATCGATTGGTGAAATCGATGAAACCCTTCGTGGTCGTTTCTTTCAAATCGTCGGCGGCGCAGGCTTGTTCCAATTTCTTGAGCCAGATCCCATGCCAGTCTGCGGAAGACAATTTTTGCTGAGGCTTCGCGAAGGAAATCGTGGAGGTATTTACCATAGCATATAATATCAATTTTCGCTTTTAGTTAAGTCAAGATATTCTCTTCATTAAAAAATCATCTATCTACCCCTGGCCGACCTTTCTTCGCCTTTGTTTCCAGGAGAGGGAAGAAAGGCGGCTCAGACGGCCAAGGATAAATGGTTGGATTAGCTTACTTCGTAATGCCATTCAGGTGTTATTATAAAAATTATTTCAACGCCGCCACGACTTCATCCGCCGTAAAAACATTTTCCTTGCCCTGACGCCTTTCATGATCCAGAGCGCGCAATAAATATTTTTTCCTCTAAGCGCCGGACAACGTTTCGCTTTGCTTTTCAGGTCCGCTAAAAGGCGGTCAAGTTCCTTTGCCGAGGCGCCATGCGTGGCTTCGCCGACTAATACGTCAGCTTCATTGTCAAATGCTCCGCTTACAATATCGAATTCCATCACGTCACAAATACAGATTATGCTGGAATATATCTAATTGGGAAATTATAAAACAATTTATTTTTACCCCATGCCTCCGCGCCCCGTTTACATCTCCGCCTCCCGCCGAACCGACATCCCGCGGTTTTTTACGGACGATTTTTTTGCCGCCTGGCAAAAAGGGGAAATAAGCTATGACGGCGGATATGGCAGGTCTTATACGGTTTCTTTAAGGCCCGAAGATGTTCTGGGATATATCTTCTGGTCAAAGGATTTTACTCCATTAATCAATCATCCGTTATGTGCAAAACTTATCAGTCGGAACAATGCCGTTTTTCACTTTACCATTAACGATTGCCTTGAACTTGAGCCGCGCGTGGCCCCGTTGAACGAGCGGATCGCAACGCTTAATCGGCTTTGCGATTTGGTGGGCCCGGAGCGGGTTTTATGGCGATTTGACCCGGTGTGTAGGTACCGGTCTTCTACTGGAGGATTTGTGACCAACGAACAGGCATTTTATTCCATTCTTCCTCAGGTCAGGGAATCAGGCGTGCGGCGATGCTACTTTTCTTTCATGAGCGATTATAACAAGCTTGCCAGGAGGGGAGTGGTTTTTAAACAGTTTACAGATGATGAAAAATCGGTGATCGCGAAGCGTTTGCTTGACGCGACAATACAGGCCGGCATGACCCTGTGGAATTGTTGCAACGGTGAAATTCCAAATCTTGTTCCGGGGATTCGTGTCGCCCATTGCATCGATGACGAACTGCTAAAAAACACTGACCGGTTTAATGTCCACCGGCCTCTGGAAATAAAACCGACACGGAAGTGCTGCGGATGCCATGAAAGCAGGGACATCGGATCGTATCTGCAAAAATGCCCGCATGGGTGTTTGTACTGTTATGCGAATCCGGAAATAAGCGAGGAATGATTCGCTTCTCGCCCCTCACCCCTCACTTTTTATGGCGGAACACCTTGACCTTGATGTGTCTGCTGCCAGCCACGGCGCCGATAAGGCCGCCAAAGATCGTGCGGAGGATCCTGCCGAAAATAAATCCCAGTATGCCGGAGGTTATTCCATAACAAATTTTTAGAATGCCCACAATCAGTCCGGCGCCTTTTCTAAGGACCCAAAACGGTAATAAAAGTATTTTCCACAACATAATCACTCTCCTTTATTTTGAGGTCAAATTATACACGCCGTCCCAGTTTTCACCCGGAGGCGCGGCCTTGTATTCCATGCAGCGCTTAATGAATATCCCGCTTGGAGTCTTTGTCGCAAAGGACTTAAAAGGTTCCAGGGCCTCAGCGGCGGCAAAAACCTCCGCGGCCTTGTCCCACTGTTGACTATAGTAATATGATATTCCCTGGTTATAAAATTCAAGTAATTTAGTTAAATCCTGGCTGAGAGCGCCTTTTTCAGAAATCAATTCATACACCGTCACCGGTTCCGATTTGCCGACCACGGTAATTTTATCGACCTGTCGGGTCTCGAAATCATCTTTAATCATTTCGTAGGTGAAATTGCTGATCATCGTATAAATGCCGTATTGCTTTGCCGCGCTTTCAAGACGCGCCGCAAGGTTAACGTGATCGCCCATCATGGTATAGTTCATGCGGACTTTCGACCCCATGTTTCCGGTTGTTATCGGGCCCGTGTTGATGCCGATGCGCATGCGCATTTCGTGGACGATTTTGGGCCATTTATCGCCTTCGGACATCCACTTTTTCCGCAGGTCTCCCAGCTTTTTCTGCATATCGAGCGCGGTAAGACAGGCCTGCTTGGCGTGGTCCGGCATGGGCATGGGCGCGCCGAAAAACGCGATGATGGCGTCGCCTTCGTATTTGTCAAGAGTGCCGAAGCGCGACAGGAGCGTGTCGGTCATGACCGAAAGATATTCGTTGAGCAGTTCGACGAGCCGGGTAGGGGAGCCGAGTTTTTCGGAGAACGTGGAAAAACTCTGGATATCGGTGAAATAGGCCGTGCGTATGCCTTCGTCGCCTCCGAGCTTGGGCGATTGTTTCTGCTTGTACATGATGTCGATCAGTTCCGGCGAGAGATATGCCTTGAAAGTGCTCTGAAGGAACTTACGGTCCTTTTCCTCGGTTATGTATCGGTACGCCATGACCGCGGTGAAGGTCAAAATAATGGCGAGTATGGGCCGCGCGATTTCGATCCACAGATGGTTGTTGCCGAACACCGTCATGGCGAGGAGAAAATAAGCGAAAATGGAAACGATGGTCAGGATGCCGCCCCACAGAGGTTTGAGCATGAAAGAAATGAAACCGATGATTATGCCGACGAACAGCAGGATCAAAAAGTCCTGCCACGGCGGGAAGCGGGTAATAAATGTATTTGTCAAGAAAGAGTTAAGGAGCGACGCATGGACCTCGACGCCGGGATACGGATTGTCCACCGGAGTCGATACGATATCGAACATTGCCGGAATGGTGGAACCGACGATAAAAATCTTTCCGTCAAGCGAGCCCTGAACGCGGTCTTTCATGATGTCGTAGAAACTATAGTAGCTGAAAGGCGTGGATTTGGGTCCGAAATAGGTCACGATATGGCGATTTTTTTCGTTGAGCGGTATCCGAACGGTTTTTCCAAAATCCATTCTGGTATCGGGCTTTATGTTCTCAATAACGTTCCACGGTGTCGAACATACTTCACGCAATGTTTGTTCCCGAAAAACGGGGAGGGACGAAATCAATTGCCCGTTTTTATTCGACACGGTCATTGAGTAAAAAAGCAGCTTGGATTGTTTTTGGCTCAGTTCCATAAATGCTTGCGGAGACGCCCTTGCAAGTGTTTGTAAATCCAGTTTGGAAAGGGCCCATTCGCCATCGCCGAAGGGGGCGGTCAGCGACCAGTCGATGTCCGAAGTGCGCTTGACGATTACCTGCGGGGAGATCTGAATGCTGTTGTCTTTAGGCAGGCCCATCAAAGTGTTAAAGTCGGTTTTCAGAAAAGCCTGGACGATTTCTTCGGGAAATAGCCCGCAATACATATCGATGAACATCCGGCCTTTTTCATCTTTGCCGATTTTACACAAAGACGAAATGTCAATGCTCTTTCCAGGTTGAAGGGACAAAATTTCCGGTGCATGGTCGACCAAAGCCTTGACGAACTCGGTCGTAACGTTCGGATATGAATAAGTGAGACGGCCCGCCCGGTCTTTAAAAATTTTAAATGGCTTGCCTATGTCGACAAATTTGCCGGGCTCGAAAACGATCTCGCTGTTGGGCGTCGCGAAAAGCGTGGCCGCGGTCCGAATGCTGATGGGAAGATAAACGCTTGACGAGTTCCCGAACGGGTATAATAAAGGGATTTCCTTAATGACGCCGTCTTTCCCCTTGGGAATATTGACGCAGCCGATATCGCGGGCCGCTTGCGCAAGTGGGGGGAAAATGCCGTCGATAATCACTTTTTTATCAAAGGGAATGCTCTTGAGTTTTTCCCGTGCCATAGTGATGGTCGAAGAAGGATGCAGGGAGTCGTGCCAGGCCATGGACATCCGCGGTTCAATTTGAGAAAGCGCGTGTTCCGAATAATCGGATTTATCCGCCATGCATAACGCATGAAACACGTTACCGGCTTCTCTGGTTTCATCAACAAATTGCCGGTCGTAATTTATTGTAGATTTTAGTGCGTCTTGAAGGGATTGTGGAAAAGAAATACCGGGGTTGTTTTGTTTGCTGATCTCGACTGATTTATTGAAGCGTTTGGCATAATTTTGATCTTCAGGATAGAAGAATTGGACATCGTATACTATTGCGGCGGGATAGTGCTTGCTTAAATTCCGGATCATTTCCGCTTGAAAGGAGCGGTCCCAATTGGAATACGTCCCGAGTTTTTGCAGACTTCGCTCGTCGATATCGATAATGTGGATGCCATTATCGGATTCCTGGTTTTCCCGTGTCCGGGCCTTGCCTTTTGAGACTGTGGGAAGGTCTTCAAATTCCCATCGGTATCGCATGTAATACGTCTGGTCTTCCAGGCGGTCGATAAGGTCGGCCACGAAGTAGTTTGTCACCAGCGCAATTGCCAGACCCGCGAGGGAGCCGATGAGCAGGCTTTTGCCGATTTTTTTAATCGCTTCCAAAAAGTGGTCTCCACGTTGAAACGTTCTTATTATAGCCCTTGGACGTAAAAAAGACAAGCCGGGTGAAATAAAAGACATAGCGCCGAGTTGTCCTTCATTTATTTTATGGGCACCATGCGAATTGTTCCGGAATGCATCACCTGCATTATAGACGATATCTTAGAAGCGCTTGCGTTGCTTGAAGTCCCCCGTAAAGACGTCGACGCGGTCCTGTCCGACGTCATGAAGTATATGGGCGAACACTATCTGGACAATGAACCGCCTTCTTATTATATCACCGAAATGCATCGGATACTCAAGCGATACCTCAACGTGGACATGCCTTTTTCAACGCTGCGCGAAATATGTCTTGCGTCATGTAAAGAAGTCGCCCATGATATCGCCCAGGAGGCCGTACAGTATTCCGGGCTGGAAAAAATGCGTTTTCTCATTCGCTGGGCCATTGCCGCCAATGCGCTGGACTTCCGCGCGGCCGGAGCGGGTTATTGCATCGCAACGGACAAAATCGGGCGGATACTCCACGACTATTTCGACGCGGGGCTTTCGGTCGATGAAACCGAAGAGATTTTCAATCATATCAAAAACGCCAAGCATATCGTCTATCTTCCCGATAACGTGGGAGAATTGCCTTTTGACAAGCTGCTTATCGCCGAGTGCGGCTCATACGGGGCCACTTTCACGGTGCCCTTCAGGGGCGGGCCGATAACCAGCGATGTCGTTTTGACGGATGCGGAGGCGGTCCGGTTAAACGAAGTGGTCGACGATATAATTCTTTCCGGGCCCGACACGCTGGGGGTGTCGTTCAAGGAAATGACCGACGAATGCAAAAATGCGCTTAAGAACGCCGATGTGGTCATCGCAAAAGGCCAGGCCAATTTTTACGTGCTTTCGGAATTCGGTACGCAGTTTCCCAATGCCGCGCTCATTTCGTTGTTTGTGACAAAATGCCGCCATGTGGCCGGGCTTTTCGGCCAAAAGGACAAAGTCAATATAGCGGCCGTATTGAAAGAAGTTAATGGCCTGATCACGATGGGAAATGGACTTCCATGAACCCCGCGATTGCCTTGACTTTTTCAAGAATAGTCATTGCGCCTTTTTTCGCATGGGCCTTTATAGCAAGTTTCAAGTCCCATGCTCCGGTCGTTTGGCTGTGGATTGCCGTTGCGCTTGCGGCGCTTATCGAGCTGTCGGACGCATTCGACGGCCATGTTGCTCGCAGCCGCAACCAGGTTACGGATTTCGGGAAACTCTTTGATCCCGCGGCAGACAGCCTTTCACGCCAGACGATTTTTCTTTCTTTCATGGTATGCGCCGCGCATATCATTCCCCTGTGGATGTTTCTTGTTTTTCTCTACCGTGACGCCTTTTTGTCGATTTTACGCATTTGGAGCGCGTATCATGGAATTGTTCTGGCTGCCCGCAGGGCGGGAAAGCTCAAGGCCGTTGTCCAGGCGATAGGGGCATTTACCGTGCTTGCAATTTGCCTTGCGCAAGCCTACCATATTCCAGGAATTCCCGCAATCATCTGGGGAAGGCACCCGGGTTTCTGGGTGATGCTGGTCCCGGCAATCGTCACCGTTTTATCCGTGTACGATTATGTCACATCGAATTGGCAGACAGTAAAAAGTATGATGGTCCCTAAACATGAATAAAATAAAAAAGATCGAAATCGCCCCTTCCATCCTTTCGGCCGATTTCCGCAATTTGGAACGGGCGGTCAAAGATGTTGAGGCGGCAGGCGCGGACAGAATACATTGCGACGTAATGGATGGTCATTTTGTGCCCAATCTCACCTTCGGGCCGCTTATTATAGAGACGGTCAAAAAATGCGTGACGATCCCGCTCGATGTTCATCTTATGATTTCCAATCCCGTAGATTATATCTCAGTTTATTGCAATGCGGGAGCGGACGTGCTTATTGTGCATGCCGAAGTGTGTAAAGATGTTCCGGGAATCATGTCGAAAATAAAGAAACAAGGCGTGCGTGCCGGAATTACGGTAAACCCAGACATAAGGGTTGACTTATTTATGCCGCACCTGAAGGACATCGACCAGGTATTGATTATGACGGTATACGCCGGATTCGGGGCCCAGAAATTCATTCCGGAAACGGCTCGCAAGGTCCTGGCGGTGTTTGAGGAAGCATCTAAAAATGGTTATTCCATCGATATTGAAGTCGATGGCGGTATTAATGACGAGACCGCCGGGATATGCGCGGAAAACGGCGCGAATGTTTTTGTCGCGGGAAGTTACGTGTTTAAAAGCGAAAACTATAGCGAGAGAATTCAGGCCCTGCGAACGTCGGCGGAAAACTCCCGGAAATTTGATCAATGAATTCAGCGATTAAATTCTCATTCCTTTCGGCCATCCTCTTTTCCTGCTCCAATTATCCTCTTGACACGAGCAATCGTGACCTTTACGAAATGGAGAGCGTCTGGCAATACCTTAAAACGTATTGCATCTGGCAGGACACGCTCTGGCATGATACTTTGCCGGCGGACGCCTTCAAATTTGCCACGCCTGAAGAACTTCTTAATAGCGTTCACGATACGCTTAAAGGGGCTGACCGTAACTATACGTCCTATGATTCAACTTCTCCAGCTTCCTTACAAAACACCGTTGCCGCTGCCGGCGCCGGTTCCGCCGTGTCCTGGGATTCGCTTTCCGATTCCACGGGGTATATTCTTATCAATTATGAATTTGTTCCCGAGACCTATGCGGCTTTTCTGGGCGCATTTGAAAAGGTCAAGCAATTCCATAATATCGTGATTGATTTACGGAACAACGGCGGCGGCAATTTGAACGCCACGGATTCGATCATTCAAAGCATGTTGCCCGACAGTACCCCTTATATCGTTGAAAAATACAGGAAATACGACCGCCTTGCCCGCCAGGCCCAAACCGTCAATTGGGACACCCTGTGGACCAATCATGGCCGTCAACTTTTCAAAAACAAACGCTACGCGGTGCTTGCCAATAGAGGGTCCGCAAGCGCTTCGGAAATCCTTGTCGCCGCGCTTAAAGACGGTTTCGCCCATGCCCCCGACACCACGGTGTTGGTCGGCGATACTACGTATGGAAAAGGAATGGGCCAGATTGTCGTTTCTCGCGGGCGCCTTGGCCGTCCCGACATCAAGATCACTTTTTTACGAATAAAAGGCTTAAGCGCTCGGGTCGGCTATTATCACCGGAAAGGGATTTTGCCTGATGTGCACGTTGATTGTGATTCTTTGGAAAACCTGATTGCCGACCTTATACGGCGAATGAATAGTTCCCAGGCAAAGATCGACACGTTGCAAAGAAAATGCGATTCCTTAAATATTTCGGCCGCTTTGAAAAGCCTCGAACCTTCCGCACATTTGCACAAGCTGCGTGTTTTCACAAAAAGATTCATTAATGCACATTCGGATAATAGCGAAGCGGAAATAATGGCTTCACCGGAGGATTTTCCAGTTCGGTGAAAGAGGTCCGGCAGGTCAGGCAAAAAAATATTTTCTGATTTCCGAAAGAAAGATAGTATTTTGATCGATTACGCTGTATAATTAAACTTGAAATGGAGCGCATGCATTACACAATTACCGGGGAAAAAGTTCTTATGGATGAACGCGTATCTGGCGCTGAGACCAATTCCACCAATACACATTCGGACTGTAATTTCATGCCTTCTCATTCCGACCTGCTCGAAGCCATTCGAGCGGAAATATCCGAAATTGAAAAATTCAAGTGGTATCTTGGTGAGCGCCTCGGTCATGACCCCCTGCGCGACCGCTCAATGAATGATATCTGCCAGGAATGGATCACAAAATATGCCGCTGATTTCAGGAAATGGTGGCAGCAACAGCGGAAAAACTAGGTTTTTACCATTTTTTTTCCTTGCTTATAAATCGTTGTTTTTTTAAACCGGCGGGCAAATACCGGCGACGTTTTTCAAACGTGCCGGGAAAATATTTTTGACAAATAAACTTTGCTAGCGTATATTATTACATTAACGATAATGTAACTACTTTAAAAAGGAGCCCGACGTGAATAAATACGCTTTTTCAGGAACTTTTTTACCCGTTTTCCTTTTACTATGTTTTTTATCTTTCCCTCACGCGCAAGACACCATTCCCCGTGACGGAATGGAATTTTGGATTCGTGCCGACAGCGTAAAACTCTCGGGAACTCAAATTACACAGCTTTATGACTTGAGTGGAAAGGATAATCATGCCATCCATGACAAATTTTCCTCGACAAATTTGAATGTTCCCGTCGTCGTAAATAACGCCTATAACGGACACCCTACACTGCGGTTTAGCGGCGCTTATACGGGTTTTGCCATGACAAAAATGACGGATATGCGGACCATTATCGCCGTTTTACAGAAAGATTCCGCCGAGTGTCTAAAGCGGTTGCCCAATTATGCAACTCCCGCGAGGTTCTTTTTGGGTGATGACGCCACCACGAACTTTCACCCTGAACATGGCTGTTACATTTACAATGCCAATCTCGGAGAAGTTTCGACAAACCTCGTCAATGGGATGACCTTTAAAAATGGCATCAAAGTGGCTGACGGCCGAACGACGAATTTTCCGTTTGTTCTCGGCATGGTTTCCATGATTCCAACTGGTGCGGTAACGGCGAGTACGGTTGGGCGCGACCGCACATTTTCGGACCGTTCATGGTTCGGCGATATTTGCGAAATCATCATTTACAACAAAGCCATCGACACCGTAACGCTTCGGAAGATCCACAATATTTTAGGGTCAAAATACGGCATTGCCGGATTCAAAACCGCAGTTACGCCTCGGTCAAACGGCGCCGGTTTGTTAAAAATATTGCCGGTGATCTCGCTTATTCATTCGAACGCTCAAACCATGGGCGTGAAGATTTCAGGTGAAGGGTTCTATTCACTTAAAGTTTTCAATATAAAGGGACAATTGTCCATTGAAAAAATCGGTAGTGCGCCTGAAATGGTAACGCTTCGTAATGAAAAGTTACCGGGAGGTTGTTGTTTTGTTTCAGCCACTGTCAATAAGGTCGAAACGCATTTAAACTTTGTCAATACATTAAAACGTTAACATTAAAAAAAATACCTGAGCCCGCGCTGGAAACCAATGGCGTAGGGATCTTCATCTATTTACTTGAAAGGATTGATCGTGAAAAAAGTTTGTTTAATTTCCTCGCTTGCGCTTGTATTGTCGCTCCATGCCCACAGTGCAAACGCCGCGGTGTATGACGGGATGAAACTCATCCGCGCGGCAAACGATTCATTTCAGATGGGTTTTGACAAAGGGGTCCAGAATTGGGCTTGTATAACAGGAAAGCACAAAGTCACCTTTACCTATGATTTTTATGTTGACACAACCCTGATAACCCAGGATGACTATAATACGATCATGAAAAATAACCCGTCCAGCCATAAAATAACCGGCAATGTGCGACTTCCCGTTGAAAAGGTCTCATGGTATGACGCGGTTTTATACTGTAATGAGCGCAGCAAACGTGACAACCTTGATACGGTATATTCATATTCATCGGTCACGAAGTCAGGAACTTCCGTAAGTAAACTTGTTGGCCTGACATTTACGGCAAGTAATCTTAAGAAAAATGGCTATCGGCTTCCGACCAATGCGGAGGCCGAGTATTGCGTACGAGCCCACACGACGGGATTATGGTGGTGGACAACCACAACGGATGCAAATCAGGCCACGACGGACGCCAGTTCTTATGTCGTGTATAGTGGAAATGACGGAGGAACCACGCAGCCGGTTGCCAGTAAAAAGCCCAATCCGTTCGGTCTCTATGATATGACGGGAAATCTTTTTGAATGGAACAACGATTGGGAAGCCCCGTATGTAACCACTCCCGAAATCGATCCGATCGGGGCTACGGCTAGTAACGCGCCGGCATGTACTACCTGGGACGCGTCCGCCAATATGAAAATGGCGAGGGGTGGCGGCTTTCAAAATGATTGCAACTATCATGGAAGGACCCCATACCATTTCAAATGGAATGACAACACGCAGGACCCGCAAATCGGATTCCGTTGCGCCGCGACCGCGACAACCGTGGGGATAAATGTGCATGACATCGGCGAATCGCCTGATCTTGAGCAGTCGACGATCATCCCCGGCCGCCTGTCAATAAAAATAGAATATGGTCTTAAATATCAAAGTACGGTTAAAATTGCGATATTCGACTGTGCAGGAAATACTATTCGCACGCTCGTGTCCGGCAGTCAATCTTCAGGGAGACATGCGACGTCTTGGGACGGCAAAAACTCCTCAGGAACAAAGGTCGGCGCAGGTTCGTATATCGTTTCAGTGAATACGGCGCTACGATCGTTTTCAAAAACCGTTTTCATGGCGGAATAGCGAGCTTCTCCTAAGCAATTGCATATGACAATACTGAAAGGACCTATCGTGAAAAAGGCATTTATTATTATTTCAATCGCGTTGACGATGTCATTACAATCCCATGCGGCAACACTCTATGCGGGAATGAAGCTTATCCCATCGGCAAAAGACAGCTTTCTCATGGGATTCAGTTCGGATTCCACAAAAGGCCCCGATGCCGTATTATGGGGTCCCTATGCGTGTTGTGTTGGAAAACATTGGGTAAAATTTACGTACAGTTTTTATATGGATAGCACGATGGTCACCCAGGCCGATTTCCAGGCCCTGATGGGCTTTAACCCGTCGGGCCACACGGGAAACGGCCTTTTGCCGGCTGAAAGCCTGACCTGGTATGACGCGGCGCTGTACTGCAATGCGAGAAGTAAACGGGACAATCTTGATACGGTTTACAAATTCACTTCGATTACCAAAAGCGGGCAATCGTGTAACGGCCTCGGTAATCTATCATATGATATTAAAAAAAACGGATACCGGATACCTACTAATGCGGAATATGAATATGCCACCAGGGCGCACACTCCCGGAGCATGGTTTTTTTCGACGATACTTGCCTGGACGCAGGCCGATGACAAAGCCATTACCGCCTCCGCCGCCGCTTATTGTTGGAACAGCCAAAACAGCGGCGGAAACACTAATCCCGTCGCAAAACTGAAGCCGAATGCATTCGGCCTCTACGATATGCGGGGAAATTGTTTTGAATGGGAAAATGATTTTGAAGCGCCCTATCCCCTAACCACGCAAATAGACCCGGTTGGCGAAGCGAGCGGTAACCAGAATACGGCATCGTGCGGCAACAGCGGAAGCGACGCCAGTTCAAAGATGTGTTGCGGCGCTTCTTTTCAGGATGATGTCTGCAATCATGAGCGGACGGTGGAGCATTACCACTGGAGTGCAACCGCCCGGGACAAGCAGATATCGTTCCGCTGCAGCGCAACGACCGGTACGGTAGGAATACTCGGTTGCGCGAACATGCCGACTGATTTTCAATTTTTAAAGATTATTTCTACCCCATTGTCAACTAACATGGAATACCACTTGGAAAATCAAGGCCCCGTGACGATAGCGATTTTTAATTGCAAAGGGGATGTTGTGCGAACGCTTTTCTCCGGCAGGCAAGCTGCCGGAATGTATGTTGCGTCATGGGATGGTAAAAACGGCTCAGGAACAAGGGTAGGCGCTGGGTCGTATATCATTTCCATTCAAGCAGGTCAAAGGTCTAATTCAAAGACCATTTTCATGGCGGATTAAAAATTCCCAACTTATTACGCGGTATTTCGCACAACGAGGTCAACATCGACAACGGCATTGCAAGCGGGGATTTTCTTTTTACTCTGGATTTTTGTCATGAGCATTTTTACGGCAGTCTCCGACATCCTGCCGTTTATGGAGCCTATCGTCGTAAGGGGAATGGGGAAGAACAGCCGTGACTGGATGTCGTCGAAACCGACGATGGCGACGTCTTCGGGGACTTTCAAACCCCGGTTGTTAAGGGCAAAGATCGTCTCCCATGCGATAAGATCGCTGAACGCGAAAATGGCCGAAAACCGCGTCCCTTCATCGATGATTTTATTGACGAAGTGCTGAAGGTCTTCGCCGGTCACGACTATTTCCCGTATAAGGTCGTTGGAAAGGGGAATAGCATTATCGCGTAAGGCCTTTTTATAGCCCGCGCCCCGTTCCCTCGCGCTTGAAATGTATTTCGGCCCGTTTAAAAGTAAAATGTTTTTGTGCCCTCGTTTTATGAGGTGCTGCGTCGCCAGGTAGCCGCCTTTGGCGTCATTGACAATGACAAAATCAACATGGGGGTCGCGAACGCGCCTGCCGATCAAGACAAACGGCGTTGCGGTCCGTTTAAGAAAATTGATGTTTTCAGCGCTCTTTTGACAAGGGCACAGTATTATTCCATCGACTTTTTTGCTTAAAGCCGAATAGATGGCCTGCTTTTCAATTGCTTCATTTTCATTCGTATTGATAATGATCGTGGTGTACTGAAACTTACTGGCCGCGCATTCAATTTCCTTGGCCATGATCGCGAAATGAGGGTTTGAAATATCTCCCAGAATCACCGCGATGATCTTGGTGAATCCCGATCTTAAAGCCCCTGCCACGGAATTGTTGATGTAACCGATTTCTTTTGCAACATCCTGGATGAGTTTCTGGGTTTTTTGGGAAATATCGTCTTTGTTTTTTAACGCCCGCGATACGGTATTGATGGTAAAGCCGGTCCTTATCGCGATTTCCTTGAGCCTGACGCTTCCTGTTTTCATGGAAATAAAAACCGTCTTTCTTGTTTTAATAAAGATGCTTACCAAAAAAATAATTAAAATGAATTTGACAAACAACATATTAGTCTCTGTAGCTGAATTATATACGCGTCCAGCGTATATAATTCCTGCGTACAGAGACTTATCCACCTTGTAGGTTAGATACTGTGTCTCCTTTACTACCACAGTAAAGGCAACTACAGTATCTTACCTTTAGAATCTTCCTAAAGGGAGACTTTAAAGGTTGGGACAGAAAACGGAAGGCCGACGGGCCTTCCGTTTTAATAGTACTTTTTTGAAAAGATTCCGGCTGTCAGGCGTTTTTAAAGCCATACAGCATAAGCAGATTTTGCGCAGAAAGGTTTGCCTGTGCGAGCATTGCCACGGAGGCCTGTTGCCTGATATTAAGTACGTTGTATTGAGCAAGTTCATCGGCTTCGTTAATGTCAGTGATGGATGACGCCGCGCTTTTCTGGTTGGTGATGATCGTGTTATTGATATTTGTAAAGGTATCTATCTGCTTGGAAAAACCTTCAACTTTGGCATTGTAGGTGGCCATGTCCGATGTCGCGCTATTAAGAATTGTTTGGGCTAAGGTATAATCGCCTGCGACAGCCGTATGTGAGATATTAATATGATTTACATCAATTTGAGTTGCGTCATTAAGATTAGTCAAATGAGTGTCGCTTATGGCAGGGGCCGTAAAATTGATATCAAGCGTTGGTGCGGCGGAACCCGGGACCAGAGGAATAGAGGCTAAAGAGGCGCTTGAATTAAGCACATATGCTCCATTAGCGTTCGTGCTGTTCCTGGTCGTTTGGATTGACGCCGCCAATTGCATGAATTCCGCCTGATTCGCGTCCTGCGCGTTAGGATCCGTAGAAGTTTTAGAAAGAGTAATCAATTCCTGCATCCGCTGCAGCGAAGAATTGATCGAGCCGGCCGCCGTTGATGCAACATCCATCGCACCCTTCCAATCCTGAAGGTTCTGATTAATGCTGCCATAAACGTCATAGCTGGTTTTAAGGTCCATCGCACGGGTGTACCCGCCAAGATCATCGGCTGGATTATTTATTTTTTTCCCCGTGGCAAGCCGCTCAAGTGATTGCGAAAGCAATACGTTGTTTTGTGCATAAATGTTTCCAAGATTAAGCGCGGTAGCATAAATGTTCGTCAGCATACCCATAAAAGCCTCCTTCTTTTGTTTAATTATCAATCAAATTCTTGTGAATTAAAATCATTTGTCCCTCATAAATTTTGATAAAGCGAGAGTATGCCCTGGTTTAAAAGGTTTGCCTGTGCCAGCATGGCAGTTGCCATTTGCTGGTGCATGCTCTGCATCGTGTAATTGACCAGTTCCGCCGCGTCATCAATATTCGAAACATTTGAAACGGCACCCAGAGTGTTTGTCTGGGTCGTCGTGGCTATATTGTAAAATGAATTGAGCGTCGTGGTATAACCGGCGGCGGTTGCTATAAAAGTATTATTTGACGCCGTCGCGGCTTTCACGTACTTTGCGGCGTTGGCGAAATCAGGAGCAGTACTGCCGATATTGACGGTTTTAAGGTCGGTTGTATCGACAGACAGCGGAAGTTTGATTGCAAGCGATGCATTGAGAGATGTGTCTGGATTCAAATACACTGTGCCCTGCGTTGCTCCCGCCGAATTATTAAGCAAATAGTTGCCTTCGTAATAGGTGCTGTTGGTAATTTTGTCAACGTTGTTTACTAATTGCGTAAATTCACTCTGATAGGCGTCCTGTTGATCGGGGTCCGTACTTTGCTGAGAAAGCAAAACCAGTTCACTCATGCGTTGAAGTGAGTTTGATATTTCACCGGCGGCCGATGATGCGACACCCATGGCCCCTTGCCATTCCGAAATATTGGTAATGACCGGATCATAGCCGTCGGCCTGCGATTGCAGGTCCTGTGCTTTCATGTAATCACCGATGTCATCAGCCGGGGACAGAAATTTCTTCCCTGACGAAAGCCGTTGCAGGGTTTTCGAAAGGTCTATGCTGTTTTGATTGTAAAAACCCGCAATCTGGAGCGCGGCAGACGAAAGCGCGGATATCATAAACACCTCCCTTGTGTGACGTTGACTTCCATGCCCGTACCGGCGGAGCTTCCCCTCTCCGCGATACGATGTTATTAACTGACGATTTTGGCAAAACCATTCAACATTGTCAAAGTGCGGCAATTAAAGACCACATGACGACGGTGAATTGTCAAAATGCCAAAATTGAACTTGTTACGACGGGATTTTATTCTGAAGAAAAAATACGGGGTTTCATAAGCACCTCCCTTGTGTTTTGGTGACTTCCATGTCTGCTTCAGCAGAGCTTCCCCTCACTGCCGAGCGACGTTTATTAGGAATTTTTACTTTACAACTTCTCCTACATAAGATATCGGCAGAAATCGAAAATACTTGAGTACTTTTTTTTGGGGAGGGGGGTATTTTTTTTAATAAAAAATCCCCTTTTCACGGAAAAAGGGGATTATGGAATGTCAGCGGAATTAACTAACCCACAAGGTGGATAAGACACTGTAATCAGGATTTATCCCGAAGGGCTCCAGCGTATATAAATCAGATACAGTGTCTAAGCGCGCGCGACGAATTCGCCTGTGCGCGTGTCGATGCGAATGAGCTCGCCGGTCGTGCAATAGAGCGGGACCTGGATTTCGAAACCGGTTTCTAATTTCGCGTTTTTCAGGACTTTTCCGCTCGTGTCGCCCTTGACGGCCGGTTCGGTGTATTCGATTTTAAGCTCGACGTTTATGGGCGTTTCAACACCAACCGCTTTGCCTTCATGCCGTACTACTTCGATGACCATCTGTTCTTTAAGGTAGTTGAGCGCGTCTCCAAGGTCGTCTTTATTCAAATCGATCTGTTCGTACGTTTCCTGGTCCATGAAGGTATATTGGTCGTTTCCGGCGTAAAGATATTGCATTGGCCTTCGTTCGAGGACTATGTCATTGAATTTATCGGCGGCCTTGTAAACGCTTTCGGTGGATGCGTTCGTGTCGAGGTTCTTCAGTTTCAATTTTACCATCGAGGCGTTACGGGCGCCTTTATTGTAAACCATTTTTTGGACCAAAAACAGGTCATTGCCGACTTTTACGGTATTCCCCGCTCTCAGCTCTTGAGCTTCTTTCATTGAATTATCTCCATTTGAATTTGATTAAGAAAACCGGTAAATTTCTTCACCAGATCACAATTTGACCTTATAAAATAGCTCATTTCTCCGGTCGCGAGGTTGATTTTGTTCAAATCCGAAAAAAAATGGCCGTATCGTTCCTGAGTTGTTTGGATGGGCTGTTCCGCGGCGGCTTGATTAAATTCTAAAAGCAGCTCGCTATAATGTTTAAATACCGTTGTGTCGTCAAAATAATTTTTAAATTCTTCCAGAAACGCTTTTACCTTTACGCGGTGATAGATATTATCCTGAAGATAGGCGTTCCAGATAAATGGTTTTCCGGACAATATGGCCCGAACAAACGAATCTTCACCCCGAACAATGTTGAAATCGGTAATGAATAGAAATTGGTCATAAAGGTTCTGCGGCAAGAAAGGCATCATCAAAACATTGATGTTTTTTAAAGTGTAATGATCATCGCTCAAAGACACAACCTGGGCGCGATTCAGGGATTTTACCATGCTTTCCATGGATTTTTGGCCGAAAATAAAAAGATATACATTTTTGTCAATTTTCCCCATATCCGACAGAAAGGTGTCGAATCCCCGCACATAGGTGAATATCGATCCGAACAGAGAATCTTTAGTATCGGTCAAAGCGATGCCGAAGTTCTTTAAATGGCTATTAAGATGTTTGATGCGGTTATCCGAAAGATCTTGCCGCATTTGTTCAACCTGTGAATCAATTATTACCCCGCCGCTTTCAAGGGTAAAGCCGGGCATGTAAAAGTATTTTTTCAGCGTCGGCTGCGGCAGAAGCGACGGCTTCATGTGGTATTCCTTGACCCATTTTTCCGCGGAAAGATATTCAAGGTTTACGATGAGCGTGTTACACTGCTGCGCTTTATGCATGAACGCTTCAGGGATTTCACAGCCCATTGTTTCAATAAGAACGTCCGCTGTTCCCAGCTCGGCAATTAAAACATTGTCGAGTTTCGTTGAGTTGACATATACAATACCATCGTGCTCCTGAACTGTTTGCAAAGGGTTGAGGATGGGGTATATACTTTTAAGAGGTTCCAAATCGCTGACGAATAGTCGAATGGCGCATAAAGAATGGGCCAGTTTGAATTCTTTGGCGAACCGGTAGGCAATCCCGACGTCGCCGAAATTGTCGATGACGCGGCAGAAAATGTCGATGGATTTAAAATGCATAAGCTTTTGTTTTTATTCTCCAATTACCCCTATATATAATAACTTTATTTTTGGAGCGCCCAAGGCGCGGGAAGCGGCGAGATCGACCTCCATTCTTACCATCTGGTCGTTGTGATCGTCGATATCGATCAAAATCTGCTCCACGCGCCAGGTTTTATTGTCGTCCGACGGCGAAACATACGTATGGCGGACATTGCGCGCTTCGGGGTCAAGGCGGATTTGCCCATGGTCAAGGCGATAGCGCTCGATGGTTTCGCGCAGGCGTTCCGGCGTCCACCCGAGTTCGCCATCCGCTTGTCCGTCGCCCTGTTCAACCAATCCATCGTACGCGAAAAGCGCCGCGAGGGCCGCTTCGAAATCAAGCATGGTAATCGCCCGTAGAAAAGCGAAAATCCGGGTCCGTATGGACGCCGTGAAAGTCTTCGCGTCGCGGGTTATGTCGCGGTCGGCTTCTTCCGCGCCGGGCGGCCGGAGAGAGGCTGTTTCTATCCGCTGATATGAAGGATCGCGCATCTTTTCCCATTCGTCAAGAATGCTCGAATCAATCTGCCGTATCATGGCCCCCAGATACAGTTCGATCTCGCGCAACCCGTCGGTTTTGACCGCGTCGGGAACGGTTTGCGCCAAAACGCGGTAAACATAGTTGCAATGGCGCAAGAGCAGTCCTTCGGCCCGGTGCAAGTCATACGTGCGAACGTAATCGCTGAACGAACTGAATGTTTCGAACATTTCACGCACGATGGATTTGGGCATGATGTTTTCCTGCCCCACCCAGGGATGATTGTCTGAAAATGCGTTAAACGTCGAATAGATAAACTCACGGATGGGCTTGGGATATTCCAGCTTTTCCAGCTCTTCGATGCGCTCTTCGAACGGCACCCCGTCCATTTTCATCTCCGCCATTTTCCGGTCTTTTAATTTGTCAAGCTGCTTGCGAAGGATGAAATCGGGGTCTTCGACGATCGATTCGGCCAGGGTGAGGACGTCCAGGGCGTGGTTCGGCGATTGGACGTCGATAAGCGGGATTGTGTCAAGCAAATAAAGCGAAAGGGCCTGATCGAGCGAGAAATCCTCTTGGAGTTCTATGTTGACGCGAAGCTTGGCACGGCCGGGCGAGGATTCCACGAATTCGATCAACCGTCGGTCGACTAAGGACCGGAAAAGTTGCCAGGCGCGGCCGCGATGCGCCTCTTTAAGCTTAATCGGATCATGGCACGTGCGAATGATCTCGCGCAGCGCCGCGCACCCGTCGTCGGGCCTGCTCAGCACATTGAGCAGCATGCCATGCGAAACCTGAAACCGGGAAATAAGCGCTTCAGGTTTCGCTGAAATCAACCGACCGAAGGTGGCTTTGTCCCATGTCACGAAATTTTTATCGGGAGGCCTGCGCTTGACGATCTTTTTTCCAGAAGATGCCCGCTTGGCTTCGAGATGTTTATTTTCAATCACGTATTCCGGGGCTTGCGCCACCACCCATCCCAGCTCGTCGAATCCCTTGCGGCCCGCGCGTCCGCTGATCTGGTGGAAATCGCGCGCGCTCAATATCGCTGTTTTTTGGCCGTCGTATTTACACAGCCTGGTAAAAAGGACCGTGCGGATGGGAACATTGATGCCGACTCCAAGGGTGTCTGTGCCGCAAATGACCTTAAGCAGCCCTTTCTGCGCAAGTTGTTCCACCAAAACGCGGTATTTCGGAAGTAGTCCCGCGTGGTGAATGCCTATTCCCTGTTTAAGCCACCGATTAATATCAGGCCCGTAAGGGCTGTTGAATTTAAATCCTTCAAGAGCAGCCGCTATGGTATCTTTTTCAGCCCGCGTGCAAAGATTGATGCTCGTAAAGCTCTGCGCGTTTTGGGCCGCTTCGAGCTGGGTAAAATGTACGATGTAAACCGGGCTTTTCCCTTCGGCAATAAGCGCTTGTACGGTATCGGGAAGCAGGGCGTCGGCGTAGGAAAAGGCAAGTGGCACGGGCCGCTCGGCCGAGTAAACGGTGACCGCGGGCCGGCCCGTCACCCGCGTCAATTCCCGCTCGAAAAAAACGGTGTCGCCGAGCGTGGCCGACATTAAAAGAAACCTGGCTTGCGGCAAGGTCAATAGCGGCGCTTGCCAGGCGACGCCGCGCTCCCGGTCGGCGTAATAATGGAACTCGTCCATGATCACTTCCTGGACGTTTGCGCGCGCGCCTTCCCGAAGCGCGATATTGGCGAGGATTTCCGCGGTGCAGCATAAAATGGGCGCGTCACGGTTGACCGATGCGTCGCCGGTGCTTAAGCCCACGTTCTCCGGACCGAACTCACGGCAAAGCGTCATCCATTTTTCGTTGACCAGCGCCTTGATCGGACAGGTGTATACCGAACGTTTTCCTTCGGCAAGGGCCTTGAAATGACCGGCCATTGCAACCAGCGATTTGCCCGAGCCCGTGGGAGTGTTGAGGATCACGTTCTTGTCTTCGAACAGTTCGAGGATCGCGCTTTCCTGCGCCGGATAAAGCGTGAGCGCCCGCGCATCGACGTAGCTCAGGAAGCGGTCCAGCAGCAGGCCGCCGTCCGTTTCACCAGGGGGAGGGATAAAGTCGAAAAGACGTGTTGCCATATAAATGCCGTGAGAATATAATTTATCGGAAATGCCAAAAATCCATGTATAATACTCATGCGAGGAGTGAAAAACACTACAGATGATCTTCGAATTCTTCAAGTGTTAGGTGTGCTTGTTTGAGGATGCTA
>Ga0182017_10001039_pt1 | contig 21801 bp, 14 predicted proteins | sample 712E3DmetaG_FD_120492 | JGI IMG/M metagenome (GOLD analysis project Ga0182017, IMG submission 120492) | Permafrost microbial communities from Stordalen Mire, Sweden - 712E3D metaG | ecosystem: Environmental > Terrestrial > Soil > Wetlands > Permafrost | place: Sweden: Stordalen | collected... | reverse complement strand
CTTCGTATCGCCGAGATAAATCAGCCGCCTGATTTCCTTATTCGATCCGATCAAAGTACGTGCGGACGAAAGAAGTTCAACAATAACCTGACCGTAGACTTTCTCGTACTTGCGGGGAATGACGTTTTTCGGTATGCCGATGCGTTTTGCAATTTCCGAAAGCGCCGGCAAGCGCGGATCGACCGGAACAAGATTGCGATAGACGATAAAGTCGCCCAGAAATTCGGAAATGGATGTTCGTCCGTAAAGTTTCATAAAAGTTGTATTGTTAAAAAAAGACTATCATTCCCGTTTGATTTTAGCGGCCTGACTGCCGGCAAAGTCACGCAGTAGGCTGACGAGGTCACTCGGGGATGAAAATTTTATTCTATGCTATTAATACTGTCTATAATATGTTGCGCAGTGATATCTTAATTATGATTAATCACTTCCGCATGTATCTGACGCACAGCCGCGTCGCCGGCGTCGGCATTTACAATCACGGAAATGCTGTACTCGGAGGAACCTTGCGCAATTGCGATAATATTGATTTTAGCTGCGCCGAGCGCTCCGAAGATTTTGGATGCAAGTCCGGACGTACTGCGGATAGCGGTTCCGACTACCGTTACAATAACGATATTGTCCATCGACCAGACCCGGTTGATATCCGCGTGATCGAGTTCGAGTGCAAATTCCGTTTCAAGTTCTTTAATAACCTTCGGCACGCTGTCCGTAGGGATAACAAAACAAATCGATTGTTCCGACGATGCCTGGGAAATCATGAGAACGCTCGCTTTTTGACGCGCCACACAGGCAAAGGTACGGGCGGCAATGCCGGGGACTCCCATCATACCGCGTCCTTCGACGGTAACAAGACTGAGTTTTTTAATAATCGTTACCGCCTTGACTCTCCCCTCCGCGGCTTCCGGTTCGCGAATGATTTTCGTACCTGGAAATTTCGGGTTGAACGTATTCTTGACCCAGAGCGGAATATCGCGTTCGATAACCGGCCAGATGGTTTTCGGATGCAGAACTTTGGCGCCGAAATATGCCAGCTCGCTGATTTCGTTTGCCGATAATATCGGAATGACATGCGCGTCTTTGACAATGCGAGGATCTGTGGTCATGACGCCGTCCACATCGGTCCAGATCCATACTTCGCTCGCGTCGAGCGATGTTCCTATCAGCGCTCCGCTGTAATCACTTCCGCCGCGTCCGAGCGTCGTAATGCTGCCTGCTTTGTTGGCGCCGATAAATCCCGTGATGACCGGAACGGTCTTTTTTTCCAAAAGCGGAAGGAGGACTTTTTGCGTCTGCGCGCGCGTTTCGTCCATCATCGGCATGGCTTTTTGAAAATTACTGTCCGTAACAATAAGATTTTTTGCCGATACGGATGCGCTAGCGATTCCTTTTTTCCGGAGCACTGCGGCAATAACGGGTGCGTTCATGCGTTCACCGAACGAGACGATTGTGTCCATGGCGCGCGGTGTAATTTCCCCGAGAGTGGAAACTGCGCTGCAGAGATTGGAAAATTCGCCTATAAATCCAGTGATAACGGCAAGAATTTCCGCCTGTTCTTCCTGAGCGACGAGTTTTTCGATGACTTCCCGATGGCGGGCTAAGAGCGTGGCTGCAATGGATTTATACGTTTCTTCATCGCCGCCGGCTGCGGTTTCCGCTCCGCATATAAGCGCATCGGTAACCCCGGTCATAGCGGAAACGACAACAGCAACAGCCTCCCAGTTTTTCGATTGTTCGACAATTATATTCGTTGATTGATCAATTGATTCGATAGAACCCACCGAGGTTCCGCCGAATTTCATTACCACCAGCTTCATGTTCTACCTTTCGTTCAGCATTAATGAGACTCATAATATCACCCAGAACACCTGCAGCCGTGACTTCCGCGCCGGCGCCGGGTCCCGATACCACAAGCGGAATAGCATCGTACCGCATCGTTGAAAATGCGATAAAGTTTGCGGAACCGCGGAGTGCGCCCCACGCGGATTCCCGCGGAACGGCAACAAGTCCGACCTTGCCTCCTGTGGGACTGACGCGCGCAATGTACCGAAGCACATTTCCGTTTGCCTGCGCTTCCTGATTCTCGGATCCGTACATACTGTCTAATTTAACCGTTGCTTCCATAAAATCTTCCACATCGACGGAAGAAAGGGACTGCGGGAACATTGGCTCGACCTCGATCGCTTCCGGTTCCAGCGGCCATCCGGCTGTGCGTGCAAGAATCAATGCTTTGCGCGCAACATCCTGACCGCTCAGATCGTCGCGCGGATCCGGTTCCGTATATCCGAGGGATTTGGCTTCCCTCACGGCAGTGGAATATGCAACGCCGCGTTCGATCTCAGCGCACAGAAATCCGAGCGTCCCGCTCATGCACCCTTCGACAGCCGTAATGCGGTCGCCTGTTTCACGCAGCTGGCGCAATGTCGATATCACCGGCAGTCCGGCGCCGACCGTGGCTTCATAGCGGACGTTCGGATGATCGAACAGCCAATGGACATCTTCCCAATGGGCTGCGACCGGTTTCTTGTTGGCAAGCACGATGCTGCATCCGTGCTCGAGTCCCGTGCGAAAAAGTTTCAGCATTTCGCCCGATGCGGTTACATCCACGATGATCGTTCCGGGCTTCAGCATCTCCTGCACGGATTCTTTTTGCTGCGCTCCCGGCAGAGTGACGATGCGCCGGCTTTGCGAGCGAGCGCGTAAAATAGACTGCAGAACATCTTCCGAAAGTCCATCCGGGTTGTACATAACGCCGGTACTGTCGGAGACGCAGACCGGCTGAAGATAAAGACCCGTGCGTTCGGCATAGTGCTTGCGGACATCGAGTATCTGCCGCAATACGGCGCGCCCGACGTTGCCGATTCCGATCAAAACTATAGGTATGGAAGTCACGTTCGTTTCCATTCTTTTCTTTTAAAGACGTGAAAGAATTTCATCCCGCATCGCATCGGTGGAAAGTTCTCCGCCGAGGTCGCGTGTTCTGCAGCCGGCCGCAATCGCAGATTCGACCGCTTTTTCGATTGCCAGCGCTTCCTCTTCTAATTTTAATGAATACCGGAGCAGGAGCGCTGCGCTTAAAATCGTGCCGACCGGATTGGCGATGCCTTTGCCCGCAATATCCGGAGCGGAACCGTGAATCGGTTCGTACACGCCGGGACCTTTCAGTCCGAGCGATGCCGACGGAAGCATGCCCATCGAACCAGCAAGCACTGACGCTTCATCGGTTAAAATATCGCCGAACATGTTTTCCGTTACGATGACATCGAACAACTTCGGCGACGTGATCACACGCATTGCAGCCGTATCGACCAGCATATGCTCGAGCGCGATGGAGGAATTTTTTTTTCCGATCTCCGTGGTTATTTGACGCCATAAGCGAGAACTTTCCAGTACGTTGGCTTTATCCACCGAGGTGACTTTTTTGCGCCGCGGTCCGGCAAGCTGGAACGCAAGCTCGACGATGCGTTCAATTTCATAATCCGCATATTCCAGCGTGTCCACGGCGTGAACATGCCCGTCGATTTCTTTTCGGCCTTTCGGTTCGCCGAAATACAAACCGCCGGTCAATTCACGAACGACGATCATATCGACTTCATGTAAAAATTCAGGTTTTAAAGGAGATGCATTGAGCAAAGCGGGATAGGTCTTGACGGGACGGAGGTTTGCATAAAGTGCGAGTCCCTTGCGAAGGGCGAGCAAACCCTGCTCCGGACGTACCTTTCCAAGCGGGTTGTCCCATTTGGGACCGCCGACTGCGCCGAGCAGAACGGCATCGGACGTTTTGCATGCTGCCAGAGTCTCATCGGTCAGCGATACGCCGTGCGCATCGATGGAAATTCCGCCGATCAGGTGCGATGTAAACGAAAACGCATGTTTTTGTTTTTTCCCGATATGTTCAAGAACCCGGACAGCAGCCCCGGTCACTTCCGGACCGATTCCGTCGCCGGGCAATATGACGATATTCGCTTTCAATGAAATTCCTTTTCGTTACAACTCGTTACGATACTTTATTCATGATTTTGCTCAGCTCTTCCGACCGTTTTGTGGCAATTGCCACAGCATCGATCAGCATCGAGCGCAAGCCGTGCGATTCCAGTTCGTGTATTGCGTTAATTGTCGTTCCGCCGGGAGTTGTCACCTGATCCCTTAAAATCGCCGGATGCAGTCCGGATTTTTTTACGAGTGTTGCGGATCCGAGCACGGTCTGGACGGAAAGTTTCGTGGAAATTTCCCGCGACAATCCCATTTTCACTCCGCCGTCGATCAAAGCTTCGATAACCATATAGATGTATGCAGGCCCGCTGCCGCTTAATCCGGTCACCGCGTCGAGCTGTTCTTCCGAAACCGTAACGACATCGCCTACCGCCTCGAAAATCGAGATCGCAATTTTTTGCTGTGCAGGAGAAACGTGTTCGCCGAATGCCAGCGCCGCCGCACCTTCATCGACCGTTGCAGCGATGTTCGGCATCGTGCGGACAATGGCAATCCGCTCGCCGAGCATTTGCTGGATATATGCAATGCGCATGCCGGCAACAATGGAAATGACGAGCTGGTCGGAACGAATAACGCTTTTAATCGCCTGCAATGCTTTTGACAGCGTCTGCGGTTTGACGCAGAGCAGTACGATGTCGGACGCCTGAACGGCTGCCTGTATATCGGTCGTTGTCTTTATTTTCCATTCGTTTGCGAGTATCTTGAGTTTTGCTTCGTTGATATCGCATGCAGTGATTTTTTTCGGAGGGGCGAGCTTTGCGTGAATGATTCCTTTCAGCAGCGCGGAGCCCATATTGCCGGAGCCGATGATCGCTATGGAACGATCGATATGATGTTCCTCATGCTCGTGGTACACCTCTAGTTTTTTTTTCTGCATCTGCAGATCCTCCCTTTAAAAAGCGTTTTGTGCTTCGTAGGCTTCCGCCTGCTTGCCGAAGCGGCGGAGATATTCCAGCTCGTCCACGTCGTTCAAGAGACAGAATTTTGAAAACGAATCGATCGGAAACGAAGCTTTCGCTCCCGACGGAAAAACAATCGTCTGCTTTTCAAGATCGATAAAAATCTCCGCTCCCGGATCGGCAGCGGCCTCGGCAATCAACTGCTTATGCTCGGCTGCGGAAAGAATGACCGGAAGCAGTCCGTTCTTTATGGAATTGTTCCGGAAAATATCCGCGAACGACGTGCTGATTACTGCACGAAGTCCGAATGCTACCAGCGACCAAGGGGCATGCTCGCGCGAAGAGCCGCAGCCGAAATTATCTCCGGCAAGTAATATTTTCGATCCGCGATGCTGCGGCTGGTTGAGCGGAAAATCCGGTTTCGGTGATCCGTCCGCGTTGTAACGCCAGTCGGTAAACAGTTTTTCCGAAAGCCCGTTTTTATCCGTAATCTTTAAAAATCGCGCCGGAAGAATCTGATCCGTATCGATATTGTCGATGAGCAGCGGAATAACTTTCGATTTTAATGTTTTAAATTGTGCCATTGTAAATTCCTTATTTCAGCAAAGTTCGGACATCGGTAATTTTTCCGGTTACGGCCGCAGCCGCTGCGGTCAGAGGCGAAGCAAGCAGCGTACGCCCGCCCTTGCCCTGACGGCCTTCGAAGTTGCGGTTGCTCGTGGAAACGGCGTACTGCCCGGCTTTGATTTCATCGCCGTTCATCGCTATGCACATCGAGCATCCGGACTCGCGCCATTCGGCGCCGGCTTGTTTGAATATTTTATCCAGTCCTTCCGATTCGGCCTGCCGCTTGATTTCCTGCGAACCGGGCACAACAAGCGTGCGGACATTCGGTGAAACTTTCCGCCCGCGGAAAACGCGCGCAGCTTCCCGGAGATCGGAAATACGGGAATTTGTACAGCTTCCGATAAAAACCACATCGATCGCTTTTCCGGCAAGCTTCTCGCCCGGATTCAATCCCATATACGCAAGCGCTTTTTTCAGCGTTTGACGGTCCGTTTCACTGGCCATGCTTTCCGGCATCGGTACGGTACCGTTCACGGACAGTCCCATGCCGGGATTCGTTCCGAATGTGAGCATCGGCCCGAGTTCGGAAACGTCGAGATCGACCGTGCGGTCGTATGCAGCGCCGCTGTCGGTCGGAAGGGTTTTCCAGTACGTAAGCGCTTTGTCCCATGCCGCGCCTTTCGGGGCGAATTCGCGGCCGGCTAAAAATTCGAATGTCGTATCGTCCGGAGCCATCATGCCTGCGCGCGCGCCGCCTTCGATAGACATATTGCATACGGTCATGCGTTCTTCCATCGACAGCGAACGAACGGTGGATCCGGTATATTCGATCACGTGACCCGTCCCGCCGCCGACTCCGATCTTTGCAAGCAGGAATAGTATTACATCCTTTGCCGTGACGCCGTCGGATAGTTTTCCCTCGATCCGGACTTCCATCGTCTTCGGCAGACGCTGAAGGAGACATTGCGTTGCGAGCACGTGTTCCACCTCGCTCGTGCCGATGCCGAAAGCAAGCGCGCCGAAAGCGCCATGCGTTGCAGTGTGACTGTCCCCGCAGACGATGGTCATGCCGGGCTGCGTCAATCCGAGTTCCGGTCCGATCACGTGAACGATGCCGCGGCGGCGGTGATTCTTATCATACAGCTGAAAGCCGAATTCCTGCGCGTTGATTTCAAGCTGATGAATTTGTTTTGCCGCAAGTTCATCCGCAATGGGAAGCGCGATATCGAATGTCGGGATGCTATGATCCATCGTTCCGACCGTTCGATCGGGGCGGCGGAGTTTCAATCCTCGTTTCCGCAGACCCTCGAACGCCTGCGGCGACGTGACTTCATGAATTAGATGCAGGTCGATATAAAGAACTGCGGGAGACTCCGGTTCCTGCGCAATGACGTGGCGGTTCCATACTTTTTGAAACAATGTCGATGGTGCTGATGTTTGTGGCATAAAATTGATCCGTTTTAGTCTTTCCATTAAAAAAAATTATAAGAGCTCCAATGTTTTCTATCTGCGCGAAATTACCGTTAGACTGCAGATCGGTCGACGACGGTTTCTGCCTTCTGCAGGTCTTTTCTCTTTTTCGAAGCGACGGCTCTGTTCAAAGCTTCCAGATATGCCTGCGCACTTCCGGCAACGACGTCCGTATTTGCCGCGCGGCCGTTATACAGCAGCCCGTCGAATTCCACGCGCATAAAAACTTCACCGATTGCATCGTGACCGGAATGAACGGCTTTGATGGAATATTCGGTCAGTTTCCCATTGAGTCCCGTCATGCGCTCAATTGCACGGCAGGAAGCGTCAACCGGTCCGTCTCCGGTTGCCGAATCGACAAAGGTTTCCGTATTCCGCCTCAGCTCGACGGTTGCCGTCGGGCGAAGATTCGTTCCGCTCGTGATCTGAAGATTGACGAGCTGATATTCTTCTTCCGTTGTCTGAGTGCCGGTTTCCAGAATGGCTTCCAGGTCGTCGTCGAAGATTTCTTTTTTCTTGTCTGCAATAGCGCAGAACAATTGATATGCACTCTGCAGTTCGGCATCGGACAGCTGGTATCCGAGTTCCGCATAGCGCTGCTTAAGTGCATGCCGCCCGGAATGCTTGCCCAGAATCAACTGCGTATGTTTAATGCCGACCGATTGCGGAGTCATAATTTCGTATGTAATCGGACTTTTCAGAATGCCGTCCTGATGAATGCCGGCTTCGTGCGCAAATGCATTCGCACCGACGATAGCTTTATTGCGCTGCACGACCATGCCGGTCAAACTGCTCAAAAGTCTGCTTGTCTTGATGAGTTCCTCGTTGTTGACATTCGTCGTGACGCCCAAAAGCTCATGGCGTGTTTTAATCGCCATAACGATTTCTTCCAGCGATGCATTTCCGGCACGTTCGCCGATGCCGTTGACCGTGCATTCTATCTGGCGAACGCCGTTTTGTATCGCCGCAATGGAATTTGCGACCGCAAGTCCGAGGTCGTTGTGGCAATGCGAACTGAGCATCGCCTTTCCGATGTTCGGAACGCGCCGGCGGACTTCTTTGAACATCGCGCCGTATTCGTCTGGTACTGCATAACCGACGGTATCGGGCAGGTTGATGATGGCTGCACCCGCCTCGATCGCCGCTTCGACAACTTTGCACAAATATTCGATATCGGTACGGGAAGCGTCTTCGCAGGAAAATTCAACTTCGGGAGCTAAAGATTTTGCATGCCGTACCGCCGATACCGCTTCTTCCAAAACCTGTTCGCGTGTTTTTTTCAATTTATATTTCAAATGCAGATCGGAAGTCGCAAGAAAGACATGAATCCGCGGTTTTGCCGTTTCCCGGATTGCTTCCCAGGCGCGGTCGATATCCGCTTTGACGCAGCGAGCAAGGCCGGCGATCGTGCATGACCGCACCTGCCGGGCAATCGCCTGCACCGCTTCAAAGTCGCCGACGGAGGAAATCGGAAATCCCGCTTCGATCACATCCACCCGGAGACTTTCGAGCTGACGTGCAAGGCGGAGTTTTTCCTCCATATTCATGCTGCAGCCGGGCGATTGTTCGCCGTCGCGGAGTGTCGTGTCAAAAACGAAAACGCGGTTTTCCATGGTGTGTTCTCCTAAACGATTCTTTTTTCTGTTTGAGCTAATGTTCGAACCGCATCCATCAGTGAAGCGAATTGTTCCGGTGTAAGCGACTGTGCCCCGTCGGAAAATGCCTCCTCCGGATGCGGATGTGTTTCTATAATCAACCCGTCGGCTCCGACAGCGACGGCGGCTTTTGCAACCGGCGTGACTAAACTGCGGATGCCCGTGCCGTGACTCGGATCCACAACGACCGGCAAATGACTCAATTCTTTAAGCGCCGGCACGGCGGAAATATCGCATGTGTTGCGCGTGTAATCTTCGAACGTGCGGATGCCCCGTTCGCAGAGTATAACCTGATCGTTTCCCTGCGCCATAATGTATTCCGCCGACATCAGCAATTCTTTGAGCGTGCTGGACATTCCCCGCTTCAGAAGGACGGGCTTCTTATGTTTGCCTGCCTCTTTCAGGAGGGCGAAATTCTGCATGTTGCGCGCGCCGATCTGCATAATATCCGCGTATTCGGCGATAAGCGGAACATCGGTCGGCGTTATCACTTCCGTGACGATGAGCAGTCCGGATTTTTCCCGCGCTTCCGCAAGAAGTTTCAATCCTTCTTCTTCCAATCCCTGGAACGAATACGGCGATGTACGCGGCTTGAAAGCTCCTCCGCGAAGAACGCGCGCACCGGCTTTTTTGACCTGTTCGGCGCTTAACAAAATTTGTTCGCGCGTTTCCACGGCGCACGGGCCTGCCATGACCACAAAATGGCCGCTGCCGAAAACGACGGGATCCCCGCCGTTCGGCGCCGGGATCGTGATGCTGGAACGCGATGCATGCCATTCGCGGCTTGCAAGTTTAAACGGTTTGAGTATGGGAACGACGTTCTCAACGCCGTCGAGCACATCGAGCGCCTGCAGCCGGTACTTGCCGCGTTCGTCGCCCACGCAGGCGATGACGGTGCGGAGTTCGCCGTAGATCGGATGAACCCGAAATCCGAGCTCCTTTACTTTGTCGAATACATGTTCTATTTGCTGTTTGGATGCCCCATCCTTCATTACGATAATCATAAGGTTTCGACTTTCTTTTTTTGTTCTTGCGGAGAAACTTTGGTTAAATAATAATAGACACTGTCTACGAGCGCCTTCCAGCTCGCTTCGATAAGGTTGGGAGAAACGCCGACTGTATTCCACGATGAATGTGCATTGCGCGTCGTGATGAGCACACGTACTTTTGCGCTCGTGCCGTCCTGCCCGTCAAGAACACGCACTTTGTAATCGACAAGAACCATGTCCCGTACCTGCGGATAAAATTTTTCCAGCGCTTTGCGAAGCGCGGAATCGAGCGCATTGACGGGACCATTGCCGTCGGAAGCGGTGTACTCGATTTCATCGCCGACTTTTACTTTGATAATCGCTTCGGAAACCGTGTTTGCTTCATCGGAGTCTTTGTGAATAATCACTTTAAAGCCGCCGAGTTCAAAAAATTCCTGCCAGCCGCTCAATTGTTGTTTTATCAGCAGCTCAAGCGATCCATCCGCATCTTCGTAATGATATCCATAAAATTCTTTTTCCTTGATGCTCTCGACGATCCTCTGCATTTCTTCCGATCGTTCGTCCAGATCGATGCCGAGCGCTTTTGCCTTGTACATGACGTTGCTGCGTCCGGAAAGGTCGGAGACGAGTACGCGGCGGCTGTTGCCGATGCTTTCCGGATTCAAATGTTCGTACATCACCGGATCTTTCATCACGGCGCTGACATGAACGCCTCCCTTATGCGCAAACGCACTCAGGCCGACAAAGGCAAGATATTTCGGCTGCTGCAAATTGGCGAGATCTGCGACGTACCGGGAAACATCCGTCAAATGCACAATCTGGTCCGGAGGAATACACGCGTATCCCATTTTCAGCTGCAGGTTCGGAATAATCGAACACAAGTTCGCATTGCCGCAGCGTTCGCCGTAGCCGTTGATGGTTCCCTGCACCTGAAGTGCGCCGCTGATCACAGCAGCAAGAGAATTTGCAACCGCCAGTTCGCTGTCGTTGTGCGTATGGATGCCGATGAGTCCCGGAAATTCCCGGCACATACTTTTAACGATTTCAGAAAGTTCGAGTGTCAGCGTTCCGCCGTTCGTATCGCACAGGACCAGCCTCGACGCACCGGCACGTTTTGCCGCTTGAAGAGACTTAACGGCATACTCCGGACTCTGTTTATAACCGTCGAAGAAATGTTCCGCGTCATAAATGACTTCGCGTCCGTGCGAAACGAGAAAAGCGACCGAATCTTCGATGAGATCGAGATTTTCCTGTTCGCTGATCTGAAGCGCAGAGAATACATGGAGAAGCCATGATTTTCCGAAAATGGTGACAACCGGCGTTTCCGCTTCGATCAGAGCACGGAGGTTCAAGTCGTCCTGCGCTTTGTTCTTAGCGCGGCGCGTACTGCCGAATGCGGAAATTTTCGCATGTTTCAATTGAAGCGAACGCGCACGGCGGAAGAATTCGATATCGCGCGGATTCGAACCGGGCCAGCCGCCTTCGACATACTGAACGCCGAACTCGTCAAGGCACTGGACAACTTTCAGTTTGTCCTCAACGGAGAAACTGATGCTTTCGCTCTGCGTCCCGTCGCGGAGCGTGGTATCGTATATTGAAATTTGTTCCATAACAACCTGTAAAAGATATAAAACATCTGAAAAATAATTTGCGGACTACTGCCGTTATTTTTTCCAGTTTTCCGGACGGAGCGAACGAACCGCTTCGCCGGTTTTCCACATTTCAGATTCGTGCCAGAGCGCGAGTTCCGCATCCAGCTTCTCGCGGTAATCGGACGCGCTGCACGTATTTAAGACGCGGGCGGTTTCCACGCCTTCCTTCACATCCCGGTACAGGAGTTCGAAGAGCGGCTTATTGACCGCTTCGAATTTTTTAGACCAGTCCAGAGCACCGCGCTGCGCCGTCGTGCTGCAAGCGGCGAACATCCAGTCCATGCCGTTTTTTCCGACCAGCGGATAGAGACTTTGCGTGGCTTCTTCCACCGTTTCGTTGAACGCCTCGCTCGGGGAATGCCCCATCGAACGAAGAACATCGTATTGCGCCTTCATCAGGCCCGCAATCGCGCCCATCAGCACTCCGCGTTCGCCGACGAGATCGGACAACACCTCTTTTTCGAACGTTGTCGGGAAAAGATAGCCGGAACCGATCGCAATCCCGCACGCAATCGTGCGTGTCCGCGCCTTGCCGGTGGCGTCCTGGAAAATTGCAAAACTTGAATTGATGCCGCTGCCGGCAAGAAAATTCGTCCGGACCGTACGCCCGCTTCCTTTCGGAGCCACGAGGACCACGTCCACGTCCTTCGGAGGAATAATACCGGTCTGTTCTTTGAAGACGATTGAAAATCCATGCGAGAAATACAACGCCTGTCCTTTCTTTAAATATTTCTGGACCAGAGGCCATTGCGCTTTCTGACCGGCATCGGAAAGGAGATACTGAACGATCGTCGCTTTTTGAATCGCTTCCTCGATGTTTTCAAAAAGGTTTTTCCCTTCGACCCATCCGTCGGTAACGGCATCCTTCCAGCCTTTGCCGCCTTTGCGCTGTCCGATGATGACATTGATGCCGTTGTCGCGCATGTTGAGCGATTGTCCGTACCCCTGCGGCCCGTAGCCGATAATTGCGACCACTTCGTTCTTTAAAACTTCCTGCGCTTTGGAAAGCGGAAATTCATCGCGTGTAACGACTTCTTCTTTCACACCGCCGAAATTAATTGTTGCCATATCGTATGTCTCCTGATGATCTATTCTTGTATTTTACAATCATTGATTTATAAAATGCTGCACGGGATCCGCCAAATATGCATTGACCGCTGCAGCCGCTTTGCGCCCTTCGGCAATGGCCCAGACAACGAGCGATTGTCCGCGGCGCATATCGCCGGCCGCAAACACGCCCGGTACGGAACTCATATAACGGTCATCGCATGCAATGTTGCCGCGGTTGTCGAGCGCAACACCGAGACCTTCCAGCATTCCCGTTTTAACGGGACCCGTAAAACCCATTGCGATGAGAACCAAATCCGCGTCGACGCTGAAATCGGTTCCGGAAACCGGTTCGAACTTCGGCGCCGGGCCGACATGAACGGCATGAAGTTTTTTCACATTGCCCTGTGCGTCGCCCTCGAAACGCGTCGTGGCTACAGCCCATTCGCGTGTACCGCCTTCTTCGTGCGAACTTTCCGTGCGCAGTTGAAGAGGCCACATCGGCCAGGGAGTCGAAGGCGAACGGTCGCCGGGCGGTTTGGGCATGATCTCGAATTGGCGAACCGATTTCGCTTTTTGCCGCAGGCTCGTGCCCAGGCAGTCCGCTCCGGTATCGCCGCCGCCGATAATGACAACGTGTTTTCCGGCCGCAAGGATTTCCTGCACCGGGTCGATTTTATCTCCTGCAATGCGGCGGTTTTGCTGCGGCAGGAATTCCAGCGCATAATGCACACCCTTCAATTCCCTGCCGGGAACGGGAAGATTCCGCGGCGCTTCGGACCCGCCGCAAAGCAGCATGGCGTTGTACGAGCGGCGCAGTTCATCCGCGGCAATATTCACGCCCACATGCGCGCGCGTGGCAAAAACGATTCCTTCCGCCTGCATCTGTTCGATGCGGCGGTCGATCAATTGCTTTTCCAGCTTGAAATCCGGTATGCCGTACCGCAGTAGCCCTCCGAGACGATCGCTTTTTTCGTACACGGTCACGTGGTGACCTGCACGGTTCAATTGCTGTGCAGCTGCCAGTCCGGCGGGGCCGGATCCGATCACCGCGACTGTTTTGCCTGTCCGCTTCCGCGGCGGCTCGGGACGAATCCATCCCTGTTTAAATGCATAATCGATGATCGATTTCTCGATCGCCTTGATCGACACAGCCGGCTCGATGATGCCGAGAACGCAGGCCGTTTCGCACGGTGCGGGGCAGACGCGTCCCGTGAACTCCGGAAAATTATTCGTCGAATGCAATATGCGGATCGCTTCTTTCCACCTGCCGCGGAATGCAAGATCGTTCCATTGCGGAATGACGTTGTTGAGAGGGCATCCGGTATGACAAAACGGGATACCGCAGTCCATACAGCGCGCTCCCTGTGTCTGAACTTTTTGTTCGGGGAATTCGATATAGACATCGTGCCAATCCTGTACGCGTTCCATAACAGGACGGCGTGCCGGCGTTTCGCGTTCAAACTCCAAAAATCCGGTCGGTTTACCCATGGACAACCTCCTTTGCTTCACTAACGGGCTTCACATTTTCCTTCGGCTTCCATCCGGCGCCGAGCACACGTTTGTAATCGTGCGGGAATATTTTAACAAATTTCGGAACCAGTTCTTTCCAATGTTCGAGAACGGCCGTTCCGCGCCGGCTTTCGGTAAGATCCACATGCTTGATGACAAGCTTCCGGACCATTTCCGCATCCTGCTCGGTCATCGGCTCAAGATCCACGATCGATGTATTGCACATCCTGGCAGCAAACTCGCCGTCTTCGTCCAGAACGAAGGCGAATCCGCCGGACATGCCTGCGGCAAAGTTTTTTCCAGTTTTACCGAGCACGACGACTATTCCGTTCGTCATGTATTCGCATCCGTGAGCGCCGACAGACTCGACAACCGCAGTCGCTCCGGAATTGCGCACGGCAAACCGCTCGCCCGCTTTTCCGTTAAAGAACGCTTCGCCGCTCGTTGCGCCGTAGAGCACGACATTTCCGACAATCGTATTTTCTTCCGGCACGAATCCGGAATCTTTCGGCGGATAGACGATCAGCCGTCCGCCCGAGAGTCCTTTTCCGACATAATCGTTTGCGTCGCCTTCGAGACGAATCGTCACACCTCTTGCGAGGAACGATCCGAAACTCTGTCCGGCAGAACCGGTGAAATTGATATTGATCGTATCGTCCGGCAAACCGGCGGAGCCGTGCCGTTTGGCTATTTCTCCGCTTAGCATGGCGCCGACCGTACGGTGCACATTGCGTATGGGAAGGGAAAATTCCACGCGGGTTTTATTTTCCAGAGCCGGCTTTGCTTTTTCAATCAATTCATAATCGAGCGCCTGGCTCAACCCGTGATCCTGTGCGATCAGGCACCGGCGGCCGATCCGCAGCGGCACCGTCGGCAAATGAAGTATGGAGGACAGGTCGATTCCCTTTGCCTTCCAATGTCCGCCTGCGTTTCGCATAAAAAGCACATCGGCACGGCCGATCATTTCGTCCATCGTACGGAATCCGAGTTGCGCCATAATTTCGCGAATTTCTTGAGCCACGAAGAAAAAATAATTGATGACGTTTTCCGGTGTTCCCGTAAATTTTTTCCGCAGCTTTTCGTCCTGTGTTGCAATACCGACCGGGCAGGTGTTGAGATGACACTTGCGCATCATAATGCATCCCATCGACACGAGCGGCACGGTTGAGAACCCGAATTCCTCCGCTCCAAGCAGCGCTGCAATAACAACATCGCGTCCGGTCGAAAGCTTTCCGTCCGTCTGCAAACGGACACGGCTGCGCAGATCGTTCATGACAAGCACCTGCTGCGTTTCCGCAAGTCCCAGTTCCCAGGGTATGCCTGCATGCTTGATTGAGGTCTGGGGCGAAGCGCCGGTGCCGCCGTCATAACCGCTGATAAGAATCATATCCGCATGCGCTTTTGCAACGCCCGCGGCAACCGTTCCGACGCCGACCTCCGAAACGAGTTTGACGGAAATTCGCGCGGCCGGATTGACGCTCTTTAAGTCGTAGATCAACTGCGCAAGATCCTCGATGGAATAAATATCGTGATGCGGCGGCGGAGAAATAAGTCCGACGCCCGGAATCGAATGGCGCGTTTTCGCGATGATCGCATCGACTTTATGACCCGGCAGCTGACCGCCTTCGCCCGGTTTAGCTCCCTGGGCGATTTTAATCTGAATCTCGTCCGCATTCATCAGGTAATGCGCTGTAACGCCGAAGCGGCCCGATGCTACCTGCTTGACCGCACTCCGGCGTAAATTGCCGTTCGCATCACGGTGGAAACGCTCTTCTTCTTCTCCGCCTTCGCCGGTGTTGGATTTGCCGCCGATGCGGTTCATGGCAATAGCAAGCGTTTCGTGCGCTTCCTTGCTGATAGAGCCGTACGACATCGCGCCGGTGGAGAACCGGGAGACTATATTTTTTACCGGCTCGACCTCATCTATCGGAATACTCTTTGCGCCCTCTTTGAATTCCATCAGCCCGCGGAGCGTAAAGTTCGCCCGGTTCAGATCGTCCATGGCTTTCGAAAATTCTTTAAAAGTTTCGTAATTATTGCCGCGCACCGACTCCTGCAATTTTGTGACGGTCACAGGATTGATCAGGTGGCGCTCGCCGCCCGCGCGGTACTGATAATTACCGCCGAGATCGAGCTCCGTATCGGCTTCCGTGATGCCCTTCATGGCATATTCATGCTTCATCCGGGCTTCTTCCACAAGAACATCGAGGCCGATGCCTTCGACACGCGATGCTGTTCCAGTAAAATATTTTTGGACAATGGATTTGTTCAACCCGATTGCTTCGAAAATCTGCGCTCCCCGGTAGCTCTGGAGCGTGGAAATTCCCATCTTGGAGAATACTTTCAGCAAACCTTTGCCGATGGCTTTTTTATAATTTTTCAATGCATGATCGACATCCAGCCCCTCTGGAAGCCGTCCTTTGTTGACCAGATCTTCTATCGTTTCGATTGCTAAGTACGGATTGACGGCGCTTGCTCCGTAACCGATCAATAAAGCGTAATGCATAATCTCGCGCGGCTCGCCGGATTCCACAACGAGAGCCGCCTGTGTCCGGGTTTCTTCGCGCACCAGATAATTGTGCACGGCGGTCAGGGCAAGCAGGCTCGGAATCGGAGCATATTCTTCATCCGATCCGCGGTCCGACAGGATAATAATGGAATATCCGTTCTGTATGGCGAGCGATGCGCGGCGGCAAAGGCCGTCGAGTGCGCGTTCCATTTCTTTTTCGCCGCCGTGAACGCGGAACAACATCGGAAGAGTTGTGGCGAGAAAATCGCCCCAGGAAACACGGCGGAGTTTTTCCAGATCGCGGTTTGTCACGATCGGGTGCATCAGTTTCAATGTGTGACAGTGCTGCGGCGTCTCTTCCAGAATATTGCGTTCCGTGCCGATATAACTTGTCAGCGACATGACAAGTTCTTCCCGGATCGGATCGATCGGCGGGTTGGTCACCTGCGCAAAAAGCTGCTTAAAATAATTGAACATCGACTGCGGCTTGTCGGAAAGACAGGCAAGCGGCGTATCGGCTCCCATGGAACCGAGCGGTTCTTCGCCGTTCACAGCCATCGGCGAAAGTATGATTTTCATGTCTTCTTCAGTGTAACCGAACAAGCGCTGCCGCTGAATGATATCCGCAGGATTGAAAGCATAGACACGGGGCGGATCGGGAAGCTGATCGAGCGTCAGCTGATTTCCCTTCATCCATTCCGCATACGGCTGCCGTGAACTCAATTTTTCCTTGATTTCATCATCCAGAATGACCCGTTTTTGATTCAGATCGACGAGCAGCATCTTTCCCGGCTCAAGACATCCTTTCATTTTTACATTCTTCGGATCGATGGGCAGGACGCCGACTTCCGAAGCGAGTATAAAATAGCCGTCGTGCGTCTCCACATAACGGGTGGGACGCAGACCGTTGCGGTCCAGTGTCGTACCGACCACATGGCCGTCTGTAAAGGCAACGGCAGCGGGACCGTCCCACGGTTCCATAAGCGATGCATGATATTCATAAAACGCGCGTTTCTCCGGAGAAAGGCTCGTGTCATGATCCCATGCTTCCGGAATCAGCATAGCCAGAGCGTGCGGGATGCTGCGGCCCGCAAGGTAGAGAAGTTCGACGGCATTATCCAGAGAAGCGGAATCGCTTCCGCCCGGCTGGATAATGGGAAATATTTTTTTGATATCGTCTCCGAAAAGATCGGAACGAAGTATCGATTGGCGCGCATTCATCCAGTTGATATTTCCGCGCAGAGTGTTGATTTCTCCGTTGTGGCAGATGTACCGGAACGGATGCGCCAGCTGCCAGTTGGGAAGCGTGTTGGTGGAAAATCTTTGATGCACGAGACATAATGCGCTGACGGCGTCCGGATCCGAAAGATCGCTGTAAAATTGCGTAATCTGCGGAGCCAAAAGGAGACCTTTGTACACGATGGTCTGCGATGAAAGCGATGGAATGTAGAAAAAATCTTTTTCTTTCAATTCGGATTTTGCAATTTCAGACTCGACCCTTTTGCGGACGACGTACAACCTGCGTTCGAACACTTCCTGTGTTATGGACTGCGGTGCACCGACAAAAACCTGTTCGATATACGGCTGGGAAGCCCGTGCAATGCGTCCGATCGCATTCCCGCCGACCGGCGTATCGCGCCAGCCCAGCAGAGACAATCCTTCCTCCTCGATCGTGCGTTCTATGACGCCTTCGAATTGCAGGCGTGCAGGAGCTTCGACAGGAAGGAAAACCATTCCCACTCCGTACTTCCCCTCATCCGGCAGAGCGATGCCGATTCTGGCGCATTCCTTGACAAAGAATTTGTGCGGAATTTGTATCGTCACGCCTGCACCGTCGCCGGTCTCCGGATCGCAGCCGCATGCGCCTCGATGTGTGAGATTGATGAGAATTTGGATGCCTTTTGTTATGATATCGTGCGATTTCTCGCCGCGAATGTTTACGATAAATCCGATACCGCAGGCATCATGTTCATTCCGGGAATCGTACAGCGGAAATTGTTTTTTTTGTTCTGTGTCCATTGAAAGCTTCTTATCTTTTTGTTGTTCAAATATTTGCAGGGAGCATTATCATTCCACTTGGTATTCACGTTTCATTGCAACGCGCCCCGTTCGGGCGACTTCTTTGATGCCGAACGGTTTAAGCATATTGACAATAGCGTCCACTTTTTGCTGGCTGCCCGTCGCTTCCAGCGTTAACGTGCGGGGGCTGACATCCACGACTTTCGCGCGGAAAATTTCTGCGATCTGCAGAACCTCCGGACGCGTTGTCGTAGTCGACGATACTTTTACAAGAGCAAGCTCGCGTTCGACAAAACTCTCGAATGTCAAATCAATGACCTTCACGACATCGATGAGCTTGTTCAGCTGTTTCGTGATCTGTTCCATAATCTGATCGTCGGCGCGCGTGACGATGGTCATGCGCGAAACGTCCGGGTCTTCCGTCGGTCCGACGGTAAGACTGTCGATATTGTATCCTTTTGCCGAGAACATACCTGCAATGCGGTTGAGAGTGCCGAAACGATTCTCCACTAAAAGGCTGACCGTGTGCTGCTTTAATTGTTCATCGGCAACTTTGACTGCGCCGCCGGCCGATGTTGTTGTTGGTGTCATAGGTTCTCCTTCGCGATTAGCCTTTTGTATGAATGATGATATTTTGCTGCACATGAGGCCCTTTGCTCGTTTCGGAAATCGGTTCCGGGTTGTCGAGCATTTCGTTCACCGTTTGTGCGGCCGGTATCATCGGATAGACGTTCTCTTCTTTTTCGACGACGAACTCGACAAGAATTGGTCCGGAGTTATGATCGAGCGCCGTCTGTATGGCGGCCTCAGCTTCCGCAGGCGTGGAAGCGCGCAGCGCCGGAATACCGTACGCATCGGCGAGCTTGACAAAGTCCGGGCTTTTCATCTCCGTATGGGAATAACGTTTTCGCCAGAACAATTCCTGCCACTGCCGCACCATACCGAGAAAACCGTTATTCAAGATAAAGATTTTTATGGGCAAATTATGCTGTGAGATCGTTGCAAGTTCCTGGGAATTCATCTGAATACCGCCGTCGCCGCTGATGGAAATAATGGGCAGATCGCTGCGTCCGAATGCGACTCCCATGGAAGCAGGGAGCGAAAAGCCCATCGTTCCGAGCCCTCCCGACGTCAAATGCGTCCGCGGATGCTGCCAGCGGAAAAATTGCGCGGTCCACATTTGCTGCTGCCCGACGTCGGTCACGACGATGGCGTCTCCCTTGGTCATTTCACCCAACTTGTGTATGACATGCTGCGCGCGCAGTTTGTCGTCGTGCCTGTACCGCAGCGGATGCTCGAGCTTCCACTGGTCGATGGTCTTGATCCAATCCAGCGTATCGAGCGGCTTGACGTACTGCAGCAAATGGCGAAGAACATGTTTGATGTCGCCGACGATAGGAACGTCGACCGGAACGTTTTTACTGATAGCAGACGGATCTATATCGATATGAATTTTTTTTGCTTCGGCTGCAAACGCGTCGACCTTGCCGGTCACGCGGTCATCGAAGCGCGCACCGACGGCAATGAGAACATCGCAGTAATGAACGGCATAATTGGAATACCACGTTCCGTGCATGCCGAGCATGCCGAGAGAAAGTTTATTTTGCTCCGGATAGGAGCCGAGTCCGTGCAGCGTTGTGGTGACCGGACATTGAAGCTTATCGGCAAGAGCGCGCAGTTCGTGCGCGGCATTACTGCTGATAACGCCGCCGCCGACATAAAGGACCGGACGCCTGGCCGTATTGATGACATCCGCCGCTTTTTTAATTTGTTTTATGTTGCCTTCAACCGTGGGGTTGTAGCTCCGCATGGAGATTGTTTTCGGATATTCAAAGACGGTCTTTTGCGCCATAACGTCTTTCGGCAAATCGACGAGTACAGGACCGGGACGGCCGCTGGTAGCTATATAGAACGCTTCTTTGATCGTGCGTGCGAGGTCGCGGACGTCTTTGACTAAAAAATTATGCTTGGTGATGGGACGCGTTATGCCGACAATATCCGCTTCCTGAAACGCATCGTTGCCGATCAGTTTTGTTGCTACCTGACCCGTAAACACGACAATCGGAATGGAATCCATATACGCATCCGCAATACCGGTCACCGTATTGGTGGCGCCGGGACCGGAAGTGACAAGGACGACGCCCGGCTTGCCGGTTGCTTTTGCATATCCCTCTGCAGCATGCGTTGCACCCTGCTCGTGACGCGTCAGGATATGTTTGATGTTCGTGATGTCATGGAGAACGTCGTAAATGCCGATGGTCGCACCGCCGGGATAGCCGAAGAGCACTTCGACTTTTTCTTCCGTCAGGCTGCGTACGAAGATTTCAGCGCCGGAAATTTGTTTGGGCGGCTGTTTGTCGTGTGCTTTTGTCGTGGTCATTGTGTTGTTCCTTGTATTGTTCCATGATAACGAATTTACTTGACCGGCTGTTTGAATCTGTTCGTCAGTTGATTCCGATTCTTCCTTTTCGATGACAACATTCTTCCCGGCAGCGATGCCGTAGAGGACATCATAAATAGCGATCGTTGCGGCTCCGGGATAGCCGAAAAGTACATCGACTCCTTCCGCTTCGAGGCTCCGGATAAATATTTCGGCTCCGCTCATCAATCGAGGCTTCTGCCCGTATGTTTCTTTCGTACCAATAAGGATGCGTGCTTGATGTTCCTGTTTGATACTTCGTTTTCATGTCAGCTTTTTAAAACCGCACCGGTGCTGGCGCTGGTAACAAAATGCGCATACCTGCGCAGCCACTGGCTGTTCGTGCGTACCTCATGAGGCGGAAGAGCCTCGATGCGGGCACGAATTTCTTGATCGCTCAGGCGGACGTTTATAGTGCGTGCATCCAGATCAATATCGATAATGTCTCCCTGACGCAGTGCGGCAATCGGTCCGTGTGCCGCCGCTTCCGGAGATATATGACCGATACATACACCGCGGGTGCCGCCGGAAAATCTTCCGTCCGTGATGAGTGCGACCTTCTCTCCGAGCCCCATTCCCATAATCGCCGATGTCGGCGAAAGCATTTCCTGCATGCCGGGACCGCCGCGCGGGCCTTCGTACCGGATGACGACAACATCTCCGGCCGTGACCTGTCCTGCCATGATGCCGGCTTGAGCTTCTTCCTGGCTTTCGTAAATTTTTGACGGGCCGCTGTGCTTGCGCTGATTGGCGGTAACGCCGGCAGTTTTTATCACTCCTCCTTCGGGAGCAAGATTGCCGAAAAGGATTGCCAATCCGCCGGTTGCCGAATGGGAATTTTCGACCGTTCGAATGACTTCATGGTCCGCAGTTTCCGCATCGTTGACGATGTTCCGCAATGTTTTTCCGCTCACGGTCGCACGGTCCAGATGCAGCAGGTTATCCCCTTTGCGCGATATCTCTTTTAAAAGAGCAGGGATCCCTCCTGCGCGGTGCAGGTCTTCGATATGCCACGGCCCGGACGGGCTGATTTTCGAAAGGTGCGGAATTCTATCCGCAACGCTGTTGAT
>Ga0182017_10001037_pt1 | contig 21803 bp, 23 predicted proteins | sample 712E3DmetaG_FD_120492 | JGI IMG/M metagenome (GOLD analysis project Ga0182017, IMG submission 120492) | Permafrost microbial communities from Stordalen Mire, Sweden - 712E3D metaG | ecosystem: Environmental > Terrestrial > Soil > Wetlands > Permafrost | place: Sweden: Stordalen | collected... | reverse complement strand
TCGAGATCAAACTCCACGGCGAGGCTCGAGAAGACTTGGAACAGGAAGATCGCAATATGTGGCTCGGAGAAATTAATATGGATTCGACGGTCAGCCGCACTTTGATCTACCGAAACAAGTCGGCCAAACCATTGACCGTTCAGAATGTCATTAGTTCGGCCCCCGCTCTGCATGTTCGGTGGACTAAAACGACATTGAAGCCGGAAGATTCGATATCGATCATCATCGATTTCAGACCCATCAAGACCGGTTTCGGCACAGAATATATTTGGCTGGAAACCGACAGCAAACATCAGCCGCGCATTGAGTCAAGAATATCATACATGGGGAAAAAATAGGAACGCGGTATGGTCAAACAAACGCTGAAAGAGATATCAATTCTTCTCGGCTGCGCCCTTCTTCTCTCATTTGCCCATACGCTGTTGAGCAGACAAGGCTTTTTTGCACCCGGCATTCCTCTAAGCAAAAAGGTTCCGGCAAAAAATCTTGAACTGATTACTCTATCGGAGGCAAAAGATCTTTTTAACAGCGGGTCCGTCCTCTTCATTGATGCCCGTCATGAATACGATTACAAACAAGGGGCTATCCGGGGCGCCGCCAATGTGCCTCTCGACGACTTTGATGCTCACCGTTCGTTTCTCGATAAAATTCCAAAAGAGAAGAGAATCGTCGTTTATTGCAGCGGCGAGCAGTGCGCTTCAAGCATGGAGCTTGCAGCTAAATTATCGGAATTCGGATTTACAAACATAAATATTTTCTTCGGAGGCTGGCAGGAATGGTCGTCGGCAGGACTGCCTGTGAGCAAATGATCTCTCTCTTAAAAAATACACTTTTCCTTTTTATTCTGCGGCTCCTCATCGGCGGTATGTTCACAGCAGCGGGTCTGGTGAAAATTGACAACATCGCGGCGTTTGAACAGGCTATCCTCCACTATCAACTGAGCGGCCCGGCATTAAGTACACTGATCGCTGCGGTTCTCCCCTGGCTGGAAATTGTGTGCGGACTCTGCCTCATTGTTGGAATTTTCCCTCGCTCGGCCGCCTTCATCCTTACCGCACTCCTGGCGTGTTTTACCCTCGCCGTTTTTTTCGCCATGGTTCGCGGACTCGACATTTCATGCGGATGCTTCTCCCAAGACCCGAACACGGAAAAAATCGGCTGGCTGAAAATTGCAGAAAACTGCGGACTCCTTCTGCTGAGCGCTCCGCTTCTCTTCTTCGATTCGGAAAAATATGCAATTCGGGATTTCCTGCGATCATCAGCCAAGAGCAAAAAAGCATCTTCGTAAACAGACAATTTCCGAATGCCCGACATTACCTTCGATATTGAAAATGCTCTTCGTTTGAAAGTACTGGAACAAGCCGACGCTGCGGAACTCTTTGCACTCATCGATACAAACCGCAGCCATCTCCGGCAATGGCTTCCTTGGATCGATGCCAACGCATCGATCAACGAGAGTGTGAATTTTATTCAGTCCGCAGAGCTTCAACAGAAGGAAAATTTGAGCTTCCAATGCGGCATCTATCATCAGAAAAAGCTTGCCGGGGTTATCGGATTCCACAGAATCGACTGGATTAATCGCATTACAGAAATTGGATACTGGCTCGGAGAAGAATATCAGGGGAAAGGTATTATGACAAAATCCTGTTTAACACTGGTCAATTATGCTTTTCTAAATTTCGGCCTGAATCGCGTCCAGATTCGATGTGCAAGCAAAAACTATCGAAGTCAGGCTGTCGTTCGACGTCTTGGATTTTTTGAAGAAGGCATACTTCAGCAGGCAGAGTTTCTGTATGACCACTATGTCGACTTGAGCATATACGGAATGACTGCCGATCGATGGAAAACGCAGTATCAATCCCGGACGAAGATATGACCATGGAATAACAACGGACATGCAGGGAGACGCCCCCCTTTTCTTTTTCAAAGCGTATTCCTATCTTAAAGCAAAGCTCACTCACTTAGATCGGGGTCTTTATGCAAGGATCTATAAATTTTATATTTCATCTGTTCGGATTCGGATTATTGATAACGGCCCTCATCGGCGGTCTCATGCTGGAAATGCAATTCCGGAGTGAACGGGAAATAAAACAAAAGATCTTTATCACTTCTATCATAAAAAAATTCGGCATCCTTTCCCCCTTTGTATCCCTGCTTATGCTGGCAACGGGAATCGGGAATATGTACAACATGTCCGGTCACTCGTTCCATTTCGAAGCCATACCCGCATGGCTTACGGCAAAAATTATTTTCTTTGCCGTGCTACTTGTCAACGGAGCCGTTCTGGGTCCTCTGCTCAGCAGAAAACGGACAAAGTTCTTAAAAACCATCGAAGAAAATATTTTTACGGAAAAAATCGGCTCCACATTGAAAACTTTCAACAGAAATGTATCCTTTTTTTATGCCGTGCAAATCCTTCTTGTCATAATCATCCTTTTCCTCTCCGTTTTCGGAACCGGGAAACATCCCGGAGCATTTTAATGAATGCTTTGCGCTCTGTATCCGGCACCCTCCTTCTCCTGTATGTTGTATTCCATCAGCAGATTTCCGCACAAGAGATATGGCAAGGGTCTCTTACTGCTGCTTGCGGCCGGCAAATTCCGTTCCGGCTTGTTCTCGACTTCAGGACACAGCCGCCGCAGGGATATTTTCTCAACGGCAGCGAACAAACTAAAATTCCGGAGATTTATTTCCGCACCGATTCGCTTGCATTGATTTTCTCAGAGTACAAAGCAGCTATGATCGGAACTTGGACCGGAAGCGCCTGGCACGGCTCTTTCTATAGATACCGCAGCGATACGACGGCTTACGAATTCTCCGCATTGCACGAAAAAAAGCCTTCTGCGGTAAAATCCGGGAATTCCGCTTTCGAAGGCAAGTTCAAGGTGTACCTCTTTGATAAAAAAACATGCGATAGTACGATGATGGCAAGTTTCTGGACTGCCGGCGACAGCGTTTATGGAACGTTCATAGCGCCGGACGGTGATGAGGGATTATTTGCCGGCATACGGCGGGAAGATACCATAACACTTTCCCGCTTCACCGGATGGCAGGCGTATCTGATGGAAATAGGGAATAAAAAAGGAATTTGGAAGGGAACCTTGACATCTCGCAGCGGCCCCCCGCAAGAATTCATGTTGACGCCGATCCAATCTCAAAGCGATTTTTTAAAGGAAGAAATATCGACAACGATGAAAGGGCCGAAAGACCGATTTTCGTTTTCGGGAACAACCGATGCCGGAGACACAATTTATTCCGATGGAACTCGATTCAATGGAAAAGCGGTGATCGTAGATATTATGGGTACATGGTGCCATAACTGCATGGATGCTGCACCGCTTCTCCAGGATCTCTATGCGGAATACCGGAACGAGGGACTTGAAGTCGTTGCATTGACTTTTGAAATCAGCAGCGATCCATCTCTCGCAAAAAAGAACATCTCGCTGTTTCGAAAACGTTACGGAATCACATATCCGATTCTCTATTGCGGAAGCACACAGGAAGCTAATATTACCGCCCGGCTTCATTCGCAGCTCAATAATTTTTCCGCATTTCCGACTGCCATTTTTATCGACAAACAGGGAACCGTACGTTTCATTCATGCCGGTTTTCATGGAAAGGGAACCGGCGGGGAATACCGGCATCAAGTTGACAAGTATTATTCGCTCGTCAAAACCATTCTTCACACAAAAAAAGAGGAATAACAATGGATCATTCACTCGTTACAACGAACATTCAGCTGGAAGGATACAAAGTCGTAAAAAATCTCGGTGTTGTCCGGGGAATTATAGTCCGCTCCCGGTCTCTTATCGGAAATATCGGTGCAGGATTCCAAATTCTCTTCGGCGGGAATATCAGTCTCTATACCCAGCTCTGCGAACAAACCCGGCGCGACGCCTACGAATTAATGATCCAGCACGCCCAGCAGCTCGGCGCCAACGCCATTCTTGCTTTTCGGTATGATGCCACGGAAATTGCCGGCGGCGTCACGGAAGTTTTAGCATACGGAACAGCGGTCGTCGTTGAGAAAAGCTGAAAATCGGGGCGTTTAAGTTTTTATTGAAGCTTTAAAAAACGAAGTCCATCCTGCTTCCGGCGGAATGGACTTGGTATTTAAAGACGATCAGTTTGAAAGTTATTCGAACCGAAGCGCTTCGATCGGATCGAGGTTGGACGCCTTCCATGCCGGATAAACTCCGAAGATGACTCCGACCAATGTCGTAATCGCAAAACCGATCAGCGCCCAATCGACAGGAAAAACGGCGGGCATATGGAATGCTATGGCGGCAATATTTCCGCCCAGTATGCCGATGATGATGCCGAATATTCCGCCGATCTGGCAGAGTACAACGGCTTCGACAATAAACTGACCGAGAATATTTGCGCGCCGCGCTCCAATCGCTTTACGAATGCCTATTTCCTTTGTACGCTCCGTGACGGAAACCAGCATAATGTTCATAATACCGACTCCTGCCGCGAGGAGGGAAATAAAACTGATAAATCCGACGCCGAGCTTGACATAGATCGTAAAATCGTTGAATGTCGAGATAAGGGAATCATTCGAGAAAAGAGTAAAATCGTCTTCATCACCGGGCGGGACTTTCCGGATTGTTCGCAAATTATTTCTCGCTTCCTCCATACATTCTTCATATGTCTCTGCATTTTTTGCCTGGATCATGATATTCAAGCTTCGTTTTTTTCCGTACTCCTGTAAAAACGTGCTCAATGGAAGGACGACAAAATTATCGCTGTTTCCTCCCAGGGCATTTCCTTTCGGTTCAAATACTCCGATGACCGTATACCGGTTATTGCCGATTCGCGCAATACTGCCGACGGCGCTGCCATGCGGAAACACTTTCCGCGCAACATCATCCCCCAGAATAGCGACGTATGCACTATTCTGAATATCGTTTTCTGAGAGGCTTCGCCCTTCCTTGACAATCCAATTATTTGCCGCCACTCCTATCGGTTCTTCACCGACGACACCGACATTCGGATTTGTTTTAATCGATCCGGATTGAACGGTCTGCACATCTCCCCATGCCTCGACTGAAAAGAGACCGGCCAGTATCATCCGTTCTTTCAAACGCTGCGCCTGCATCTGTGTGATATCTTTCCGTTTCAGAGCTTTCAGCCATTTTTCCCGGCCCGACATGACCGGCATTTTTTGAATTTGAAACGTATGAGCTCCAAGCTGGCTCAGCCCGCTTTCGATGCTGTTTTGCAGCACTTGAAGCGCGGTCATCACTGCAATAATCGAAAACACACCCACAACAATACCCAGCAGCGTCAGAATGGAGCGCAATTTGTTCGCCCGGATTGCGGCAAGCGCCATTATTAATACTTCAGAAAATTGCATATGTTAAAGCAGTAAATGGTGAATGGAAAAAAGTAAAATTTCTATTCGGTTGATTTGTTCATTGGTTTATTTTGTATAACGTATCGTTCAACGTTCAAGGTGCTGCCGTGCTGCGCTTTTAATGATTGTAAACTGCGCGTTCAATGACAGCAACACTGCCGCACATTGAACTTCAGCACATTCTTCCTCATTCATATCTCAACGCATCAACAGGATCAAGGCGCGAGGCACGGTAGGCCGGTAAAAATCCCGAGACAAGACCCACCAGCAGAGAAATAACAATAGCGATCAAAACCGTACTGACAGGCATTGCTGTCGGCAGTACCTGATCGATGATGAGACTCAGCGGAAATGCAATGAGGATACCGATAATTCCGCCCAGCAAACATAACACAGAAGCCTCCAAAAGGAATTGCATCAGGATCGTTCTTCGCGGCGCACCGATTGCTTTTCGAATTCCTATTTCTTTTGTCCGCTCCGTTACGGAAACGAACATAATATTCATGATGCCGATACCTCCGACAAAAAGGGATAATCCGGTGATAAACAATCCTACGGCAGCAATAACACCGCCAATTTGATTAAACGTCTGCACCAGCATCTCCTGCTGGTTGATGGCAAAATCGTCTTCCTGCCTCGGCGACAATCCGCGGATTTTCCTCATGATGCCGCGCACTTCTTCCTTCGTGTCTTCTAATTGATCCACCGAACGGGCTTTTACATTGATACTGATTCCTCCCCAGCGCGACGAAAACTCCTGAAAGAAACGGGTAATAGGGAGGTAGACTCTATTGTCGAGACTTTCAAGTCCCAGGAGACTTCCTTGTTTCTCCACCACACCGACCACATCGTACGCGTATCCGCCGACTTTTACGGTTTTCCCTATCGGGTTTTCATTCGGGAAAAGATTTGCAGCCACTTCCGAGCCGAGCGCACAAACAGGGCGGCCTCCATCTCCTTCAGTGCGTGTAAAAAATCTTCCGAAGGAAATATTGGCTCCGCTGATTTCCAGAAAATTATAACCCGTGCCGACCACGATAACGCCTTCGATATATTTTTGTCCGTATTTTACCGTACGGGAAGCGCCGATAGTCGGAGACACTGCGGAAGCAGTTTCGGCAAGCCGTTCCAGCGTCTTTTCCTGCTGCATACGTATATCACGGCGATTTCTGAATTTCCACCAATCGTCCCCGCCGCCCCACGGCCATTTTTGAATATACAGCACATCGGCTCCGATGGCTGCGATGCTCTTGTTGAAGGCACGATTGAGTCCCTCGATTGCGGTGCCCATGAGCGTAACGGAAACGATCCCGATCACGATGCCGAGCGTCGTCAACACGGAACGCATTTTATTTGCGCGGATTGCCTGGAACGCAATGAGCATGCCTTCCTTAAATTCATCAAAAGCGTAATTCATGCAACTCCAACGTTCGATGAAGCTTGAACAATTCTTCGATTTTTAACCGGCTCGTCCCGTTCGACTTTTCCGTCGCGTAAACGGATCTCGCGATGCGCATGCTCGGCAATATCCTCTTCGTGTGTAACGAGAACAATCGTATTTCCCTCTTTATGAAGAGTGTCGAATAATGCCATAATATCGTTTCCGGTTTTTGAATCCAGATTTCCGGTCGGTTCATCGGCAAGCAATATAGACGGCTTGGTAACCAGCGCGCGGGCAATAGCTACACGTTGACGCTGTCCGCCGGAAAGTTCATTGGGTTTATGATGGATGCGGTCGCTTAAGCCGACGCGAGCAATCGCCTCTCGTGCCATGTGTTTTCGTTCGGAGGAACTGATCCCTCCGTAGATCAGGGGCAGTTCGACATTATGGAGAATGTCGGAACGCGCAAGTAAATTGAACGTTTGGAATACGAATCCAATTTCTTTGTTGCGGACTTTTGCCAGTTGATTATCGTTCATTTCACTGACATTCGTACCGTTCAGCTCATATAAACCCGAGGTCGGCGTATCGAGACATCCTACAATATTCATCAAGGTCGATTTCCCCGATCCGGAAGGACCCATAATTGCCACATATTCATTTTTCTCCACAGAAAGATTAATTCCATCCAAAGCGTGAACGGATTCATCTCCAACCTGATACACTTTCGTTATACCTGCCAATCGAATAATTATCGACATTTTTTTCCCTTCTGTTCAATCACAATTCTTTAAGCTTTTTTGCTTGCTGAACTTTTTCGCCCATCGACGATTCGTGCGTAAACTGATACCCGGCATTCCAGAATTGTCCGTTGCCTCTGCTCTTGGAATTACGCATACAAAAACGATCTCTCTGTATTATTTTTTATCGACATCCGCACTCGCGCCTGTTTTCTGCGCCGCTTTATTGTCGATCTTCACTTTTGATCCGTTTTCCAGATCGCGGTTGATTGCTTTAAACGGACCCGATACCACTTCCGCCCCTTCAAGATTCTGTCCCGTTACTTCCACATAGGAATCGTCACTGATGCCCCGTTTGACCGGTACGGTTTTCGCGGCCCCATCCTTTACGATAAAGACGACTTCCTGCAGTTTTTGATCCTCTTTCTTTTTATTGGATACAGCGAACTGCGCTTCTCCTTCCTCCGGCCCAGAACTTTTTTGATCAGTTGGGATTCGCACCGTTACGGATTGAATGGGAACAGTAAGAACGCCGGAATGCGTTTCGGTCTCAATATCCGCGGACATCGACATCCCCGGACGGAATTCTACTCCTTTGGGCGAATGCAGAAGAATGCGGACTTCGAAGTTCGTTACTTGATCCTGCGTAGTCGTTCCCGTCGATGTCGCCGTATTGGCAATTTGCGTCACGACGCCTGTAAATTTCCGGCCCGGATACGAATCTACATCAATGCGCGCAGTATCGCCGAGCTTAACCATCACAACGTCGTTCTCGCCGACATCGACACGGGCTTCCATACGCGATAGATCGGCTACCGTCATAATTTCGGTTCCTATCGTAAATGTGCTTCCGCCCACACGTTCTCCGAGTTCCAGATTCAGTTTACTGACAATACCGGTCATAGGAGCAACGATAGTCGTTTTATTGAGCGTCTCTTTCGATTCTCGCGCCAGTGCATTGGCCTGAGCATCCGTCGATTTGGCTGCCTGATAAGCTGCTCTTGAAACGTCCATATCGGACTCTGCTATGAGTTTTTTCTCAAACAGCTCGGAGGTTCGCTTAAAATCCGATTCAGCTTTCCGCAGGTTCGCTTCTGCAATGCCCAGATTTGCGAGAGCGCTTTCATAATCCGCTTGATATGCATTCGGTTTTATTCGAACCAGAAGCTGTCCTTTCTGGACATGCTGTCCTTCTTTCACAGGAAGCTCGATGATTTCGCCGCTGACTTCCGCATTAATAATAACCTGCACCACAGGCTGAATTTTTCCGGTTGCCGTTACGAGCTGGGTTAATAAACGGCGCTGAATTTTTTCTGTTTGAATCGTCGTAATCTTATCTCGATGGCTTCCCCAATACACTAAGCCGCCGAGCAGAAGAAGCACTCCTGCAATAATGCAGATGATAATGATTTTTTTCTTTTTTGAGTTTCCGTTTGCCATAGAAAGTTCCCTGCAAATTAAGTAATATGTTCCTTTTCGTTAATAAGATCGATCGCCAAGCGCATATTGAAGATTCATTTTCGCCGTGATATAGCTGTACGTCGAATTGATTCTACTGGCCTCAGAATTCACAAGACTTGCGTTGGCGGTCTGCAAATCAATCAGAGTTCCTGATCCTAAATTGTACTTCTCTTGTGCTACTTTACGATCCTGATCCGAAGAAGTTTCACTGCGCAAAGCCGCCTCATATTGTTTTTTCGATGCAATAAGATCGAGAAGCGCTTTTTTCACATCGACGCCTACCGTTAGCTCGGTCTGCTTTAAGTTGATTTCCGCATTTCGTTCCTGAACTTTTGCCGTCTGAACACTCTGATTCGTTGCAAAGCCGTCGAACAATGTCCAGCTTAAATTTAATCCCCAGTTGTAATCCTTTATATTCGAACCCAGGTCGGAAAATGTAGGCGATCTCAAAGCATAATTCGCATAAGCGCTTATAGAAGGCGTATATTGACCCCATGCCGATGTCACACCATAAGAAGCGCTCTTCAGGTTCTCAGCGGCAGATTGATAATCCGCACGAGATCCCATCGCACGATGCCGGAGCTCCTCATAATTCCCCATGGAAGGCAATTGAGAAAATTCCGTCGAATCAATGTATGGAGAAATAGTCGAATCCTCTATCTTATACTCGTTCATTACATCGAGTCCTATGAGGGCAATCAAATCGGCGATATCTTTATCGTATGTATTCTGCGCGGCAATAAGATTATAATCATCCGTTGCAACGATGGACTGCTGACGATAAACATCGCCGATCGCAAGCGACCCGACTCGATTCGATTCCTCGATAAGTTCTAATTCTTTCTGATCGCGCTTGAGATTTTGAACATTCACCTGAACCAATTGTCCATCGCGCAATACAGCCAGATAACCGGCTTGAACCTGAAAAACGATCTGCTGTTTTGTCCGATAGAATGTTTGATCCGCTACGCTCTTTGCAGACGATGCTCTTTTAAGAGCCATTTCCCGGCTTAACCCGTTAAAAATCATATAATTCGCCGATAGCTGGGCGGAATATTGTGTGCCTAATGTATCCAAACCGACCGGCACATATTGAGATTGGGTCCGGCCTACACCTGCTGTTGCAGATATTGTGGGTAAATACAACCCATACCCCGCAAGGAGTGCGCTTTGCGACGCGTCAACATTATTCGCACTCTGGATAACACTTAAATTATGATTTAATGCAACACTCATTGCATTGTTAAGAGAAATCATTTGGGGTTGTTTGTCCTGCGCAGAAACGAAGAGGCAGAAAAAAATAATCACGACGGCACATTTATTTATTGTAGACATTGTTGTTCTCCACATTGATACATTAGATATGACGACTACTCATTAATAAACGTCATTTTTTGGTCAAAGTTTCAAAGAATAGAGCATTTTCTTTATCAATCTGTATAGTAATTCCCGTTTTCGGCGCTCCCCATCCGTTTTTGTTCAGTTATAAGCGCGCTTTTTCTTTACCGGCGGCTGCGACAGTACTTCATCTTTTATGGAAAGAAGATATTTCATTGCCTCGTTATGATCGTTAGGAATAACACCATCCAAAACGGCATCGGTGATTTTATCCTTCAGAATACCGATCATAATTCCTTCCTGCAATCCGCAGACCTGCATAATTTCCTCTCCCCGCAGGGGCGGCTGCCAATTGCGAATCCTGTCCTTTGCTTCCACTTCCTCCATTTTTTGAATGACGTACGAATAATTATTCAGTATTTTTTCGACGAATTTTTGATTCTTCGAGGTTATATCCGCCCGGCATAATATCATAAGATCATCAATCTCGTTCCCTGCCTCAAACATCAATCGGCGAACGGCGGAATCCGTCACGCCATCGTCGACTAATGCCTGCGGGCGAAGGTGCAGCCGGACAAGTTTCTCTATATACGGAACATGTTCAAGCGGCAGTTTCATGCGGCGAAAAATATTTTTAACCATGCGCGCGCCGACTTCGTTATGCCCGTGAAAAGTCCAGCCGATTCCTTCTTTAAAAGCCTTTGTCTTCGGCTTGGCGATGTCGTGCAGGAGAGCCGCCATGCGGAGCCAAAGATTATCCGAGGCTGCCGCTGTTTTATCGACTACCTGCAGCGTATGGCGAAAAACGTCTTTGTGATGATACTCTTCTCGTTGTTCAATGCCTTCCATTTGGGCAAGCTCAGGAAATATTTTTTCCAGAGCGCCGGTTTCCTGCATAAGCGCGAGGCCGATGGACGGTTGAGGGCATGCCATGATTTTCATGAATTCATCGGAGATTCGTTCCTGCGAAACAATACTCAGCCTGGAGGTCATCGCCTTTGCTGCAAGCAGTGCGTTCGGTTCAATTCTAAAATTCAACTGGGCCGCAAAACGCATCAAACGCATAATGCGCAGCGGATCGTCGTCGAATGTCGTCTCCGGTTCAAGAGGCGTGCGCAGGATTTTATCCCGCAAATCGCTTTGGCCTCTGAATGGATCGACAAGTTTTCCGAAAGTTTCTTCCCGAAGATTTACCGCCATTGCATTGACCGTAAAATCCCTGCGTGAAAGATCTTCTTCTAGAGTGCCCGATGCAACAGCAGGTTTTCGTGAAGTCTTGTTGTAACTTTCTTTGCGCGCACCGACAAATTCCACTTTGCGGTCTTCGATCATAAGCATGGCAGTACCAAAATTCTCGAACAAAACGGGCGGAGCGATACCCAGCGTCACGGCCACATGTTTCGAGAATTCGATTCCGCTTCCCACAACAACGATATCGGTATCCTTAACGTCCTTTCCCAAAAGAAGATCCCGTACATAGCCGCCCACAACGTACACATCGATGTTCCGGCTATCGGCAGCGCTGCCGATAGCGCGCAAAACGGGATCGTCTGTATACGTTTTCACACTCATCAGCCGATTTTTATTTTCTGTGATTCGATTTTTTGCATAATTTCCTGCGCCACTTCGAGCGCCTGAAGTCCGTCCCTGCCGGTCACATGAGGAACCGTATCGTTCCGGACGGCATCGAGAAAACTTGTCAATTCATATTTGAGAGCATTGACCTCTTTCACTTCCGGCTGTTCATAGACGATCAGCCGCTTCTTCGTGCCCTGATCTATTTTCCCGAGCAGCATGGTCGGTTTTATATCCGGCGTATGTTCATCAATCAAGCGGAACACTTCGCACAATCCCTGCGCGAAATCTATGGAGATATAAGCATCGGCCTGAAACAGGCGCATCTTCCGCATTTTATTCTGGGAGATACGGCTTGCCGTCACGTTTGCAACACAGCCGCTCTCGAACTGTATGCGCGCATTCGCGATATCTGCGGTATCGGAAATAACGGCAACGCCGTTCGCATCAATGCGCGTTACGGGAGACTGAACCAGACTGAGGATCAGGTCGATATCGTGTATCATCAAATCCAATACAACAGCCACATCCGAACCCCGCGGATTAAACTGTGCGAGCCGATGTGATTCAATAAACAACGGTCTTGTCTGATACGGTTCCAGTGCAAGAATAGCCGGGTTGAAGCGCTCGATGTGTCCCACCTGCAGCTTCAATGAACGCTTCTCCGCTTCTGCAACTAAGAGGCGCGCTTGTTCGATGGTAGCCGTAATCGGCTTTTCCACCAGCAAATGAACTCCGTATCCGAGCACTTTCATACCGACATCGAAGTGGGACTGCGTAACCGAAGCGACACTCGCGGCTTCGACATTTTTAATAAGGTCATCGACCTGATCGAAAGCTTTCGTATGGAATTCTGCAGCAATCTTTTCTGCTTGCACGGAGTTTGTATCATAGACACCGACAAGCTCGGCCTGATCGATCTGCGCGAACATTTTCGCATGAAGACTTCCAAGATGTCCCGTTCCAATGACGCCGACTTTTACTTTATTCATACACTTTCCCTTTTCCGACGGATCGAATATTATATCAATTTTTATAACTCCTATTCAGCGTATTTTGGAATAAATGCTTTTTTGCTCAGTTTTAAATCCCCCTGAAATTAGTATCACATAAATGTGATTCATTTTAAGGCCTCCTGCGCCTTTGCAAAGGGGAGTTGGAAACGTAAAAATGAATCATGCGGAAGCATGATGCTTATTAACCCTTTTTGCAGGGGGATTTTAATAATTAAATTTAACGCTGAATAATTATAATTCTTACGATCATTCTTCACAACCCCTCTTACTCTCACCTCGAAGGGGAGAAATTAATGTCAGCGTAAAATGTTGAACGGTCGTATTATCTTCCATTAAAAACCGCAGTTCGTTTGCCTGCTTCCTGATAACTGTTCCTTCAACCAGACATGAAAATCAGCCACAGTATCAAAAACAAAATCCGGCTCCAATCGAAGAACGGCTTCTTTGCAATACGAATCCCAAACGACGGCTGCCATCCGGATGCCGGCTTCACGCGCGGAAGCGATATCGACAACTGCATCGCCGACCATCAACATTTCGGAAGGATGCAGGCCGAGACGATCCATGATAATCCGCAATCCTTCAGAAGACGGCTTATGTTTCGTTACATCGGTGCCTGTAACAACACAGTCAAAATATTTTTCGATATGACATTCCTCCAGAGTAATCTGCGTAGTCCGATTTCCTTTGCCGGTGAATACTGCAGATTTCGAGCCAAATCGTTTGACCGTTTGAAGCACATTGATCATACCGGGATATAGCTGCGCGTCTGTGTTGTGATTCTTTCGATAAAAATCGAGATAATCATTCATGACCACATCAATTTCCGCGCGATCTACAATTGCTAAGAGTGCTTCTTCCTCCGGAGGCCCGAACATTGCAGTGATTTCCGGAATTGAATATATGCGATTACGATACTTTTTCGCGATATAATTGAACGAATCATAAATTAATTGGTTCGTCTGCGTAAGAGTGCCGTCCATATCAAAAACGACACATTTGAGATTACTCAAGAACTTTTTCCCTTTTTTGCAAACTACAGAATTCAACGTTCGTAATATACCAAACGTTGACCTTGAAGGCAAAGGCTCAGCATTATTCCTTTGAATTCGGCTTAGAAGAGAAATCTGAAGACCTATTATTTATTATAGAGATAGGAACAACAGTTCGTCATAAATTGAAAAGAGGGGGTTAATAAGAATTATCATTGAAGGATACATCATATAAGTGCGGCCGCCTCGCGAAGGACGTCTTCGCAAGGCCATTTTCACGATTGATGATGCACCATAAGATTGCAGAGATGCCCCGCACGACGAATATCATTGAAAGTATAAACAAGATGTTGCAGAGAAGATTTAAGTCGGTGGAAGCGTTCCAATATATGCGCACAGCGATCGACTATACGAATCTTCTCATTGCGTTCCTGCGAAACAAGGCGTACACCGATTGTCGGGTTGGCTGGAAGGATCTCAATGGCAAGTCACGGTTGGCCAGCGCATAAGATCAAGCGCTTGAATGCAAATCGGCTAAAATAGCGCCTCAAATCATCCCCAAATAGCAACCGGCTATAAATTCGATTACTTGAATTCTGCATTGCGAAATTCGTTCGAAAAGGCTATCTTTCATTGGATCGGTTAAGAACTACCGGGAAAAACATCCTCAGAAAAATCTATCAAAACCACAATCTCAAGGAGCAGAAAATGGCGAACGCCATCGCGGACAAGGAAGACACTGATCAAACTCGTAATAGTTCAACCTGTAAAACATGCAAAGGGACAGGCCTCGTGGGAAACCATCTGATTTGCAATTCCTGCAGAGGGTTTGGCTTTGCATCTTCACAGACGGTACAATGTGCACGGTGTCATGGCACGGGCTTCATCAAATCGCATGTTAGCTGCGATCGCTGCGGAGGATTTGGTTCTTTGCCGGTCAAATGAACAGTAAACGGTGGACTGCGAATTGTGAACAGTACCTGCCCGACTGCAGATGCCCGCCAAAATGCGCAGCGGGTTGACAGTCACGCAGGCGGGAAGTATGAAAAGTAAAGAATAGAGAAGTTTTGAAAAAGTCATTAAACCTCAACCTTGTCAGGATTCAAGTCCCTGACAAGATTTTTAAAATCGATTGAGGAAACAAACCAGGTCAATATTTCACCAAGACCGGTTAGTCCTTGAACGATTCCCTCCTCCGGCATATTGGAAAAATTTATCCTAAAAGTGTTTTCTCTGCAGCCATTCGGAAAGAATTATCCGCCCGGCACAAAGCCTATGTTTTTCTCGAGGCTTTTTTCAAGAACGTCCCGTGCATTGATGTTCGCGGACAGTTCGGCCCATGCAAAGAGGCCTCCCTGCGGTCTGGCACATGTTATGCCTTTAGGAAACCCCTTTTCCATTGTCTGAATTTTCAGATATCTTAACAATCGCCTTCGGTTTTCCTGCACTGATGAGAACGGCAGAACCTCATATCGTCCATCAATGAACAGACAAATACCTGCTCTTATTTGTATAGTTAAATATAATTAAGTAACTTTGTAAAGTAAACTTACTACAATGATTGGAGGATGATACACATGAAACATACCGAGGATATCGAACTAGCGGAGAATCTGCGCGTCGTCATTTCCCGTCTTGTAAAGATATTGAGGACACAAACCAAGAACGATGAGCTGCTTTCTCTAACAGAAAGTTCTACGCTTGCCGTCATACATGACTACAAAGAAATACTTCCGTCGGAACTGGCGGCTGCGGAAAAAGTAACCGCCCAGTCCATGTCCCAAATCATTAAAAAACTTCTTAACCATGGATTTATAAAACGGACTTCCTCCACAACAGATAAACGAAAAGTGCTCATCACCATTACCGCCGCAGGGATCAAAACCGTTGAAAAGCGAAGGTCTGAACGGCAGGAATGGCTGGCCCGATCGATCGGTGAAAAGATAACGCAGAAGGAAAAAGAAGTATTGATGAATGCAATCCCGGTGATGGCAACGCTGGTCAACCTGCAATAGCATGAGTATCAATACCTTTAAGGCGTTTCGCAGCCGCAACTATAGGTTGTTTTTTTCCGGTCAATCCATCTCACTCATCGGGACCTGGATGCAGCGCACAGCTGTATACTGGTTGATCTATACGCAAACACATTCAGCGTTTATGCTGGGTTTGGGTGTGTTTACACTGCAATTCCCTTCCTTTTTATTTTCTCCCTTAGGCGGCGTCCTCTCCGATAGATATAATCGTTACAACGTTTTGCTTGCGACACAAATAGCCTCGCTGATTCAAGCGACACTGCTCGTTGCGTTGGTTCTCTTTACGCAATACACGATATGGGAAATATTTGCGTTGAGCGCAGTGCGGGGCATTATCAATGCTTTCGATGTGCCTGCCAGACAATCGTTGGTATACCAGATGGTAGACAATATAGAAGATCTACCGAATGCAATTGCACTCAATTCATCCATGGTAAATTCGGCAAGACTCATAGGCCCGGCAATTTCAGGGATCGTATTGGAACAATTCGGAGCAGGAATCTGCTTTTTGATGAACGCATTGAGTTTTCTAGCAGTCATCGTATCGTTAGTATTGATGAGATTCCCGAAATTTATTCAACAGCCGCATTCTAAAAAAATACTGAAGGAATTCAAAGAGGGGTGGAAATATATACGACGTACTCCATCCATTGGTTCTGTCATTTTATTGCTTGCGTGCGTCAGCTTCTTTGCGCTTCCCTTTATTACGCTGCTTCCAATTTATGCTAAAGATATTTTTAACGGGAATGCCTCCACGTTCGGGTACCTGAACAGCTTTATCGGCATTGGAGCGATCGGCGGAGCCTTTTTCTTAGCCTCCTTGCAAACGTCGATAAATTTTAAAAAGATCTTATTTGTCAATTTATTAATCCTTGGCGGAGCGCTGGCTTTGTTTTCCTACATGACCATTTTTCCAGTTGCCTTGTTTTTTGTTATGCTGGCAGGTTTTGGAATGATGTCGCAAACAACCATTACAAACACTATCATACAAACCACTGTATCGACGGAAATGAGAGGAAGAGTTATCAGTTATTATGTAATGGCATTTGCCGGCATGCAGCCATTAGGCGGATTATTCATTGGAACAGTATCACACTATATCGGTGCACAGAACACTATTTTGGCAGAAGGGATTGCAGCTCTTTTCATTGCCGTTGTATTTCTGCCTTTCCTGCTGAAAGGCCATTTGAAAAAATACGCGTCCGTAAGACTTGCAGAGCCGGAAAACCCAACAGCAACAACACCTCAATAAATATTTTTGGAGACCAGAACAATGGAAATCATTCATCTCGTACTCGGCATGGTAAACGCATACCTGGTGAAAACCGGAAACGGAATATTTCTCATTGACACCGGACTAGCTATGAGCAGATCGCGGCTGGAGCAGTCGCTTGCACGGGAAAACGTTCCTCCCGCTTCAATCAAACTCGTCATCATCACGCACGGCGATATCGATCACATCGGCAACTGTGCGTATCTTCAGAGAACATACGGCGTGAAAATCGCAGTGCATGAAGCAGATGCAGGCCTGTGCAGAACCGGTACAACGATCCTCAATCGAAAAAGAAAATCAACGGGGCTTTCAAAAGTTATACGGTTCGTAAGGCAAACGCTGTTCTTCAAACCGATGATGAAAAAATTTCCTCTTGAGGCATTTGAACCGGATACGATCCTGTCCGACGGATATGACTTCGGAAACATCGGGTTCGATGCGAAGGCGGTTTACATTCCGGGACATACGATGGGTTCCATCGGCATCCTTACCTCAAAAGACGACTTTTTCTCCGGTGATACCATCAACAATAGAAAGAAACCAACGGTTGCAGACATCATCCAGAATGAGACGGCGCTTGCCGCAAGTCTTGAGAAGATAAGAACATTAAACATCAGAAACGTCTATCCCGGTCATGGCACACCGTTTTCCATGGCCGAATTGAAATTCTGAATTTCCATAAAACCAGCACAGTTATCATGGCAATAGCAATAAGACATCAAATAAAACATGGGTTCGTACGACGTGTGCCGTCGCTTCACCATGAACATACATCATACAAATGGTGGGTGCTGGCAAACGTCATGATCGGCACGTTCATGGCCGTGCTCGACGCGACCATCGTGAATGTCGCCTTGCCGAAAATCATGGCGTCGTTCGGCATTACGGTCGATAAAGCCGAGTGGGTCATCACTGCATATATGCTCGTCTTTGCTATTATGCTCTCAACGTCCGGATGGATTGCAGACCATTTTGGATACAAGAGAACATATCTGTTGGCATTATTCCTGTTTACTCTCGGTTCGTTTCTCTGCGGGCTGGCATGGAATGAAGACGCACTCATCATGTTCAGAATCATTCAGGCAAGCGGAGCCGGGTTGCTGACGCCGACAGGCATGGCAATTATAACTCGAGAGTTTCCGCCTCAGCAACGCGGCATTGCAATCGGTTTTTGGTCTATTGCATCCGCAGCTTCCGTATCCCTCGGTCCCATGATAGGCGGCTATCTCATCGATAATATAAATTGGAATACAATTTTTAATATAAATGTACCAGTTGGGATAATCGGCATATTCGCGACAATAATCATTCAGCGGGAATATAAAACGGACCATTCACGGTCATTTGACGTGATTGGATTCCTATCAATGGCAACATTTCTTTGCGCGCTTCTGCTTGCCTTGACAGATGGCAATGCTTCCTGGAATACAGGCGGATGGTCATCGCCATTTATTATCTCGTGTTTTGTTATATCAGCGTTTGCATTTACCTTGTTTTTAGTGGTGGAGTTTACCACTGAACATCCGCTTATCGACTTGCGCTTGTTCAAGGATATAAATTTTAGCGTAGCCAATGGTGTTCTTTTCATTTTCGGATTCGGGATGTTCGGCAGTACATTTTTGCTTCCCTTGTATCTGCAAACGTCGCTGGGATATACCGCATTTCAAGCGGGATCGCTTTTTTTACCCGTCGGGATTATTCAAGCCATCATTTCTCCAATTGCCGGATATTTCTCCGACAAAGTAAATCCTAAAATTCCGGCTGTCATCGGTATTATCTTAATGGCAATGAGCCTGTACGTCAACAGTTTTTTGTCTTTGTATTCGGAACATCATCAGATTATGCTTTCACTCTACATTCGCGGATTTGCGATGGGATTGATGTTCACACCTCTTTCGACGACGGCGCTTTCCAACATTCCCCGCCGCAAAATCGGGCAGGCATCGGGATTATTCAATGTCATCCGGCAGGTAGGAGGAAGCTTCGGTATTGCATTTATGAGCACATTGCTGCTGCAGCGCACAATTTATCATACGGCAATATACGGCCAGGCCGTGAACCAACAATCTGATGCGTTTCACCAAACTGCGCAAAATTTAACACGTTTCAGCATGAATGCATTGGCAGGAGATCAAACTCTTGCCGCAATGCGTGCCGCAGCATTAATTGCATCTCATATTTCCACGCAAGCTTTTATCCGTGCCGTTTGCGATGACTTTTTAGTCGCATCGATAATCACTATTGCTGCACTTGTTCCGATTGTATTCATTCGTGTAAAAAAGCAAAATAAATCCGAACATATATCGTCACTGGAATAACGGCTTTTCGTTAAGCAAATGATTCTGCAAATTGCTTCTCCTCTTCACATTCAGTACGTTGAGGTGAAGGCATATTGAAGCCGGCAAATAAAGTATAGAAAGAATGAGGTGAGTATGGCACAACGCATATCCGGGAAAAAACCAACACTCTCTCCCTCCGCAATCATGGATTCGATCTATGCTTTTCGAGAAGCGCGTGTTTTGTTGACTGCTTTCGAGCTCGATCTTTTTTCACACCTCGGCAGCGGCTGGAAATCTTCCGAAGAAACAGCACATCTGGCGGAAACAAATCCGCGAGCCACGGACAGACTCTTGAATGCTCTTTGTGCTTCGGGATTTCTTATCAAGAAGAAAGGAAAATTTTCCAATACGCCTCTCACGTCTCACTTCCTTGTCAAAGGGGAACCGGATTACCTTGGAGGACTGATGCACCAGGTCAGTTTGTGGAACACATGGAGCACTCTTACGGATGCTGTTCGCAAAGGATCATCAGTAGGCGTACGTGATTCGGTAACCAGCCGCAAAGTGGATCGGTTAGAAGCATTTATCGCAGCGATGCATATGCGCGCGATCCGTCAGGCTCCGGCCATCGTTAAATTGATCGACTTGAAAGGCGTAAAGCATGTCCTTGATGTCGGAGGCGGATCGGGCGTATTCTCAATGGCATTCGTGCGTGCGCGAAAAGGGATTACCGCGGTTGTCTTCGATCTGGCGAATGTTACAAAGCTGACAAAGACGTACATCGATGCAGAAGATCTCGGAAACATGATCAGTGTCATCGAGGGCGACTACACCGTGGATACCTTGATGAACGGTTTCGACCTCGTATTTATGTCGGCTGTCATCCACAGTAATTCCCCGGAGAAAAATAAGCAATTGTTCAGAAAGGCGTTTGAAGCGCTGAATCCGCACGGCCGCCTTGTTGTGCTTGATTATATAATGAATGATGACCGGACGGCGCCAGCGGCAGGAGCATACTTTTCACTCAACATGCTTGTAGGCACATCTGAAGGCGATTCATATACCGAATCGGAAGTGCACTTCTGGATGGAGAATGCCGGATTCATGAAAATCAGCAAGAAGAAGACGCCGTTCGGAACAGACCTGATGACAGGGACGAAGATGTCTTAATGGTATGTGCATCACAAGAAACAACAAACAATTCCAATCGATTTTAAATACGTTGGTCAAAAATCTTTTTCGTTAATTCTTTAGATTACGCAACAGCCGGACAGCACATGTACGTTTATATTCACAAACAGCCACAAAATTCATCGAGGATTTTACGGTTTTATTTCTTTCTCGCGATTCGATAACGTTCTCGAATGGATTCAAGATGTTCTCGTTTGCCAAAGTTACATTATTTTTGAGTCAATGCGCATGTTAATCTGTTCTTGCACTCTTTATCATTATGCGATATTATATAGTAAAATAGAACCACGTTAAACAATAAAGAAAGAAAGCTCGAGTGCCGCTCCAATTAAGTAATAATGTGTTTTGTCATGCAGAATTACATTATTTCCGCGGCACTAGGCCTATGGAATACAATATCATTTATTAAGATTGGCACTAGTATGCATTTTAAAGACGGTTACCGGATCATAGATAATAAAAAACAATTCGTCATGGGAATAAACTATCTGCCCGCTTCCACAGGCCATTCCATAAAGTTTTATACCGAACCCGATTTCAAAGAAATCGAAGCGGATTGTAAACTCATGGCTTCGATGCAGTTCAAAGTGGTCAGGATCGGCCTGCCATACGATATGGTCGATAATAACAAAAACGAGAACAGCGTTATTACAGCAAACCTGGAAAAATTTATTTCGTTGTGCGATGCCAACAAATTAAAAGTCATCCCCACATTTTTCCATCTCGCTTCATTCCAGGAAGATCCGAAAGCAGTGCGGCCGGAATGGACCAAAGCGGATCATTATTACACAAGCGATGCATCGTTCTCATATATCACAAAGTACATGGAAATTCTTGCGCTGCATTTTGCATCCGACGACCGGATATTCGCATGGGATGTCGGCAACGAACCCTATTGGCATGCCGGTTTTCCGGCTAAAAACAGTTCCGGTGTTCCTGACAGAACAATTATGACCGCCTATGCAAAGAAATTAGTTTCAAAATTCCACAGCCTGGGATTCAAGCAGCCTCTCACGTTTGGAGCCGACCATGCATCTATTGTTCAAGAAGTCGGCGCTGATATCGTAGGGCTTATGGATGTCTCGGATTTTGTGAGCTCGCATTTCTACAGCAAATATAATTACGATATGTTTAAATTCGAAGAGATCAATTCATTCCGGGATAC
>Ga0182017_10001034_pt1 | contig 21813 bp, 7 predicted proteins | sample 712E3DmetaG_FD_120492 | JGI IMG/M metagenome (GOLD analysis project Ga0182017, IMG submission 120492) | Permafrost microbial communities from Stordalen Mire, Sweden - 712E3D metaG | ecosystem: Environmental > Terrestrial > Soil > Wetlands > Permafrost | place: Sweden: Stordalen | collected... | reverse complement strand
CGAAGCGCAGCCGTTTGGGCCTGGCATCCTCGAAGGGCGGCGGCAGATCCAGCACCTTCATCGCCGACAGCAGGTTGTAGGTCACAAGGCACAGCCTGAACCAGGCGGCGTTGGCGCCGAAGGTCGCACAGGGCAACACGCCACCGCCCAATTCGTTCTTGACCACATCGTGGACGACCTCAATGCACCCGGCCTTCCGGTAGTGCCATCGGACCAGTGCAATGGCGTCCTCGCCGAAGTCGTTGCTGACGATGCCGAGATACTTGATGCCTCCCTGCTCGGCAAACATGTCGGCCTGCCTTCGTTCGATCTGTTTTGCGGAAGGCTGGCGCAAACCCATGCGGCAACAACCGCCGCTTCTCGCCGTTCATTCCCCCACGCGAGCCATTCGGGTGAGCATCGAGACCATGCGTTCGAGAAGCTCGTGCGCCCGGGTTGCCTCGTCGCCGAGCACGAATTGCAGGGCCAGCAAAGCATCGACGATGGCGGCGCATTCCAGGGCTGAACCGCGGGCGATGGCGTAGAACCGCCGTGCCTCGCGGTCCTCCATCGTGCCTTTGCCGCTGCCTTCGGCGATATTGAGAGAAACCGAGAGCGCAGCCCGGCGAAGCTGGTCAGCCAAGGCGCTGTGACCGCGGGGAACCCGCTCGGCCAGCGTCGAGGCCACACCCAGAAACGTCACCGCGCAACGATACACATCGAGTTTCTGAAAGCCGAACATGCATGAGTTTCGGCAGCAGAGCGGAAAAGTTGCACGGCCACGGCCACGACCACGGCCACGGCCACGGCCACGACCTCCGTCTTCACCCAGCGGGTGACGGCTTCGTCGCACCAAAAGCCAAACGCCACGGCTGGTTACGCCCTGATCCCGCGACTTGGCGCGGGATCAGGGCGAGTCCATCGCCGTCCAGGGTTCTCATTTCTGTCATCGCGAGAATGGAAGTCCTGCAACGAAATCAGTGATCCGCCGGCTTGCTCGTCGCTCGCCCAGCGAAAAGCGCTCAAGCGCTCGGCTTCCGAACCGCTCACCGCCGCGGGATCAGGCAGGCCCCAATGCGGTCGGGTGGTCTTGCCGAGGAACACAGGACGCAGGAGATGTCCTGATGTCTTTGGCGGTGCTCCATCAGGGTCCATCTATATAGGAGAGCGTGCACGTTGTGGAACACAAGACGGAGGTGCCCGCAGGACAGTTGCATAGGACTGGGCGCGACTGACAACTCATATCCTCTGGGTGGCCAACCGGGTTCAGTTTGGCATCCAGGCACATGCCATTCAGACTACCCAAGTCGCATCGTTCCCCAATATTGGCGTCGACAATTCCATCGCCACAGCAGGGTGTCGGTCTCGTGTCGTCTGCATCGGCAGATGCGGCCCGTGATTCAGGAAGACTACCATCCGACCAGGTGCCACTACAAACAACCGGGGGTACTCCTGCATCTGCCGCCGCCCTGCATAGAATGGACTGGGAACACAGACTGACTTTGTAACAACGATCTGGGTCCGGACAGCCAATCTTGTCAAGCGCTACTTGGGTGTAGGAGTAGCCCCAAGACGTTACCTGTATGTCGCCAGGGTTGCACTGTGGTAGATCATTGCAATGCTCGCCGTCGGGCAACAGGCATAATATTGTTCCGCTCACGGAATAGCACTCACGTTCCGCTGGACAATTCGCCGAGGCCACTTGCTCGTCGCCCGGGTTGCACAAGGGAAAGAATGCGGGGAAATGGAAGTAGCCTATCGAGCCACCCGTTCCACTATCCCCGTCCGGTCCGCCGGCATCCGCGTCCGTATCTGTCCCACGTCTGCATGCAATGGCTTGCCCACACTCCTGATTGACGTAGCAGGAATCTGGGTAGTTCAGACAGTCTTCGTCCGAGGTTATCGGAATATCGCCCGGATTGCATGACGGCGAAGCGTCGCATGGGCCGTCAGTTGCTCCATCAGGAGCAGAACAAATAATGCAGACCTCTCCAGTGCTGCCTGCGTGGCCTCCGCTGGCTCCATCAGCCGCATTGCCCTCCACACGGGAGTTGCCACAGGCCAGTCCCATGAAGCCGGACACGAAGAAGGCTGCTACAGCGGTTGATACTTTGAACATTGGTTCCCTGTTGTCGCGTTAGCTACCGTACTCCGGCAGCGTGATCAGGTTGTTCCTGTCCTTCTTGTCGGCCGTCGTCCTCAGGTACTTCGTGCCATCTAGATTCCGGATGACATGGGTGTAGACGCGCATCTTGCGCAGCTCTTTCGGGTAGGCGTCCTCGAGGAGGAAGCGGTTGAGCCGCGGGAGATCCGTGCCGGTCCCCTTGGCATCGGCCAAGAAAGCGCGGGTCTCGGGCCGCAGGTTGACGGCGGAGAAGCGGTCCGGGTCCCAAATGGACGGGCCCTGGACGACCGCCGTGAGGTCCTGCGCTAGGAGCTGGGGCAGGTTGCCCGGATTGGTCTTGCCGCCGTGATAGGCCGACAGCGCCTGCACGGTAGCGGCGGACAGTTTCGACAGCAGGAACTCGGAGACATCGTCGCCGTTCCCTTTCAGCTTGTGGGCCAGCGCCGGAAGGTTCTTGTTCACATCCTCGGCCTCGAGAGTCGCGGGCAGATCGATGAAGAAGATGAAGCGGCCGCTCTCCTGCATCTGGACGGCCTGCGCGATGGGCAGCAGGTACAGCGACTGGTCAGGGTTCTTGCCGCCGATGCCCAGGAGCTGCTTGCCGCCCTTGACCTTGCGGCTCTTGATGAACGACACCTGCATCTGCACGGGCGTGGTCGCGTAGGCCGCATCAGGGATCATCTGCGCCTGCAGCCAGCCGCTGCTCGCCTGCACGGTCCCATCGGGCAAAATGGCCTCGCCGGTGGCGGCGACGACCTTCTCGGCGACCCACTGCGAGGGATCGCCGCGGTGGTGCCAGAACCAGTCGGCGCGTATGTCCGCGGGCAACGGCAAGCGTGTCGCGCTCTCGTCGCGCAAGATGGGCCCACGTCGCAGCGATGGTGAGATGCACGACAGGCCCGAGGCCGTCCAGTCGCGCATCAAACTGACCTTCTTCTGGGGCAACAGCCCCGTCGTAACGTGAACGTCGCTGCCGGGCATCATGAGCAAGGTCAGCGCGACGGTCGTGCCCGGGGTCGCGTAGAAGAACCCGCTCTGGTCGATGTAGGGCGAGTCGAGGCTGGCGAGTCCGACGGCATCCACCAAATTCAGCAGCGCCGGATCGACAATGTAGGCGCGCGAAAAGTCATCGGCGACGTAGTACGCAAGCAGCCCGTCCTGCGAGTGGGCCAGCGTGCCGAGCTTCACCGGCACGGCGGTGGCGGCGTTTTCAGGAGGTTCGCGCGGGTCCTGCACGTCGATCTTCAAGAGCGCCCGCACCACCGCGACGGGATGGCCCAGCAGCAGGCTCAAGTGCTCGTTACCCGCTTGGCCGCTGAGATCGACCGTCCAGCGTGTGATGTCGAGCGCTGCCAGTAACGACACGAGGCTGGTCTGCACGTCGGTGGCCGTGCCTTTCTTCTGGGCGGTGCTCAGGGCGGTGTCGGCCGCGATAAGGCCGTCGGCCAGCTGGCCCAGGAAAGGGTTCGTCTTGATGGCGGCGCTCGGCCGGGCGCCCAGCGCTGCCGGCTGCCCGGGGTCCAGCTCCCACGCGGTGCCGGTCACCGGATCCGCGTGCAGCTGCCCGAGGCCGTTCCCCTCGGCGTCGAAGAACTCCAGCGTGCCGTCGAGGAGCGACGGCAGGACGTAGCCGCACACAGGGCTGAGCCCGGGCCCGGCCTCGACCTGGCCCCCGCTCGGGTCGACGAAACGGAACATGGCGCGGGCGGGCGCTGTGAAGCGCGGCCGCAGCGCCGCGATATCCGGCTGGCCCGCGACGGCCAGCGAGGAGCCTACGACGAGCTGACCTCCGGCGACCGCGCCGCCGAGGATGTCGAGGTGACGGCCGAAGGTGTCGACCAGCCGGATTCTGTCGATGTGCAGGAAGCCGGCTCGCAGCGCGGTGAATCCGTCCGGACGGAGATCCTGCTTCAGCGTGGTGTTGCCGCCGATCTTGGTCAGCACGGCGCCGAGCCAGTCGCCGCGCAGTTGCTCGGCGATGCCACCCAGACCGCCGGCCAGCAGATCGGCGTCGGCGTGCGTGTCGATGCCGTCGTCGGCGGACGTGACCGCGTTGATGAGTTCGGTCGGCGTCCCATTGAGCACCACGCGACCGGAAAGCGGATGCGTCGGATCCGGAGCGGGCAGGGCGGTCACCTCGGGGATGTCGAAATCGACGGTGCCCAGGCGCCAGTCGTGCGCGCCACGGGGCGACGGCAAATAGGTGGCCGACCATTCGAGGTGGACCGGCGTCCACGGAAGCCCGGGTATGGTGACGCCGACCGGGCTCGGCAGCGTGCCGGTGTAGGCTGCTGCGAAGGTGTCGCCGGCGTGCGCGGGATCGAAGGTGATCCACCAGGCGGCGCGCGCCGCCGCCACGGCGGAGGGCGCGTTGGCCGACGCCGCGAGATCGGGGGACGAGCCGGGATCGATGCAGGCCAGCTCGACCAGCAGATCGGCAGTCTCCGACGGCGCGCCCCAGGCCGCGGGCAGCGCCGCCAACGGAGCCGCCGGCAGCACGTCGCTGCCCTTGCCCGGGTTGCCGCCCGCGACGCCGAAAGCCGTCAGCGTATCGCCGGTGGTGCGGCAGGCGAGGTCGCCCGACTGGGAGTAGCGCCCGTCCCCGCCGTGGCGCGCGCTCTTGCCGCCGCCGTGGATGACGATGCTCGGGTCGAGGGCGTGCCACACACGCGGCAGCGTCCGGTGCACTGGTGTGAGGGATCCCATGGCATCGACCGGCGTGGGCGAATACGGCGGCGGTTGCCAGATGTGTTCGGAGCGCGCGCTGGTGTATACGCCGATGGACGACGTCCCCTTGGTCAGGGTGTACGAGTCCACGATGGCCAGGGATGCGTCGAGGACGTTGAGCCACCAGCGGAGGTCCGCGGTCTCCTTGATAACCTCGATGAGCGTTTCGTCGGTGGGTAGCAAGATGTCGTGCGCGGTGAAGGCCGTGCGCGCCGCCGCCGGCAGAGATCCCTTGTTGAGGTCGTCGCGGCAGGTGGCCGGGATACTGAACAGGAGCTGGCCCGAAGGCTTCGATCCGAAGCGGCTGACGTGCAGGGCCGTGTCGAGCATGGCCGGGCCATCCGGATCGCTCGGGTTCGGCAGGGCGCCCTTGAGCACGCCCTCGACCATGCTGCCGAGGTCGGGCGACGAGTCGCCCGGCAAGACGACGGCGGCGATGGCTTCCGCGAGGGTCTCGCCCACGCCGACCTCGACCCCGGCCGCCGACGCAGGCCTGAGATCGCCCTCGACGCCAAGAATTCCGTGCGCATCCTTCGTCCACGCGGCGTCGGGCCAGCCGATGGAGACCGCCATGCCGTGGTACACGGAGCGCGACGGACAGGCCATTCCCGACGCGAGCTGGTTCGGCGCCCAACCCAGCGCGGCCATCTTGTCGTGGAAATCGGACTCGGACGTGTTGGCGACGGGATCCTTGGCGGCGTCGCCGTACCAACCGCACACGGCGTATGCGACTGGCCCGGTGATCCCCGTGAGAGGATCGAACATACCGAAGCGGTTCACGACGTTGTCGTAGTAGCCCGCCCACGACATGTCGCCGAAGCTGATCATCGAGAGCCCCTGCGTGGCCGCCGGAGTTGACGACATGCCCGGCGCGACGGGGACGCACGACGGCGTCTGTGCGCCAGCGTCCGGAATCAGCCAGGCATCGACTGTGCGCTTGCCCGCGCCCGGAGCGCCGGAGAGCCGCATGATGAGCCACCGGTCGGGCAGCGGCGGGAACTTCATGTTTCCTTCGCTGTCGCCCCCGCCGCGTGTCAGCGCGTCCGGCAACGCCCAGTGCAGGTAGGCCCCCACTGGGCGAGCCTGCGCCAGCGGCTGGAAGGGGTCGGGCAGGAGTTTGTGCTTCTTGGCGGGCCCCTTGTACGGTTTGTCCGGCACGTCGAAAGCCGTGAAGGCCCAGTCCTCGGGTTGCCCCGCGTCGCGGACCGCCAGGACGTCGAGTGTGATGGGGACGAGCAGTGCGGTCATCTACGAGCTCCCTGTGACGGAGAAGCGTTGACGGATCGGAGGACGGATGAGCTGCAGCGCCAGCGCAGCCGAAGATCCTGCGGCGCCGAGATCGGAGGCGAGTTGACCGATGTTCACGACCCCGGGCAACGCGTTCTGCCGGAAGGTGACCGTTGCTTTGCCGCCGGTATCCGCCCCGCTCGCGTTGCGGCGGGGAACGAAGAACGTGCCCGACGCGTCCTCGTCGACGCCGAGCTGGAGGCCGTGGTGCGGCTCCTCGATCCAGATGAGGCGTGGGATTCCGTCGAAGAGCGCCAGCAGAACCGACGGCGAAAGCCGCTCCAACCGCAGAATGCCCATGGCCTTGCCGGCGAGCGCCGGATCGGAGGGATCGGCGCCGGCCGGCACGTCGGCGTTCCAGGCGCGCACCTGAAGCCCGGGCCGATCCGCCACCAGTGACGAGCGCAGCAGGAAACCCGATACGATCGGGGGCACGGGCGTATCGTCGGCCTCGGCGGCCGGCACGTTGCCGAGCGTGAGCCGGCGTTGCACGATTCGGCGCACATACGGCAGATAGTGCCTGCGGGCTGCAATCGCCCGGGGCGCTGCGCGCCGCACGCGCGCCATCTCGCGGGTTCCCGTCGTGTGCTGCTCGAGCGCCCCTGACGCCAACGCATCCAACCAGGTCTGGTCGAGCGTAAAGAACCGAATCGCCCCGTCCGGCAGCAAGCGCGCATCCGGCACGAGATAGGGGAAGGGTATGTTGTAGAGAAGATTGAACTGACTGATCGTGAACTGGCAGTAGGCCGGGACTTCCTTGTCGGACGACGTGCCGGTGGACTCGGTCAGCGCGCGCGCCGACGATGGCAGTCCTGGCCGCAGGGCTACCCTGACCTCCGGCGCGAGCAGGTCGTGAAGGCGCGCGGCCAGCAGCCTGGCACCGAACGAGGGACGCGGGCCGCGTGCCACCGGCTCTGGCTGCTTCTTCGGCTTGCGGCCGGCGGCGCGCGGCGGCTGCCCGATGGGCCGCGGTCGCGCGGCCGCAGGATGCGCGCGCCAGAGGTTGGCCCGCTGGATCGGCTTCGAGAGGATAAGCTGGGCGACCTGACGGCGAACGTCGTTGATGCCGACGCGTTCGGCGCCTTTCAGGGCCGGCCGCACGCCGGGAGGGGACGCCACGGTTTCCAACACCCGCGCGGCCGCCATCACCGAGCGCGCCTGCGCTTCGGCGCCGCGATGCCACTCGAGCATCTCGCGCAAGAAGTGTCCGTCGGCAGTCCCCAGCAGCCGGCCCAGCTCCCAGGCGGCGGCGAGGGAAATGTCGTCGGCAGCGCTTCCCACCGGCTTGTCGGCGGCCAGTCCGAGCATTGGCCCGCGATAGGGCACGAGACTGGTCGCGCCGTCGTGGTCGGTATGAGACACCTCGATATTGCCGTCGGCATCGAGGACGTCCGGCGCTGTGCTTGCCGGAGCGCCGAATGGCCCCGCGTCCAGCGCGCTTACCTCGTGCTCGAACGTCTTGTGCATGCCCTGGCAGGTGAACGACCAGCTGAACAGAACGATGAGCGTCGTGTCGGCCGACGGCTGCCACAGGTCGGTCCGCCCCTCCAGCGACACCAAACACGACACGTACGCGACCGCCGAGTCGTCGTCGGCGGGCAGGGGCAGGCGGTTGCCGGTCACCACCGCGAACCACCCGTCGTCGTCGGCGCCGGCCAACTCGGTGTCGGCCAGGTTCACCTGACGGATGTGCGCCAGCGAGGAGAGCTCACTGCGCGACGGGAGCACCGCCTGGAGGGTCGCCACGTCCTTGACCTTGATCGCCGTGATCTGTTGATCCTCGTCCAGTCCCAGCCGGGCTCCGAGATCCTTGGCGACGTCTTTCGTCTTGCCCGACCAGAACGGGGTGCCGTTGTTGTCGCTCAGCTCGGATTTCTGGAAGGTCAGCAGCGCGAGCCAGGGCGCGTGGTCGGCCGAGTCGATGATACGCTCCCAGGGCAGCGTGCGGCGGCCGAGCACGACATGCGGCAGGCGATCGCCGAAGGCGCCATTGGCGTCGCGCGCCGGGAAACAGCCCTGGAAATTTCCCGGATCGAGGGCGAAGCGCGGCGCTACGATCTCGATGCATGTCTGCTGCGGTTGCGGGACGGGATTTGCATCGGCCCAGGCGCCGGACCCGTCCTGCAGCTTGATCTCGAGTGAGCTGGTGATGCGATAGACCCCGGCTTCGAGATCGGGTTTGACCGCGTCGTAGAGTCGGATCGATCCGACGGCTGGAGCGTCGCTCATGGCACCTTCCTCTTCCGAGCGCTCGGAATCCTGTCGACCGGCGTGACGGCGAGCCGGACGGCATCCGCGCGGGTCTTGCTTGACTTGCCCTGGCTCTTGCTCGCGGAACGGCCACGGCGATCCGCGGCCCGGGCCAGGCGTGCATGCGGGTGCTTGGTCAGATACTGCTGCCATCGCGCCACGCCGCCGCGCATTCCCAGGACGCCGGCCAGCCGCCACGACAATCCAGCGACGACCCGTACGCGCAGACACGTGGCAGAACGGCTGGCCGGCTTGGCGGCGAAAACAAGCTCGAGGCGCGATCCCGCGCGCACCACGCGCTCCGGGCGAAGGCGCTCGCCGTCGATGGCGACCTCGACGTCGGACGCACGCGCTCCCGCCTCGCGCCGATCGAGCCGCACGACGATCACAGTCGGCGCCGAGCCATGCTCGAGGGAGAACCGCGTGGTGATGGCGCCGGGGTACGCCGAAAACACGACGGCGGGCACCCAGCATACAGCGCCGGCTCGCCCGTAGCGCGGCGGCACAGCCCAGGGGCCCGCGGTGTGCACCGTCGCGCCCGGCGCGACGGCGGTCGATGTTCCCGCGAAAAGGAGCTGCGTGTCCAGCTCCCACCCGGCGACCTCGGGCACCTCTTGATCGAGGACGAGCAGACGCCGCGTGCCGGCCGGCGCAAAGAGGACCTTGCCGCTGGCGGTGCGGTCCTGCACAACCCCATCGCCCCCTTGCAGCGCGAGGGCTCGGATACCCCGATGCGCGCCGTCGATGGCAGCCCGGTGTGGCGTCGAGGGGTCGAGCAGCCAGACCTGGGCGCTCCCGCGCTCGAGGGGCGCCGCGGAATTCGCCGGCTTCGTTCCGGCCGCTGCCGCCAGCGGCGGCGCCACCCGCACCCGGCCGGCGCCCGGCGGCGCGAGCACCATCCTGAGCTGCGGCGCCTGCGGCGCACGGACCGCCACCACCGCGCGCGGTTTCTTCGCGGCGCGCGACCTCTTCATCGCTGCCGGTGCCGGCGCCACAGGACCGAAGCTCATGGCAAGCGGAGGCAGATCGTCCTCGACCATCGTCGAGAACGGGATGTCGCCGACCATCGTTCCCTCGATCGTGGCGCCCTTGGTGGCGAGGTCGACCGCGCCCAGGGCGGGAACCATGTCCGACGCAGCCTTGCTGGTATCCGGCTGGCCGGTGGCCGAGTCGCGATCCGGAACGCTGGCCCAGTCCCAGACGGCCGGAGGGAAGTACCCGCGGCGGGGCGTGGCGACGAAGGACGAAGGATCGACGAGGTTCCACGAATCCGGGGCGGTCAGCTGCTCGACTTTGACGACCAGGACTGCCTTCGCCTGGCTGACGACTTTGCGGTCGCAGGGCACGACGTCAAACGAATCCCTGCCGTTCTCCGCGAACGCGGATGGGTTGTCGTCTTGTCCCTCCAGCCGCCAGGCCGAAGCCGGCATCTTGCTGTCGACGTGCATGGTGAACAGTCCCGCCACCGGCCAGGGTTTGTCCGACGATCCATTCGGCTGATCGGTGCCCGGCAACGCCCCCGCCGCCACGGCGGTCGACGTGGCCGCAGCCGATCCCCCGGCCTCGAGATACTTGGCGCACGCGTCCGCCCAGCTCAGGTAAACCTGCGGCGTGACCGTGTCGCCGAAAGGCACGGTCACAGTGGCGATGAGCAGCTCGACCGTCGCCTCGCCGTGCAGCGGTGGCCCCTCGATGCGTACGCTGGCGCCGAGCGTGACGCTCACGTTGATGGTGATGGTCCCGATCCACACGTCGATGTCGTAGTGGAAGGCGGCGCCGATCTCCACGCTGATGTCGGCGTGATAGCTGAACGGATCCCACATGACCAGCACGTCGAGATCCGCCGAGAACCACACCCGGATCGGGTCGACGTCATAGGACGCCTCAAGCGATCCGCCGAACATGATCCCCGATTGTGTGATGGTGAAGAACGATCCGCCCTTGACCACGATGCCGTTGCCGACGTTCCAGTGGAAGCCCACTTGCGGGACGGTCGGGTAGTAGGCAGGCGGCGTGAAGTACTTCGAGTAGCCGCCGATGCTGAGGAGCACCTGGGGCGGACCAGCTTTCGGGTACTCGGGCCCCTCGAACCAGATGATGAACGCGAAGCCACCCGTCAGCTGACAGTCCTTGCTGATGAGCCACGAGTTCGGCGTGAGCGCGGCCCGCAACGACAGCACCTGATCGATGGTGCTGTACTTCGCCGCCAGGGCCAGCTCAAGCGAGGCGATGGGCTCCGACGGCGGCAGCTCGAGCTGCATGAGGCCGAGCAGCGTCACCTCGAACCCGTGATCGATGGACAAAGTGATGAGCGCCGTGGTGTGCAGGAGTTCGAAGGTCGAGAACTTGATGCCGGCGGCCAGCCAGAAGGCGCCGTGCCCCGGTGGGATGTCGGTGCCGATCTCTTTCAGCTGCTCCATGGGATCGCCGCCCGTCCCCGTCATCGCGCTGACCAGGGGGAAGCTGGTCACCGCCGCCGGATCGCGTGGGGTGAGCAACCTGCGGTTGAAGCCTATGCCGCCGGCCAGCCCGGTGATGAAAAGGTACGGCGGGCCTCCGATGGGCATGGAGATGGCGAGGAAGCCGAAGAAGGATGCGTACTCGCCGTACTGCGGATCCTTGACCTGCGCGTAGGCGCCCAGCGCGGAGAAACCGCGGCCAGAGACCTGGATGGAAAGTCCGCCTTCGTAGTCCACCACCGAGACGTTGTTGGGCAACGTCAACGTCGCCTTGCGCAGACCACCCGAGATGGAGACGGCAGACGCCTGGAAGCTGAGCGCCAGACCGGCTAGGTCGACGGTCCAGCGGCTGAGATCCGTCGGGTGCTGCAGCGGCACGAGCAGGCTCAAGTCGTCGACTTCCAGCGCGAAGCCGGAGACCGACACACCGCCGCTGATGCCCACGCCGAGCGAGCCCAGATCCGTCAGCGTGCTGGCGTTGCGATAGATGAGCGCGATGTCGTCAATGTGCAGCGGACCGAACGTCTTGTTGATCTCGAACCGGATCTCGGCCTGCCCGTCCTTGCCGTTGACATGCACGAGGAACTTCGGATCCACAGGACGTGTCGCCACCATCAGATCGAACGGCGGATTGGCTGGTGCGGTGTCACCGGAGCCGCCCGAGCTGAGCAGCGAGGAGGCGACCGGATTCGAGTTGTCGCCCGACGCGATGAACATTCCCAGTCCGTCGAGCTCGAGCGCGCCCAGCAGATTCTTGGCTGACGGTGCATCGGGCCCCGTCAGGGGGACGTCGAGGCTGGCGTACAGCCGCGCTCCTCCGAGACGGAACCCGCCCGCGCTGACCAGCGGCGCCGAGGCGTCGCTGGCCGCCAGCCCCACGCCCAGCCCGGCCAGGCGGAGCGCCGGAGCAATCTTCGGTGCCTGCGCATCGCTGAGGTCGAGCAACAGCAGGCCGATCCCCGCGCCCGCGTCGCCCCACTGGGGATTGAAGGTGGACGGCAGGCCGAGGAAGATTGTGCAGGTGAAGTCCCCCACCGTGAACGACTGCTGGCCGGCCAGCACCACTCCGTACAGCGAGTCGCTCTTGCTGGTCTTCAGGCTGAACCCGCCTGGCAGGGGCACCGTGAAATCGTCGAGCGCGTTGAGCAAACCGCGCAGCAAGGTCTGCGCATCGGGCAACGGCGCCCCGATCTTCCAAGCGCCCGCGGTGCAGGTGGCCAGCTGGGTCGCCAGCACGAGGTCCTTGACCGTGGTGCTCGCGCCTCCGGTCAGCAAGTTGGGAAGCGTTTGCGTGAGGACGCCGGCCTTGTCGACCGCGTCGAGAACCAGCGAGAGCGCCATGGGCAGGAGCAGATCCTCGGCGATTTGCACCAGCTGGTCCGCGTTCGGAGGCGCCGGGTTCGGGAAGAGCGGGATGAGGAGAGCGGAGGGCGCGCCGGGCGGCGGGGCTAGGCCGAGGGGAGAGAAGCCGGCCGAGAGCTGCGAGGTCGCGTTCCACGAGAGCGACAGGCCGGGGTTGAGCGCCGGTCCGATTCCGAGATCGATGGCGACCGCGACGTCGAGCTTCGCCGACGGCGCACCATGGTCGAGCCCCAGCCCGAGATCGAGCGTCACCACACCCACGGTCAGTCCCGCCAGCCCGAGTTGCACGCCGATGGGCGTGGACGCGAAATCGGCTTCGACGGTGACCGGACCGATGCCGATGGACACCTTCCCGGGCGCCGAGGTGGGCGGCACCGTGATCGCGCCGTTGCCGAGGAGTCGCTGCAACAGCGTGGCGGCTGCGCTGGCCAGGGCCGCGGCCTGCGTCTGGATGGTTCCGGCGGTGAAGCTACCCACCAGTTTCGCCAGCTGGTCGGCCCTCTGCGCGAAGCCGGTTCCCGCCGCGGCGGTGGGATCGTAGATGCTCAGCGCCTGGGCCACCGCCAGGATGTCGTCGAGCACCGCCGGGCGCGGCGTCTTGGCGTCGAAGTACCCGGCTACTTGGTCGAGCACTGCGGGCAGCAGTCGGTTCTCGGCAGCGGACAGCAAGGTGTCGAGCCCCGAGACTGAGGGCATGAGCGTGAGGTTGAGGCCGCTCGTCGTCGAGACCTTGAAGCTCAAGCCGGACGTATCGGCTCCGGCCGCCAAGGTCAGCCCGCCCCAGCCGCCCGGCAGGGGAAGCGTGAGCGACAGGCTGCCGCCCGGAGTGACGTGGCGTGAGGCATCGACATCGAGCCGCGCGTTCAGAGCGAGCGTTGCCGCAGAATCACCAGTTCCCCACAGGGCGATCGGGGCGGAGGTCCCCACTTCGAGAGCAAAGGTTCTGCCGGCGTCGACGCCCGCGTTGCTGAAGTCGACAATAAGCCCGCTGGGCAGGGGAAGCGGCTTACTCGGGTCGTAGGCGAGCCCCAGCGGATCCGCGATGGACTTGATGAGGGACTTCAGGCGATCCGCAACCGGCAGGACGCCGTCGCCCAGGCCGGCAGCTCGGCACAGCCAGGCGGCCGGATCGCGCAAGAGCCCGTCCAGCGCGGCGATGCGCATGCCGCCGCCGAGAAATTGCTCGCCGACGACGGTCAGCACGGCGCTTGCCAGCAAGCGCGGCAGCGAGTCGATCAGGATCTTCCCTGCGTTCGCGTCGAGCGGGATGAGTGACAGCGGCGAATCGATCCAGGGAGCCGTGAGGACGAGCGGTCCCCCCGGCGTGTCGCGGCCGATGGCCGTGCCCGCGATGACCAGCTGCCCCGTGACCTGGGGCGATGGGCTGGCCAGGGGCACGGTGCAGGCGAGCTTCAGACTGCATTCGGGACCGAGGTCGAGCCCGTCACCGCGCACGCTGATGCGCCATGGGGCCGTCTCGATGACGACCTGGAAAGCCAACGACGGCCACGCGATTGTCCACGGACCGCCGCCGGCCAGCGCGCCTGCGGCACGCTTGAACCCGAAGAAGCCGGTGTCGCTGTCGAGGAGCGCCTGGGCGTGCGGCGCCAGCCACGCCCTAGCGTCGCGGGCCAGCGCCTGCCAGCCGTCGGAGAGCGCGGCGGCCGCTTGCGCGCCGGCCCTGCGCACGAGCCCCGCGCTCGCCAGCATCGACAGAAGCGCGTCGAGCCGGCCGCCCGGGACGAGCTTCTTCGGATCGTCGAGCGTGCGGACGATGTTGTCGAGCAGCTCCGGCGCGCGCGGATCTTCCAGATCGAGCGCCGAAGCTACATCCCCACGCAAGCCCGCGTCGTGGAACTTCAGGTTCACGGACAGCGCCGGCGCACCGCTCTCGACGGTCAGCTTGCCGATCAACTCCAGCCAGCGCACGTGCACGCCTGTTGTCGGATCGTCGATCAGCCAACCGTCCGGCTGGCCGATGGCGATGTGCACGGTCGCCGCCGGAGGCGGATCCAGGCTGACGCCACCGCCGGTGAGGGCGAGCCGCCCCAACTCGAACGTGACGTCGGCGGTGATGTCGGGCTCGCCATCGTTCGCTTCCGGCAGGCCCAGCCCGGTCCGTATTCCCCAGGCGAGGTGCGTGGGCTCGTCGCCGGCGGGGGTGTAGGCTGCCGTCAGCGCTGCGGCGAGCTTCGGGATCAGGTGGTCGTCGAGGCTGCCCGGGATGGCCAACGCGGGCACGACTGTCGCGTCGAACGGGGTCGGCAGCGGGCGCGCGAACGCAGAGGCTGGAAACGGCGACGGGAGCGGCGCCGCACCGGCCTGGCCCACTTCCCAGCCCGAGGCCAATCGTCCGAGCAGATCGACCGCCTGCCCGAGCGGCGCACTGACCGAGGCCAACCCGCCCGGCACGAGCGACGCGACCATGCGCAGGGCATCGTGGAGCGACGGATCGGCCAGTTTGTTGTCGTAGGTGTCGCCGAACGGCGTTCCGAGAACGGCCAGCCCGGCGAGAGCCGTGGGCTGGGCAGCGGCGAAGGCCTGGGCCACTCGGCCGAGGTACGAGTGCGCCACCACGACGACGCGCGCCGACGGATTGACCTTGCGGATGGCGGCCAGCACGGCGTCGAGCGATGCGACGGCGTCGTCCAACGACCCGTCGCCGTCGTCGGCGAGATCGACAACGTACCAGCGTGCCGCCACCATGCCGCCGAGATCGGCCTGCTTGGGCGGCGCGCCGGGTATGCGCAGGCTGACGCTGCTGCGATCGGCCGCGGCGACTCCGGAGAGCAGCGCCTCCCAGCAGTCGGCCGCGGCGAGGCGCGGCGCCAGCAGCACAGTGGTCCAGTCATCCGACGGACTCGACGCCGCGAGCCCGCCGAGCCAGTTCTTGATCTGGCTGACCGCGCCGGCGGCCGCCGGCAGAGCGTCGTGCGAGGCCGCCACGGCCTCTCCCATCGTCCATCCCTCGGCGTCCGGTATGGCGCTCGAGCAATCGACGATGCCATCGCTGTTGAACAGGACGTCATCCAGGAACTCCAGGACCGAACCCGACAGGGCGGCGTCGCGGTAGCGGAAGAGATCGGCGATATCGGCGGCGCGGCCGGCGCACCCGAACGCTGTGGACAGCAGATCAGCCCCGCGGGCGATTTCGTCTGGCGAGGCCGGCAGCGCAGCCTTCATCCACGCCGAGGGCGGACCGGCCGGCCCCTGCCACAGCGCGAGCTCCAGCGCCTCCTCGCCGAGCGCCTGCAAGGGCAGAGCCCAGGGACTGTCGACCGCGCCCGCGCCGTAGACGGACAGCGCTGGCTGCAGCGGATCGCGGCCCGGCAGAGACATGCCGCCGGTCAGGAGATAGTGAACGCCCTCGAGCGCCGCGCGCAACAACGGAACGCCGTCGGCGGTGAGAGCCGCTGCGTCGCTGGCCAGTGTGCTGAGCCACGCTCGGATGGCTGCCAGGGGTGACTGGAGCAGCGCTGAGAGGTCGAAGTGCTGGGCCGCCGCAGCCAGCAGCTCGTCGGGCAGCCCCGGTGTCTGCGGTGCACCGCCGAGGAGGAGCCCGGTGAGGGCGCGAGCCGTTGGACCCGCCCACGATCCTATGGCGCGCGCCACGAGCGCCCTGAGGCCGCTCGACAGCGCGTTCGCGTCGACACCAAGGCCGAGGTCCGGTTTGGTGACGTCGAGGCCGGCAGGCGGCGGGAGGGTTAGCGTGCCTACCGCGAAGGTGCTGCCGTCGACGTCAACCGACACGTTGGTCACGTTCGCCGTCAGCGCGAGCTTCTGGCCCGCCGTCCATCGCACGGCCAACGCCACCGCGTCGGCGCGCACAACGAGGCCGTCGCTACCGACGCCGTCGGCGGGTGGCGTGAGCGAGCCGCGCGCCTGAATCCCACCCAGCCACTGCACCGGTCCGATGCGATCGGCGGGCAGATCGACGGCGAGGAGGTTGATGGCGGACCAGACATCCCAGCCTGTCCCTGCCATCTCGGCGCCCAGACCCAGGCGCAGGCGTGGCGTTGTGGCATCCCCCTCGTCCCACAGGGCGAGCTTGAAATTCAGGCCGACGCTGTTGTCGACGTTGATCGGATCCATGGCGATGCGCCACGGATCGTCCGCCGTGCCGGTGCCCTGGACATCCAGGGGATGGATGGAGCCGACCAGCGTGCCCAGGGAGCCGAGCAGCAGCTTGGGCCAGCCGTCCGCGCAGGCGCGCAGGTCGCGGTAGTACTTCGCCAGTGCCTTGACTGGATCGCCGGCGAACAGCGCCACGTCCAGCGAAGGCAGCGGCGCCGCGTTGCCCAGACCGAGCAGCGCCTTCAGCGCGTCGACCGCCGCCGTCCCGACGCCCAACCCGGCGCTGAGGGCGTCGGCGAGCGCCGTTTCCGCAGCCGAGCTCAGCGTGCTGGCGCTGGTGAGGTCGAGGCGGTCGTAGGTCAGCGCCTTGCCCGCGATGGTGATGTCGACGACGTCCAGCTCGAGCAGCGGTGTAACCTGCGGACCGCTCGGCGCGGCCTGGTAGCGGACGCCCGCCCGCAGCGCGCCCACGGACAGGGCACCCCCCGTGGCCGCGGCGTCGATGAGCGGATGATCGCTGCCGGGCGGCGGCGCCGCGATGGCGATGTCGAACCGCTCGAACACGCTGACCGGAGCGATGCCGCCGAGCGGGATCGCGAACAGCACGGCGTCGGCCTGCACGCAGGCGCCCAGGGCGGTGCTCGGCAGGATCGCGCAGGTCGAGATCACCAGGGTGGAGGTCCCCGTCTGCGCGTCGGTGCGGACACCCACCGCCAGCGACAGCTCGGGCGTCGTCGCCGATCCGGCGATGGTCAATGTCAGCGGATGGTCCTCGCTGCCGTCGGGCAGAGCACCCGAAGGCAGCGTGGCCCCGAGCAAAGTCCCCAAGCCGGCCAGCCACGCCACCAGCGGGCGGGGCTCGCCGTTCTGCCCGGGCGCCGCCAGCGCCGCGAGCCAGGTCCGGAACGCGTCGGCGGTCTTCAGCAAATCACCCAGCGGGAAGGGCGGGATCTCGTCGGTCAGGCCGAGGAGCTTCGGCAAAGCCTCGGCGAGTTGCTTCACCTTGTCACCTGCCGAGTCGCCCACCACGTCGGCGGCCAGCCTGAGGAGCGCGGTGACGATGGCCCCGATGGGCGATGTGTCCTTGAAGACATCCCACTCCAGCGGCGACCCGCCGTTGCCTTCGATCCGAATTGTCAGACGGCCGCTCTCCTGATTCGTCGGGAACGGCGCCAGTACCAGGAGCGAGGCCGCGATGGCGTCGCCGTCCGAGCCGACGGGCGCGCGCGCCTCGATGCGCAGCGGATAGCCGTCGTGGCCCGCCACCGCGCTCACCGTGCCCCCCTGTGCCGCGATCAGCACCAGATCGGCGACCAGCGACGGGCCGTCGTCGCCCGCGAACATCTCGGCGGCGACACCGATGGACAGGGCGCTCTCGGGCGCGGCGCTGGCGCGCTCGACCACCAGATACACTTGCCCGGGCTTGCCGTCCTCGAGCAGTGGATAACAGCGGCGGATCGTACCGTCATCGCACGTGCCCAGCCGATCCGCCTCGGCCGGGCGTAGCAACCCCTCCAGCGCCGAGACGAGCGCCGCGCGCTGCACGTCGTTCGACAACATGGTGCCCAGCCGGTCCCACGGCGCGGAGAAGAACCCCGGATCGAGCGAGACGCCGTTCCCGTCGGGCTTGAGGATGCCAAGCGCCGTCGCGAGAGACTCGACTTCCGGGCCCAACGACAGTGACGTGCTCATGATCGATCCTTCGCCCTACCAGCCGGGGAAATTCGGTGACGTGTTGGGATCCATGGGGTTCACGCATTGCTGGGGAGGTGGATTGGCGGGATCCTCGCCGCCGGGGATTTCGTTCAGCGCCAAAATGGCTGTGCTGCGCTTCTTCGCGTCCGTCATGCGCCGGCGTGCGATGTAGCTGGCGATGAAGGCCTGGTTCCACTTGCACCCCGTTTTCGGCCCGCCGGTATCGGGATCGATGTCCGCGGTTGCGAGCTTCTCCGCGACGTTCAAGATGGCGGTCTTGGTGTCCGGCGCCTGCAAGACGGGCCGATTGATGTGCTGATCGAGAGCCAGCGCGGCCCCCAACCACGACGCGAACAATTGCCGCGTCTTGAACCCCTGCGACTTGCCATTCACCAAGACCTGGAACGACAGCGGCTGTAGCGTGAGATCGGTGGCGACGTAGAACTGCAGACCTGTCAGCCGCCAGGCCGCGGTGTGGATTTGGACACGCAGGTACTCCGGCGAGCACAGGGCGGCCAGACGAGCCCGCGCGCACCACGCGCGGCCATCGTCGGGTTGCAGGAAGAGCGCCTTTCTGCCGGATTCCCCGGGGATGTCGCGCGCCTTGCCCGCCTGAAGCCGGAAGAAAGTGGCGTGCGACGGGAAGTAGAGCCGTTCATTCTCGGCGGCGCTCTTGGCCGGATCGAAGGTGGAGGGATCGGCGCCGAAGCGGTTCTGCCCGTCGATGGCGGCCGTGGTCGCGCTTTTCGCGTTCATGTCTGGCAGCCAGCGCCGCGTCTCGATTCCCCACATGCCGAAGAAGAGATCGTACTGCTCCGGATAGAGGGCGCGGAAGCGCTCCCACAGCACCGTCAGGTTCTCGTTGTTGGCAGCGCCCCATTGCTGCAGCCCGAACGACATGATGGCCGTGTCGCCCGCCTGGCACGAGTCGAACGCTCCCTCGTTGATGCTGATCATCGCGGCCAGCTGCATGCGCGCGCGGACTTTGTCGGCGGCGACCGGCGATGCCTCGGGCGGGTAGTTTCCGCCGGCAGGCCCGAGATCGCAGACGATCTGCAGCCTGCCCGCCCGGACATCGTCGGCGTCATCGCCCAGGTGCTGCACGAGCCAGCACGCGGGATCTCGGTTGAATTCGTCGGGGACGGGGCCGAAGGGTTTCGGGAACGACAGGTTGCGCATGCCGGCGACGCCCGCCCTGTACTTCGCGCTGTTGGAGACGTCGATACGGCGTCCCAGTGCCATGGCCGAGCACACCGGAATCGGCAGTTTCTTCCCGTCCGCGCCGAGGCTGCGCATGTAGCTCTCGAAGGGAGGCTCGAGCGGCGAGACCAGCGGACCGTACTGGGTCGAATCCGGGTTGTCGCAGCGACACCAGGACAGCCACTTGGTGGCTACGCTTGCGTCGGTGCCCGAGGGGTCGGGGACCAGGCCCAGGGCGGTGGCGACCAGGCGCAGCGCCTTCATGAAGTCGCTCGTGCCATCGCCGACCAGGGTCGGATCGGCCGCGCGCGCCGCTTCGAGCTGGCGGTAGAAACGCCTGAGGACGGCGTTGCCGCCCGACAGTGTGGCCAGCAGGGAAGCGTGATGGGGGGCGAGCGGCCCGAGAACCGCCAGGATGGTGGTCAAGGCCGCATGGCTCGGCGGGGCGGCCGCATCGGCCGCACACAGCCGCCCCAACGCCTCCAGCGCGAAGAACACGGCCTCGTAGGAGTTGGCGAGCATGCGGCCCCTCAGCGCGTCGGCGAGGGCGTTGCACTCGTTGTCCGACGGCGCGGCCGCCGCCCACGAGGTCAAGGCGTCCAGCTCGGGGATGACGTGCAGGTTCGGCGGGAGTTCCAGATCCGTGGCTTTGTTGGCGGGATTGGTGTCGAGCAGAAAGTCCTTCCAGCCCGCGCCGTCGGCCGCGCGGGCGCAGATGAGCGACATCTCGGTCACCCACGCCGCCTTCGCGCCGCTCGTGTCCTTGATCTCGAGCGGCAGCGTGAGCTGATCTCCCACGCGCCAGGCCAGCTGCGTGTCGCTGGAACACGGGGCCGGCACCGGGCACGCGGCGAAGTCCACACCGGGAAGCAGGACGGAGGCGTTGTAGGCGAAGATCGCGCAGGTCAACTCCTCGACGGTGAGATTGGGCGCGACCTGCTGGTAGAGCGGCAGGACGACGGCGGCGACATCGCCCAGCGTGCAGTCCGGACCGGGGACGGCCATGACCCGTGCGCGTTTGCCGAGCGAGCCGTCGGGAAAACCTCCGACGGCATTGTCCAACGTCTCATCCGTCACAGTCACGCCGGCTGGCGCACTCTGCGTGGCACGATCCGCTTGCGGCGCAATGATCAGGCAGCGCTTCGAGGCTGCGGCGGTGGAATTGAAGATCCTGACCGCGCCGAGCGACGAGAGCGCGCGACCGAGGGCATCCTTCTTCGTAGCTGCGGAGTCGCCGGTCATTCACGATTCCTTTCCGTCATCGCCTGTGGCGCATGGCTGGAGCGGCACCCCATGACGCTTCACCATCCATGGCTTCAGCCCAGCAACATTCCCGCCCTCTTCAACAGCTATGGAAGAAACTCAGCCCCGCGACAGATCGAACTATCTGCGCGGCTCCACCAACGCCCTTGCATCGAAGCACCAAGGGCCCAGTCCTGCCAGCCGCTTTCTCGCCACGGCCTAAAGTTGGCTCAATCGGCTCCGATTCCACTGCTGTCATCGCCCGAGACAAACATTTCGCGGCAGCCTGCCCTTGCCGCAAAATGTTGTCAATACGGAATTGCGGCGTGCCCTCTGTGCCCAGCAGTGGGTTCCCCTTGGCCATCCCGGCACTGGCCGCTCAGTGGAATGAAATCACTCCTGCGGCGGTCAAAGCCAATGGTTATTTGTCGTTTGTCCCCGCAAGCGCTCACAATGATCGACAGGACCGTCGAGAGGTGACCGGCATGAAGATTTCGCTCAAGCTGACCTTGTTCCTGGCTGGCGTCGTGGCGCTCTTCGTAGGACTGGCTGACGCCTTGATTGGGCAGACGCGGGCTTTGGTTGCCAGCTACGACGAACTCTTGCAGACCTCGGTCAAGCAGGCTGACTTGGCCCGTGTCACGCAGGTCGACTTCAAGAAGCAGGTGCAAGAGTGGAAGGACATCCTCTTGCGCGGCCACAACCCGGAAGACCTGGCAAAGTATACCAAGCAATTCCGCGAGGCCGAGGCGAGGGTTCGCGAGAATTCCGTCGCACTCAGCCTACAACTGCAAGACCGGGCGGCGATTCGGCTTCTGGCCGAATTCGTGGTGCGGCACGAAGCTCTCGGCAAGAAGTACCAAGAGGCCTACGACACGTATGTCGGAAGCGGCTTCGATTTCAAGGCGGCGGACAAGATCGTACGTGGCATGGATCGACCACCGACCAACCTGTTCGACCAGGTCGTGGCGCGGCTGTCGGCGCAAGCCGAGGACTCGGTGAAGGCGCAACAGGTGGTCGCCGCGCACAAGCAGATCCTGGCCCTTGCGATTGCAGGAGGCTGCTTGCTGCTCCTCACAGCGGCCGGCCTGCTCGTGGTCTATAACGTGACGTCGCGCCTTGGTTGTCTCAAGCTGATCTCGGACAAGTTGGCGCAAGGTGAAATCGCTGGCTTGGCCATCGACATCGGAGGCAACGACGAGGTCAGCGAATTCGGCCACAGCCTCAAGGGCATCCAAGCCGAAATCGAGGAGCTAGCCACCGCGAAGGCGGGCTCTTCCGCGATACCGTCCTAGAGCGCCGAACGGTTTGCCTCCCGTCGTGAAATCGCGGATTTGCGTCGCGTCCCTTCGTTGCTCCTCGGTCAAATACGTCGAGTATTCTCCCTCGTCGCGCCTCGGGCCGCTCGCAACT
>Ga0182017_10001032_pt1 | contig 21850 bp, 22 predicted proteins | sample 712E3DmetaG_FD_120492 | JGI IMG/M metagenome (GOLD analysis project Ga0182017, IMG submission 120492) | Permafrost microbial communities from Stordalen Mire, Sweden - 712E3D metaG | ecosystem: Environmental > Terrestrial > Soil > Wetlands > Permafrost | place: Sweden: Stordalen | collected... | reverse complement strand
GACCTGCCGCCCAACTCCGTTCCTGGCCGGCGCTCATCCGTGAACGACCGCGCATCGCCAACCCTGGTCCACCACGCCGCACTCTACCCCAAGACACCGGAAAATGTGGGTAATGACAAGCCGCATTGGTGGGGTGCGCGCCGGGCCCACGCGGCGGGTTTGGCCGCTCACGGGGACGTCGAGGCCCGCGTGTGCGTCGGTTGGCCTTCGGCCGGCTGCGTCGCAGGCGAGAGCGTCGCGACATCGGGTGCGTGTCGTCGTTCGTAGGCGCGGACCTCGGCCGGACCGCTCTCCGCAATCACCTTGCCACGGATTTCCGTCCCGTCCTCACAACGCACGTCCAGGACCAGATTGCGCCAGCCCGGGCGGAACGGCACGTCGCGATACGTCACGCTGCCCGCGGCGAAATCGGTCCGGCCGGCCAGCGCCCCAACTTCCTGCACGAGGAATCCGCGCACCGCGACGGACTGGTTCGGGTCAACGGGCACCCGACCAGTGACGTTTGGTCCGCGGAAGTACAGTACGAAAGCACGCGGGCCACGTAGGGCATTGGGCAGCGCCGACATGAGCAGGCACGTCTGCTCGTCGCCGCTCGTCACGACGTAGGCCTCGTCGCCGATGAGCTTCAATTCCTGCTGGGCCCGCGGTGCAAAGCGCTGATAGAGGGTCACGTCCGCCTGCCGCTGACAGCCCGCCAGCGAGACCAGGAGGATTCCCCCGCCAATCGCGCCGCTGATCCAGCCTGAAATGCCGCACCGCCTCCGGATCATGCCGGCAGCATAGCAGCGTCCCGCGTACCTGACCAGCGCGCAAAATGGCCCGCCGAGCATCGGAGCGGAACGGTGCGGGGCGGCGGACGTTACGCCGGCGCCCGCGGTAGGAGCACGTGGGCCGTCGTGCCCTCGTCCACGCGGCTCTCCAGCCAGATGCGTCCGCCGTGTGCCTCGACGATGCGATACGCCCGCGGCAGGCCAAGTCCGCGTCCGCGCCCGGCTTGGCGGTGGGAGTAGAACGGGTCGAACGCGCGTTGTAGCACGACAGGCGCCATACCGCACCCATTGTCCTGGACGACGACCTCCAGCATGCCCGATTCGGCCGCTGCCTGACAGCGCAGCACGATGCTCCCGCCGTTGTCGCCCAGCGCATCGTGGGCGTTACCGATCAGCTCGCGGAACACGGTCGCAAGCTGCTCGCGATTCGCCAGTGCGCGCGGCGCGGCCTCCGCGTCGGGACTTGCGGTCCCGCGCGCTCCGCGCTCGTGCTCGACCCGCACTTGCGAGGGAGCCAGACCGGCGTGGCGGAGCCACTCCGTACGCACCTCGCCCAGCAGATCAACGAGATCGACCGGCGCGAACTGCGCCGACGGCGGACGAGCGAAGTCCATCAGCTCGCGCACGATCCCGCTACACTCGTGCGCCTTGTCCGAGATGGTCTGGAGCGTGCGGCGGACCTCGGGATCGTTCAGAGTCGCTGCCAGCATCTGCGCCCGGCCCGAGATCACCGTCAGCGGACTGTTCAGTTCGTGCCCGGCGCCGGCCGCCATTTCGGCGATCATCGACAGGGTGCGTGAGCGGAGGAGCTCGGCCTGCATCTGTTGCAGTCGCCGGTTGGTCTCGGCCAGGTCTTCGGAAAGGCGACGGGCGGCAGCCTGCGCGTTGGCGCGGCCCAGGGCCAGGCCAAGACTCGCCAGAAACGAGCGGAACTCGACGCCTTCCTCGGCCAAACGCACACGCTCGTCGGCCTCCGAGCCGAACACCAGCCCGCCCGCGACCTCGCAGCGGTGGAAAAACGGGACGAGCCAGAGTGGTGCGGAGTCGCCGGGCGGCAACGCGGGGGCCACCAGGGCCCGCACGGCGAGCGGCGCCGGCCAGACGACGCTGTCGAGCGGTGTGGACGCGTCGGCGCGCCACGCCGCCAGATCGGGCGCGATCCGCTGGGTCAGGTGCCCGCAGTCCGCGGGCGCGTCGCCGGCCCAGGCGAGGTTGACCGCGGCCACGTTGTCGCGAAAGCCAAACGCCGCGAGACGCGGCCGCTGCAAGGCCACTGCGCCGGCGCCGGCGATGGCCACGACGACGGCGAGCGGGTCCGACCAGTCCTTCAAACCCTGCTCGAAGCGAACGAGCATCTGGAAATACCGGGCCGCGGCGGCCAGCCGCCGATTTTGCGTGGACAGCTCGGCGTTCAAGTGGCCCAATTCGACGTTGGCGCGCCCCATGGCTTTGAAAGAAACCGCCGCGCTCGTCTCGCGGTCGAGGCCGAGGTGGGTCGCGTGCTCCGCCACGTCGGTGGCCAGCGGCTGGACGGCCGCCGCAACCTGCTCAGGACTCAGCCCCAGGCGTTCCGCGAGACGTGGCGAGTGCTCATAGAAGCGGTGATTGCCGGAGTAGCCGATGCGTTGCTCGCGGGCCAGCGTGTCGGCCAGTTGGACCAGCGCGATGACTTGGGGGACGGCCACGCTCGCCGGCAGTGCCTCCGCGGCAATGTGGTGCAGCCAAATGACCTCCTGCAGCCAACGCGGCAGCCGCCAGCGCTCCGCCAGTCGCCGCCCGACGACCGTGTGATCGGCCCCAAGTACCGCCCGCTCGCTGTCGGCGATGTCGCCGCGAGCGTGGTCCGCCTGGCTGGCGATGCGGTCGTAGGCCTTGGGAAACACGGCGTCGAGCGTGACCTTGCCCAGGTCGTGCAGCAGCCCGCCGAGGAAACCGTCCTCGGGATCCACCGACAAGCCCCGCCGGCCGGTGGCGAGCCGCCGCGCCGCACAGGCCACCGCCAGCGCGTGTTTCCACAACTCCCGGCGATCGAACGACCCCGGCCGGTCCGCGGTTGGCGAGCCGGAGAAACACTCGAAAACCGTGGCCGCGAGCACGATGTTCCGCACGGCCGCGAATCCCAAGAGCGGCACGGCCTGTTCGAGCGTCTTCGCGGGTGTGCCAACGCCCAGCGCCGCGGAGCCCGCCAGGGACAGGACCTTTGCCGCCAGGGATTGATCGCCGCGCAGCAGTTGGACGACGTCTGTGGCGGTCGCCTGCGGGTCCGCAGTCACATGCAGGAGTTTGAGCACGACGGGAGGCAGGGTCGGAAGATTGTCCAGGTGGGCGAGGACAATGTCGGGAGCGGTCGGGGTCTCGGGCACGCTGCGCCTACGCTCGTGGGCCGCTGTGGACCAATTCCGCGATGCGGTTCACCAGGTCCTTGATGATGAAGGGTTTCTGGATGAAGTCATCCGCACCGTCCTCGAGCAGCTTCTGTACCTGGTCGCGGTCCACGACGCCCGACACGATGATGATCCGCACGTTCTTGAGCAACTCATCGCTCCGGATGGTCCGACAGACGACGTTGCCGTTGATGTCCGGCAGCATGTAGTCGAGGACGACGACGTCGGGCCGGAACGAGCGCGTCTTGAGGCCCGCGTCGAAGCCGGTCAGGGCCGTGTCGACCTCAAAACGCCCGTCCCGCTCCAGGAGGTCCACGAGCATCTCCACGATATTCAGGTCATCATCGACGACCAGGACCCGGATCTTGCCCGTCTCAAGCTGATTCAGTGGAATATTGTGCTCTTTCATGAACTGAATCAGCGCTTCTCGCGGAATGCGGCGGAAACGGGAACCGGGGACGCGGTAGCCGTGCAGCCGCCCGTTGTCAAAGCAGCGAATGACGGTCTGCTGGCTAAGCTTGCAGATATCGGCGACCTCGCCCGTCGTGAAGACGTGCTTCAGGGGGATGTGCCCGTCTCGATTCGCTTTGGCGGTTACGCGGTCCACATCTTCTCCATCTTGCCCATATTAACAAGTATAGCACAATGGGATGGTTTGGCAATAGCTTCGCCCCTCGGTCTACGCCACTGGTCGCGCCTACGGGAGCGCGCACGGAACGATGGCTGCTCGACGGGCGCGGCCCCACGGCGCTACGCGCGCCCGCGCTTCGAGCCTCGACCTGCTGCGGCGTACTCCGCCGTGATTGTGGAGTGCATCCCGCCGCGAGGGGTCCAGTCTGTACGGACGCGCATCCAGCGGGGCCGGATCGTGGCGGCCAGCTCGTCGAGGATTCGGTTCGTAACCGCCTCGTAGAAGATGCCCTGGTCGCGAAACGACTGGAGGTAGAGCTTCAGGCTCTTCAGTTCCACGCAGAGCTTGTCCGCAACGTAGTCGATCGTGACCGTGCCGAAATCCGGCTGCCCGGTGACGGGGCAGCGGCTGGTGAATTCCGGCGCGACGTGGCAGATCACGTAGTCGCGCTGCGGGCTGGGATTCGGAAACGTCTCCAAATGCTGCTGGGCAGTCTGGAGCGTGGGACGTGCCTTGCGGGCCGGCATCGCGAACCTCCTGCGAAATTCGAGTCAGAACTCGGTGCCGCACTCGGGGCAGCGGCGGAGCGGCAGCTTGTACAGCCGGTAGCCGCACTCCGCGCAGCGCGAAGCGGGATCGAGTCGCGGATCATCCTCCGTCGTCACAGTGCAGCGCCAGCAGTCCGTAAACTGGACCTCGATCATCTCGCCGCAGCGCGGGCATTTCCATGCGGGGCGTTTCTCGGCCCGCGGCGCCTTATCCGCGAGATACCGCTCGACGATCGCACGGGCCGCGGGCTCATCTTCCTCGTTCGCGATCCACAACTCGGGCCAGGTTGCGAAGGAAGCAACGTCCACGCTTGCGCTGGCCGGCGTCTGATTGAGCACGACGGCCTCGATGCCCTCCTGCGCGAGCAGGCTGCGGAGGGCGTGGACGTCCAACGCTTCGCCAATGTAGAGTCGCGGCACGGCGGTGCACCTTTTCGATCCAGGTGCGGTACATTGCACCGGGGTCGGCATCAGAACCCCGTCCCGCACTCCGGGCAGCGGCGCTCGGGAAGCTTGTATAGCGAATAACCGCACTGCTCGCACTTCGCGTCGCGGTTGTGCCGCGGGTCCGGCTCCGCAGCCGTCAGCGTGCAGTTCCAGCAGTCCGTAAACTGGCCTTCGATCATCGCACCGCAGCGCGGGCATTTCCAGGGCGGGCGCTTCTCGGCCCCCGGCGCCTTGTCGGCAAGATAGCGCTCGGCGACCTCGCGGGCGCGCGGCTCATCCTCGTCGTGCGCCACCCAGAGTTCCGGCCACGCGACGACGAAGGGAATATCGCCGCCCGCCATGCCCACCGCCTGGTTGAGCACGACCGCCTCGATGCCCTCCTGGGCCAGCCGCGCTCGGAGAGCCTCGACGTCCAGGAACTCGCCGGTGTAGAGCCGCTTCATAGGCAAATCACTTCTTGCTGCGGATCGCCGCCGCGCTCAGAACTCCGTGCCGCACTCCGGGCAGCGGCGCTCGGGCAGGCGGTAAAGCAGGTAGCCGCACTCGTCGCATTTCGCTTCCGGATTGCGGCGCGGATCGTCCTCGTCCGGGTCGAGCACACAGTTCCAACACTCGGTGAATTGCCCGCTGATCGTCTGCCCGCACGCCGGGCACTTCCACGGCTCGCGCCGGTCGGCCGCTGGCCGGCGTCCGGCCAGGAACTCGGCGACGAGCGCCGCGGCGCGCGGCAGATCAGCGTCGTTCACGATCCAGAGTTCGGAGACGGGGCGCCGAAACGAAAAGCCGCCCTGCGCACGGGCGGTCGCCTCGTCGAACAGCCGGACCTCGATGTCCTGCTCGCTCAACAGGGCGTGCGCCGCCTCGATCGTGACCGGATTACCTGCGCAGAGCTGTCTCATGGCCCCATACCTGCTGATGGACTCCGGTAACGTATCCGCGAATGTCGGCCGCGGCCAGTCGTTCCGGCGCGAAGGAACCCGCGCCGCGAGCGAATTCAACTGTGGACGGTGCGCCGCGGGCGTTCCGGAAATGCCGCGGGTTTGTAATTCGCGCTAGTGCTTGCATGGATTACACTTAAACAAGATGGAAGCTCCGCGCGGCGGCATTCTGAGCAGACTGGCCGAGAAGGCCCTCGGCTGGGTCGTCCTCGGCCTGCTCATTGCGCTCGGCGTCGCGATCTGGCAGATGGGTCCGGACCGCCGGATGGCGATCTGGAATGCGACCTGGCGGACCGCGATGTGGATCGCCATCGCAGCCGCGGTGCCGTGGATCACGCGCTTCTTCGTGAAGCGCATCCTGGAGATCGGCTCGAACTGGGCCGGCGTCGTGCTGCTGGCCGTGCTGGCGGTTGTAGATGCCGTCGCCGGGCTGGTTCTGCTGCGCGGCTGGCCCGCGGGCGGCTGGGGCTGGTTGGCCGCGCTCGCCGCGCTGGCGCTCGCGGGAACGTATAATTATCTGGTGACCGAATACCTGTCCGAGCAGACAGGCGGGTAGGCGGGCGAGGCCATGACGACCAAGTACCAACCCGGCGTGCGCGTCAGCGAATACGTGCTGGAGCAGTGCGTCGGCGCGGGCACGTTCGGCGAGGTTTGGCAAGCCCGGCACCACGTCTGGGAAAATGAGCGCGTCGCCGTCAAGCTGCCCACCGAGCCCGAGTACGTGCGCTACTTGCAGCGCGAGGGGGTCGTCGTGCACGGCCTGCAGCACCCGAACATCGTCCGGGTGCTTGGGCTGGACCCGTACGCCGACCCGCCCTACCTGGTCATGGAACTCGTCAAGGGGCCATCGCTGCGTCAGGTCATCGCCGACCACCCGCAGGGAATGCCGGTGGATGTAGCGCTGCTCGTCCTGCGCGGCGTGCTCCGCGGACTGACCGCCGCCCATGCGGCCCAGATCGTGCATCGCGACCTCAAGCCCGGCAACGTGCTGTTGCGTCTGGACGACCGGCCGCTGGCGGCGCTTGCGCTGGACGACGTGAAGATCGGCGACTTCGGCCTCGGCGTGGGCAACGCCGACGCGTTGCGCTCGTTGGTCGTGCAGTCCGCCTCGCTCGAGCGCGACGCCCAGAGCGGCGCGATCGCCGGCACGCTCGCTTACATGGCCCCCGAGGTGCGCGACGGCGGACAAAACCCGGACGCGCGCGCCGATCTCTACGCCGTCGGCGTGATCCTGCATGAAATGCTCATCGGCGAGCGTCCCGCGGGGACGGAGCTACCGAGTACGCTGCGGGCCGGCATGCCCGCCGCGCTCGACGAGGTCTTCCGGCGGCTATATACGCGCTACGACCGGCGCTACGAGAGTGCCGAAGCCGCGTCCGACGACCTCGACACGCGGCTACGCTCTTCGCCACGCGACGGCCCACCGGCACACTGGGTCGCACTACCCACGGAGCGGGTCGCGCCGCCACGCCGCCGGGGCCACGAGCTTACGCACTGCCCCGGCTGCCGGCGGCCGGTGGAGGCGGAAGACCAGTTTTGCGTTGCGTGTGGCTTCCAACTGGCGGCCCAGGTGCTCCGCTGCGCTTCGTGCGGCGGCTATCCGGGGCTACAGGATCGGTTCTGTATCTTCTGCGGGGCGGCCCTCGCGTCGACCGAGGCTTGATCCGCGATGATTCTGGGCGACCTGGTCATCATCGGCGGGCTGCTGATCTTCGGCCTGGTGGGCGTGTTTGCTCTCGTGCTGGAGGCCCTCTGGCGGATGCTGCGCTTCGCGGCCCGCCCATTCACGCGGGCCGAGCACCGCGCCCGGCGGCAGGAGCGCACCGTCTACACGCGCCCGGTGCGCTTGTGCGCCAACCCACTATGCGGCTATCTGAACCCGGACAACGCGCGGTTCTGTGCCCGCTGCGGGCGACCGCTCGAAGACAGCGACGTTGACAACTATGGATGAACGCAGCCGGCAGCGACAATTCGAGGAGCAGTTCCTCCGTCAACTTCAGAGCCGCGCCAAGGCGGTGCTGCGGCGGGGCATCCCGGCGGACCGGTTTGAGCTGGAGACGGTGCCGGACGGCATCGACGCGGTGCGGGCGACGCTGACGCGGCTCGGCCGCCCCGAGCGCGACCTGCTCGAAACCCTGCCGGGCACACGCGCCCAGCAATTCCGCTTCAAACGCCGGGTATTCGGACCGTTCTACGCCACGGTGGCGCGGGTGCGGGCGCAGGTGCTGGCACCAATTGAAATACTGCTGGCGGGCGACACGCCGGGGCCGATCGGGCGCGAGCAGGTGCTCGATGCGTTGGCGCACTATGCGCTTCTGCCGCAGCGCGAACGGCCGACGGGCGTGGTGTTTGCCAGCGCGACCGGATTCACGGCGGAAGCTCGCGCGCTGGTCCATCGCGGCGAGCAGCCGGCGCTGGTTCTGCTCGGCGGGCGGGCGGACGGCGGGTGGGACATTGAGCTGTCCGACGCGGTCCGCCGCGGTGGGTGGGCGAAGCTATTCGAGTTGGAGTCGCAGGACGAGCAGCTCAAGCGGGTGCTGCACCATCTGGAGCAGAACGCCGCGCAGCTCGAGTCGCGTGGCGTCTCGGTGGCGGAGCTGGCCGAGGCGCTGGGGTTGCCGGCCGGGCGGACGGAGGCGCTGGTGCGTCAGGCGTGCCGGCACGATTCGCGCTTGCTGACGGTCGTGCATGAGGGCACGATTCACATCTGTCGCAGTCCGCTGGCACAAGAGGGCGACACGATGAGCGTATGGAGCCGAATACGGAAGCTGCTGAGGATGAAGCCGACCGCGGCCGAGCGGGTGCGCGAGTTGACGGCCCAGCGCGTCAAGCTGGAGCAAGACCGGCACGAGCTGGACCAGCGGCTCGGTGCGTTGGAAAAAGACGAGCGCGAGACGGTCGAGCAGGGGGCGGCGGCCAAGACCGACGTCGAGAAAAAGCAGCTCGCCGGCAAGCTCGTGCGGACGCGGCGGGAGTTGCGGCGCGTGCAGGCGCAGGCCACCGTCCTGACGCAGCAGATCGACATTATCGGCACGCACATTCATCACCAGACGCTGGCCGAGCAGGGCAAGCGGGTGGCGTTGCCGAAGGCCGAGGAACTGACGAAAGAGGCGGCCGAGGCCGAGCAGGTGATCGCGGAACTGGCCGCGAACGCCGATTTGGCCGCCAGCATCGAGGTCGGCGCCCAAACGCCGCTGATGGCCGAAGAAGAAGCGGCCATTTTGGAAGAATTCAAACAGGCGGCGAGCCAGCGGACGACAGCCGCCGAGCCGACGAAGGCCGCCCCCGAGCGTGCGGCGGCGAAAGAGCCGCCGGCCGCGGCGCCGGCGGACAAGAGCAAGGCACGGCCGGAAATGACGTGAACGCCGGGAGGTTGAGAGCTACCGATGAACTTCTTCGACTGGCTGACGACGAAGCGCAAAACGCTGACGACGATGAACGCGGCCGAGCTGCGCGCCCAGGAAATGCTGCTGACCAACGAGCGCGACCGGATGCAGGCCCGCATCCGCAAGCTCGCCGCCGGCAAGCAGAAGCTCGTCGAGCAGGGGGCGAAAGAGAAGACGCCGGAGATGCGGCGGACGTACGCCCAGCAGTTCGACTTGCAGCACACCGAGCAGATGATGATCGCCCGACAGCTCAACATTCGCAGTAAGGAGCTGCTGACGGTCTCGCGGCTGCGGATGCTGCGCGAGAACGCGTCGGCCAGCCGGCTCGCGGACGCCGGCCGCATCACGATCCGCGAGGGCGACCTGGCGACGATCGCGCGGCTGATCGAGAGCGATTCGGTGACGTCGGAAATCTACCAAGAACGCCTCGACGAGATTTTGGCGCTGGGCCACGCTGCCGACGAAGGCGCCGCCGGCCTGTCGCCTGCGGGGCAGGAGTTGATGAAGATCTGGAACGACCTGGACGCCGGACTCATCAAAGACACGGCTTCCGCGTTCGAGGAGGCGGAGCGGCGCGTAAGAGAGCGGGGAGCCGCGGACGCGTAATCAGAAGCCCGGCTGCAAGGCCGGGGCCGGGCCCCGCACTCGCGTGCGGGGTTCGGATCGTGAGGTGACCATGGCCTTGTTTAAGAGCAACGACGAGCGTCGCCTCGAGCGCGACATCAAGATCCGGCAGGGTATCCGCCGGATCGAGAAGGCGATCTCCGAGCAGAGCAAGTTCTCCGACGAGTTCGTCAAGAACGCGCGGCACGCCAAGCAGATCGGCGACCAGGCGAGCTACCAGTTCGTCCGCAACTCGCTCCGGAAGACCGCCACCATCAAGAAGCTGCTCGAACGGCAGCTCCTGGCGGTCAAGAACGCCCTGCTGATCAAGCGGCAAGCCGAGGCGTCCGCCGACTTCGCCAACGCGATGAAGCTCATGGCGGGCGAGGTCAGCCGGCTGTACGGCGAGACGAACCTGATGAAGACGCAGATGGACTGGGAGAAGGCGATGGCCCAGTCGCAGACGATGGAAGAGCGGATGACCCTGTTCCTCGACGGCATGGAGGAAGGCGCCGCCGCCGACGTGGCCCAGGCCGCGACCGAGGCGGTCAGCGACGAGGAGATCGACCGCATGATCGCGGCGGAAGAGCAGGTCGAGCAGGCCCGCGAGACGCAGCAGATCAGTGCGCTGCGGGCGGAGCTGAATGCGCTGAAGGGCGAGGGGCAGAAGGAGACGAAGTAAGTGACCGATACGGGCCATCGCACTATTGACGGTCGGACGCATAGCTGGCGAGGTCGACCATGGGAAGCGCCCTGAAGACACTCACGCTGCGGGGCTTCAAATCAATCGAAGCCCTCGACAACTTCGCGCTCGGAAGTCTCACCGTGTTGATCGGCGCCAACGGCGCCGGCAAGAGCAACTTCGTCGACTTCTTCCGGCTCTTGCGGGCGATGGCTGATGGGGTGTTGGTTCAATTCGTAGAAAGTTCGGGCGGCGCCGACGGCTTTTTCTTTCTAGGCCCTAAGAACACACCTCAGATCGCTGCTCACCTTGAATTCGGGGAAAACGTCTACGAGTTTGATCTTCAGCCCACCGCGGACGGCCGTCTACTGATCGCCGACGAGCGCGTGCAGTACACCGGTGGTAACAAAATGGGGGAGTTGCACTCGCTCGGCAAGGGCAGCCGAGAATCTTGCCTGCCGGCCCGCAAGGACGATCCGGCCACGTTCGGCCGAGGGCGCGGCGTTCCCCATTACGTGTACGAATCCGTTTCTTCCTGGACGGTCTACCACTTTCACGACACGAGCATGCTTGCCCCTCTGCGGCGGGAACAGTCCGTGCACGACAATCATCAACTCCGGCCCGACGCATCCAATCTTGCGGCCTATCTGCTGGAGCTGCAGCGATCGCGGCCCGGCAACTACGCGCTTATCCGGGATACGATTCGCCTGGTCGCGCCGTTTTTCGACGAGTTTTGGCTGGAGGCGAAGGAGAAGGGCGGCGAGGAGAAGGTCCGTCTTCAGTGGCGTCAGAAGGGAAGCGACTACCCATTCCAACCACACCAGTTGTCCGATGGCACGCTGCGGTTCATGTGTCTGGCGACGAGTCTGCTGCAGCCGGCGCTGCCGGCGAGCATGGTCATCGACGAGCCGGAACTTGGGTTGCACCCGTATGCGCTCAGCGTGCTCTCGGACTTGATTCAGTCGGCTGCGGAGCGCACGCAGGTCATCATCTCGACACAGTCGGCGACGCTGCTGGACCATTTCTCCGCGGAGCAGGTCGTGGTTGTGAACCGCCGCGATGCGCGGTCGGTCTTCGAGCAGCTCAATTCTACCGCCCTCGCCGAGTGGCTGGCGGAGTACTCGGTCGGCGAACTGTGGCAGAAGAACGTCGTGCAGGCCGGGCCCAGCCATGAATGAGATCGTCGCGATTGTCGAGGGCCAAACGGAGCAGACCTTCGTCCGCGATGTCTTGGCGGAGCATCTTGGCGCGGGAGGCATCGCGATTTGGGCCGTTCTGTCGGGGAAGACACGCAAGCAGGGCGGCGTGCGCAAGTGGGAGGTGGCTCGGAACGACATCGTCCGCACGCTGAAGGAGGGCCGCTATTGCACGACCATGTTCGACTTCTACGCCATGCCGAAGGATTGGCCAGGGCGTACGGAGGCGGCGCGGCTGCCCTACGAACAGCGCGGCTCGCACGTCGAGGCGGCAATACTCAATGACCTCGCTGAGTACGTTGGAGACCGTTTTGATCGCCGACAGCTCATTCCGTACGTTCAGGTTCATGAGTTTGAGGCGCTGATGTTCGCGGACGTGAGCCGCTTAGCAGAGGTTTCTGCGGCTCTTTGCGGTTGGCCGATTCAGTATCTGGCGGATCAGTTTACTACGATCCTCGCCGCTGCCAGCGACCCCGAGGCGATCAACGACAGCTACGAGACTTGTCCCTCGCGGCGCATCATGAGCGTTGTGAGGGCCTACCGAAAGAAGACGAACAGCCCGATCATCGCCCAGCGAATCGGCCTTGACGTGTTGCGGCAGAAATGCCGCCATTTTGGGGATTGGCTCGCCAAGCTGGAGCGGTTGAGGGCTGAAACCGACGGAGCCTCAAGCCCTGCGGCGCGGGCCGGCACTACCGGAGAGGCTTCACCCACCGCCAGCGATGAAAAAACGGAACCGCCGCGCTGAGGCTGCGGCACAGTATTCGCGGCGCGTTCTATCCGCCGCGGGAGAGCACGACGGCGTTACTGAGCGAAAGCCGCGCTACCAATTGACGGAACGCTATGCCCGCCACCTTCGCCACGTTCAAGCGTCTGAAGGACAAAGGCCTCGCCGCCTTGCGGGAGGGGGACTATGTCGCGGCCAAGCCGTATCTCATCCAGGCCGCGGAGTGCATGATCGAGATTTCCGAGGCCAACAAGGACCCCGCCCAGCGTGGCGAGCAGGAGACGTACGCCAAGGAGCTGCTCGAGCTGGCCAAGGACTGCGACCGGCGGGCGGCGCGGGGGCCGGGCGGCGGGGCGCGGCGGGATCGGGCCCGCGACGGTGAAGAGGCCGAGACCAAGGCCGACGACTGGATCGTCCGCGAGAAGCCGAACGTCAAGTTCGCCGACATCGCCGGCCTCGACGACGTGAAGGGCGAAATCCAGCTCAAGATGCTGTACCCGTTTCAGCATCCCGAGCTGGCCCAGCGTTACGGCATCACGGTGGGCGGCGGCGTGCTGCTGTTCGGGCCGCCGGGCACCGGTAAGACGATGTTCGCCAAGGCGATCGCGGCCGAGCTCGACGCAACCATGTTCGTCATCAGCCCGGCCCAGATCATGAGCAAATGGGTCGGCGAGGCCGAGCAGAACATCAAGAAGCTCTTCGAAGCCGCCAAGGCCGAGAGTAAGTCCGTCATCTTCATGGACGAGGTCGAGGCGCTCGTGCCGCGGCGGCGCGACCAGCAATCGACGGTCATGCAGCGCGTCGTACCGCAGATTCTCCAGGAAATCGAGGGCTTTGACCGCAAGAGCGACCGCGCCCTGATGTTCCTCGGTGCGACGAACGAGCCCTGGAGCCTCGACCCGGCGATGCTGCGGCCCGGCCGGCTGGACGCGAAGATCTACGTGCCATTGCCCGACGCAGAGGCCCGCTTCAAGCTGTTCGAAATCTACCTGGGCAAGCGGCCGGTGGCGGACGACATCGATTTTTCGAAGCTGGTCGAGCTGACCGCCGGCTACAGCGGGGCGGACATCAAGGCGCTGGCCGAGCGTTCCGCAAGTCGCCCGTTTTTGGAATCGGTAGCGGGGGCCACGCCGCGTAACATAAACATGGCGGACATGCAGGCGGTGCTGGCGGACATGCCGCCGTCGGTCGGCCAGCGCGACGTGGAGAAGTTCGAAAAGTGGGCGACGGAGAATTGAGAATCGGGAATTAAGAATTCAGAATTCAGAGCGGCGAGTGGCGCGTTACGCGTGGCGCGTTACGCGCTGCTCGCAAACGTGTGATGGCCCCAGAACCATTGAAACGACTGACCGACGCGCAGGTCGTCGCCCTGCGCTGCAAGGGCGACGCCTGGCCGCGGAGCCTGCTGGCCGCGACGCCCATTCCGGACACGTGGATGGGACTGGTCGTGCGCGCGGACGGGCGGCGGCGCTTCGTCCCCGCCGGCGAGGACCCGCGCGTCGAGCGCGACGATACGCTCGTGCTCGTACGCAACCGCGCCATCACCGTCCCGCTCGCGCTCGACGACGCCCCGCCGGCGGATGATCACGCCGTGCAGGCCAGCGTCGAGCTGCTGGTGCGCTGGCCCGCACGGGACGACGACTTGGCCGCCTTGCACACGTCGCTGCTCGGCGAGTCTGAGCTGACGCTGGACCGGCTCGCGGAGGCGGTTGCGAATGCGGGGGCACCGGCCGCGCTGCGTGCGTTCATTCGCGAAAAGTCCACGCGGCAGCTCGTGGACGACGATCAGCGCGACGCCCTGCTCGAACGGCTGCGCGCCGAGCTGCAGGAATTCCTCTTCTCCGCCGGCCTGCTGCTGGAGCGCCTCGGCACGGTCGCCTTCACGAGCCGCACGCTCGCCGAGCAGGATGCGCTGCAGCGCGATGCGACCCGCCGCATGAAGGCCCTCGAAGCCCGTGGCGTAGTGGAGCGCGCGGCCCTGGCCGTCACGCAACGCCGCCTCAGCGACCTCAGCACGATTCTCGCGAAGCTGAAGGCCGCCGCCGCGAGCGACGGCAGTGTGCAATGGCACCAACTCCTGCCGACATTGACGCCCGGCGAACGCGGCCGGCTGCTGGAGAACCTCTGGCGTCTCACGCCCGACCGCGAAGTGGCGCAAGCCATCGTGGTGCTCACGAGCCAAGCGAGCGCGTGGCTCGACCCCGCGCGGCCGGACACGATCGCGCACCGCTTTGACTTGCCGCCGGAATTGGGCGGGCTGCGCTCGGTGACGTACGACGCCGGGCACGGGTGGCTGCTGATCGGAGCGGCGACTGGCGTCTGGGCCGTCTCCGCCGCGGATCGAACCATCGCACGCTGCTACACGGTCCGCGACGCCGGCAAACCCACGACCGGCTTCAACTCCGCCGTGATCGCCGGCGATCGGCTGGTGGCGACGCACTCGCAGCTTGGCTGCTGGTCGTGGCCCTTGGAAAAACCCGACGCCGCCGAGGCCCTCCTGCGGCCCGACAACGGCGTGCCGAAGACGGTGCGGGCCGCGACGGTGACGGCGGATGGGCACGTTCTTTTTGGCGCGGACGACGAAGTGCACGTGCTGGCGCCGGACGGCCAACGCCGCCACACGCTGCCGATCGGGCGCGGGTCGGTACACGGCATCGCGGTGCTGGATCGGACCGTCTACGTGACCACGTCCGACGGGCTGGTTGTGGAGGATTGTTGGGACACGCCGAACGTGTGGCAGGTGCTGCACCGCCGGGCCGAGCCGATCGAGTCCGTCCACGCCCGGCGCTGGGACGACCTGGTCGAGCTGGTCATTCCCGCCCGCGCGGACGGCGTGCTCGGAATCTATGGCGACGAAGGTTTGGTCGCGCGGCTGCTAACCGCGACGACGCCGATCCGCCGGGCGTGGGCCTGCGACGACACGCTCGTCGGCCTGTCGGAGAATCGCGACCGCCTCGTCGTGTCGAATGCGAACCTGCCGGAGCGCACCGGCGTCGACGTGCCGGTGGCCCGACTGCTGGGGCGGTCGATTCAGGATGCGTGCATCGTCACGGCGCGCGCGGAGGAGCCGCGGCCACCAGTCCGTGCGGACGGCAGCGGCGAGGGAGGCACCACGTGAGCAGCGTGCCGAACGAACCCGAGGCGCGCACGTGCGGCCGTTGCGGGCGCACGACCAAGGCCCGCGATGGGGTGCCGCTGCTCTACTGCGCGACGTGCGGGCAGGCGCTCGGCGTCAGGGCGGGACGGGTGCGACATCGCTTCGGCCCCCCCGCGCGCGTGCCGGGCAGTGCGATCGCCGCCCTGGCCCTGGGCTTCTGCGCCTTCATTCCGTTCCTCGGCCTCCCGCTGGGCTTCTTCGCGATTGCGCTGCGCGGCTCTGCGAAGCAGCAAATCCGGCGCTCCGGCGGCCAAGTCGGCGGCGGCGGCATCGCGAACCTCGGCGTCAGCCTTGCCGTGCTCGGCCTGGTGATGCAGTTGATGTGGTACCGGGTGGGCTGCTAAGCGCGTACGCCTCCCGCTATAATCGCCGCCATCCACGCTGGAATCCGAGGAGCCACGCATGTCGTCCAAGCCTGTCGGTGCCCGCACCGTCCACGCCCCGCGCGGAAAAACGCTGTCCTGCAAGGGCTGGCAGCAGGAAGCCGCGCTGCGGATGCTCATGAACAACCTCGACCCCGACGTGGCCGAGAAGCCGGACGAGCTGATCGTCTACGGCGGCAGCGGCAAGGCCGCCCGCAGTTGGGCGGATTTCGACCGCATCGTCGCGACGCTGCGCCGGCTCGAAAACGACGAGACGCTGCTCGTGCAGTCCGGCCGGGCGGTCGGCGTCATCAAAACCCATCCGGACGCCCCGCGCGTCCTCATCAGCAACGCGATGCTCGTGCCCAAGTGGGCGACGTGGGACGAATTTCGCCGGCTCGAAACCCTCGGCCTGACCATGTACGGCCAGATGACCGCCGGGAGCTGGATTTACATCGGCACGCAGGGGATTTTGCAGGGCACGTACGAGACGTTCGCCGCCTGCGCCAAAAAGCACTTCGGCGGCACGCTCAAAGGCCGCCTGCTGGTCACCGGTGGCCTCGGCGGTATGGGCGGCGCTCAGCCGCTGGCGGCGACGTTCAACGGGGCGGCCGCGCTGTGCGTCGAGGTGGATCGCGAACGCATCGAGCGGCGGCTCCGCACGCGTTACTGCGACAAGATGACGGACAGCGTGGACGAGGCGCTGGATTGGGTACTCCAGGCCAAGAAGACAGGCACGGCGCTGTCCGTCGGGCTGGTTGCCAACATCGCCGACGTGCTGCGGGTCCTGCTGCAACGCAACATTACGCCAGACGTGCTTACCGACCAGACCTCCGCCCACGATCCGCTCAACGGCTACGTGCCCAACGGCATGTCCTACGACGCCGCGCTCGAGCTGCGCCGCAAAGACCCGGAGCGCTACGTCAAGGAAGCGCTCCGCACGATGGCCGAGCACATGCGGACGATGCTGGAACTGAAGCGCCGCGGCGCCGTCACGTTCGACTACGGCAACAACCTGCGCGGGCACGCCAAGGAAGCCGGCGTCGCCGACGCGTTCGACGTGCCCGGCTTCGTCCCTGAATACATCCGCCCGCTGTTCTGCGAAGGCTCCGGCCCGTTCCGCTGGGCGGTGCTCTCGGGCGACCCCGCCGACCTGCACGCGACCGACGAGGCCGTGCTGGCGACGTTTCCCGAGGAAGAGCACCTGTGCCGGTGGATTCGCCTCGCCCACGAGAAGGTCGCCTTCCAGGGCCTGCCGGCGCGCATCTGCTGGCTCAAGTACGGCCAGCGGGCCAAGATGGGCAAGGTCTTCAACGACCTCGTGCGGACCGGCAAGGTCTCCGCCCCGATCGTCATCGGCCGCGACCACCTCGACTGCGGTTCCGTCGCGTCGCCGAACCGCGAAACCGAAGGCATGAAGGACGGCTCCGACGCCATCGCCGACTGGCCGATGCTCAACGCGATGAGCAACGTCGCCTGCGGGGCGTCGTGGGTCTCGATCCACCACGGCGGCGGCGTCGGCATCGGCTATTCGCTGCACGCCGGCATGGTGATCGTCGCCGACGGCACGGCGGAGGCGGAGAAGCGCTTGCAGCGTGTCCTCACCGCCGACCCGGCGACGGGCGTGATGCGTCACGCCGACGCGGGGTACGAAAGGGCGATCGAAGTGGCGCGGACCAAGGGCATCGACGTGCCGGGGCTGCGTTCGTAGCCCACACCGAGTGTTTTGCGGCCGGTCAGGCCGGAATTCGCCGGCAGCGATGCTCGCTACCGCTCGCGGTTTGGACTCCCCCGCGACCGCCGACGGTTCAGGGGAAGATCAACCGCAGCCCGCTGGCCGCGAGCAGCGTCTGGAACGCGTAGCGCAACCAGCGTACCGGCACCCGATGAGCGAGGCTCGCGCCGCACCAGCCGCCCACCATCGCCCCCGGCGCCAGCCACAGCGTCAACCACCAGGCCACATGGTGGAGCGGCGGCTCGCTGGCCACCTGCGCCAGCTTCAGCGTCATCCCCAGCGACGACGCCGCGCCGACCGCGATGATCATGACCATCGACGTCGCGATCGCGTTCCGCAGGCACACGCCCAGCAGCAGCGTCTGCGCCGGCACCGCCCACACGCCGCCGCCGATGCCCAGCAGCCCGGCGATAAACCCCGACGGCAGCCCGACCAGCAACCCGATGCGCCCCCGCTGCCGGCTCGGCACCGGACACGCGCTCGTCAAGTGCGGCTCGCCCTGCCGCGTGCGCCACTCCTGAAACAAGCTGACGAGCACCACGACTTCGAGAAACGCGCCGAAGATGCGTTTCAGCTCGCGCGTGCCCTCGCCCAGCAGCGTGCTGCCGGCCAGCACCCCGCCCACGACCCCGACCAGCGCCAGCGGCACGATCCCCGGCAGCAGCGGGAAAACCACCGCCTTGGCCCGCGTGTGCCGGATGGACGCCGGGATGGCGAGGATCATCGCGGTGCTAATCGACGCCAGGTTGTACGCGTGGAACGAGTCCCGCCCGAAAACGTCCCCCAGAACGAACGTCATCGCCGGGATCATGACGATCCCGCCGCCGACGCCGAGCATCCCGCCCATCCCGCCCGCCACCAGCCCGATCACGAGCAATTCGAGCACGGCCGTCGCGGTGAAATCCACCGGCATCACGGCCCGCTAGCCCGCCGCCGCCTTCGACTTCTTGAGGATCTCATCCACGCGAGCCTTCAGCGCGGTCCAGCGTTGTTCGAGGTTGACCGTGTGCCCTTTGAGGAACTCGACTTGCCGCTCAGCCGACGCACGTTGTTTGGCGTCGGCCGGGGCCGGCGCGCCGGCCTGTTTCTCGGCCTGCTTCAACTCCGCCCGCGCCCTCTCCAACGCGGTCGCGAGGTTTTTGACAGCCGCCTCGAGTTGCTTGCGGAGATACGCCCGCCGATAGGTGTGATGACGCGGGGCTCGATCGTCCTGACCCGACGGGCGCGGCGCCGTCAATCCCACTTCTGCACGCCGCACGAATTCCGCCCGGCGCTGCTGCAGAAGTGCCTGCACGTCGCCGTAGGCCTGGGTGAATTGCTGGCGGCGCGCGGGGTCATCGAACGCGAGCGTCTTCGCCTGTGGATCGGGCTTCGCGGCCGATTCCTGCACGAGCTTGAGAAGCCGCTGGTGCGCCTGAGGCGCCTCTTCGAGCCCGGTAAGCGACTGGCGGACGTCGGCGTCCAACCCCGGCCCCGGCAACCCCAGCGCCTGCCAGACTTGTTCGATGAACGTGGCCTGCCGGTCGCCGGCGAGGTTCAAGCTCGGCGGGACCTCGGCTATGGTCTTCTGCAATCCGTCGAGCAACTCCTGGCGCTTGGTGTGCCCTTCCCCCAGTAACTTGGTCAACTCACTCATCTGCCCGGCGACCGCGTTGGGATCCTGCCAGCGCGGATCGGCGGGGTCCCACAGCGTGTCGACGTTCTGCCAAGCTAACAGGGCATTCAGTTCCCGCTGCAATTTGGCGTCCGCGCGCAAGACGTCGTCCACGTACTTCTGCCCCTCCGGCCACGCCCGCTTCACTTCCCCCTGCACCCGCGCGTTGCGGAGGTAGTACAGGATCGCATCCGAATCCGCCGGCAACTCCGGCCGGCAGCCCGTCAGCGCACCCGCCAGCGCCAAAACAGTCACGAAAAGGGAAAGTCGTTGCCGCAACTCAAGACCTCCCGCTACCCGCCGGCCAGCACGTACTGGTACACCATCAGCGCAATCCCCATCAGGGCCGCGCCCGCGATCACGCCCGCACAGATCGGCTCCTGGTTCTGCACGACCACCTTGTTCATCCGCGCCTCGGGCGACTTCCAGATCTGCTCGACCACCCAGAACACGAACGCCCCAAACGCCATCGCCAGGCACGTGTTGAACTGAATCACGAACGCCAGCCCGAAGCCGACGCCGGAGATCGGGAACTTCCCCTTCGTCAGCATCTTCACGATCTCGAGCCCGATGCCGACCAGGATGCCGATGCCCGCCGCCCAGATCGCAGTGGTCGGCAGCATCCCGAGCCCCTCGGTCAGAATCTCCGCAACCGCCTTCCAGATCGCCGCCCCCGGCATCGCGAACTGCTCGCTGATCAAGTTGTCCGGGTTGCCGCGCAGGAACAGCGGATAGAACACCAGCGCCGACGCCAGCGCCCCCGACACCGCCCCCACGCAGTGCCCCAGCGCTTGCAGCCGCGGCTTGCCGCCCAGCATGTACCCCGGCTTGATGTTCATGAGCAGGTTCGACGAGTGGCTGGCGACCTCGCCCGTGATCCCCGCCGTAATCAGGTTCGTCCCGATGTCCCCGCGCGCCAGCGCCGCAAACGTGAGCTGCGTCAGCTTGCCCATCGCCCCTGTCGGCGTGATCGAGGTCAGCGCCGTCGAGTTCGCCGCGATCAAGCAGAACACCGACACCAGCGGCACCGCCACCGCCGCCCAGTACCACGGCACGCCGAAGAACGTGTTCGCCATCCACACGACGCACGCCCCCACGATCGGAATGCCGATCACGAACACCGGCATCGGCAGCTCGATGTGCCGCAGCGGGTCTTCGCTCAGCCGCTTGCCGCCGAACAGCCCGCGGAACGCGCTGACGAGCATCGCCGGCTTCGCGAAGAACGCGAAGAGCGACGCCACAGTCATCGTCGCCACGCCGCCCCACAGCGCCCAGTACGTGATCTGCCGGAACCCGTAGACCGTCTCGCCGAGGGCGTTCACTTTCCCGAGGATGTCGCCGCGCTCGATCATGATCGGCGCCAGGATGAAGTAGTTGATGCACGCCCCCAGCATCAGCGATAGCGCCGTGCGAATCCCCATCAGCCCGCCGGCCCCGATCATCGCGATGTCCAGCTCGGGGCGGATGCTCAGTTCCTTCAGCGACGTGCCCATGATGCTGGGGTTCCAGCCGCGCCGGTAAACCCACTCGTCGAGGAATTCCGGTAGCACCCAGAACTTTGGATGCAGCTTCTTAAGAATGTCTCCGGCCTGCCAGAACTTCAGGATCGCGCTGACGACCCCGCACCACACCAGCAGCTTTGGCGCCAGCGTGACGGCCCCGGCCTCCTGGCTGTGCAACGCATCCATCACCACGCCCGCCGCCCGCCCCTCCGGAAACGGGTGCTGCTCGTCGTTGATGAACCGGCGTTTCATGGGAAACGCGAACAGCACGCCGAGCACGGCCAGCCCGATTAGCCAGGGGATCGTCTGCTGCCAGGGGACGATCCGCCCCGTGACCATCATGTACGCGGCCAGCGACGAGGTCAGCGGAGCGGTCATGTACCCCGCTGCCGTCGCGATCGACTGCATGATGTTGTTTTCGAGTACGGAGTAGCCCTTCGCCAGCCCGACCTGGACGAGGATCTTGAACACCACGAACGCCAGGATGACGGACGTGATGCCGACGCCCAGCGTCCAGCCGGTCTTCGCCCCGACGTACAGGTTCGTGCACGACAGGATGCCGCCCAGCAGGAAGCCGCACACGCCCGAGCGGATCGTGAACTGCGGGACGTCCCCGCCGTACACGTTCTCCAGCCACCAGCGGTCCTTCTGCTCCAGCGTCCAGGTCCGGACCTGCTCCTCGGTCAAGTGCTTGATCGCCATGCCGACACCGCTCCTGCCTGCACGCGGGATAGGAAAGACCGCGGCATAGTGGTCCAAAGCCGCACACGGGTCAAGCGCGCCGGACGAAGGCGCTCGGGAATGCGGCGAGCGCGCAGCGGGAGCGCAAAGGGCGGCTAGAACCGGCTTTTTCGGCGACATGCGCGCCGTGGATTGACGGTTTCTGACGGGCGCGGTTCGGGTCCGGAATCAGAATGTGTTTTGGTGTCCCCCGTCCACATGACGTACCGCGTTGTGCAGGCGACGACGACGTGTCACCAGGCAATGGCCAATCGTCGGCCGCTTGGGCCGAACGAATCGCGTCGCGGACAGCGCGGGCAACATGGGGATGGCAGAGGCCGCGGAAAGGCAGCCGGCAGGTCGCAAACAGACGCGACCTGCCCTACGTGCGGCGATATGCCGGGTTTG
>Ga0182017_10001031_pt1 | contig 21860 bp, 6 predicted proteins | sample 712E3DmetaG_FD_120492 | JGI IMG/M metagenome (GOLD analysis project Ga0182017, IMG submission 120492) | Permafrost microbial communities from Stordalen Mire, Sweden - 712E3D metaG | ecosystem: Environmental > Terrestrial > Soil > Wetlands > Permafrost | place: Sweden: Stordalen | collected... | reverse complement strand
AGTGAGTTGTATTACCTGCGGTTTTCCTGGCTGAATGTCGGCTTTGCGTTTTCGGACTGGAGGATTCTTCCATTCCAGATTCTTGGCGTCTATGGGGTGGGATTCCTGTTTGCGGCCTATGTGACGATATTTCTGACGGTCCGCCGGAAGATTTATGCGGCTGCCGCCATGCTACTGTCTCTTGGCCTATTTGCATTTCTGCTTCCAGCAACTGCAAATTCAGGCGGGACGGGACCGCGCATTCAGGTTGCCGGTGTTCAACTCGAATTCCCTTTTGAAAATCAAATCATCCTTGTCCTAAACCAGCTCGACAAACGATTTCCTCGGGCCGAACTGTTTGTTCTAAGCGAATACACCTTCACCGAACCCATACCGGAACGGATCCGGGCCTGGTGCCACGAACATCATCGCTACCTCGTCGTGGGTGGCGAAGATCCAGCCACCAATGGAAATTATTATGATACAGCGTTTGTAATCAGCACGAACGGGGAGATCGTTTTCAAACAGGCCAAGAGCGTCCCCATCCAGTTTTTCAAGGACGGCCTGCCCGCGCGGGAGCAAAAGCTTTGGGACTCGCCTTGGGGGAAAATCGGCATCTGCATCTGCTACGACCTGAGTTACAGCCGGGTAACCGACCGGCTGATCCGCCTCGGCGCCCAAGCCATCATTGTGCCGACAATGGATGTGGCCGACTGGGGCAGGCATGAGCATGAACTGCACGCGCGCATCGCGCCGGTTCGCGCGGCGGAATATGGCGTTCCGATTTTTCGCGTGGCGAGTTCCGGCATTTCACAATTGGTGAACCGTAATGGGGATGTTCAGGCCAGCGCACCGTTTCCCGGCGAACTCGCGACGATTTCAGGTGTTCTTGAGTTTCGTAAACCCGGCACGCTGCCTTTGGATCGCATACTCGCGCCTTTGTCCGTTTTGGTGACCGTGTCGGTCATTGGAAGCCTGGCGTTTATTTCATTCCGGCGAAAGTTTTCAAAACCACGGCAGGAAGCCGGTGGTGGAAGTTTTTAAACGGCGCGAAAAATTCAAAATCACGTGATATAGTGTCGGCGCTATGCGCCGATTTTCGAGCCGCCCGCCTACACCATGCTTCGGCGCGGCAAGCAGGCTCGACGCTGCAACGCAATTGAAATTACGGCTGCTTGAGCCGGAAAAACAAATTCCCGGTTGGCGGCGTGATGGTCAGATAATTGGTGCCGTTGAGTGGCGTCACGCCGCCGCTGGCCGACCAGCCTGCGGATGATGTCAAGATACCGTTCTGCTGCAAGTTCCAGCCTGACACATCCTGCCAATACACCGTCACCGTGTTGCCGGAATGGCTGATGTAGAGCAGCGGCGCGCCCGGCGTTTGCACGACGGAAATCAGCGCCCAAAATCCGCCGGTGAGTGAATAATTGCCGCCAGTCATCGCGTCGCTGGCATCCAGCTGGCCGATCGTGCCGGAGGCGGAATAGACACCGCCTATGCTGGTGCCACCGCCACCGGCAATTTTGTACCAGTCCACGGAGTATTGCTGGGCGAAGCTGATGCTTGGAATCAGCAAACCAAAAAGGAGAATTAATCCACAGGAAATCCTCCGGCTGTGCCGGAGGATTTCCTGTGGATTAATTTCGCAACGCTGAAGACTTTTGTTTCCAAGCTTTCACGATAGGGCTTGCCGTCCACCTTCACCCTCCCATAAAATGCCCCGGTGTTGACGTATTGCAACAAGTTCGGAACTTTCGGAAACGACCGCCATTTTCCATCTGGTGACAGATTGGGTTGGCGCGAGTTTTTGGGCGTTTTTACGTCCCCATTTGTATCGTTCATTTGCGTTTTCATCGCCGCCAACATACGGGATACAAAATGGGGATGAACACTATTTTTGCAGGCGGAAAAAGCTTCGCAACTGCTTGTAAATAAGCTGGTTGCCTCGGTAGCTCAATTGGTAGAGCAGTTGACTCTTAATCAATTGGTTCTAGGTTCAAGTCCTAGCCGGGGTACCACCTTTTCAAGGGATTGCGAATTCCGGCTGGTTTGCAAATCCGCCGAGCAGTATCACAAGTAGTTAATAGGAGCGTTTTGAATCGCTCCGATTTGCCACGGCTGCCCGTGTTGCCCATGCCACACGCTGAAACGCTGGGGACAGCCGAAAAAACCCCGACACCTGGCCAATCAAAGCGCGTCTTGGGTTACGTAGCAACGTGTAGTCGGCATTGTGGCGGGTGTCGGCGGCGCGGTTGAACTTTGGCCCGGCGACAGTGACGGTGCCGTCATCGCGGCGACCGGGTTAAAAGCAAAGGTAATCTCTTTGCCGGCCAGACCCGTCCCCGCCCCACCGCCCCGGCACCCCGCGCCAGCAGCCGGCAGAGCCCCGCGCGTATAGATGGTGGTTGGAGAGAAACCCGACCTTGGTAATCTACTTAAAATGCTGGTCGGCTAAGGACGGAGGTGCTGACCAAAAAAAAGACAAAACACTTTTAAGGAAAAGAAAAGATGAAACCTTTTGCTTAACGGCCCCGCTCGCGAAGAATTTCGGAGTTGATATCTGAACCCTCATAGGAGGAAAGATTTGAGAGAAGTTAGTCTAGTCTGAAGCGGTTGAGGATAATCTGTTTGGAAGGCAAGTACTGGTGGCAACCCCATGATGGATGATCTGGCTGATATTACTAATGTTTATAAAGAAAATAAACCCGACTAAATAGTTTGCGTTCTACAAAAAATCCTTGCAAATATTTTTACTAAAACGTAAAAGCTGGCAAGGCATTAATGAATACTCACTTCAGGGGAGCGGAAGATGTGCCTCGAGTGGGGAGAAGGGGAAAATGAGAGCAGCCAGTCATCAGAAGGTAGCGGGCAGGCCGATGCGCATTCCAGGTCGCGGGCATGTTTTTCCCCAAGCGTTTTTTTCATTCTTCATTAATCTTCTGGTCCTCTCGTACAAGGTTTTTTTGATGTCATCGGGTGGAATGGAACAATTGAGCAACTGAAAGGCAAAAAATGAGCACTTTAAAGAGAGCATTTCACACGCGGTCATTCTGGCTGGCGTTGTCGGCATGGGCGCTACTGGCCGGCGTGATATGGGTATTAACGATCACCGCCCGGTCGAATGCCCAGAGCGGGCCGGCGGTGGCTGGCGGTGGGACGCCGGGCGTTCTGCTGGAGTACTGGACGAATCTCAGTGGGGTGACGGTCAAGGCGCTGCTGGCCGATACGAACTACCCATTAAGTCCTGACGGCATGGAACTTCGCACTGACTTTGAAGCGCCGACAAACCGGGGCGATCTGTATGGCGAGCGGCTGCGGGCGTGGGTGGTGGCACCGGAGACGGGGGAGTACACGTTTTGGATTGCCAGCGATGACGGCAGCGAGTTGTGGTTGAGCCCGGATGATAATGCGGCACACAAGCAACAGATTGCCAGCGTGCCGTATTGGACGGCTTTCCGTGGGTGGACGAATTTTCCGGAGCAACGTTCGGCGCCGGTGCAACTGGAAGGTGGGCAGAGGTATTACATTGAAGCGTTGCACTATCAGGGATGGGGCCCGGCGAATTTATCGGTGGGTTGGCAGCGGCCCGGCGTGACGAATGTGGAGGTGATATCCGGGGCATATCTGGCGCCATATAATGCGGGGCTGGGAGGAGAGGGGATCACGCGGGAAGTTTGGACCAATGGTGTAACAGTAACCGAGTTGACCAACAGTCTTGTTTATGAACAACCGGCGGCACAGATGGAACAGTTGCTTGCCTTGGAGTCCCCAACCAATGGAGGAGTCAATTATGGGCAACGGCTGCACGGGTACCTCCACGCACCGGTCAGCGGGGCCTACACGTTTTGGATTGCGGGTGGCCAGAATGCGCAGTTGTGGCTGGGTACGGGTGATAATCCGACGAACAAACAACTTGTGGCGGTGGTGCCCGGGCCGACAGGGATGCGGCAGTGGAACAAGTATCCGGGGCAACGTTCGGCGGCGGTCACTCTGGCGGCCGGGGGAATATATTATGTGGCGGTGTTGGATGAAGAGGCGGGGGGAACCGCACCGGTTTCGGTGGCGTGGCAGATGCCGGACGGGACGTTTGAGGGGCCGATACCGGCGACGCGGCTGACACCCTACGATTCGGATTACGACGGGATGCCGGACTGGTATGAGCGGCAGGAGGGTTTGAATCCGTATGATCCAGACGATGCGGGCAAGGACGCAGATTTTGACGGGATGAGCAATCTGGCGGAGTATCGGCGGGGGAGCGATCCGCGGCGCTATGATGTGGACATCGTGGCGCTGGGCGGATTGAGCGCGGACGGAAGCACGCGGGGATTTTTGTGGGAGTACTGGACGAACCTTTGGTGGGCAACCGATCTTTCGCCCCTGACCCGCAGCACCAATTTCCCGTTGAATGCGATTCAAAGGGATTTGAGATTCAAGTTCGAGTCGCCCAACGGTCTGGGGCGGCTGTATGGGGAGCGGATGCGGGGTTGGTTGCTGCCACCGGTGACGGGCGATTACATGTTTTGGGTTGCCAGCGATGACGCGAGTGAGTTGTGGTTGAGCGCGAATGACAATCCGGCGCACAAGAAACGCATTGCCAGCGTGCCGTACTGGACGGGTTTGCGGGAATGGACGAAGTATCTGGAACAGTGCTCAGGGCCGATCCACTTGGAAGCGGGCAAGGCTTATTACGTCGAAGGATTGCACTATCAAGGGGAGAACCTCGACAATTTTTCGGTGGCCTGGCAACTGCCGGGAGCAGCGCAGCCGGAGATAATTTCGGCGCCGTATGTGGCGCCGTATAATTATGGGCGGCTGGGCGAGGGGTTGACGCGGGAGGTTTGGACCAATGTGGCCGGGGTGGCGGTGGCCGACCTGACCAACAGTGCGGTGTTCCAGCAACCGGCCGGGCTGGTTGAGGAAGTGGTTGGGTTGGAGACGCCGGCCAATCTTGAGGCGCAACTGCGGTTGACGGTGGGGAACAACTACGGGGAACGATTGCGGGGCTACCTTCATCCCCCGGTCAGTGGCGCCTACCGATTATGGATAGCCGGAGCAGACACGGCGCAGTTGTGGCTGGGCACGGACGACACGCCGGCGAACCGGCATATGGTGGCGGCGGTGCCCGGGCCGACCGGGTTCAGGCAATGGACCAAGTATCCGGCCCAGAGTTCCGGGTTGGTGAATCTGGAAGGGGGCAAGATGTATTATGTAGAAGTGCTGCACAAAGCGGGAGTGGGCACCAATTATGTATCGGTGGCCTGGCAATTGCCGGACGGAACGTTTGAGGGCCCGGTGCCCGGGACCCGGCTGACACCCTACGATTCGGATTTTGACGGGCTGCCGGACTGGTATGAGATAAAGTATGGATTTAATCCGTATAATCCCGACGATGCCAACAAGGACGCGGACGGAGATGGGTTGAGCAATCTACAGGAATTTCAATTGGGGACCGATCCCAGCAATTGGGACACATTCGGTAATGGCGTGCCGGACGGGGTGGAACTGCTGCTGACCCGCACCCATGCAACCGGCAACGCGGTGTTGACGAAGCAGGTGGCCAGTGTTTCCGGGGCGAAAGGGCGGGCCGTTTTAGGCCGGTGGCAGGTGGATGGCGCGGACCTTTACGCGCTGGATCGTCGGGGAGCGGTTGAGTTTACGCTCTCGACCACCAACCCGGACATGTATGTGTTGGAACTGGAAGGCACTCAAAACCAGCCGACCAGCCCGGTGAAAACATTTGATGTGATACTGTCGGTGGACGGGGAGAATCTGGGTCATCACGTGCTGACGGGGCCTTATGGCACCAACGGAATAACATCCTACGTAACCCCCTTCCTGCTGGCTGGCTCGCATACGGTCCGTGTGTTTTGGGATGGAGCGGCCAGTTTTAGCAGCCTGCGCATCAAGCGGGTGAGTTTTGTCAGTGTGGCCGACGCCGATGCCAATCACAACGGCATCAAGGACTGGGTGGATCGGATGCTCAACACGGAATCCGGTCTGGACACCAATGCTCCATCAGCCAGTTATGTTTCGCCCGTCTGCTTGGAAGGCCGGGATCTTTACCTGTCCATGATGGCGGTGAGGGTGGGAAACAGCAGTGGGGCGGGCAACCTTGTTGCGCAGCCCAATGCTGGGCAACGTTGGTATGCCAATGTGCCGTTGTCGGCCGGGAACAACACGCGGGTGAGCCTGTCGTTTCAGAACGGTGTTTTGGCCGAATACCGGCAGATACAGTGGCTGCCCATCAACGTGCTCAACGCCACCAACCTGAGCATCCGTCCCGGCGATAGTCTGCTCTTGAGCGCCGGTTCCGGTGCCGAAGGCAATGTCCGGTTTTCGATATCCAGCGGTTCCGGCACAGTGACCAATATCACCACCACCGCCACGCAGCCGGTGCCTTATCAGTTTGTCCAGGCGGGCACTTACACCGTCACGGCCCTTTACGCGCCCCGCAACCATGGGCCGACCCAAACCGGCGGCATCACCGTCAGGGTGATTGGCTACCGTTTCCCCAATAATCCGGAGTGCATGGTGAACCGGCTCCGGAGTTGGAACCTGACCAATGTCCCCCCCGAGATCAGCTTGGAAGTCGATCCGCGGCTGAACCTGCGTTTGAGCGAGAGTCTGACCAACAACGGCCGGACCATGGAATTGCTGGTGGAGGACAATTATACCTGTGCCATTGTTGCGCGCCTGGGCCATCAGGGGCCGATCCTCGGAGCGGCAAAGGCCCCCAGTTTCCGCCTGTTTGCCACGCCGGACACCTACAACACGGTACTAAAACAGTATCCCGATGGGAGCCGGCTGGTGGAAACGATGGATATCTTAAGCCCGTTGCTGCCGGACCTGAGTCTGCAACTCAAGATCATTGTCGGCGGGGTGACGTTCGATGACGGAACCCTTGTTCACGACGTGACCACCGGGGACTTTGACCCGCTGGGCGAAAGTACGGTGCGATTCCTGATGCCGGCCTGGGTGGAGACGGCCAATTGCCATACCATCCAGGCATTCCAAGGCAACTTTCCGGTGGGAACCTACTGATGAAGCACTCTGCAAAAATCGGTTTGCTCCTGGGCACGACTGCGGTCATCGGCGCGGCTGTGTTCTGGTTTAACCGGGCCGCCGGACCGGTGAAACCGGCGGTGGAAACCATCCCGGGCAGCAGCCCGGCCCTTTCCACGACTGCTCCCGCAGCGCAACCAGCCCGTGTCGCCCAGTCTTCAGCGCAGAATCTGCAACCGCCGCTGCTGGCTGAAACACTTTCCGAGGCGATGCGGTTGATTGTCCGTCCGGACGGCAAGGCTGGATTCAGTGAACGCGTGGCGGCCGTGCATGCGATCAAGGAAGCTCTGAACAGTGAAGAGATTCGGGCTTTTTACGGTTATCTATTGGCTCCAGCACACAATCAGGATGACCGCGAGCAGGAGAACTGGCTGCGCAACGAGATGCTGGACAAGCTGGTCGGGCAACCCGCATTGCCTGCCGGCCTGCCCAAGGTGTTGGTGGCCATTTATCAGGACCCGGATCAAGACGTGGTCATGCGCGACTATGCCATTCAGCACATGAATCCGGCGTATGCCCAAGCCGGTGCGGAGGGAAGAGCGGCCCTACAGCAGGCATTGTGGCAAGCGGCCCAGGAAACCGACAGCAGCATTGCCGGCACAGCTCTGCTGGCCTTGAACGATCTGGCACAGAACAACACTGGATTTGACCGGGATCAAATTGCTCAGACGGCGCTGAAACTGGCCGGCGATGACCAGTGCGGAGAACTGGCGCGGATTACAGCAATACAGATTTGCGGGCAGATGGGAGTGACCCAGGCGGCGGCGCTGGCGCTGCAACTGGCCCAGCAGGCCGGAAGCATTCCCCTGCGCATCACGGCGATTGCCGCGCTGGGCGACTTGGGAGACCAGGGCGTGGAAACTTTCTTGCAGCAGATTGTTGCGGGCACTGAGGACCGCTTAAAACCGGCTGCGGTATCGGCCTTGAAACGATTGAAAAAGCGATTGGGAACATGAACCTCGTGCAACCATTAGAGGACAAAAACAAATGAAACGAATCTTAATGCTTTGTGTTGCGATTTGCGCCCTCGTCTTTATTGCCAGGGCGGTCAATAAGCCCCCCTGCACGTCGTCGTCCATCACTTCGCAACCCCCGAGCCAGGCCGTGGCTGAGGGGAGCAACGCGGTCTTTACAGTCACCGCTTCGGGCAGTGCTCCGTTGTACTATCAATGGAGTATAAACAACACCAATCTCACCAACGGCGGCAACATCTCGGGTGCAACGAATAACACCCTGACAATCAGCAACGTCTTAACCAATAATGCGGGCAATTACACAGTGTTGGTATACAACGACTGCGGCTCAGTCACCAGTTCCGTTGCCGTGCTGACGGTGCTGCTTGTTCCGCCATATATTACCACGCAACCGGCCAGCCAGACGTTGTTCGTGGGAGACACGGTGATTTTCTCTGTCACCGCCATCGGCCCCCTGCCATTGAGTTACCAATGGAGCTCCAACGGGACAAACATCATGGGCGCGACCAACATGACGCTGACTTTGACTAATATCCAACTCTCGCAGGCTGGAAATTATGTGGTGTTGGTGACCAATGTTTATGGCTCGGTACTCAGCTCCAACGCGGCATTGAACGTGATCCAGCCGACACCATGCATTACTCCTCCGAGCGGTTTGGCGGGTTTGTGGCGTGCGGAAAGCAATGCCTTGGACAGTGCTGGCACTAATAACGGTACGATGCAAGGGGGGGCGGGTTATACGAACGGCTTGGTGGGACAGGCCTTCTCGTTCGACGGAGTGAGTGGCAACATTTCCATTCCAGACTCGCCTTCACTGGACGCATTTACCACAAGCATCACCATTGAGCTGTGGCTCAAATCGAGCCAGTCGAACTCGGATTGGAAGGGGATTGTCGCCAAGGGAAATTCCTCCTGGCAATTGCAAGCCACGCCTAGGGCTAATACGGTTAACTTTACCGTGTCCGTTAGCGCCGGGGCCTTGTCTGGCAGCCAAAATGTCAACGATGGCCAGTGGCATCACGTGGCTGCTGTTTACGATGGGACCAACATGTTCCTCTATGTGGACGGCATGCTGGATGTTTCCCAGCCAGCCACGGGTCTGATTCCCCAGAACAACGATCCATTGTGCATTGGAGCAAACGCGAAGGCATATGTTCGCAGTTGTGGTTGTAATAAACTTGGATACTTCTTCAACGGGTTTATTGACGAGGTTTCCATCTACAACCGCCCCCTTTCTTCCGACGAAATCGCAGCGATCTACAATGCCGGCGACAATGGCAAATGCGTACCGCCGCCCGGGTCACCGTTGATCACCACTCAACCAACGAACCAAACAGTAATTATGGGCAGCAACGCGACCTTCAGCGTGACCGCCACGGGGACACCGCCGTTGAGCTACCAATGGTGCTTCAACTCCGGCGTGCTGGCTAACGCGACCAACGCGGGGTTGATCCTGACGAACGTGCAGCCGAAACAAGCGGGAATCTATTCGGTCGTGGTGAGCAATGGCGTCGGCACGGTCACCAGTTCTTATGCCGTGTTAAGGGTCTGGAATCCATCCAGCGTCGTTGCCTGGGGCTACGACGGTAACGGCCAGATTGAGGTTCCAGTGGATCTGACAAACGCAGTGGCGGTCGCTGGAGGTTTTTATCACAGTCTGGCGCTCAAGGGCGACGGCAAAGTGGTTGGCTGGGGCTTTGACGATGACGGCGAGGTCGATGTTCCCTCGGACCTGACCAACGTGGTGGCGATTGCGGGAGGTGGGTATCACAGTCTGGCGCTCAAGGACGACGGCACGGTAGTGGGCTGGGGTTTTGACGGTTATGGCCAAACGGATGTTCCTTCGGATCTGACTAACATGGTGGCGATTGCGGGAGGCGGGTATCACAGTCTGGCGCTCAAGGACGACGGCACGGTGGTGGGCTGGGGCTTTGACGATGACGGCGAGGTCGATGTTCCCTCGGACCTGACCAACGTGGTGGCGATTGCCGCAGGCGGGAATCACAGTCTGGCACTCAAGGGCGACGGCACGGTGGTGGGCTGGGGCTTTGACGATGACGGCGAAACAAATGTTCCTTCGGACCTGACGAACGTTGTGGCGATTGCCGCAGGCGGGAATCACAGTCTGGCGCTCAAGGGCGACGGCAAAGTGGTTGGCTGGGGTTTTGATGGTTATGGCGAAACAAATGTTCCCTCGGGCCTGACCAACGTGGTGGCGATTGCCGCAGGCCAGTTTCATAGTCTGGCGCTCGGCTACGCGCCGCCGCGGATTGCAACGCAACCGCAAAGTCAGACGGTGGCGGTGGGCGACGACGTGACGTTTAATGTTGTCGTCGTTGGCAGTTCCCCATTGAATTACCAGTGGTATTTCAACGCTGCAAAACTGGCCAACGCGACCAATCGGACACTGACACTCAGCGGCGTCAGCACTAATGATGCGGGCGGCTACCATGTTGTCATCACCAACAAACTTGGGTCGGTGACCAGTTCCAACGCCGTCCTGACGGTGAGTCTGCCTCCTTCCATTACCATGCAGCCGGTCGGTCGGACGGCAGTGCAAGGGGCGAATGTGAATTTCACTGTTGCTGCCGCCGGCACACCTCCTTTGGGCTATCAGTGGCTGCAAAATGGATTGCCATTGAGCGATGACGGGATTCATGTGACCGGTTCGGCCACGACCAGCCTGACCTTGAATGGAGTGTTGGACAGCGATGCGGGCAATTACTCGGTGGTGGTCACCAATGGGGTGGGTGGCGTGGTCAGTACCGATGCCGCGCTGACGGTGATTGTGCCGCCTTTAATCACGGCACAACCCGCCGATCAAACCGTGATCCAGGGAACCGGCGCAACCTTCAGTGTGACGGTGAGCACCAACAACACCATGCCTTTGAGTTATCAATGGCGTTTCCAAGGAACGAACATTCTTGCCGGGGCGACAAATGTATCACTGACGCTCATGGCCGTTCAGACGACAAACGCGGGCCATTACCTGGTGGTGGTCACCAACCGGGCGGGCAGCGTGACCAGCTCCAATGCCGTGCTGACCGTGTTGGTGCCGCCGACGGTTTCAATTACCAATCCGGTCAACAACACCATGTTCAATCCTCCAACCAATATCACCATCAACGCCACCGTCTCTGGCTACAGTGGCACCGTGACCCAGGTGCAGTTCTTTGTCGGCACCAAACTGTTGGCCATTGATGCCAACGCTCCCTATAGCCTTGTCTGGAGTAACGCACCACAGGGATTGCACGCCCTGACCGCTATTGCCACGGACAATTTGGGATTAACCGCCACCTCCAGCGTGGTGAATGTCACCATCAGCACCAATTTACTGCCAATAGCAGATGCTTATGTTTGGGATCTTCTCTCGTTCGTAAACTACGGCACCAACATCGTGTTGGAGTGCCAAACTGGGACTTCTATTATCGGTGATAACCGTGATGTTTATTTCAAGTTTGACCTCGGCAACATCAGCACCAATATTAACAGGGTTCAGTTGAGGGTCTTTTCCGCGTTGAGCGGTGCCGGAACAGTCACCAACACCGTCTATTCCGTAACCGACACCAGTTGGGTTGAAAATAATATTACTTGGATTAACAAACCGGCGCAGGTAACGGCTTTGACAACCAACACCATGACCGGCACCACCGGTAGCTGGTATTTGTTTGACGTCACCGGCTATATTAAATCCCAACAGGCTGCCGGAACGAATATCATCAGTCTGGCGTTGCACGATCCCAGCAAGACCGGCTTGATGATCAACGTCAATTCAAAGGAAAATTCCACTAATAAACCAATGTTGCTTATCGTTACCACCAACCTTCCCCTCACCGTTAGCATCGCCAACCCGCTAGCTGGCTCCGTCTTTACCGCGCAAACCAATATTACCATCAGCGCCACCGCTGCTGACACTGACGCTAATGTGACGCAGGTTGAATTCTTCCAGGGAACGATCAGCCTGGGCGTCGTGACCAGCGTACCCTACAGTCTTACCTGGAGCAATGTGGCTTCCGGCCCATATGCCTTAACTGCTGTTGCCAGTGATGACGCGGGATTAACTGTCACTTCCAGTGTGGTCAATGTGAGCGTCGTCAACAACCTGCTGCCGGTGGCCGACGCGCATGTCCGCGACGGCACGAATGCCGACACTAACTTTGGCATGAATACAATATTGGAAGTGGAAAGCAGTGACCCAGGCGACAATCGCGATGCTTACCTCAAATTTGACCTGAGCAATATCAGCACCAACATCAGCAGCGCCACATTGAATGTATTCGCCGGTAATAATAGTAACGGTGGGCGTGGGCAGGGGTTGGCAGAATTCGATTTATTCGCCGTGGCCAATACCAGTTGGGGGGAATTGACCATTACTTGGAACAATAAACCGGCACGTGGAGGTATGTTGGCGGCGAACACTGTGGCTCGCGGTAGCGGGTGGCATCAATTTGATGTTACTGGCTATATCAAATCGCAACAAGCTGCTGGACAGGGTGTCGTCAGCTTGGCGTTCCACGATTCGCGCAAGGAAGATACTCTTATTAACGTCAACTCCAGGGAAAACACCAACCCCCCGGTATTGACTGTGGCGTTTGGCAGCAACAACCCTGTCAGCGTCAGCCTAACCAGTCCGGCCGATAACGCGGCGTTTTCGGTTTCAGATAGCATAGACATCAGTGCCACGGCCAGCGATGGCGTTGGAACCATCAGCCAGGTTCAATTCTACCAGGGAACGACCAGCTTGGGCATTGTAACCAATCCGCCTTACGGCCTTGCTTGGAGCAATGCGGCTTCCGGCAGGTATGCCCTCACCGCCGTCGCCAGGGACACCAATGGTTGGGTGGCCGTTTCTAGGGTCGTTAATATCCTCGTGGACGTTCCACCGGCTGTTACACTGACCAATCCAGCGGACAATGATTATTTCGTCCAAGGCTCCAATATTTGTCTCGGTGCGAGCGCGTCCGATGCGGGTGGCGCCGTAACGCAGGTTGAATTCTTCCAGGGAACAACCAGCCTGGGGGTTGTGCCCAATGCGCCCTATGTTCTTGCGTGGAGCAATGCGCCCGCCGGCTTATACGTGTTGACCGCTTGCGCCATGGACAACAACGGTATTACCACCACGTCAGCTCCGGTGACGATCCATGTCCTGGATGCGCCGATGATCATCACCCAACCGGCCAGTCAGGCGGTATTTCAGGGAAGCAACGCCATCTTCAGCGTAACCGCTCTGGGCATAATGCCTTTGCATTATCAATGGATAGGCAATGGGACGATCCTGGCTGGACAAACCAATGCCACGCTGACCCTGCCTGGTGTTCAAATGACTGACGCAGGCAATTACCATGTTGTTGTCACTAATACGGTGGGCAGTGTGACGAGTTTGGATGCCGTTTTGACAGTGATTATGCCGTCATTCATTACGGCTCAACCGACCAATCAAATCGTCTTGGAAGGGGACACGGCGACTTTCACGGTTGGTGTCGCCTCGGGTTACACTTTTAATTATCAGTGGTTCCACAATGGCACGGCGATGCCAGGAAAGACGGGAATCTCGCTGGTTATTAGTGGTGTCGCCGTTGCTGATGTCGGTGATTATACTGTGACGGTCTTCTGTAACGGAAGCATGGCCACCAGTATCCCGGCCCAACTCGGTTTCCATTGCTGCACGGCCACCGAACAATTCCGTCCCGCACACATCTTGGGCTATTAACGCGCCTGATTGATTAACCCTTTTACCCCAACTGCCATATGAAAAACATGATCACCTTGGTTCCTCGTTTGAAGCTGAACATCAGCGCCGCCACTCTATCGGTGCTGTTTGTCGTGGGTTTATTGGCTGTCGCGGACGCCCGTGCTGCCTCCACAACTGCCGCTTCCCAGCCCGCCAGCGCCGATAAACAAACAACCGAAGCATCACCCGCCGCCGCCACCTCGACGGGCGCCTCTGATCAGGAATCCACGCAAAGCGCTGATTCTCCGGCTGCCATGCAGGCGAATGCCACGACCAGCGACGAAGGTGATGACAGTCAACCAGACTTGTCCCAGGCTACCAAGTCTTTTCTCGGTCCCTTGGACTACAAGGTGGATTCCCAATCCGGCCGCTTTACCTATCAAATCCCCCTTGTCGTCCCGCCGGCCCGTCAGGGAGCTCAACCGCAGTTGTCCCTGGCCTATAATTCAAGTGGCGGGAACGGCTGGTGTGGCGTGGGATGGAACTTGGACACAGGGTTCATCCAGCGCGATGCCCGCCACGGCGTGCCCATTGCCGGGGCTCAGGTTTATCAAGTGATAACACATGGCGGTCATGGTCAACCTGTGACTATCACAACCAACTATCTGAATTATAATATTCTGCCGCAGTATGATGATGCCCGCGGCTTTATCGCCAACATTGGCGGGAGCGGCAGCGACCTGGTGCTGGTCGGTCCAACCAATCAAAATCCCCTCATCTATCGCCAGGCGATTGAAACGGCCTTTGTGACCTATAAATACTACAACGATAACCACTGGGAGATCGTTGACAAGAGTGGAAACACCTTCTACTTCGGCGAAACCGCGGCGAGCCGCATGGAAAACACCAAGACCGGTTGGACGCCGAATGCGGGCCAGAGCACGTTCCGCTGGGCGCTCGACAAGGTGATTGATATTAACGGGAATCTGACGACTTTGAATTACACCAAGGAGGGGGGGATGCTTTACCTTTCCAACATCAGTTACAACGGGAATATCAATGCGCCTGCCCTGGCCACCACGCATACCGTTGATTTCATTCTGACCGATCGCCCGGACACGAATATTGCCTTCAATACGGGATTCCGGGTGGAGACGCGCAAGCGGCTCTCCGAGGTCCAAATGAAGGTCAGTGGCGCACAGGTTCGAAAATATGTGTTGAACTATGCCAGCTCTCCATCCACCCGCCGCTCGCTTCTGGCTTCCGTAACCCAATACGGTTCTGATTTCACCACGCCATTGCCCACCCTCACCTTCGGTTATCAAGTCAAGCCCTTTGAATTCGAGGCGGATATGGATTGGCCACTCGGCTTTTACTGTGGTGATTCTTGGGACTATATACGTCTGGTGAGTGGCAACCGCGATACCTCTGTCACCGTTGCTGACATAGACGCCGACGGCTTGCCGGACCGGGTCGAGCACGATTACTACTCCCCCTACGACGTTTATTGTGTAGAGCGTAACACCGGCACAAGATTTGTTACCAGAGACAACGACAACTACTACGGTTGGGGGATGCTGGATCACAGTCAGAAAACCGGCTGGGAGTGGAACGGTCCCGCCCGTACCGGAGATGATGGAGCTAACATGGTGGGTACATTTGACATCAATGGTGACGGCTATCCAGATCGTGTCGTCCGCGACGCAACCTCACCATTCACTGCTTGGTATGTTCAGACGAACAGCGGAGTCGCCGGGGGCGCCGGATTTGGCCCTGTTCAAGTATGGCCGGTGGCTGCTGAGACCAGTACGGATAATTCGACATGGCGGGGAATCCGTTTCCCCAAAACTGTGGACACCATGGACATGAATGGCGACGGCCTGCCCGACCGCGTCATGCGCCAGCTTGATGCCCCGTATAATCGTTTCAAGGTGCAACTCAACACCGGCAGCGGCTTCACCGGAATGACTGACTGGTATCCAGTCTATGGTCAGGATGATGCTTCCGATCTGATTTATACCAGCTCGGATATCACCATCCTTAATGTGGGTAACATTGCTTCAAAACTGAAGGCTCATGCTACAAACGATCCGGTGTCAGTGTATCTTTACAACCGGCTTTCGAGTGGAACCCAGAACCTCTTGTCTCACTATCTGAATTTGAAAGAACTTGCAGCATTATTGCAGGCTTTGATTAATGACCTCAACGGAATCATTCAAAGCGGGTCAATTTACGACCCCGTACGATTTGCCGGCGTGACACCTTCGGGTGAGACGATGACATGGCTGGGGAGCCAGCCGCTGCTGGGTATGGATTTTATCCGGCTAAATCGCTCGCTGTTGCATGACGCTTATGGATTGCCGTCGGTGGGTTTGCCCAACGCAGACTGGAGGGATCTCAACGAGCAAGGAGGGGGCATGAGAGTCATACTGGCCGACATCAACGGGGATGGCCTGCCGGATCGGGTGATGCGAAAGAAGGATGCGCCTTACACGAATCTTATAGTTCAATTTAACAATGGCGCCGGTTTTGAACCGCCCGAAAATTGGATGGGGCTGGAAAACCAGGGAAAGACCGACAGCGCATCTTGGAATGCGCCGATGGGAGCGGATGGCTCCCACACTTGGGCCGACCTGGTGGATATCAACGGCGATGGCCTGCCGGACCGGGTGATGCGCAGGACTGGATCGCCATACACAAACTGGGTTGTCCAGTTGAACACCGGTTCGGGGTTTGCCCCCGCCGTGAGCTGGGGCGGATTGGATAGTCAAGGTAAAACCAGCGACACATCATGGAATAACATTTCGGCTTTGAGTCCTAACAGTAATAATTCTGGTGACAGAACGTATGTTGATTTTTTTGATATCAACGGCGACGGCCTGCCGGACCGGGTGATGCGCCGGTTGAATGATCCTTGGGACCGGTTTGTGGTGCAATTGAACAAAGGCCCCTTCCCGGATTTGCTGTGTGTGGTCAGCAACGGATTGGGCGGCACGGTACGGGCCAGTTATGTTCCTTCTACCCAGTATGACAACCGTGACAAGGATTGGACTACTGATCCGTGGACCGAGGGCGCCAAAAGCCTGCTGTCATATCCAGTCCAGACTGTGTCGCAGATTGTTATTTCCGATGGATTGGGCGGCTCAAACGTAACCACCTATGCCTACAAAGGCGGTTATTTTAACGCCGCCAAGCGCGACTATCGCGGCTTCCATCGCGTACAAGTGACGGATCCTTATGGCCTGAAAACTGTCACCTATTTCCATCAGGGTGGCGGTTACGATGGCAGTGCCAATGGCGAGTTTCAGGACCAGGAAGGCAAGCAAGGCATTCCCTATTTGGTGGAAACCTATGACACCAATAATGTGCCGTTAGAACGTGTACTGAACAAAGTGGAGTCGGCCCAACTCGGTTCTGGTTCTTGCTTCCCATATATCTCCCAAATCATAAAGATGGCCTATGCTGACGGAACTCACTACCGCGCGACGGCTGAGCAGATCGTATATGACACATCCAATGGCAATGTTCGCACCAATTTAAATCTTGGTGAAGTCGCTAACGTTAATCTTTCAGCTCATAGTTTCGACGATTTAGATTCCACCGACAACATCCGCACCGAGACAACTTACAAAACCGGCAATCCCATTCTGGTCAGCAAACCGGATGTCATGATCACCTCCAAGGTGGACATGAACCAGCCGCGAAAAACCCGCTTCAATTACGACAGCCATGGGAATCCCACTTCATCCGAGGTCTGGTTGATCCCCGGCGACCGTTGGATAACCAAACAACAGGCCCAATACGACAGTTGTGGTAATCTTTATCGTGCCATCGATGCCGCTGGCATCGTAACCGAAATTGCCTACGACTCAGCCTACCAGATGTTTCCAGTAAAAAAGACCGTCGCCCCCGGCACCAGTCTTGAGATGTCGGATTTGACTCAGTTTGATCCGCTTTCCGGCCAGGTCCTTCGTGCTACCAACCACCTTGGCCTCATTACAAGGACGGACTATGATGTCTTCTTTCGTCCTACTGCCACTTACATCAATCAACAGCCTAATGCGGAACCTACCCTGTGGCGCACAAAATCGGATTACCATTTGAATGGCATTGCGGGCACGACTAGCAACAACAAAATCCACGCACAAATGTATGATCCCAATGATACCCTCAATGGCATCGAGTCCTTTGCTTATCTGGACGGTCTCGGACGCACCATCCAGACCCGGACTGAGAGTGAAACCAACAATGTCTTCCGCTGCAGTGATGCCTACTTTGCCAACAATGGTAGGGATGATTTTGCGCCTCTGCCTTATTTTGGCAACGGCTCCGCTTATGTTGCTCGAACCGAGACCCAGTTGGGCTCCTTTACCGAATACAATGCTGCTGGCCGGTCAACCAAGTTAACTCCGGCAGCCCAGGCAACCTATAATGCCAGCCGCCAGCGAGTTGGCAGCGTGACTCTGACCGGTGGTGATGCCAACGCCCCGGTGGCTGCCTCTATTATGGCCTATGGCGAAGGCGCCGATCCTTGGGTCACCATCGCCACCGATGCCGAAGGCAAAGCCAAAAAGATTTATGCCGATGCTTTTGGGCGATTGATCAGCATTACCAACATCTTCGGCCAAAGCACCATCTTCACCCATTATTATTACGATTTTGTCGGCAACCTGACCAGAGTGACCGACAATGCCGGTAACAACACTGACATTACTTACGACAGTCTGAATCGCAAGACTGCAATGAGTGATCCTGATATGGGCAGTTGGACTTATGCTTACGACGATGCCGGGCGCATGACCGACGAGTGTGACGCCAAGGGCCAGCATACCCACTTTAACCATGAATCCATTCTAGGCCGGCTTCAATACATGGATATCTATGACAGTGCCAACAATCTCAAACGCCGTGTTGAATATCGCTATGATGGTACTGCTGCGAAGCCCGGCTGTAATGTGCCGCTCGGCATGCTGGCTTCTGTGACTGAAACTTCCACTTCCTGCAATTGCACCGCAGACGAACGCTTCTGGAGCTACGATTACAAAGGGCGTGTGCTCAAGGAAGGAGTCTATTCCTGGGCCTTTGGTGGCACTTTTGTCACCACCAACCGCTACAACGAAGCCGATCAGGTCGTCGAACTGAGCTATCCCAACGACGTCGCCCGCCTCATTTACACCTATCAGAATGGCGTCCTCAAGAAGGTTCAAAGCCTTAAGGGCACCGGCGACCATTCAGAAACCTTCTATGAACTAACCTCGATCAACGAGATGGGCCAGCCGGTCGAATATCTTACTCACAACGGTCAGGTCAAGAATCGGCACGAATACTACGCTAATTCAAAACGGATTCAGACTATTTCCGTAACCAAAGGAACGAATTCTCTACTCAATAAAATCTACAGCTTTGACAGGGTTTCCAATGTTACAAACATCACCGACAGCGTTCCCGACCACACCGGCAGTTCGTCCGGCACTCTTCAGAATCTGCATTACGACGATCTTCACCGGCTCATTGGCCTGACGGACGCTTCAGGCAGCCATTCCTACCAGTATGACACACTGGGCAACATTACGATGAATGGCGAGTGGGCTTCGGGCACTTATACCTATGGTTCCAGCCGGCCCCATGCCGTCACCGCCGCCAATGGCAAGACCTATCAATACGATGCCAATGGCAACATGACCAACCGCAATGGGCAGACCCTTGTCTATGACGAAGAAAACCGCCTGATCCAGGTGACCAACAGCAGTTGCAACGTCCACTTTGGTTACGGCTTCGACGGCACCCGACTCTGGAAATATAATAAAATAAACAACCAATACACCTGTTACATAAGCCCGCTTTACGAATATCGTGAAAGCGATACCGCCGGCCTATGCTATGTCTTTGCCGGCGGCCAGCGCATCGCTGCGTTCCGCCCCACGAGTGACATTTACAACCTGGCTGTGGCTCCGTTGTCTTGGGACGGACGTCTTCTGACCTTTACACAAAGGATGTCAACCAAGGCCAATCTTGGACTAATGTGGGCGTTCAGTCCCAAACATATGCAGACCACAACCTTTAACTTGGCAATGCTGTTAACCTTGGCGCTCGTCTTGATTGGCCGTTTCTGGACGAGAGTCCGTCTTGAGCGCCGGGAACAACGATTCTACTTTCAGCCGCTCTGGCAACGCGCCCTTTGTTTGCTGCTGATACCAACGTTCCTTCTGGCCACCACTCCGGCACATGCGGCATTTGTGCCCGGCGAAGTCTTTTACTATTACCACACCGATCACCTCGGTTCGTCCAATATCACAACGGATCGCAATGGCAATGTCATTCAACAATATGAATACAAGGCTTACGGAGACAAAAGATTTCTGCAGGATAATGCCGCCGGCCATCCTGAGTATGATCCAACCTATCGCTATACTGGCCAGGCTTTCGATGATGATACCGGCCTTTATTATTATGGCGCCCGATACTACGATCCCGAGCTTGGCCGATTCACCCAAGCTGATACCATGGTACCGAGCGCCGCCATTCCTCAAACGCTTAATCGCTATGCCTACTGCGGCAACAATCCACTCAAATACGTTGACCCAACAGGGCACGATTTCGGACTCACCGAGCTCATCATCACAGTTGTTGTTTGCGCTGCTATCGGCGGTGCGACGGCAGCAGCCACAGGTGGCGACATTGGCAAGGGGATATTGTTTGGAGCGATTGGTGGACTATGTGGTGGAGGTGGAGCTGTCATCGGTGCAGCCGCTGGAGCTACCTCCGCAGTTGGTGCAACGTTGGGACAATTCATTGGCACAGTTATAGGCGCTGCCGCCGGTGGTGTTATTAGCGCCGGAGTCAACGGCGGGGATATTGGTTTGGGAGCCTTGGTTGGGGGGATTGGAGGAGCTATCGCATTTGGCGTAGGACAATTGGGATTTGCGCCTTCTGAGGGCGGCAGCTTGGCTGATCTTGATTTTGGCCAGAATCTTGCCAACGCTGGTCTTAGTGCCGTCGGCGGTGCAGTTGGCGGTGCTATTGGTGCAGCAATTACGGGTGGAGATCCGGGATTTGCTGCCCTGTGTGGTGCTGCAGGTGGAGCTGCAGGTTATGGGCTAACTGCGATGTATGATGAAAGTACGTTAGGACTTTCAATCGCATCGCATAAACATGCGTATTTGGATGCGAAATTGAACGACAAAACTTCAATAAGTTTAACCATACATGGTGGTGATGATTATACAGAACTACTAAATAGTGTAGTGCAAAGAAATGCGCAAATTGTGGACTTTCGCTACGTAGGACATGCGGACTCAGTGCACCTTGAATGTGGGGATCCGAATAGTAGTCTCATTTGGCTTCCGAAGGAGAAATATTTTGCTATTGGACAGGCTGGCACAGGCGCACAAGATGGTCTTAAATCAATAAATGCGCTAATGCAAAAGGCTTTTGCTCCGAATGCACATATTTTGTTGCGCGGGTGTGATACATATTCATTTTGGTCACGCAATTCAATTGCTGGTGGTTTTAAACAAATACTTCCAAACGCTGTTGTTAAAGGGTATACAGTACCTGTGGTTTCTACATTCTTGGTTGGAGGTAAAGCTGCACTATGGCCATTTAGTGCTCAAGTAAGGTAGGTTACGATTATGAAACAAAATGTATTGAGATGGTTAGCCGAATTCACATTAATCATTTTTGGGCTGATGGTGTTAGATGACGGTTTGTTTGCAATTTTGATTACTGCTGTTTTCGGGATACTCGAAAGCGTTCTGTTAATATTAACGCATAAATATTTTATCGCGTGGACATTTGTGGATCGCAAGCTGCGTTACTCATGGGTTCCGATTTTTCTTTTTGCAATCTGTTTTGCAGTTTATTGTTGTTATAAACGATAGGAGACCCCTGCAAAAGTCCTTAAATGGGTCACCCATTAGCGTGAGCGGTCAATAGCGAAAAAGCGTCTCCGACAAACAGTCTTTTTATTAAAAGCTGTTTTTGTCTTTGGCCGGCGCGGACGGCGTTCAAGGCGCGATTCGTTCCTGTCGTTTCCATCGTTGATTCGGATGCCATCCTCCCACTCGGGAGGTGATCCGTTCAGTCACCCATCTGGTTCCAGCGCGTCGTGCCCGGCCTGGGTGACAGACCGGACTGTCGCAGGCGGACTTCCATCCGCTCGCAACGCACGCCCT
>Ga0182017_10001029_pt1 | contig 21870 bp, 24 predicted proteins | sample 712E3DmetaG_FD_120492 | JGI IMG/M metagenome (GOLD analysis project Ga0182017, IMG submission 120492) | Permafrost microbial communities from Stordalen Mire, Sweden - 712E3D metaG | ecosystem: Environmental > Terrestrial > Soil > Wetlands > Permafrost | place: Sweden: Stordalen | collected... | reverse complement strand
GCAGCGCATCGAAGGGCAGCTCCAGGAAGTGGGTCTGTCCCGAGAGCATGAGATGCTGCTGGATCGGATCGCCGAGGAAGAGGAAGGGGGCATCCGGGGCCGTCTGGGCCCTGCCGGTCACCTTCGCAAGGTGCGCCCGGGCCTTGAGAGCATCGCCCCAGCCGCGCAGCCGCACCAGAAAGGGATAGAGCCCCTCGCCCTGCAGCGCTTCCACCTCGAAGCCACCGCCCCACTCGGCGAGGAGATCCGTGCTGGCGAGGAGCAGGAAGGGGTGAAACTCCCGGAGGGACGAGACAACCTGCCCATCCTCGCCGCGCGAGAAGATTCGGATTCGATCGTCCCCCTCCAGCTCGAAGGCGAGCAGACGCGGCGTGGAGTCGTGACCGAACAGCACGGGGTTCGCGTGGAAGACGGGGACGGTCGGTATCATGAGTGCGCGGCGCTCCGGGGCACCGGAGCGTCCTGAGAGTGGTTTGGCGGACGCATAAGCGAAATCGGCCTCAGCTCTCGGGCGGAAGCTCGGACAGCGGGGCGGCCCGCAGGATCTCGCGGGCCCGATCCCGGTCGCTGGCCCGGACCAGGATGCGCCGGCGGGCCAGCGGGCCCACCGTGTAGGTCGCATCAACGGCGTACTGGTTCTCGGCCTTGAGGATGAACGGGATCTCGTGCGCCCGAAGCAGCGAGCAGAGGATCTCGGCCTCGGCCGGGCTCCATGCCTCGACGGCCAAGACGACCGGGTCGTCGATCGGCGTTTCCCCATCGCCCTGGGGGAGTTCGTCGATCAGCGGGGCCCCACAGTCCGAACAGGTCGCGATTCCTGCAACGTACTCGTCGCCGCAGACTGGACAGAACATGTTCGGTCCCGCCTCAGTTGGTCGCAGAGGATCGCGCGCGTCGTTCGGGGACAAGACCGGCGCGCAGGGATTGCGCGAACGCCCGATCGGCTCCCAGGCTCCCGTCCCGCTCGTCTCGGTCCAGCGCCTCGTCGAGCGCTCTGCGCGCCTGCTCTTTTTCCCCGCGGCGCAAATGGAACGTCGCCTGGCTCAGGCGGCTTGAACCGGGATACTGATCATCGAGTGCCTGGTAGATGGCCAGTTCCCGCTCCGGCTCGTGGTTCAGCCCGTACGCGAGCCCCAGCCGCAGGGACGTGCGCAGGTAAAACGGCGTGCCCGGTCGAGCCGCGTCGCGCAGCGACTGAAATCCCCGGATGGCCTGGGCCAGATCCCCCTTTTCTTCCGCCAGCCAGGCCTGAAAGAATGCCCGGGAGGTCGGATCGGTCTCCATGCTCACCCGCCACTCCAGGGCGCGGATGTTGGCTTGCCGGTTCTCTCGCTCGAGCAGGTACACCCCCAGGGCGTTGTTCGGCCAGGTGGCGTAGACCGTGGCCGCAACCCCTCCCAGTCCGATGACAAGAGAGAGTGCGGCGATGCCGAGCAGCTTCTTCGATTTCCCCGTCACGCCACCCCTCACAGTTCGCCTTTCGCGTAAAGATACATAAAGGGAATATAGCACGCGTTCCGGAGAGGGACGAGGGAAAACGCCCTAACCGCAAGGCCCCCGGCGCGGCCTATTGGGTCGCTGTCGGAGCCCTGGGCGGCACAGGGTTGGCTCTGAAAGGAAGGCCAGAGGATTGCGGATTTGCGGGGAGACCGTCGCGTAGTTAGGTCCCAACGATCTCGTTCAACCCTTCGATCACTTTGGCGAGTTCCTCGGGAGACGCGCTGGTGAGCCGCTTGCCGATGCGTTCGACGGCGAGCGTCCGGATCTGACTGATCTTGACCCACGATCGCTTGGGTAGCCCACTGGATTCAAGTTCAAGGGAGAGCGGGAACCCAGCCCGTTGCGGCTGACTTGTCAGAGATACGGCGATCACCGTACCGGACCGGTCGTTGAACACCTCTTGGCTGAGGACCAGCACTGGGCGCAACCCCGCCTGCTCTTTGCTGCGAGTGGGATCGAGGTCAGCCCAGCGGATATCCCCCCTCAGTATTCGGGCCATCGACCGAGCTCCTCCGACATCCCTTCCTCTGCCATGGCCTTCTCAAAGCCGGGATCGAGCTTCGCGCACTCGCGTGCAAGCCGGCTACGGCTCAGACGATGAAGCTTCTCCTTGACCGCCTCCTCGATCGCCAGGCTGCGGTTCGGGAACATCCGGCTGTCAACAAGCCGGTCGAGCTCGTCCACGACCCCTGGGTCGAGTGTGATGGCAATTTTCGCACGTCCCATGGCCCACCTCCGGGTATGATGGTATGTCATACCACGACCACTTGTCAAGCAGGGCCCAGTCGGCCCCCGCGCAGTCCCTTGAAATCCGCGTCCTACATTCACACCGTTGCCTCGTAGGCTCGAGTCGTGGCGAGAGTGTCTTACGATAAACACATCGATGCATGACCCGGGTGTCAAACTCAGCGACGATCGGCTGTTCATCTGATGGGAATGCGCGTCCGCTGCATGCCACTGCTAGCCTGCCGCCCAGAGACTTGGCAGCTCGGCTACTGATGGGAGCAGGTGCGTGTGCGGCACGCTCTCCAATAGTTCGCGATGATGCGCGCCCGTCAGCACTCCGACATTCCAGCGTACACCGGCGTTATAGCCCGCTCGAAGGTCGAGGATGGTATCGCCGACGTTGGCCACCCTATGGACACTGTTCGTGCCCGTGGCCTCCATTGCGCGGAAGATCAAGTAAGGCGCCGGACGCCCCTCCGCCACATCGTCGCCGCACACGATGGCGTCAACCATCCCCTCGGCCCATCCCAACGCGCCGACGAGCTGGCCCGTTGTTTCTCGGTCGAAGCCGGTGTTCAACGCCACGCGGATACCGCGCTCCCGCAGCGACCTGAAGGCCGACACCGCGCCCGGCACGGGCCGCACGCCCTCGGACTGAAATCGTCTCGACAGGTGTGTGCGGAATGAGATGTAGGCTGCTTCGGCCCGGCTTGCCTGTTCGGGTCCCTCCGGGATGAAGTGAAGCACCGCCTGGCGTTTGGAGGCGCCCCGCACGCCGTTTAGCTGTTCGCGTGTGACACTGATGCCGTGCTCTGCCAGCGCGGCGGTGAAGGCATCGGGCACCTGCCCCAGGTCTTCCACTGTGGTTCCCGCCATGTCGAAGATGACTAACTCCGGTCCATCCATCCCGGTCCCCCTTGATCACCCTGAAGTCCTTGCGGCCTCTCGATTCGAGGTGACGGCTCCTCTCCTTGCTCTACTCGGAAGAAGCCTCGCCCCCCTCCAGGACATCTCCGATCTCCAAGTTCAGCGCCAGTAAGGCTTGATTGATATCCCGGAGAAATATCAACAGAGACCCAATCAGCGCCACCAGGCACCCCATAAACAGACAGGCAATCACCCACCCCGTATCCACCCGAAATACCGTAGCCACAAACAAGGTGATAATCAGACAGGCCGCCAACAACGCACTCGCGGTGGATAGAATAATCGCTTGCCGAATGTGATCGGCTCGCTCCCACAAGATCTGGAGTTGCGCCCGGGTGCGGTGTTCATCGCCGGAGACCCCCGACCGTAACTCGTGTCGGTGAATGCGGGCGCGATCGATGGCGCGCCCCAGACGGGTGTTCATACTGAGCAACAACAACCCTATGCCGGAGATTAAAATGACCGGACCAACCGCAATTTGGAGTATCGGAATCAGTTCCGTCAGAGTAGGAAATGGCATTTCGACTTTCTAGTGACTGAGCTTTGCGCTTGCCAAACGATTAAGACTTACCCCTGCTTCAGCTGCCTGTATCGCCAATTGTCGGTGTATATCAGGCGAAACACGCACCATGAATTTTCCGCTGAAGTGCTTGATGGCGATTGGCTCGGGGAGGGATTCCTCGTTGCCTAGCATGTCGGTAATAACTTCGCCAACAAGTTTGCGAATGCCCTTCAAGGCTGCCTCAGGCGTCTGCGCAAGCCAACTCAAGCTTGGAAACTCGGCGCAAAGCCCCACGTATTCGGCGTCATCCTCCGACCATGTGACTCGATAGGTATATTTGTCACTTTTTTGCATGTTCGACCTCCAAGCGATCGATTTCCTTGAGTACCTGCTTAACTTGATAGGCTTTTGCCCGCCCTTTGCTGTTTTGAATATTCACCCGTGGATCGCCTGTCCACGGAGTCATGTACACCCGATGGCTTCCACTCGACTGACGGGTTTGCCCGAAATGATGGTCACATACCTTGCAGAGATCGGCAAAACGGACCCCACTGGGATTGCTGCGCATTTTCCCAAGGATGTCTGTCAGCTTTGCCATAAGATACTAATATCAATACTGATACTATTTTTCAAGAGTGGGTAGGAAGCAGAATCGGTACCTTTTTCCAGGACTCACTTCTTGCGCTCCCCGGTTTGCTGTTGAGTTGCAAGAAGCCGCCGAAGCTTTGTAATCTCGGCATTGGCTTCGGGCATATTGGGCTGACGCTCCAACACCTTTTCAAACATCGCAATCGCATCGGCGTATCTGTTCAGTCCGGTGTAGACGTATCCAAGGTGGTAGTACGCCTGGAAATCTTGCGGGTCGAGCGCAAGAGAGGCTTCGAGCACTTGGGCTGCTCGCAGGTTGTTCCCGGCATAGCTCAGAGCCCACCCCAGCGCTTGATAGGCTTCGTAGCTCGGCTTTCGTTCGACGACGAGTTCAAGCAAAGGGATTCCCTCTGTATAGCGCGAATTGGCCGCCAGCTCTCCGCCGGCGTAGAGCGCGAAATCGTAATCGTGGGGGTAGACCTCGAGGTACGCTCGGGCCGCGGTGTTGGCTTCCGGCCACCGTTGATGCTCGAAATAAAAAGCCACGATGCCTTTCCATGCCGCTGCAGCCGTGGGCATGAGTTTCAGCGTCTCCCGGGCGTAGTGCTCTTCGTCCCGCTCCACCATCGCGACCCATGGCAACCCGAAATACCCCTCACGCTCTTGTACGATCACAGCCTCTCCGCCCCACAGCTTCCGTTCCTCTCGGCTCTCCAAGAAGAGCCGTATCGGCCGTCCCGGATCGTCCCGCAAGCGCAGTCCGGCCCAGGTGTAGGGAATTAGCGCGCCAAGGTCAATCTCTTCCCCCACGATCTCCAGCACTTCTGCGCGGCGGTCCACCGGCAGGGAAGTATCCAGCTTGCCGTTCGCGTAGAGAAGCAAACTGTAGTACACGAACACCCGGATCAGAAGGCCCGCCCACCATTGGATCCGTCCGAGCACCCTCGTCACTGCAGTCTCGGCAGTGATGCGGGGCCCCGCCAGGTTGGTGACGAGAAAGAGAAAGCTGAGAACCCCCAGGGCCAGCCCCACCCATGGAAGTAGAAGAAAGACGAAGCTGCCCGGCACCCGATACTCCGTCTGGATATACATGGCCAAGCCGCAGGCGGCGGTGGAGATGAAGAATCTGATGGTGGAGGCGGAATAGAGCCGGGCGAGCCCGCTGCGTATCCCGGTTGGAATCTTCATTGCGTCTCCTTCTGCTGAAGATTCCGAAGCACGTACGGCAAGAGGCTGTGCGCAATCCGGTTGCGTGGATCCTCGGAGAGGACCTGCCGAAAACATTTCGCCGCGCGCTGATATTCGGCGGACATATGATAGAGGGCACACAAGGGTGCCAGATCGCGGGCCTCCGGACGCTGGATCTGGAACGCTGTCTCGTATTCCTTGATCGCCTCAGGGATCTGCCGCTGATTCTGATGAAGGGTGCCCAGCATGAGATGCGCGTGGCTGAGATCGGGCTTGAGCGCCACGGCGGTTCGGTACACCGTCGTCGCCTCCTCGATTCGTCCAAGCTCCATCAGTGGATAGCCGATGCGATCGTAGAGGAATGGATTCTGCGGAGCCAGCGAGAGCGCCTTCTGATAGACTTCCACGGATCGCCCATACTCCCCGATGGAGGCATAGAGTGAACCCACCCTGGCCAGCGCCTCGATGTTATTCGGCGCTTTCTCCAGCGCCTTCTGCATCAGGGCCAGGGCTTGATGGTAGTCCCGCATTTCTACCTGGAGAAACTCACCGAGTTCGAGCGCGTAGAAGGGATCGTCCGGAGCAAGATCGGCGGCGGCCTTTCTCATGCGGTATTCATTGGCCAGATCCCCCCGCGCCGAATAGATCACCGCGGCCCACCGGTAGGCATAGGCATGCCGGGGATCCAGCTCGATAGCCTTCAGAAGAGCGGAAAGCGCCTGTGCTCGCTTCCCTTCCCGCTCGTACGTTATCCCCATCGTCAGATAGGCATCCGCAGGGTGGTCACCGGCTGCAATGGCCTTCTTGGCATAGGCGATCACCAGATTCGCGTTCGACCTGTCATAGATCCGAAAGAAGCGATAATAGTGGGCGAGAACACACAGAGGCTTCCCGGGCTCCCGCACCTTGGCGAGATCGCCGGTCGCTTCCATGAACTTGAGATACGTTGTCAGCCGGGGGGGCATCCAACTGTTTCGGTAGGCACGATTGAAGAGCTCGATGGCGCTTCCGTAGTCGCCGGATCGCGCAGAGGCCAGAGAAGACAGCAGCAGGGCGTCGATCTGATCTGGTTGTCGATCGAGAACCTCAACAAACAATCGCAACGCTTGGTCGAGCGCCCCCGTCTCATAAGCGATTTCTCCCAGCGTGAGAAGTGCGCCGACATCGTCAGGATTCCGTTTCAGCGCATCTTGCGAGAGCGCCACCGCCGTGGCGTGATCTCCAAGCAGGAGGGCATCCTGTTGTGGATCTCCCAGGCTACCCTGCTCCAGGACTTCTCCCGCATAGTGCGACCGGTAGGCCCTGGCGGCGCGGCTGTAATCGCCGAGCATGTAGAAGGCTAACCCCAGAATCCCACGATCCGACGGCTGGAAAAAGCGCCCGTTCATCTGCATGACCCGCTGGCGGCCACAGACCCACACCAGTAGGCACGCACAAATGACGAGGAACACGACCCAGCGGCGAGAAAGACTGACGCGAGGTATCTTCACGGCAGGCTCCCCAGGATAAAGAAGATACCGGACATCACGGAGATGCGGCGGGCGCAGTCGAAGCGCCCGCCGCCTTCGTTCCATTAGCAGGCTGCTGAAAAACTCACTTTCGCCCAGGCTGCTTAAAAAGGTCCGGATGCAAGGCGGCACGCGAAGGGCCGAGAGAGGCGTACTCCAGGTACGCCGCAGCAAGTGCCCCAGTGTGCCAACGCCGCAGATGGGCCTTTTTCAGCAGCCTGTCAGGCAGAGGCTGGGACTCCCGGAAGTCCTTGCGGGCCGCGATCTCCCTTCTCACCCTTTGGCCCAGACGGACCCTGGAGGCCCGGATCACCCTTGTCCCCTTTGGCTCCCGCAGGCCCCTGCGGGCCTGGTTCGCCCTTGAGTCCGGCCGCGCCTTGGTGCCCGGGCTCACCTTTCGCACCAGGTGGTCCTTGAAGTCCGGGCTCGCCCTTCTCGCCCTTGAGGCCTACCGAACCTTGCGGGCCGGGTTCGCCCTTCTCACCTTTGGCCCCGGCTGGTCCTTGTGGTCCGGGTTCACCCTTGAGTCCGGCCGGGCCCTGGTGTCCCGGCTCCCCTTTCTCACCCTTGGCACCGACTGCTCCCTGCGGTCCGGGCTCGCCCTTCTCGCCCTTGATTCCGGTCGCACCCTGGTATCCGGGCTCCCCCTTCGCACCGGGTAGTCCCTGGAGTCCGGGTTCGCCCTTCTCGCCCTTGGGACCTATCGGACCTTGCGGCCCGGGCTCCCCTTTCGCACCCTTGGCCCCGGCTGGTCCCGTGAGGCCTGCAGGTCCTGGCGTGCGGGCCAACTTGGCCAGCTTACGGGCCAACTCGGCAAGGTGGGTTTCAAGAGCGTCGAGGCGCCCAGCGGCCGTGGGCTTGCGCGCCGCAGTGGTCTTCCTCTTGGTCGCTTTTGCCCGACTGGGAGGTGCTTTGCTCTTGCTGGGTTTTCCGGTCAGTTTCTTGGCCATGGGACGCATCTCCTTTCGAGGTTAAGGGTGATAGCGGAAAAGAGCGTGCGCGAGCAACGCCGGGCTGCCCACGGCACGCCGGGTGGTCCAGCGGGATCGCGGGCATCGACAAGGAAATCCTCGCTCGGGGTCGGCAGCGCAGCGGATACAGCTTCATGGTGTTCGTCCCACTCACCCCTGGTTGCCGAGGAATTGAAACCCCCTTCCTGAAATATCAGGGAGTTATCTCTCCTGCCTCGCGTCTACAATTGTGCCGCCTTCAGGAAAAGGATGTTGTTTTCAAGGTGTACGTGCTTGTGGAGGTCGTCCTCGAACTCCTTGAGTTTCTGGTACGTGACCACGAAGGTATTGCAGACATCGCCCGGTATGGCATATTCCTTTGCAAGATGGCGGATCGTGTGGACCGCATCGCCAATCACTTCGTGCTCGTGACTGAGTTTCGTGAGTGAGGTCTTGATCGTTGCGATGTCTTTCGCTGCCGGTGCTGAGCCTGCTTTTCTGGACGCATGGGCTCGCTTGATGGCCGGAAAGAAGACCTCCTCTTCTTCCCGTAGATGGGCCTCCATATCGGTTGCAATTCTGTCAAAGATAGTGGCGATATCGACCACCTCGGGATGGTGAACGCCATGGACAGAGGCGATCTTATGGGCGTAGGCCGAAATTTGCCCGGTATTCTCCTTGAGATAGGTGTGATGAGCGTTGATGATGTAGTCGGCAAGGAACGGTAACTCCCACGAGGCATAATTCTGACTGCGCTCGACCGGTTCACTCTTCACCGCATCGAGTTCTCTTGTTATGGCGGCGAGATCGATGCCTTTTGCCTTGCAGGCTGCCGCAAGGGCAACGTTACCTCCACAACAGAAGTCGATCTTGTGGCTTTCGAAGACCTTGGCGGTCCGGTAATCGCCGGCGACGATCTCGCCAATGGTCCTTTCTGAGGTACTCATTGTCTTCTCCTTTGAGGGCGTACGCGGGCTCTTCTTATTCAGGGCAGTGATAGACGTTCCCAGCGATGGTGACGTTCGTTTGATGGTCGCTAGCCAGCGATCCAGTGTGACCCCCTCGGCTGGTAAGATTCGTCACGTAATTGCCGCCCATCGCTGCCGCCTTGTTCCTGAGATCGTTTTGAGTTCCCGTCTCAAGATCCGCGTCTGAGGTATAGTGTCCGCCGAGAAAGTCGCCCTGAGTTGCAGTTGCTTCACCGAGGAACGTGCACTCTTTCCCCGGCTCCGAAGTCGAAAGTCTGACGCGCTCCGCCCCCGGTGTAACCTGGATGGCAGCACATCCCGACAATAATAGCGCACCAACCAACAAGCCGATCATGTTCATTGAAACCCCTCTCGTGGAGAATCAGAGAGTTGCCTCTCGAAAGGTGTCCGGTACCTTTATTGCGTCATCGCATTGCAGCAGTTCGGCGATGTGACTGAACGAGAGCTTGGTCAGGACGTCGCTGGCGGCGACGCCCGACTTGGGAGTCGGTGACTCCCGCTTGTTGCCGGCATCCGTGGGTGCCGAAAGTGTCTTCGACAATTGTGGAGGCAGCGTCTCCACAATCTGAGGGTACGTCAGATAGAATTGTCGGTAGCGGTACAGTTCGCGCCTGTCACAGCGCGACACGCCCTTCTGAATCAGCGATTCGGAGAGCCGGTCCAGTAGCTTCTCGCCATACTGCTGACGGTCTATGCCGCGACGCTCGTACTCTTCGATGTAGAAACCGATCAGCCAATTGCGCAGGGTGAGGCTCGTGTTGACCGTCCGCGAAGCCTGCGCAGCCAGCTCGGCGTGCGCCTGCCCGATGGCGGTGACCAGGCGCTCGAAAGACAGTGCAGGGGTGGCCGGTGTCGTCGCGCTCACGCGCCCTCCGTCTCGAAAATCAGCCGGCGGAAGTCTTCTTCGATCAGCCGCACCTTCCACAAAAGGGTACCGGACACCATGTTAGGCTTCACTCCTTGATTCTGCGCGGGCAGGATTCCAATTCTTGGCCGCCCACGCCGGTCGGGAAGACAGCGCGCGAGGACCGCCGGGCTGCCCACGGCACGCCGGGTACTCCAGCGGGGATCGCGGGCATCGACACGAGGATCCTCGCTCGGGGCCAGCAGCGCAGCGGATACGGCTTCATGGTGTTCGCCGCACTCACCTTTCGTTGCTGAGGAATTGAAACCCCTCTCATGGAAAATCAGGGAGTTGCCTCTGCACAGTTGTCCGGTACTTTATTCATCGGGGCGCGCTGCTCGCTCCCGTGGCCGGACTTTCACCGGCGCGTTCCAAAGTATCCACGGTATACTGTCCGGTACCTTTTCTCTGGTACCCTTTCTGGATTGCCTCCTTGCCGTGCTCCAGGACCGGATCCTTCACCACGGCACTCCTCCGCATTTCAGGGGCGGACAGATGGCGAATGTGGCCGCGAAGAACACCCCAAGGGCGAAGAATATGAAGGGTAGTCGTTCAAGCTGTCTTATACATCGGCTGAGTGTGGCCACTTTTCGCTTTTGTGCCGCTATCTTTGAACTCCGGTCTTCTAGGATTTCCAGGGCTTCATTGAGAAGCCTTTTTCGCCCCTCTTCATCTTCAGAATGTTTGAACCTCAAGGCTTCCCACCCAACAATCTTCATGGATGCGGCGAGCGCGTCATCCTGCATCAGCTTCTCTAGGAGCAAACGCACGACAATCCCTGATAGGACCGCCAACACAAAGAATACGATTGGAAAAGCTAGCACCCATCGTGGGGCGCTCTTCAGATCCTGGACGTAGTTGTACATAGGTGGCAGGCCAACAACGGCAGCGCTCGCCAGACCAACTATCCAAACGACCATGCTGTCTTGATGCCGCTGCTGGTCCGCTACTGTTTTCCACCCTTCCCGCAAGTTCCTGGCCAGACAATCTACCGTGTCCAGCGCCCTCTTCATCTTTTCCTCATCCATCCCGCTTCCCGCCCTTCGGCTCCTCCATGGCACATTCAGGGCCATGACGACTAGACCAGCGGCTGCTATCCAAAGGAAAATGGGAGCATCGAGGCCGAATAGCGTGCCCGGAATCTTCAATAGACCCAGAACCGTCATAGTGCACTCCTCAATCCTTTTGACAATACAGGATCTTGCATCCTATGACTCCTGGCACCCATCTTAATTGGGGAGGTTGCCACGTTCGCCACTTTCTACAGAATTCTATATAGAGGACGCTGCATCTTATGTCTCCTGGTGTTCTCTACAGCAGCCCGGTGCCTTTCTTCTTCGAACTGGTCTTCGGGGAGTATCTTGCTTTCGGCTCGCGGACACCGAAGCCGATCTTCGTCTTGACGGGTTCTGGAGGCGGCAGAAGCAGCGGACGGATCTTCTTTGCTGGAATTGACAACCGTCGCGGCCATGATGGCGCCGTGCTCGGTGAAGACGTGGGGGCGATACTTGATGTTGTGCCCGCGCTTCAAGGTCGCAAATTGCGACCTTGAACGTTGGGCCGATGCGGTCGCAATTTGCGACTTCAAGTTCGTAACCTCTTGCGATGTAAGTCGGAAAGCAAAATCGTCAGGAAAGCGATCCTGATTGCGTTTCATCTGCTCGTTCAACCGTTTCACTTCCACACCGTAGAGCAGTGCCAAGTCACGGTCGAGAATCACCTTGTGGCCGCGGATGGTCAGGATCACATCATCCACAACATACAGGGTTAAGGCTTCGGTCATTTCTCCCCCTTGATCACCAACCACATCACGGGTTCGAAATCGGAATGATCAAAGATAGGGGATCGGGGGGGTGACGGAGCCGAGGCTGTCCTGCGGAGTCCTGTGGGCAAGGGCAGACGCGCCCAGTTGGTGGTCCGAGTCGGGTCCGGAGAGCGATCGCTAGCCGATCCCACCTGGCCTCCTCCATCGGTCGTCCCGGGGAGATGCAATAGCCAGGAGCCTACTCTCGACCCGACATGACTATCAAGCTTGTCCCTGAGTTCCCCTATGATGCGATCGTCAAGCTTTGGCGATGGTCGCGGCGAGTGTAACGTACCAGTGATTCAGGTACGGCTCCCCGTTCACCTCGCGCAGGTTCAGCGCCTCCCGTTGCGCGGGAGTGAGGCGCGCGATCGCGGCGTGGATCTTCGGGACGTTCTCGGGCGACGCCTTTTCCGTGAACGCCGTGAGCGGGCGATGCTTCGTGTAGCTCTCGACCGATTCCACGGTGAAACCCACGCCCTGCAACATCGTCCGCCAGGCACTCGGCCGGTACTCCCGCACGTGCGATTCGTCGTGATAGCGGTCCAACTCGTTCATACAGGCGTCCACAAAGTCGTCCTCAGGAACGCTCCGGTCGTCGATCACCAGGCGGCCTCCATCGCGCAATGCCCGGTGCATCTCGCCTAAGGCCAGCCTCATCCGGGAGAAGTGGTGGGCGGCACGACGACAGGTGATCAAATGGAAGGTCCCGGCGGGAAATGGGAGATCGTGGACGTCCGCCAGCGTGAAGGACACATTGGCGATGCCCTTGGCCGCGCGAAGCGTTCCGGCCTCTCGCAGCATCTCTGGCGTCAGGTCCGTCCCGACGACGGTCCGGACGTGGGCCGCCAGCGCGAAGGCCGTGTGGCCGGTCCCGGTGGCGATATCGAGGGAAAGCCAGTCCGGCTGGGGCGCGGCCAGTGCGACCACGCGGGCCAGGACCTGGGGATCGGCGTGGACGGCGCTGGTGGTGTAGAAGGCGGCCCGCTCCCCAAAGACCCGCCGCGCCTGTTCCTCGGTGGTCATCACGACCTCCCCGGTCTGCGGTGGATTGTGCGCATCCCGCAGGGCTATTGCGCCGGAGGGCCGGGTGGCGGAGGCGGAGGGGGGATGGCCGAAGCAGGGCCCGGCGGCGCCGAGCCGAAGCCTGGCGGGGGAGGCGGCGGGGGCGGCGCCCCGTAGCCGGGCCGAATCCCTCGCATCACGCCGGGAATCTGGTTCCCCTTCGCGTACATGCATTGCTGGTACGCGTTGTCATACCGACGCTGGGCCTCCCATCCGTACGCCTGATCGGCGTTGGCCCCCGCGGCTGCGCCGGTGAGAAGTCCCGTACCAGCCCCGATAGCCGCGCCGGCACCCGCGTTGCCGGAGGCCGAGCCGATCGCCGCACCGAGGCCGGCCCCGATGGCCGTCCCGACTAACGCCCCGGTAGCCGCATTCTGGTTCGCAGTCGCGCCCGGCGTCGCCCCGATCTGCTGCGCCGCCCACTGTCTGCAGACCGCGTCATCCGCCTGGAACTGTTCGAAAGGTTTCCCCTGTGCCGGCAGGACCATCACGCTCGGGCCGGTCGGAACCGTCGCACATCCGCCCAAGACGAGCGCCGCCAGACAGGAGCAAAGACTTCGCATGCGGAGCATCTCACATCACCCCTATCGCCCGGGCTGAGCCGGGGAAGGCACAACCTTCATCCAGGGGCTCGGGCACTGCTTAACGTATGGGTAGTATGCCTTGGCTTCCTGGCAGTAATACCAGTAGCTTGGCTCCTCGGGTTGCGGGGTTGGCTGGATGTACACCGGAGGCTCCTGCTGGACGACGACTGGTGGCGTCGCATAGTACGGATACGGAGAACCCCAATAGTACGGAGCCCCCCACCACGGGCCCGGACCCCACCAACCCGGTCCCGGCCCGATCCAGACACTGGCCCCGTAATGGGAATGCGGGCCCCATGCCTGCCCGGGCAACGGACTCGCGAGCAGCAGCGCCATCGCTGCAAGGACGATACAGATGACCTTTCTCATATCTCTCCTCCTTCGCACGACCCAAACCAGGCATGATGCTACACCAACGAGACCGAATGGACAATCGCATTCCTGGTTGTGCCGGTCTTCCTTGTCTCTCTACTGGCATAGTACGGCGAGGTGGGCGAACTGTTTCAGGACTTTTTCCGCGGCAGACTAGCAGAGAGACCGTTCCTGGGGTAGTATCCCGAGCGAAAGATCGGTCGTATTCGATGGGCACCCAGACGGGGCAGGGAAGATGATCAGCATCAGCAAGCTCTATTGCGACGAGACGGCGGAGAGCGACGGGCTGCGCTACGGGCATGGCGGGCAGGGTCCCCAGGTGGGGGCCGGCGCACCACCCGTGTCGGCGGCGGCGTCGGAGCGACGGCCCGTGACCGTCTGGAACGTGACGCGGACCTGCAACCTGCACTGCATTCACTGCTACACCGACTCCGACGCAAGAAAGCATGGCGGCGAACTCAATCTCGCCGAAGGCAAGGCGCTCATCCGAGACCTTGCCGGGTTCCAGATCCCCGCCCTGCTCTTCTCGGGGGGTGAGCCTCTGGCCCGACCGGACCTGTTCGATCTGGTCGCGCACGCCCGCTTGTTCGGCATCCGCCCCACCCTCTCCACCAACGGCACGCTGATCACCGGGGAAACGGCGCGGCGGATCAAGGAGGCCGGGTTCACCTACGTGGGGATCAGTCTGGACGGGATCGGTGAGATCAACGACCGGTTTCGCGGCGTGAGTGGCGCTTTCGACCGCGCGGTGCGAGGCTTCAAGGCCTGCGTCGAAACGGGGCAGCGGGTCGGTCTGCGCCTAACCCTGACCCGCCACAACTTCGCAACCCTGCACGGGATCTTCGACTTCATCGAGCGGGAGCGGATCGATCGCGCCTGCTTCTATCACCTGGTCTATTCCGGCCGTGGCGGGCAGATCGCGGGGGACGACCTCTCACGGGAGGAGACGCGCCAGGCCCTCGACGTCATCCTGGAGCGCACCGAGGACTTTCACCGGCGAGGCCTCACCAAGGAAATCCTGACGGTCGACAACCACGTGGACGGGATCTACCTCTACCTGAAGCTCCTGGCGAAGGACCCCGCCCGGGCAGAGCAGGTGCTGAAGCTGCTCGTCTGGAACGGCGGCGGCATGTACAGCTCCGGCGTGGGGATCGGGGACATCGACTTTCAGGGAAACGTCCATGCCGACCAGTTCTGGATGCACCATTCCTTCGGCAACGTCCGGCAGCGCCCCTTCAGCCAGATCTGGACCGACACTTCGGACCCCCTCATGGCCGGGCTCAAGAACCGGCGGGCCCGGCTCAAAGGGCGCTGTGCGCCCGACATCTGCAAGTGGTTCGATGCCTGCGGCGGGGCGATGCGCGTGCGGGCCGACCTGGTCTACAACGACCCCTGGGCGCCCGAGCCGGCGTGCTACCTGACGGATGAGGAGATAGGATTCACCAGGGAGAAGCAGGAAACCGTGAAGGCTCGCGGCGAGGACTTCCCCATGCCGGAATTTTCCCGCCCGCTACGGACTATCCCGCCGCAGAACCCTGAAGGGCCCCCGGTGACCTCGTGCACAGGCGGTGTCGACTCGTAAACGGTGAATCCTCAGGCGTGCAGCCTAGGGAGCCAGCAGCTATCTTCCCCTAGCCTGCGCCCATCAGAGCTCGATCTCCATTCCCTCGTGGGCCGCAAAACAGTCCAGGGACGACCCCTTCTCCGCAAGGATTCGCTGACAGTCCGTAACAATTGCCTCGACCCCCTCGTCTGTCCGTTCCTGATTGTGATGAAGCAATCCAAACCGAGCGACCTCTGCCTCCATGGCCAATCGCAGGGCATCGGTGTAGACGCTGTGTCCCCAGGTTTTCTTGTATTCATACTCGGCCTGAGTGTACTCCGCATCGTGCAGCAACAGGTCCGCGCCCGCCGAGAAGCGTCGGTAGTCCTCGTAGGTCAGACCCCCAGGATGGACAAACGTCAGTTCGTTATCCGTGAGGAAGACAAAGGTCTTCCCGTCTTCGGTCAGTTTGTACCCGATGCCCTGGTTCGGGTGCGACAGCAGGATAGGAGTCACCGTCACGGAGCCGATCTGAAACTCGCCCGCGCAGGCTCCGCGATACTCGATCGTGGCCTTCACGGCCGTGAGGTCCACGGGGAAATTCGGCGCGGCCATTGTCGGCGAGAGGAAGGCTCGAATCGAGTTCTGGGCAAACGGACAACCGAACGCCGTGATCCGGGTTCCCGCCACATAAAGGGGACCAAAGAACGGAAATCCCAGCAGATGATCCCAGTGCGCGTGGGTAAAGATGATGTTCAGATCCCGGCGTTTCTCGCGGAGCAGCGTGTGTCCCAGCTTCCGGATGCCGGTGCCTGCGTCCAGAATGATGACCTGATCGTCATCGGTCTGGACCTCCATGCAGGTGGTCGATCCCCCGTAGGTCAGATACTCCCGTCCACATACCGGGATCGAGCCGCGCGTGCCCCAACAGCGGATGATCATAAAACTCCTCCTGCCACCGAATCCTCGAGGTCTGGGCTAGCGTACGGTGCCAATCTGATAACGGAGATATTCTATCAGAAGCCCGGGCGGCGGCACAAGCCCGGAGAGGTGTTGCTGGTGCCGCTCGGCGCCGGTCCGACCTCGCTCTTTCCCGCCGGCGGAACCCCACTGGTGATCCATGCCAGCCCGGGACGATCACTGGCAAGGTACATCGCAAGCCTATCCGCCTCGCGTTCCCGGAACGCGACCGCGATCCGGAGCTGCTCCAGATACTGTTCCAGGATCTTTCCGCCCAGCACGACAGTCCGCAAGGCGAAAAACTGCCGCACGTCGGCCTCGAGGAGTGGGGTGGCCAGGGCCGTGATTCCCTCGCACATACGCGCCAGACCGCTCAGGGAGGGGTACAGACGCTCCATCTCGTCCCAGTGCTCCTTCACGAAGGCCCACGTCCGCTCCCGACTGTGGACGCCCACCAGCAGGTCGCGGACAAGAAGCGGCGCATCCTGCGTCCGCACCTCGCCGTTCACGGTCGAGATCAGGGTCCTCTGGACCAGCTCGGGGGCCCGGAAGGCCGCCAGGGCATGAAGGTACCGCTGCTCATCCTGCGGGGTTCTGGCCTGCTTGAACCGAGCCCGGAACGCCTCGTACTCGCCCTCGCCTCCCGCGTGAGCCAGAATCGCGATCGCCGCCGCCAAGACGCCGGGGTCCGCAGACAAAGTTGCCGCATCGTATCCGGCGTAGAAAGCCCGCGCCTCCGCTTGAATGTCGGCATCGTTTCCGAGCGTCCCCATCGCCCGCAGGATGTCACCCCGCAACTGCCGCGTGAGATCGTCTTCATCCGGCCGGGGGATCCAGCCAAGCCGCGCCACGATCACCCGCAGCCGATGCCGGACCAGCGATTCGAAGCCCGAGCGGAGCGCGGGCGGGAGGATGCGCGAGAGGTAGCCGAAGGAGGCGAGCAGCGCCATCCAGACGTGACGGTCGGTCTCTTCGGTGAAGCGCGCGGTCAGCTCCATGTACTCCGATACCGGCGCCATCCCGGCGAGCGTCGTCGCCCAGGCATCCCCGATCAGATTGAATCGCTCGATCGGTGCCATGGCCTCGGATGGCGCGCGCAGGAGCGGCTCCAAGAGCGGCGGGGCATAGCGCACCCGGTAGAAGCCGTGTCCGCCCTGGTTGACGACGACCCAGTCCGGCCGGCCCGGCAGGGGGACGCACTTCTCCGCACCGCTGAGCAGGAGCCGGCCGCGTCGAATCTCGCCATCCACCTGCACCCGGTAGGTGATCGGCACCTGCCAGCAGTCGCCCTCGACCTCCTCCTCCAGATAGCGGAACGCGCGCTGGGAGAAGCGAAGTCCCCGCCCCGCCTCGTCGAGCGCTACGGTCAGCAGCGGATATCCCTGCCGATAGATCCACCCATCCATGATCGCCGGGATGGGCTGGCCCGCGGCCTCGCCCAGCGCCTTCCAGAGGTCCGCCGTCTCGGCGTTGGCGAACTGATGGGCGGCAAGATAGCGCCGCACCCCATCGCGAAAGACCTCGGGGCCGAGGTACTGCTCCAGCATGCGCAGCACCGCCCCGCCCTTCTCATAGGTGAGGACGTCGAACATGGCCTCCGCATCCTTCGGGGCCACGACCTCGAACTCGATCGGGCGGCTGGACCGAAGCCCGTCAGTCAGGAAGGCGGCGGCCCTTGAGGCCCCGAAGCTGTCCCAGCGGCCCCAGGCAGGCTTCCACGCGTCCACCGCCATGACCTCCATGAGCGTGGCGAAGGCCTCGTTCAGCCAGAGCCCGTTCCACCAGGCCATCGTCACCAGATCGCCGAACCACATGTGGGCGATCTCGTGGATGACCACATGGGCTACCCGGGTAAGCTCGGTGTGTGTCGCGGCTCGCTCGTCCACCAAGAGGGCGGTCTCGCGGAACGTGATGGCTCCCAGGTTCTCCATGGCGCCGAAGGCGAAGTCCGGAATGGCGATCAGGTCCAGCTTTTCCCCCGGAAATGGGATCCCGTAATAGTCTTGAAAGAATCGAACCGAGAACACCGCGGCATCCAATGCAAAAGCGCCCAGTTGCCGCTTGCCGGGGATCGCCCACACGCGGATCTGGATCTTGGCCACCCAGGCGGGCTCGGTCGCCTCCAGCCTTCCGATCACGAAGGCCAGCAGGTACGTGGACATCGGGATCGTGGGCGCGAACGCGACCGCGACCTTCCCCTTCTCCGGGATGGGCTGGGTGCTCGCCACGGAGCTGTTCGAAAGCGCGCAGAGGCCCTCGTCCGCCAGGAGAGTCACCTGAAAGACCGCCTTGAATGCCGGCTCATCCCAGCAGGGAAAGGCGCGCCGCGCGTCCGTCGCCTCAAACTGCGTGACCGCCAGCATCTCCTTGGTCCCGTCGGCTGCCGTAAACGTGCTGCGATAGAAGCCGCGCAGTTTGTCGTTCAGATCCCCGGCGAACTCGATCGACAGGCGACACGCCCCGGGCCGAAGTGGTTCGGGAAAGCGCAGGCGCAGCCGCTCCTCCGCCTCCTCGAGCGTGACCAAGGCATTCTGTTCGGTTCCGCACTCGCTCCGGATGCTCGCTGTCCGGACCTCGAGGTCGGCCGCGTTGAGGATGATCTCTTGAACCGTCTCCCGCACCGTCACGTCCACCGTCTCGCGCCCCGTGAACTTGCCTCGCGCGAGATCGGGCTCCAGCTCGATCTCGTACCGAGTCGGCACCACGGTGCACGGTAACCTGTATCGGTCCATTCGGTCCTCCAGCCGCGCAACCATCTCTACGGCACCACAGGGTCCTGCGGAGTGGCGGGTCGGTCTTCGGTGGTGGCGTGGATCGTGCCCGTGTCGCCCAGGTAGAAACTCTTCTGGCCGGACCGCGCACGGTTGAGGGGGCGTGCCGTCAAGGCGTAACCGGAAACCCTCCCGCCGGGATCCGCCGCCGTCGGTGTGTAGGTGAACACGCCTCCCAAGCGCTCGCTCTCCGATGAGAGCGGTTCGATACATCCAGAGCCCTTTGGCCCCAAGAGATCGAGTTGGGCTGGGAAGCCCTGGGCCGGGTGGCTTGCGGCGTAGGTCGACGCGCACTGCTGAAGCTTCTTCATCCAGTTGACGGCTTCGCGCTGGCGGAAATTGGCGCCTCCGTAATGGGCGGGTATGGCTGCCGCCAGGACAATCCCGATCACCCCGAGATAGACGACGGGATCGACGATCCCTCGCGCCAGCAGCTTCCAGTCTCCCTTCGCAAAGCCGACAATCTTGTAGGTCACGAAGGCGCTGCCCGCCAAGATCGCCTGCAGCGGGGCGAACATTCCAAGGAATGCGAGAACGCTCCAGTTAGGGTCTCCCCCCTCGCTCAATACCATGAGCAGACCTAGCCCCGCGCCAATGCAGAAAATCCCGCCGACTCCCATGGCCAGCGCCAGGCCGGCCTTGCGCGGTCCCTTTCGAATGCGCCATAGGATCATGCAAAAAGGAATGCTGAACGGCACGATCAGGAAAAGGGGAACAGGATTCTCCAGCCATTCCCAGGGTCGAGATGGCACACAAAACAGCAGCAGGCTCCCGATCACCGCCCCGCGCGTGACCCGCAACCACTTCGCAAAGACGGCTCGGCTCTCGGGAGACGGCTCATACACATCCGGAACGGCCGTGAGTGTCCAATCCCCTTTCGAATATCCGACGACCCTGTACGTCGCGAAGGCACCGCCTGCCAAGATCGCCTGCACCGCGGCAAACACCGCGCAAAAAGCAACCATGCTCCAGTTCGGGCTCGATCCGCTCATCGCAACGAAAATGCCCGACCCTGCAAAGAGGAGTAAGGCCCCGCCGACCGCCATGGCCAAGGCCAGGCCGTCCTTGTAGGGCGGCTTGCGCAGACGCCACAGGATCGCCAGCACAGGAATGCTGAAGAGCGGGATCAGGAAGGGGACGATGTTCCTTTCCCACTCCCATGGCGGAACCGGCACGAAGAAAAGGAGCACGGTCCCGACTGTCGCCACACGAACGACCCACAGCCGCTTTGCGAGGACATCGGCCTCTCTAGGAGAAGACTCAGGCTCGCTCGTCATTGCTCACCCCCGGACTGAACCCAAACATTTCACCGCAAAGCTCGCGAAGATCGCAAAGCGTATCGGATTCTGTCTCTGGGTGGGCCTATGACAGGGTGAGGACATCATATCGAGCAGTTGACCGCCACAGTCTCGCGCTTCTGTCTGCAGAGGAGGTCGCTCATGGCCCCTTCACCTTGGGGATGGGCCTAGCCACAACCGAACACGCTCTTGTTCCCTTCAGGGAGAAGACGACGCTCCGCGGATCGGCGGGAACTTATTTGTTTTCGTCAGGGTGTCGCCGGTGAACCAGAAACTTACCCCGGCCTCGTAGTACCACCAGACCTCCACGTCTCCGGCGGCGTCCGGAGGACGTTCCCGCTTGTCCGGAAGACCGTGCGAGCGCAGGATGCGGCCACGCTCCGACCCGGCTCCGTAGAAAGCGATCTGCCGCGCCACCTCGGGCCACGTCAGGCTTGCCTCCAGGACCTGGTTGGCGACCAGCGACTCACCGTTCTTCAGCAGGCCGGTGATCTCGGTCGCCGCGGGGCGCTTGTACCTGACTCCATCGAAGCCCGACACATCATAGAAGAACAGGAAGAAATTGTTCCCCGCCTGCGCCGGCACGAATTCGATCCGGTACCGCCCCTCCGCGTCGGTGGAGGCCTTGATCTCTTTCCGGCCGCGCTCCACATACTCGAAGTGCATGGTTGCGAGCTCCAGAGATCGCGCCACGACGACCACCGGGCTGCTGGCGACCGGCTTCCCCGTCTCGTCCGTGACTCGACCGGTCACAACCCGCGTCTCCTGGATCGAGACGGTGGCGCATCCCGTCAGCAGACACCCCAGGATCCCAGCGACGGCCACTCCTCTCGATCCCCACATCCGCGCCTCTCCTCTCCTCCTGCCAGTTTTCGCCATCATAGCGAATACACCTCGCGGCCACAAGCTCCTGCTCTCATTTTTGGCCCTCGTCTCTTGGCTCTCGGCTCGGTTTTCGGTTGACACCCGTGGCCCCAGGCTGTAGAAATGCCCCCGAGGGGAAGTGGCGGAACTGGCAGACGCGCACGTTTGAGGGGCGTGTGAGGCAACTCATGAGGGTTCGAGTCCCTCCTTCCCCACCAGTCGTAGGCATGCAACCGGCGGCCCATCGGGCCGCCGGTTCTTTTTTCCGCAGAGGGGTGCCTACCGGCTTCGAACGGCGCGCGCCAGGCGGTTCAGACCGTCCTCAAGCACCGTTCGCGGACAGCCAAAATTGACGCGGACGAAGCCCTCGCCGCCCGGGCCAAAGGTGTAGCCCTGGTTCAAGACCAGGCGGGCTTTGGTCAAGAGGAGCTGCTCCAGCGCCTTGGGCGCCAGGCCCAGGGATGTGCAGTCCAGCCACGCCAAGAAGGTCCCCTCGGACCTCACCGCGCAGAGTTGCGGGATCTCCTCGGCCACGAAGCGCTGTAGGAAACCCGCATTCCCCTCCAGATAGCCGAGCAGGTCGTTCACCCACGGCTCGCCGCATTCGTACGCGGCCTTCACCGCATCCAGACAGAATACGTTGGGGCTCCCGATGCCGCAGGCGCGCAGCGTGTGGCGAAAGTCGCGCCGGAGTCTTTCGCTGGGAATAATGGCCATGGCAGGTTTCAGTCCGGCGAGGTTGAAGGTCTTGCTGGGTGAGGTGCAGACGATGCAGTGCTGGGCGAACTCCTCCGACAGCGTGGCGAAGACCGTATGCGTGTGGCCCG
>Ga0182017_10001028_pt1 | contig 21876 bp, 8 predicted proteins | sample 712E3DmetaG_FD_120492 | JGI IMG/M metagenome (GOLD analysis project Ga0182017, IMG submission 120492) | Permafrost microbial communities from Stordalen Mire, Sweden - 712E3D metaG | ecosystem: Environmental > Terrestrial > Soil > Wetlands > Permafrost | place: Sweden: Stordalen | collected... | reverse complement strand
TGGGGTCAGGTCGAGATCGACGGCTGGCGGCTCTCCCAGCAGCAAGCCGCGGCTTTCAGGTTCTCGTCGGTGGCCGATTCCTACGCAGCCCGCATGGGCAGCGCACGCAACGTGGGCGTGATCGGCGTGGCGATCTTCCCCGAGCGCCTGTACCGGCCGCCACCGCGTCCCATCTATCCCGCCATCCCCTATCGAGACGGCTATCACCGCCGTCTCGAAGGCTACGGCAGTAGCGGCGTCGACAAGGATGAGCTGGGCGCCGCTCCGGCTCCTCGGGCCAGCGCTTCTGCGCAGGCGCCGCTCGCTGACAAGGTGCCGGCAGAAAGTGAGGCCACGGGTGCCGCTGGTGAATCGTACGCCGCGCGACGCTTGCGCCCTGGACTGGGTACCGAGTTTGGCGAAGCCGTCTCGTCGCAAGTCCGCGAGGTCGAATTCACCCGCGCCAATCCCAGCGAGCCCGCCGCAGTCATAGGCCTGCGCTACAACGATCGCGCCGGACTGATTGCCATGGGCATCGACGTCGACGGCCCTTGGTGTTGTTCGGACGATTCACAGTTACGTCGCACCGCTGACCCATTTCCGGTGTCGCACACGCGCTATGCCCGGCCCCCGTCGGGCTGGCAGCAGTATTGACCGACGGGCTTGGGACGGGCGGCAGCGCCCTGTAGACTGTCGCCCGTCCCATGAACGATGAGGCTCTCATGGCTGCCTACAAAAAAGGCGACCTGGCGGCGTTCGCCGAATTGGTGGATCGCCATGAGAAGCGCTTGTGGAATTTCCTGCGACGTTTTGTCAGGGACGAGGCGACGGCCGAGGATCTTCTGCAAGAGGTTTTCCTGCGCGTGGTGAAGAGTGCGGCCGATTGGCAACCCTCGGCCAAGGTTTCCACCTGGCTCTTCACCATCGCGCGCAATTTGTGCACAGACCAGGCCCGGCGGGCCGAGTTCCGCCGGGCCGAGTCGCTTGATCAAGTCAAGGCCGGCGAGGGGGACTCGGGTTTGCGACGGATCGATCAGGTTGCGGCGGCTTCGGGCGATGCGGAAACTGAGGTGATGGGCCGCGAAATCGCGTCGTTGATCGATCGCGCTGTCGGCGAGTTGCCGCTGGAACAGCGCGAGGTCTTCCTGATGCGGGAGGTGATGGACATGTCGTTTGCGGAGATCGCGGCGCAAGTAGGCGCCAGCGAGCCCACGGTGAAGAGCCGCATGCGCTATGCCCTGCAGCGCCTGCGGTCCAAGCTAGGCGAGCTACACGAAACCGCGGGAGCGGCTGCCGCCGAAGGGACGCCATGAAGTGCAGCGAAGTTTCTTCTCTGCTGGTCGATTTCCTCTACGACGAGATACCTGCGGTCGAGCGCCGCGAGTTTCTCGCGCATGTCGAAGGTTGCGCCTCGTGCAGCGCCGAAGTGAAGGCCATGTCTTCGACGCTGGGACATGCGCGGGCGGCCCTGCGCAGACCGCTGGCACAAGACCCGCCCGCACGCGTCCGAGAGCGGGTGCTGGAAGCTGCGCAAGCCGCCCTGGCAGCCAAGGCGTCCGAAAGCGCCAAGCCACGGACAGCGCGCGCTCCGGAGCCCGAGGGCTTTTTCGCGCGTCTGTGGAAAACGCCCTGGCTGGTTCCTGCCCTGGGCGCAGCCGGCGTGGCAACCGTGGTGTTGCTGGTCAGGGTCATCAAGAACCCTCAGGTGATACCGGACCAGAAGCCTGCGCTGACCGAAGCCCTAACTCAGCCTCCGGCTGAGCCACTGGGCTTGCATCAGGCCCAGCCGCGCCCCGAGACAGAGTCCAAGCCGCTGGCCAAACTGGCGCCGAAGCAGACGCAGCCGAAAGAGCCAGCCGCGGAATTCGATCACAACCGCGACGCCGAGCCGAAACATGCGGCGAGCGCTGGCAAGCTCCACTTGGCGACGCGTGCGCGTGACAACCCGCTCCCATCGGACCGCAAACTTGCGCGCTCTTCGGATGAGCGTTCGGGAGTGGGCGGCGAAGCCCCGGTGCTGGCTCCGCTCGGCCAAGCTACTGTCGGCAAAGGTGGTGGCGCAGCCTCGCCGCCCTATCGCAAAGACGAAGAACGGCTCGGTGCAGTGGCCAAGGTCGGACCTGGCACAGTCGCCGCAGGAGCCGATTCGACCAATCGCTGGGCTGAGCCGCCACCGCCACGCGCAGCCGCAGCGCCAGTCGGCTCGGCTGCTGCGCCTGCTGCCGCTCAGCCTCCGCCGGCCAAGAAGGCGAAAGTCGTCGCGAATCTTGGCGAAATACAACAGAGTGCGGCCGACGAAGGGATCTCGCGCTCGGCCGAACGAGAAAAGGCCCAGGCGCCAATGCGCCCGCCAACGGTTGAACATGCGGCCCAGGCTGAAACGCCAGCGGACAAGAAGGCGGCCAACAAGGAACCCCTCTCCTTTGAGGAGCGCGTTCGAAAGGCCGAGAAGCTCTTTGCCGAGAAGAAATGGGCAGAGGCGGAGGCCGCGTTCCGCGCCCTCCTTGCGCAAGCCCCTTCCAACCCGGCCGCCAAGACCTGGCGGGAACGCGTGGCCGCGGCAGAGCTGGCGCAGGAACAGGCACGCGCAGCGAAAGCCAGCAAAGCGCACACAGTCGATGCGCTCGACGGACTCTAACCAGGATTTGCTAGAGCGCGATCCAATGTGTTGCGGGTTAGTGTTTCACCACAGAGAGCACAGAGAACACAGAGGCCGGAAGGAAGGAAAGGGTGCGGACCACTCTTAAGGTGTCCAGAAATCGACGCTCGCTGATGGGACGCTCCAATGATTCCGATCACTTACACGACCGAAAACGGTCTTTGCGGCGATTAGTGGACACCTCTTCTGCCACCCTTTCTTCTTTCCGTTCCGGCTCTGTGACCTCTGTGACCTCTGTGGTGAGACATCTGATTCTGATCCGCAGTCCACGCGATGCTGTTTCGAGGGTGTTCCGCAACTGGGGCTGCGGGTCGATCCGCCGCTTGACCGGCGCGAGCCCAGGCGCTATCGAACTGCTATCGTGTTTTTCCCTCGCCGATTCCCACTCCTCGCCCTGACCGTCGCTTCACTCCCGCTCGCGATCCCCCGCGCGGCTCTTGCTTGGGAGGCAGCCAGCGATGCCTCCGGCGCCGTCGAGATCCGCGATAGCGGCAAGCTCGTGGCAAGTCTTTCGCCCAAGACGCCCAAAGAAGGGCACGGCCAGCCGACAATCCGCCACGTTTCCGTGGCGGATCACAGCGTTCTGGAAGTGCGCCTGCCCATTCTGGGCGAGGGCCCCAAGCGCGAGGAGGTTTGGGTCGCGGAACTTCCTTCGAAGAATGTCATCTGGTGGGACCAAGCTGGCGCGCACGACGTCGACGGCGAGACTTCGCAACAAGTTGTCGTGACCGAGAAAGCCATCGAGGAATTCCAAACCGCCGGCCGCCTGTACCGCTGCGATGGTGTTCCCGCGCAGCTGTTTCGTCGGACCTGGGATTTCGCCACCCGGCAGTTCAAGCCCCAGCCGCCTGCCCTGCCAGCGACCGCGCCTTCCACTATCAAAGCCCGTCGGGGCGACGCGCAGATGCCGACTGGCAAACCCTTGGGTGGCTTTCACTTTCACGCGGCCTCCAGTTCGGCCGGGGCCGCGGGTGATGTGCGCCGCCTCTCGGCGCCTACCGCCATCAACGACGACGACCCTGCTACCGTGTGGACTGCGGACACTCACCAGGGCCGAGGAGAGTTTTTCACCGCACGCTCCAGCGCGGGATTTGCCATCACTGGCCTCAGGATTCTTCCTGGCGACACGAGCAGCGCGAAGGTCTTCACGGCAGCGGCCCGCCCTCGTCGCCTCACCCTGTTCTTCGGTCGCGGCCCGGAACAGAGTCTCGACGTCGATCTGGTCGAGGATGCAGACGGCGGCGCCAAGCGATTTCGACAGCCGTTCTGGATCCCTTTGCCCAAACCGGTGGCCTCGGGCTGCTTGACCGTGATGATCCGCGAGGTCACAACCGGCCGAGCAGCGACGGCCGTCGCCGACCTGGCCGTCATGACTGAGATCGACGGGTCGCAAGCCGTCGACCGGCTGGTGGCTGACCTGGCATCCGGCACCTCTTGCGAAACGCGCCGGCCTTTGCTGGCCTCGATCGGTGGAGCCGCCCTCGACAAGGTGACGGCAGCCCTGGCCGCAAGCCCGCCGGGACAGGGGCGTGCTTGTTTGGTCGAGACCCTGGTTACCCTCATGCCCTCGCCGCTCCCGACGGACTCACAGCCCATCGCCGCCCCGCCCGCACTCGCTTCCGCGCTGGCCGCAGCTCTTATCGCGGCGACGCCCGATGAGGAAAAGATCGTCATCGCGCTTCTCGCTCGCCTGCCAGAGCCCCCTGTGTCGGCGATCGCGGGCCTTCTGGCCGACGAAAAGCGCGGCGAGCCGGATCGGCTGCGCGCGGCGCGCGCCCTGGCGTTGCTCGCCCAACCCGAGGCCCGACTGGCCCTGCTGGCCGCCCTGGGCAAGGGCTCGTCCTCCCTGCGTACCGGGCTGCGCGAGACGGCCGCCGGGGCCAAGCCGCCCTTGGCCCGGGCCGCGCTGGACGCCCTGGCCAAAGTTCCGGGTTCGGCGCAGGGGCAGCGAGCTGATCTGCTCTTCGTGCTCTCCGCTGCCGCCACGCGCGAGCCGGAACAGCTTCCCGCCACAGTCGAGATCCTGCGCGCCACGCTGCAGAATGCGACCAGTTTCGAGGAGCAGGCCCGCGCCATCCAGGGTCTCGGCATGATTCGCGATGCCGACGCGATCGCCGAGCTGGCGGCCTTCCGGAACCGCGCTGCGGACAGCGTGCTTCGCTTCTTCGCCACGCGCGAGCTGGCGGGTATCGCCGACCCGGAAGCGGGCAAAGCCCTGCGTGGCGCCCTGCTGGACAGCGATCCGCGGGCGCGCGAGGCCGCGGTGTTGTCGCTGGGTCAGCGCCACGACCAAGAGATGGCGACGCAGATCATCGAAGCCGCCAAGCAAGAGCCGTGGCCGAGCGTACGCCGGGCCCAGGTGATGGCGCTCGGCGATTTGTGCGTGCCCGACGGCAACAACCTTCTGCTGCGCGCCTATGAAAAGGATGTGGACGACATTCGCATGGCCGCTCTCGTGGGCCTGGCCCATTGCCGTGATCGGCGCGCGTCCGCCTTGCTGGTGCGCGTACTAGGGCGCCTGCCTGAAAGCGCCGACATGCGCTCGCTGGCCGCGCGCCTGCTGGCCGACATGAAGGATCCGCGCACCACCGCACCCATGGCCGCGGCGCTCAAACGCCTGCAGAAAGAATCGCAATCCGACCTGTCCTTGGAAGGCACCATCACCGAGACGGTGATGGCGCTCGCCGCGATCGCGGGAAAGGACTCGGTTGCTGCAGCCGCGGACTTGCTCACAGATTCTCGTCCCTCGCTGCAGAAAGCGGCGGTGCAGGCGCTGGGCAGGCTGTGCGATCCCGGCGCTGGTGCCGCGGCCCTGCGCACGGCCGCGCAAAGCAAGGACGAATCGGTTTCTGTCGCCGCCACCATGGCCACCGAACACTGCCGCAGCCGACTCACAAATGGGAACCCTGAAAGGGTTCCCATACCCTCGCGCGATGGTCCGCCGCCAGCGACGAGGGCGCGCGAAGCGCGGGGCGGGCGGGGTGGGCTGTCCGTCCCGAAGTCCCCGCAGGGGGAGCCGGCGGGCTCCCCACGCGAATGAGCCGAGGAGTCTTCGATGGACCAACTACAAGATCTCCTGGCCCAACTCCGCCAGTTCGTGGCCGAGCGGGACTGGCAGCAGTTCCACGATCCCAAGAATCTGGCCATGCTGCTTGCTTCCGAGGCGGGCGAGCTGCTCGCCGAATACCGATGGGTGTCGAACGACCAGGCCGACGCGGCGTCGCGAGAGGGAGACCGGCGGGCCCGCATCCTGTCCGAGATTGGCGACGTGGGCATTGCCTTGCTGCTGCTGTGCGAGCGCATCGGCGCGGATCCCGTCGCAACCATGCGGGCCAAGCTGGAAGTCAACCGGACCCGGTATCCGGCCGACGTGGTGCGGGGCAAGTCGGATCGACCGCCGGTGAAGTAGTACAAAACCAACCCCTAGAGCACCGAACGGTTTGCCTCCCGTCGTGAAATCGCGGATTTGCGTCGCGTCCCTTCGTTGCTCCTCGGTCAAATACGTCGAGTATTCTCCCTCGTCGCGCCTCGGGCCGCTCGCAACTTCGCAATTTCACTCGGTCCGGCAAACCGTTCGGTGCTCTAGTTGACCCCGGCAACCGGTTCGTGTCACAAATCGTGATCTCATGATCAAGTATGCGCAGGTTCAGGAATGGGTCGACTCGATGGCCGCCATGTGCCAGCCGGACAGCATCTACTGGTGCGACGGCAGAGACGAGGAACGACAACGTCTCACCGCCCAGGCCGTCAAGACCGGCGAGCTCATCCAGCTGAACCAGGAGAAGCTGCCGGGGTGCCACTTTCACCGGACGGCGGCCAATGACGTCGCACGCACCGAACACCTCACGTATATCTGCACCAGTTTCCAGGGTGACGCTGGCCCCACCAACAACTGGATGAGCCCACGCGAGGCGTACCGCAAAGCGCGTGACATCTTCAGCGGCGCCATGAAGGGCCGCACCATGTACGTGGTGCCATTTGCCATGGGCCCGATTGGCTCGCCTTTCTCCAAGATCGGCATCGAGCTGACTGACAGCATCTACGTGGTGCTCAACATGCGCATCATGACCCGCATGGGCAGCGAGGTGATGGATGCGCTTGGCCCCCAGGGAGAGTTCACCAAGTGCCTGCACAGCAAGGCCGATCTCGACGTCAACCGTCGCCTGATTCTGCACTTCCCCGAGGACAATGCCATCTGGTCAGTGGGCAGCGGCTACGGCGGCAACGTCCTGCTCGGCAAGAAGTGCCTGGCTCTGCGCATTGCCAGCGTGCTGGCCCAGCGTGAGAAATGGCTGGCCGAGCACATGCTCATCCTCGGTATCGAGGAGCCCAACGGCCACATCCAGTACGTGGCGGCCGCCTTCCCCAGCGCGTGCGGCAAGACCAATCTGGCTATGCTGCTGCCGCCCGAGGGGCTAAAGCAAAAAGGCTACCGCATCTGGACCGTGGGCGACGACATCGCCTGGATGAAAGTGGACACCGACGGTCGCCTCTGGGCGGTCAACCCCGAGATGGGATTTTTCGGGGTGGTGCCCGGTACCAACTCGCGCAGCAACTCGGTGGCGATGGCCACCATCAACCGCGACACCATCTACACCAACGTGGCGCTCAAGCCCGACGGCACCGTGTGGTGGGAGGGCCACGACGATTCGCCCCCGAACCAAGCCCTGGACTGGCAAGGCCGGCCGTGGAAGCCAGGCCTCAAGGACAAGGACGGAACTGCGATTCTGGCCAGCCACCCCAACAGCCGATTCACAGCGCCCTTCACCAATTGTCCGACCCACTCGTTCCGCTACAACCAGCACCACGGCGTGGCCATAGACGCCATCATCTTTGGTGGACGCCGCGCGACCTTGGCGCCGCTGGTCTACCAAGCGCTCGACTGGAACCACGGCGTGTACCTGGGCGCCAGCATGGCCAGCGAACGAACCGCAGCCCAGTTCGGCGCTCTGGGCGAGGTCCGGCGCGACCCCATGGCCATGCTCCCCTTCTGCGGCTACAACATGGCGGACTACTTCGGCCACTGGCTGGACATGGGCTCGCGGATCAAGTTCCAACCCAAGATCTTCCATGTGAACTGGTTCCGCACCGACGAGAACGGCAAGTTCCTCTGGCCGGGCTTTGGCGAAAACCTGCGCATCGTGGAGTGGATCCTCGCCCGCTGCCGCGGCGAGGTCCAAGCGGTGAAGACGCCTATCGGCCACGTGCCGGACCCGAAGGACATCGACATGACTGGCCTGGAAATGCCACAGGGATCGATGGACAAGCTCTTCGCCATTGCCCGCAAGGACTGGTTGGCGGAAGTGGATGCCGTGGGGCAGTTCTTCGATGGCTTCGGCACCCGCATGCCGGATGAGATGTGGCGTCAGCACGAGTTGCTGCGCGGGCGGCTCCTGGCCAAATAGCCCGCCAGCGAAGAAAAAAATCGCGCCGCGCAAGCCCCAGACAAGAAAATGCCCCCGAGGGTCATCCCCGTCGAGGGCTTGTCTTCTTGGGCATTCGAGGGCGTCCGTTGACACCTCACTGGGCGTCCATGGCCCAGCCCGATCGCTTGCCGCTTGGTTACTTCTTGCCCTTCTTGGCGGCCGGAGCAGGAGCCGCAGGCTCGGCCGGCTTGGCCGCTGCCTTGGCCTCGTCCAGATCCTTCTTCAGCTTCGCCGATTCGGCCTGGGCCGCGGCCAGCCTGGCGTTGGCTGCGTTCAGCTCATTCTGCTTTCCAGCGAGGTTCTTCTGAGCTGTCTCAGAAGCGGTCTGAGCAGCCTGCAGGTCTTCCTTGCACTTCTGGTCCTCGCACGCGGTGGCGATGAAGAGCGTTCCGCCAAGGACGAGAGACATGACGGCCTTTAGTGTTCGAGTCATTGCGTATCCCTACCTTTCTTTTTCAGAGGAGCGGCTCCCAGCGCGCTCCGACAAGATTCGACGCAGTCTTACGCACTACCAGGCCTGCTGTCAAATGAGTCTCATTCGGCCAACTCGTGGCAAAATGCGTTCCTCTTTCCATGTCGCTTCGCGCCAGCAACCCCGATCCCGTCGCTCCACCCAAACGCGTCGCCAGAATGCTGGCCTGGGTGGCGCATCTGTCATTTCGTGTCCGGTTGCTCAGCGCAGTCTGGTTGCTCTTTGCCGCTCTGGTGGCGATGCATATCCACGGATCGTCCATCGCGCTCTCCGCCAAGTTGTGGGCTCCGCAAGAAGCCGAAGAGCACTACCTGGCCCAGCCGATCCTGAAAGCCCTGCACGGCAGAGCGCCCTGGCTGCGCGATCTCCTCATGGCCAAGTCGCAAGCTATCCGCAGCGACGAATGGGCAATTTCCAGCTTGTGGTCACAGGCACAGTTCACGCACAAGCCTCGTTTTCCTGTACACAACACCAACATCGGCAACGGACAGAACATGCTGCTCATTTCCTGGGTGCCGGTTCTGCATCCCGCCAGCGTGGTCAGGCCTGTGACATGGGGCTACCTCCTCTTTGGTTCACAGGCGGGCCTGGCCTGGCTGTGGTGGTTCTCTCCCTTCTTCTGTTTCACCACGCTGTATCTCGCGCTCGAGATCGTCTTTCCCAAACAGCGATTCCTTCCGCTATTGGGAGCGTTCTGGTTCTGTGCCTCGGCCTACCCCATCTGCTGGAGCCATTTCCCGGCCTATACCGCTGGCTTCGCTGCCATGGTCATGGTCGGTCTTCATCATCTGCTTGCCGCGCGCTCTCTGCCCAAGGCGGTGTGGGCCGCGCTGGTCACCGGATACGCCGGTGCCGGCTTCGTCCTGCAACTTTACCCGCCCTGGATGGTTCCGCTCGTCTACGCCTTCACTGCCATGCTGGTGGGGGTGATCATCCGCGACCGGACCTGGCAGGGCGTTTCGCGCCGTCAACTCGGGCTGAGCACGGCTCTCGCGGCAAGCGTGGCGCTGGGTCTGGTCGGCTGCTATCTGCTGGCCGCGTGGCCTGATCTGCAGGCGCTGGCCACCAGTGCCTACCCGGGCCGGCGTCGCCTGAACGGGGGCGACTACACCCTGGCCCAGCTTTTTGGCGCTGTGTACAACTTCCAAACCACCCGCATCGCGCCCATCGGTAGCGCCGTGTTCAACGCCAGCGAATCGTCGGGCTTCATCCTTTTTCTTCCTGCCGTGTTGTTCGCCGTGCTCTTGTTCACGCGGGCTCGGCGACGCCTGGATCCCGCAGGCTGGGCGCTTCTGGGCTTGGGGATGGTTCAGGTTCTGTACTGTCGCTTTCACTTTCCTCACTGGCTGGCTGACGTCACGCTGTGGTCCCACACCCAAGGCTTTCGCTCGCAGCTCGCGATTGGGCTGGTTTCCATCGTGTTGAGCCTCTACCTGTTGAAGCCCGATCCCGAGCCCAAGCCACTCACCCGGCGTGAATGGCTGGCCGCATCTGCCGTGGTCTTGGCGACGGCGGGCTTCTATTTCTGGATCGGAGTGTCTCTGCAACACATCAGAAATGTGTTTCCCAAGACGGTCCTGCTCGGAGGGGGGTGGTTTCCGGTGACCATGCAACTAGTGACAGGATGCATCGCACTGCAGGTCCTGCTGCTGCTGCTGGGCAGGCGCCGCATCTTCGCCGGCGTTCTGGCCATCGAGCTGGTCGTGACGGCTGGCAACTTCAACCCCCTGTCAATCGGGTTTCCTCGCGTCGAAGCCTCGCCACTCTACAAAGCCGTACAGCAGGTGGTGCAAGAGGATCGTGCCAGCGGGTTGCACAGTCTGTGGCTCGCGAGTGGTGGCCCCCCCGAACCACTGATTGGCACACTGCTAGCCACCATGGGAGCACGCGCCTTGACCGGCGTCCATTTCCATCCGCAACTCGCGCTGTGGCGCGCGCTCGATCCCTCGGGCGATTTCGAGCCGATCTACAACCGATACGCGGAGATCGCCTACTATCAACTCCCGCTCGACGACGCCCGCATTGAGTTCAAGAACGGCAACGATGGCTCGTTCAACCTGCGTGCCTCGCCCACCAACCCTCTGCTCAGGCGTCTCGGGGTGCGCTACGCCCTGACCTACGCCAAGGATGGGTCGCTCACCCAGCCTCCGTTTACTCGGCTCTACTCCGGCAGGGACAAGCCCTTCCACATCTGGCGGTTGTTCCCCGAAAACGAGTGACCGGGGAGGGCCACCCATTTTCGCGATTCACCGCGACCAGATGTGCGATCCGGAGTTTCACCACAGAGATCACAGAGATCACAGAGACGGATCCGAAGAAAAGAAGGGTTCGGACCCGGATCCGGAACCCTTTCCTTCCGGCCTCTGTGGCCTCTGTGCTCTCTGTGGTGAAATCTGGGGCGGACTCGCGGGACCGTTGTGGCTGGCATGCCTACTTTGGCAGGGCTGCCAGCGCCTGCCTGAGGGCCTCGCTCTTGACGTCGATCTCTAGCCCGCGCTCGAACATGTTGCGCGCCTTGGGCAACTCGCCCGCTTCCTGGTGCAGCTTGCCCAGCGCGAGGTAGATCTGCGCCTTGCTTAGCCCGACGGCTTTCTCGTCGAAGCTCTGCAGGAGCAAGGTGCGGTAGTACTTGCGTGCGTTCTCACTGTCACTCTGTGCGACCGACAGATGGGCCAACGCCGCTAGCGTGGTCGCCTGCGTGGGATCGATCTGATATGCCGCCAGGAAGCGCTGCTTGGCCGCTGCCAGATCGCCCCGCGTCTCGGCGAACCCGCCCAGCACGAACTGCAGCCGCGCCACGTTCTTGGGCTGCTTGGCCCGGCCGAACTGATCCGCCAATTGCGAGAGCGCGAATTCACCCTCATCCACCCGCCCGGCCGCGATGAGCGTCGTGCCCAGTCGTTCCTGTACCACCACATCCTCGGGCGACAGGCTGAGCAACCGCCCCAGCGGACCTACCGCCTGATCGGGTCGAGCCAAAGGCCCAGCGTACAGGGACGCCATCTCCGCAAGCAAGGCCTTGCGCTTGCCCGCATCGCCTTCCAACCCCTCGCGCGCCTCCAGCACCTGCACCAGTTGCCCCGGGTCGTTCGCGGCCCGGGCCATCTCCTCCAGGGCCAACACCGCGACCATGCAGGTGGGATCCTGATCCAAGGCCGAGTGGTAGAGAGCGGACACCTCGTCGGCCGCGGTTCCGGTGGCCGCCCGCACCCTAGCCATGCGGCACAAGAGCATGGCCCGCTCTTGTGACGACGATGCGATCTCCGTGGCCTGTTTCAGCGCTTGAGCGGCTTCGTCCCACCGTTCGTCGCTCTCGAAAATCTGCGCCACCGCCAGCAACGACGGGAAGTGGCGGGGATCGCGGGCCAGCACGGCCTGCAGGGCTTCCAGGGCGCTGTCCGTGGCACCCAATTTCTCGCCCCAAATGCTCGCCACGGAAACGCGGCAAGCCAGTTCCTCGTGGGCATGGCCCGTGCGCGCCTCGACCTCTGCCCGACGTTCCAGCACCTCGATCAACTCGTGCCAGCGCTCAAGCGAAGCCAAGATCCGCTCCGTCTCGGCAAAGGCCTCGCGATTCTCAGCATCGGCATCCAGCACCTGGTGCAAGTACACCAGTGCACGGTCAGCGTCATTGAGCCGCTCGGCCGCGTTGCGCGCCAGTCGGGTCAAGACCGGAACGCAGCCCAGTCCGCTGACGGCAGACAACTGCCGCAGCAGCGCCTCCTCGAGCGCCGTGTAGTCGCCGCGCCTTTCCTCGATGTCGGCCAGGGCCGCCAAAGCGACGCCGTCTTCGGGCTGAAGGTCGAGCGCCTCGCGGAACGCCGCTGCGGCGCCATCGAGATCGGCCAGCGGCCCGGCCTTGAGCGTGCCAATGCGCAGGTAGAGCGCCGCGCGCTCGACGTTGTCGTCAATCACGTGCGACTTGTCAGTCAAGGCTTCGACCAATCCCTCAAGCTGGCCCGCCCTCTCGTAGAGCCGCGCCAGCTCGTCGAGCGCCTGCAGATTGGACTCGTCTCCCTCTCGTCCCGACCGCCAGGCGGCGATGGCCATGGCGAGATCGCCACTGGCTTCGTGCAGACTGGCGGCCTCGCCAAACAGCGCCAACCGGAGCGTCGGTTCCAGCTCCAGCGCACCCCGCCGCTCCAGCATGGCAGCCACTTTCCGCCCATCACCCCGACGACGATAGAGCGCTTCCACGGCCTCCAGCGCCGCGACGTTCTCCGCATCGACTTCCAGCACGCGCGCATAAATCCGCTCGGCCGCGGCCTCGTTGTCGGCACCCCCGGCCCTCAAGTACTGGCTGGCCGCCCGCATCCCCATCTGGGCCAACGTCGATCCATCCAGCGCATCCAGCACGGCCTCCAGCCGAGAAGCGGCCTCCACCGGCGTACCCGCACGCTCCGCCACCCGTTCGAGCTGATCGGCTGTGTCGAAGGCGTGGGGATCCTCGTGCAGCGCACGGCCCAGGGCATCCAGCGCACGCGGCAGGTCGCCCAGACGCACTTCCGCCAGGTCGGCAATTCGTCGCCAGAGTCCAGCCCGCTCGATGGCATCCTCGCTGCGCAAGAGCCGCGCCTGCGCCAGTACCGCCACTTCGACGAAATCACCGCGCGCCTCGGCCAGTGGTTCCAAGATGTCGAGCACGGCCGGCAACGGCTCCGCGCCAGCCGCCAGCGCACGCAGGGCTGCCAAGGCCGCGACCTGCGTGGGCACGCGCTCCAGCGAGGCCCGAAAGGCATCAATGGCACCGTCGATATCGGACAAGTGATGCAAGCGCAGCTCACCCAGGGCGGCCAGAAAATCGGCCTGACTCGGCCCGTGCATCGCCATCTCGGCCTGGCGGGCCAACACCTCTTCCAGTTCGGCGTGGCGCTCCAGCCCGCGCAGCAAAACCTCCAGATGCCCCAGCGCCTCCGCCTCACCGCCGGGCATGCCCGCCACCTCCCGCCAGAGCTCGACCGCGCGTGCCGGATTGCCCAATGATTGTTCGTACAGGACCGCCAGACGCGAGGCCAGCCAGCGTTGCACTTCGGTGTCGTAGCTGCCCTTCAGGCAGTCCTCGTAGATCTTGCCCAACTCGGGCAGCGCAGCGTGTGCGCCGGCCAAACGTTCCAGCGCCGCGCGCGCAGTGGCATCGCCGGCGTCTTCGGCCAGCGCCCGGGCCCACATGGCAAAGGCTGCCCCTGCATCGTGGAGAGCTTCCTCCGCGACCCGCGCCATCTCGGCCAGGGTCGCCAGGCGCCGCGCCGTCTCATCTTCGCCGAGCAGACGCAGTTCCAGCAGGTCAACCAGCGAGCGCCATTCCTGCCCGGCCCGCAGCACGGGCTCCAGCACGGCTATGGCCGGCGCGCGGTGGTCCTCGTGGCGCGCCAGCTCCCAAAGGGCCGTGCGTACCTGCTCCTGGTTGGGCGTCCGTTCGAGGACGATACGGTATCGTTGCACGGCGCCCGCCACATCACTGAGCTCCGTCTGCACCAGTTGTGCCGCTCGCAGCGCCAGCGCGTCTCGCTCCTCGGGGCTGCTGGCCCCGCGTGCACGCGCATCGAGCACATCGACCAACTCGGCGTGCTTGCCCTCGCGGCCATGGATCTGGATGAGAAAATCGAGAGCCTCGGCATCGTCGGGATCAATGTCCAGAATCGCGCGCAGCTGGCTGGCCGCCTCCGATGCGTCATTGAGCTTGTCGTCGTGCAGGTGGGCCGCCTGGAACCACAGCTTGCGCAAGGTCACCACGTCGTGACAGCCTTCGATCTTCCGCTGCAGCACCTCGGCCAGGCTGCTCCAGTCGCTTCGCCCGCTGTACAGGCGTTCCAGGGCATCGAGCGCTTCTGCGTTCTCCTGATCCAGGTCAAGCACGGCACGCCAAGCCGCGATGGCTTTCTCCGGCTGCCCCAGCACCCGCTCGTGCAGCACGGCCACCCGCTTGGTCAACTGCTCGCGCTCGCGTGCCTCCACCACCACGTCGGCATGCTTCTCCAGAGTCTCAGCGAGCTCAGCCGCACGGCCCGCAGCCTCGAGCAGACGCTCGATGGCCACGAATGCCTGCTGATGATCGGAGCGTGAGGCGATGGCTTCGCGCCACGCCTCGATGGCCAAGTCGGGGGCCGCCAACCGCTCCTCGAGAATCTTGGCCTTGCGCGCGTAGAGATCCGCGCGCAGGTCGGGAAGCAAGGTCGCCTCGATGCCCTTGTCCAGGATGGCCACCAAGCGTTGCCAACCGTTGGCTGCGCCAGCCAGGCCTTCCAACTCGGCCAGCGTCGCAGCGTCCGCCACATCTTCCAGCCACGCCCGCCCCAGCGCATCCAGAGCCTCGGCCGCGCGACCGAGCTGGACTTCCGCGGCCGCCTTCTCGCGCAGGGCTGCCACACGGTGAGGTGGATCCTCGATTGTCTCCAGGCGAACCTCGAGGATATCGGACAACTTGCGCAGGTTGCGCAAGGTCCGGTAGGCCGGTTCCAGCAGCTCGGCCACCCGCACCCGTTGCTCCAGATCTCCCAGCATTCCCTCGAGCGCCGCGATGACGTTGGGATGGCGAGGGGTGCGCCCCAGCACCTCGCCGTAGTAGTCGACGGCCAGCGAGGCATGACCAAGGCGCTTGCCTTCCACCTCGGCCAGCTCCAGGGTGATGGCGTCCTTGGCGGTGACTTCTTGGGCCCGTCCCAACATCCAGACCAGGTGGTCTCGCAGATCCTCCCAGCGTTCCGCGGCGGCCAGAAGTTGCTCCAGTGATGCGGAAGCCAGCGCGTCGTCGGGATCGATTTCCAAAACCGCGCGCAATGAATCCACCGCCGCGCTCCCCTGCGACAGGTTCTCCTCACTGATGCGGGCGCTGCGACGCAAGAGATCGGCGCGGTCCGCGGGCGACTCGACCATGCGCACCTGCTCGTCGAGCAAGTCGCGCAACTCGCTCCACGCCTCCCAGCGCTCCAACGCCTCCTCGAAGAGCTCTGCAGCGGCCCGGTTGCCCGGCTGGGCCTCGAGGTGGCGCCGGTAGTGCCGGCGGGCGGCGTCGCGATCGCCCAACTCCTGATCGTAGACTCGGATAGCCACGCGCACCAGTGCCAACACCTCGTCGGGGTTGGACAGCTCGTTGTCGAGGAACTCGTCGAGCAGCTTGCCCAGGTCACGCCAGCGACCCAGCTTGGGAGCTAGGCGCAGCAGCTGCTCCAGGGCCGCCGGCTCGGTGGCTTTTTCCTGGAACACGCGTCCATACCAATTGAAGGCCTCGTCCAGATCCTCGATTTGCTCTTCGTAGACCTGCGCGATCCGCTTGGTCCAGGTCAGACGCTGTTCCGGATCTTCGCTGTACTTGAGTCGCAGGCTGTCGATCCCCACCAACTCCTTCCAGGCACTGCGCCGGATGTAGACCGGCTCCAGCAGGCTGGCGGCCGTCATGCGCGCCTCGGGATCTTCCAGCAAGTCCTGCAGGATCTGGATGCTGGCCGCGTGATCCGGCTCGCGCTCCAAGACCTGGCCCAGATACTCGAGGGCGCGCTCGCGGTTGGCCAGCTCGATGCGCTGGATTTGCGCCAATCGGAAACGCAGTTCGATGTCTTGGTCTCGGCTGAGGTCCCGTTCCAGCCGACGTTCGATCAGGTTCACCAGATCGTCCCAACGGCGCAACTCGACATAGAGAGCGTACAGCGCCGCCACCGCCTCGGAGTCGCCCGGCAGCAGCGTCCAAACCCGCTCCCAGGCTGCAATCGCCTCGTCCTTTCTGGCCAGACGAACCGCCAGGCTGCCCGCTTCGCGCCGCAGGGCCACCTCGACACTGGGAATGTCGGCCAAATCCGCCCGTCGCAAGATGACTTCGTAGAGCGAGGCCAGATTGTCCTGCTGGCGGTAGATTCGTTCCAGAGCTCCCAACGCCGCGTCGTCATCCGGGCGCCGCTCGGTGATGCGGCTGAAGTAATCGATGGCCAGGGGCAAGTCGCCCAAGGTCAGGGCGTGCTCGGCCACGGAACGCTGCACCCGCAATCGGGTTTCCTCGGCCAAGACATCGGGCTCAATCGCGCGATAGAGATCGATGATCTCGATCACATTTTCGATCCCCGACGCAAGCGCGAGCCGTTCGTAGTTGTCCAGCAACTGGCCCAGGTCGGGATCGGATGTTCCATCACGAATTGCGGCGGCCCATGTGTGCAGCGCGGCCTGCTTGTCGCCTAGCTTGTTCTCTTCGATCTCAGCCAGGCGAGCCCGGTAACCAGCTCGCGCCCCCGCATCCTCGGCCAGTTTGATAAAGACACGCAAGACGCGGGCCAAGCGTGGTCCATCACCCGAGGCCCGGTAGATGGGCTCCAGGGTTTCGGCCGCTGCGAAGCGCAGGGAGATGTCGCTGTCGTCCAACAGACGCTCCATCTCGGCCAACGCGTCGGCCTCGTTGGGAGCCAGCTTGAGGATCTCGCGCCAACGTTCCATCGCCTCGGTGCGCCGGCCCAGAGGCCCCTGCAGCAACCCCGCAATGAGACGCAACAGATCGATGCGATCTCGATCGTTAGCCGCCAGCACCAGCAGCCGTTCCAGGATCTCGAGGTGCTCGGCCGCCGCCCCCTTGCTCTGATACAAGCGCGCCAGCGTGCGAAGAACCTCGATGTCGTCGGGGGTGTCGTCGAGCACCGGGCGGATGGTGGCGATGGCCTCATCCGCATCGTGAAGCTCGGTTTCCAGAATGGCAGCCATGCGGTGGCGCAACTGGTTGCGAGCTGCCGCCTCGACCATCTCCGCGCGGCGACGCAGAAGCTCGACCCGTTCGCGCGCCTGGCCCGACTGCTGGAAGATGCGTTCCAGGTTCTCGAAGGCTTTGTCCGCTGCTTCGCCTTCGCCGTCGAGCAAGCTGCGGTAGCTGGCCACGGCTGCCGGGAGATTGCGCAGGGAGTTCTCTTCCAGATCTGCTATGCGCAGACCAAGCGCGGCCCGCTCGTGATGATCCTCGCTCCATTCACTGCGGGCTCGCAGCACGTAGACCAGGCCCTCGATGTCGGCCGTCTCGGCGTAAAGAGTCTCAAGCGCCGCGGCGGCCGCGGCACCGGCCCGCGCGTTGCTGAGGTCCAAGTCGAGCACGCGCCGCCAAGTGCGAATGGCCGCGCTGCGATCCGCGAGCGGGCCCTGGAAGAGCCGGGCTGCGCGCGACAGCAGGTCGGCGATTCCGGCGATGTCCGAGGAATCGCGTTTGCCCGCAAGTTCCTGGTACAACGTCTGCAGATCGTTCCAGCACCCCAGAACGCCCGCCAGCCGCTCGGCCTCCAGCAAGGCCGTCTCGGACTGCGGATCCAACGCCAGCACGGCGCGCCGGGTTTCCCAGGCCGCGCCCGGTGACTGCAGGCGCGTCTCCTGCACCTCGGCCCTGCGCACCAACAAGGCGACCGCCGCCGGCCCCTCTTGCCCCTCGCGCTCGATGTCGAAAATTTCCACCAGGCGCGCCCAATTCTCCGCCGCCGCGTATAGCGGTTCCAGCATCATGGCCGCACGCCGCCGCTGTTCCGGATCGTCGAGCACCCGTTCCGTGAGCCCAATCGCGCGGGCATGACCCGGCGCCAGTTCCAGGACTTCGGCCAGCAGATCGAGCGCCGCGCTCGCGTTGCTGAAGCGTACCAGCGCGATCTCGGCCCGCCGCAGTTTCAACTCGGGCAGCTCTTCGCGCGGAACCAGATCGGCCTCGTGGACCAGCAGCTCGTCAAGATCGCGCCAACGCTCGGCCGCCACATAGTTCCGTTCCAGCACGCGACAGGCGCGCAGGTCGGTCGGATCCAAAGCCCCGATCCGGCGCAGAACTTCGGTCGCGTGGTCGCGGTCGTAGAGCAACGCTTCGTCGATCTCGACCGCCTGCCACAGCAGGGCCAGCCGTTCCTTCACGTCGGGCAGGTGCTGCTCGCGCGCCTCGATCAGATCGCGCAACGCCCCCCAACGCTCACCATCGCGCACCAACCGCGCCAGCGCGCGATAGGCACCCATGTGCAGCGGATCCAGTTCCAGGACCGCACGCAAGGCGGCCTCGGCCTCGCTCTTTCGGTCGGGCTGGCGCTCCTCGACCTCGGCAATGTGCATGAGGATTTCCTGCCGCAGCGATGGCTCCTCGACGTCAGCCAGCACCCGCCGCGCAGCCTCGGCCAGAGCAGGCAGCTGGCCCGCCTCCACCGCCAGCAGCACCAGCCGTTCGCGCACCGACGGATTGGCCGGGTCAATCTCGAACACCCGCAACAGCGCAGAAAAGGCGGCTGCCGCATCGGCCAGTGGGCCTTGGTACAGATCGGCCAGCAGCTCCAGATGCCCGCGCCGCTCGCTCGCATCCGCGGTCACCGAAACCAACGCCTCGAGCATGCCCGCCCATTTGTCGAAGCGCTCGGTCAGCTCGTAGTACGGCAGCAGCCGTCCCGCCACCTTGGCAATATCTCCTTGCCGAATCCCACCCGCAGCGAACAGCCGCTCCAAGCCCTCGACCGCCTCGGCCGAGATGGAGTCAACCTCCAGAACCTGCAGGTACGCGTCGGTGGCAGAGGCCGGCTGGGCCAAAGAAGTCTCGAGCAGGCGCCCCATGCGCAGAAGAACCGCCGCCCGCTCAGTGTCGGCGCACAAGCCAACCTGATGGGAGAGAGCCTCGACCAAACCCCGCAGGTCCCCCACCGCTTCCAGAACCCGCGCCAGCTCGCGCACAAGGCGCAGGTTGAGCGGCTCGACTTCGCAAGCCTCGCGCAGCGTGGCCGCAGCAGCACTGCGGTCGCCCAGACGCTCCTCCTGCATGTGCGCGATACGCAGCAACAGTTCGGCGCGCAAGGACGGATCCTGCAGGCGCGCCTGGCGTGCGTGCTGCAAAGCAATCAAGTCCGCCCAGCGCTCGCTCTTGGTGAAGAGCTTGAGCAGGGCATTCTCGGCCTCGTCGTCGCCAGGCACCAAGGCTAGGATGCGCTCGGCGAATCGCTTGAGATCGTCGGGACGATCCACCCGCTCGCCGGCAATGAACAAGCACCGGCGCAGGAGCGAAATCTGCTCCTCCGGGCTCGGCCCCTCCGCGCCCTCGCTGTCCAGCCGGGCCGCCAGCAGGCCCAACAGCGCCTCCCACTCTTCGGCTGCTTCGCCCATGCGTTCCAGATCGGCGCGCACGTCGGGATCGGTGGGAGCCAGGCGGTAGGCCCGGGCACACCACTTGAAGGCCAAGGACTTGGCCTCCAGCTTGGTCTCGCAGATGAAGCGGGCCCGTTCGAGGATGGCCAGGCTCTCGCCCAGCGACAGCGCCGGCGCTGACTCGGGACCGAGCAAGATCTCGTAGGTCGCCACCAGGCGGCCCCAGCGCTCGGTCGCCTGATACAGATCGACCGCAGCCCGCGCCACCACGCGGTTGTCGGGATCGGTGGCCAGAATGCCTTCGTAGGCCTTGAGCACGCGCTCGGGCTGGTTGAGCTTGTCTCGGGCCACGTCGGCCACCCGCCCCAGCAGGCGCACGCGCAGGGCCATGTCGGTGGTGCGTTCCGCCACCTGCGAGAGCACCTCGCACAGCTCCTCCCACGCGCCCCGCCCCGAATACAGCTCCTCCAGAGACTCGAAGTCACCCAGCTGGGTGTAGGCATCGCGCAGGGCGCGCAAGACGCGCGGGTTCTCGCTCTGGCTGCGTCGCACGCGCGCCAGCCCCTCGACCGCGGCCGCGGGTGCGCCCAACTTCTCGAACAAGATGAGGCCGCGCTTCTCCAGGAGAGCGCATCCATCAGGCGTCGCCTCCCCGCCCGCTGACTCGGCCAGACGCCCGAGAGTCTCCGCCAAGGCAGGCCAGCGCTTCTCGCGTTCGTAGAGCACCGACAGCGCCACGACCGCGTCGCGATCCTGCGGAGCAAGCTGCAGCACCTCGTTCCACAAACCGATGCCCTGGCGCAAATCGGCCAAGCGCTCAGACGCCAATGTTGCCATCTCGGCCAGCCGGACCTGCCGGGCACTCGCGTCCAAGAGGGGTAGCTCGCGGCGCATGAATTCCAGCAGCGCACGCCAGGAACGTGCGCGCACGTAGATCTCGCGCAACGTGGCCCGCGCTTTCGCGTCGCTGGGCGCCAGCTCGAGCACTTTCTCGAGCGCCGCCACAGCGTTGTGGTGGTTGTTGAACTTCTCCATCCACAACTGCGCCACGCGGTGGTACAGCGCCACCTTCTCGGCAGGCTGTGAACTGGTCTGCGCCTGGCGCGCCAGAATGTTGGCCAGGTCGCCCCAACGCCCTTGCGCCTGGTAGCGCTCAGCCAGCGCGGAAAGAGCCTCGATATGGTCGGGGCGCAGGGCGAGAATGGCCGCGTAGGTGTTGACCACCATCACGTCCAGCTTGAGGTGATCGCGGTAGATGGGGATCATCTCCAAGTAGAGCGCGACCTTCTCGTCCAGCGCTTCGGACGGCAGCGATTCGCAGCGCTCCTTGAGCAATTCGAGCAGCGCATTCCACTTCTCGGTCTTGGTGTACAGGCGGCGTAAGGCACTCACCGCCTCCGGCAACCCCGGCTTCAGGCGTCGCAGGGCCTTCCAGGCGTCGACCGCCTTTTCCAGCAGCTGCGGCCGGCGCTCGGCCAGTTCGGCCATCTCGATGCCGTAGCGCACGCGGGCTTCGGGGTCGGATTCGGCCTTCTGGACCTGGCCCAACAGAGCGAACAGCTGGGGGATCTCGTCGCGCTGCAGATGGTACTCACGATAGAAATCGAGCACCGGGGCCATCGCAGGCATGGTCTTGCGAGCGCGACGGAAGCACGCCTCGGCCTGGGCGACCTGGTTCATGCGCTTCCAGTAGAGCTCGCCCAGAGCGATCAGGATGGGGCCTTCGGCCACACCGCGCTTGCCCATGCGCAACGCCGTCTCGTAGACAGCCACCAGCTCGGCCCAGTTCCCGCGTGCACTCAGGATGCGTGCCACCCCGTGGATGGCGCGCTCGTGTCCGGGAGAAGCAGCCAGTGCCTCGCGGTAGTGTTCGAGGGCCTGGTCGCTGCGGTTCATCTGCTCGGCCAGACGTCCCGCCGCCGCTCGAGCCGCGGCGACATCCTGTGGACTGCCTGCGGCTGCGAGGCGCCGCTGAAGTTGCTCCGCCAACTCGTCCTTGCGGCCAGCCCCGCGCAGCAGTCGTTCCAGCAGCACGTCAGCGCGGTGGTGGTGAGCATCCAGCGCGAGGCTACGACGCAGGAGCGATTCGCCTTCGTTGGTCAGCGGACGGTAGCGTAGATACAATTCGCCAGCTGCAGCCAGCAAAGGGGCCCCGGTGGGGCTGTCGCCCGCTTCGTCCACCTGCCGCACCAACGCATCGGCCCGCTCCTGCCAGCCGGCCTCTTCCTCTTCGAGCACCCGCCTGAATTCGACGGCCGCCGGGTGGTTGCGCGCGATCTCCA
>Ga0182017_10001027_pt1 | contig 21884 bp, 12 predicted proteins | sample 712E3DmetaG_FD_120492 | JGI IMG/M metagenome (GOLD analysis project Ga0182017, IMG submission 120492) | Permafrost microbial communities from Stordalen Mire, Sweden - 712E3D metaG | ecosystem: Environmental > Terrestrial > Soil > Wetlands > Permafrost | place: Sweden: Stordalen | collected... | reverse complement strand
TTTTCCGAGATAACATCAGAAATATTACTATGTGTATAATCCTTAAGTACAGCAGAATCTATAAATATCATCCTATTTCCCGCGCCCGTAAGAAGGGTTCGTCCATTTACAAAAACTTCATTGATTCTTATTGTGTCACTGATTGATGTTACCTGACCAAAGGATGACAATGAAAACAAAAGGGCAATATGAAATAGAAATTGTCTCAATTTAAATTCAATTAATATTCGCAGCCGGCAGGAAAGGTGAAAGGGAATCATTAAATGATTCTGCGCTTTTCTTCCCGAAAGCTTTGAACGCAAAATTTTGTCTGGCAGGTCTTCTGACTTATCCCGGTTTTTGAAGCCTTCCCATCCATCCTTGAGGATCTGAACAGTGGCAGGTTATCAATCACCATGATCGTTTTCACGATCGGGCATCACAGCAGCGGGTACTGTTACGGATTTTTACCGTATTCCCTTTTCATTGCAATTTATTTATTGCAACACCATAACAACACAAATATAAATCTAATAAGTCATTAAGCACTTATCCGGAGATTTATAAATATGAACAAATGTTAATAAGTACCTTGAGAATTAGAAATTAGAAATCAGGACTGAATTGAATTTATCTGCCCTTTTTGAGGATCTGCTCTCCTATTCCGATTCTATACCCTTCAGATCTGAAAATAATATTGCCGGTCTTATCCACAAGAATTATAAATGGCAACCGGACATCAGTTGCCATTATAGTGCTTGAGACTGTAGTCAGAATTTCTGATCCGGTATCCAAGCCGAATAATGATTTTTGAGGTAGTCTGTCTAATGCTTTAAAATTGAAATAATTGTCTTTTTCAGATTGGCTCGTCAGGAAAATAAAATATCCATCCCAATTATCCAACTCGGTTTTAAGCAAAGCCAAATCATTGAATATATGCTTAGTAGGCTCGTTTTCCGGATCAATCCATGAAATTACCATTCCTTTTTTCAACATGGTATCCAGGCAAATCTGATGTTTATCGGACAAAAATAATTTTGTATCCAGATTTATTTTACCAAGGACCTCAGGAGGTGACATCTCTTTCCTTATTTCAATTTTCAATGTTTTGTGTTCATTTTCCTTCAGGTTAAAAAATGATATTGCAGATAGTATTTTGCTGTCACTTATCCTGTTGCCTGTAACAAGCATAAAGTTTCCAGGTGCAAGAACAAGCTCATCCTTAAAATCAGTCACGCGCTTGTTGAATTCATATTCAAGAGTGTTGTAACGTCCATTGTCAAATCGCGCCAGGGTAAAATTAATGTAATATTCAGGTATCGGATTTTTTTCAGCTGAAACCAGTTTAATATATCCTTTCCCCAATGCCGGCTTAACTTTGTTTGAGAAAAAGACATCATTCCACCTGTTTTCAAAATAGTATTGTGGCACATTGCTTCCGGGCTCAAGACGTGAAGGAATTCCAAGACTTCTGCAAATAGCAATAAAACAAATATCCCGTGAAAAAGAATCAGAAACTTTCAGCTCGTAAACACCTAGCGGTGTGACAGGTGTATTATAATAATTATCATTATCAGCAAGTTTTATATAATTGTTTAGATACTTAACAATTTCCTGTGGATCTTTCCTGCCATCAGTTAATAGTTTTTCAGGAAGGTTTTTTAGAAAATATCCCCTCCATGGAACAATTATTTCATTTGCAATTCTTGGATTCAGAACAAACTGATTATAAACATCAATGTTAAAATTATTTCCTGATTCTGAATAAAGGCTGACATTATTAAGGTGATCAAAAAGTGCTTTAGCCGGAATGTCTCGCAAGTCTTTGTCAGCTAATACATTAAGAAGGGTAAGCGCCAACGATCTCTGTGAAGCTGGTGTATTCTCAAGGAAGCCAATTATATTCTTATAGTTACCCATACTTCTGCTGATTATCGTTTTCAAAGCTTTGGGTTCAATACCCGTTTTTTGACCAAGAGTTTCAGCTTCCTCCGGTTTCATCCAGGTATCAATATATTTCTGGCGAATAGCATTTTCCTCATTTACACGCTTATTATTCTCTGCAATTAAGCTCGCATCAAGCCCTTTTAAAGGAGCTCTCACCACCGGCACACCGAGATCAAGTTCAAGATGTTCAGTACTTTCCGACTTACGGTCTATCCTGATCTGAAGTGTATCTATATCATTCACAGAAATTTTCATAAAGTTGAAGGAATCTCCTTTTCTGGCCCATATGATCAGATCGCCAAGCCCGGTTTCGAACCTGCTTATTCCTTTTTCATCAGTGGGAACCATTGCCAAGGGGAAAAACTCTGCATAGTTATAGAGCTGATATTCAACAATTGCATCCCGAACCGGTGAATTGTCTGAATCCAATACCTTGACAAATATTTTTTTTGTCAGGGCATATTTTGAAAGATTATTGATATCCGAAAAGCTTCCAGTTGTCGTAATTGCATTTTCGTTGCCGGAAAAAGCACCGAATGATTTAGTATGAATCAGCATAGCACGTCTGGCAGGTTCTGTGAACCAGCCTCTGTCGAGTACCGGTTCGGGTTCACATGCTCCCATGTAGAACCACTCCCCATTTATCCAAACTTCAACCCATGCATGGTTATCGTCACTATGCGCCCATCTGGGAGTATAGACCTGGCGGGCAGGAATCCCTGCTGTCCGCAATGCAGCAACAGTAAATGTAGATTCTTCTCCGCATCTGCCACGCGCTGAGAGAATTGTGCTCATCGGAGCGGATGTTCTGTCATCTGCCGGCTGATAAGTAACTTTCTCATGACACCAATGATTAATTTCAAGCGAAGCAGTAAGAGCATCCATACCATTTATTCTGTTTTTGATCTCAGGATAATATACTATTCTAAATGAATCGAGGTTTTCGTTATTAATTCTGAATGGTAGTATATAATGAAGGAAGATCTCTTCAGGAATATTCTTTCCCCAGGACGCTTCCTGCCTGGTTTTCAAAGCAATATCAGCGTTAGCCAGGAAATAATCCCCGTTATAATCGGCAATATCGTTAAGAGGTGAATAGGCAAAAAGAAATTTTAACGCATCAATCTGCTCATTTGAAAGGTTCTTATTAAAGACAGAGAATAATTCATCTTTTCTGTTGACAGCAAGTTGTATTCTCTCGGAAAATGCAGCTTCAACTTTTAAAAGATATTCTCTATTTTTAATAAGATGCTTCCCAGTACAGCTTGTAATTGCAAATAGAAAACAGACAATCAATACTTTAGCAGATACATGCATCTTTAGTCCTGATCTATAATGTGCCACAGGATTTTCTAATAACAAGTTCCGGTGCAATATTAACCTGACGTTTGTATTTGCCTTTTCCGGCATTTTTTACTTCTGCCCAGATCATATTTGCAGCTTTCAATGCCATCCCCGAAAGAGGTTTCTTAAGGCTGGTTACCGGAGAATGGAGAAGATCAAAACCTATTCCCTCTTCCATCGAAACCAGGGCGAGATCCTGCGGAACCCTGATTTTCTTCTTTTGCAGAGCTGTCATTACCGGATAAACCAATTCTGCGTGAAGTATCACAAGCATATCTATCCGGAAAGGAGGACGAAGATATTTTTCTAAAAATGATGAATCAAAATCTTCGGAGTTAAGTGGCATCCTGATTTCTTCAACAATCGGTTTGTTCATTCCCTCTTTCTTGCCAAGCATTTCTTTAAGTGAGAATAAAACCGGGGCATCTGCCAGGGAAGTTTTCTGACTGGTTAAGATCAGTACATTCTTGTAGCCTAGTTTCTCAATATGGTTAGTCATAAGAGAGGTACCTGCAGTTATGTCGGTAGTAACCGTATTCAGTCTCAGACTGCTTAGGTTCTTTTCAAGAAGTACTATTGGATAATCAGAACTCCGAAGTGTACGAATAGTAAAGTCATCTGCTGCTTCTCCAACCAGTATTAATCCACTGTAAAATTTTCTGAATGCTCCAATAAGTCTGTTATATCTTTGGTCATCCGGATCTTTTGTCATTATTGAAAACCCAATTCCAATACTTGAAAAAGCTTTCTGAAGGTAAGGAGCAATCTCATAAATAAACGGATCGTGGAGTGAAGGTACGATCATACCAATTACTCCTGGTTTCTCCTCCACCGGAGATATTTTTTCCTTTTCCTCATTCAGATCAAAAAATCCCATCTGCCGGGCAAGCGAAAGGACTCTTTCCTGAGTGTCTTTCCTGATACCGTGCTGGTCTGCTTTGTTATTGAGTACCAGTGAGACCAAAGTACTGGATACGCCAAGCCGGTTGGCTAAATCTTTGTTTTTAAATTTTTTCCCCATTTCCCATTTAGATTGATCGGAATAAATTTAGTGAATATTCTAAACTGAGATAATTACTGTTTAATATTTAACACTTTATAACATTTAAAAAGGGTAATACGCAATATATTACCCTTTAAATTTAATTCCGGATATAATTTTATCTTTTCGGAGGATTTATTCCGCGCTGTTTTGCCGCTTCCTCAAGTCTTTGTTGCCATTTTGACTTTTTCAATGGCTTTTTCTTGTTCTCCTCCAATTTGGCCAGAACTGCATCGGCGTTAATAAATCGTTTAGAAGCAATATTCTGCAAATATGTAAGCATATTGGCAAGAAAATAATAATAAGTCAGCCCTGCAGAAAAATTATTCAGGATTAACATGAACATTACAGGCATCATATACATCATCATCTTCATGCCTGGTTGATCTGACCCTGGAGATGATCCGGTCATTTTCATTGTAAGCAGAGTAGATGCTGTCATGAGTAAAGTAAACAGACTCACATGATCTCCATAGATAGGAATTAAAAAAGGAAGATGAAGTATGGAGTCGTATGTTGAAAGGTCGGTTGCCCATAAAAAATGTTCCTGTCTTAATTCGATTGATACCGGAAAGAACCTAAACATTGCGTAAAGTATCGGCATCTGAAGAAGCATCGGGAGACATCCTCCCATTGGATTGACTCCTGCCCTTTTATAGAGATCCATAGTAGCCTGCTGTTTTTTCATGGCATCCTCTTTCTTAGGGAATTTTTTACCAAGTTCATCTACCAGCGGCTTAAGGACCTGCATCTTTGCCTGAGATTGATAGGATTTAAAGGTTAGCGGGAAAAGAACTACTTTAATTAAAATGGTAAGTATCAGAATTATAAGACCATAACTGGTGATATATTTTTCGAGCCAGTGAAAAATCAGTATAATTACGTATCTGTTTATCCATCCTATAATGTTCTTTCCCAAAAAAACAAGTCTCTCAAGCTGCAACCCTTCCTTCTTCAGAATATTAAAATTGTTAGGACCATAATACATCTTCATTCCAAAAGTATTTGAAGAATTTACATTAAATGGTACACCAACCTCAGATGTGTAGTATCTGATATATTTTTCTGAACCAATGTTTCCTGAAGAAGATACACTTCCATTAATGAAGAAATCATTTGTTATAATAACCGATGAGAAAAACTGATCCTGAAAGGCGATCCATGAAAGTTTTGTAGGAATATCCTTTTGTTCGGGTTTGGTTGATCTTATCCTGAGGCCCGCGACTTCATCCTGGAAATATTTATATTGTATAGTTGTATATGTTTCTTCATTTTTCCGACCTTTTTCCTGCTGGGGAATATACATTTTCCAATCAAGCGTAACGCTGCTTTGGTTCGCCGCAACAATTTTCTCAAGGGAAATGAATTTAACATTGAAATCGACCATATACTTATCTGGTGCGAGTGTATAGGTATACTCAATATATCTTCCGGAATCAGCATTCAACCGGAGTTTAACACTCTGTGGCTGAGATGAGACCAAAAAATTACGCTCTTCAGTTAAAGGCTTGAAATACAGATTATTGGTTTGAATTGGCTTGTTATCGACTGTGAAGAAGTTAAAACCAAAAACAGTAGAATCCCCATTAAATAAAACAAGAGGTTTTAAATCGAAAGTTTTGTAGTCCTTAAGCCTTGCAGAATAGACCTTGCCTCCTTTTAATGCGATCTTTAATGCAAGTTTATTATTTTCGATGGTGATAAAATCATTGCTGCCAGTATTTGCACCACTGAATGGTCCAAGTTGTTTTACATCTGACTTTGCAAGTTCCTTCTTTCCGGTATTCGAATCCTGTGCAACAGGTTTAACCGCAACAGAGTCGATTTTAGGTTCATTTCGTGTAACTCCAAGTTTCAGGTTAATTTCATTTAATTTAAGAACAACATTTGCCTGATTTGGCTTTATGCGCATGGCATTCATGTACTCTTCCCTGGCCTTTTCATAATCACCCTTATTATATAGTGAGTCTGCCACTACAACGGTTTTTTCGAAGGCTTTATTTAACCGGCTGGTATTATATATGCTGAATCCGAAAAAGATTAAGAATATTATTACGATACCGGTTATTGTATTTTTATCCATTATATTAATACGATTTGATGTAAGTTACTATTATATAGTTATACAAGCTTTAACAAACTGAACAAACAGGGGATGAGGATTTATGACTGTACTGCTGTATTCCGGATGGAATTGAACACCGACAAACCATTTGAGCTCAGGAATCTCCATTATTTCCACAAGACCTGATTCAGGATTAATTCCGACAGGAATCATACCGTGATCCTTAAAGTTGTCAAGATACTTGTCGTTAAATTCATACCTATGTCTGTGTCGTTCGACTATATCAGTTCTGCCATAAGCCTGATAGGCTTTGGAATTAATGTCAATTTTACACTTATATCCTCCGAGTCTCATTGTACCTCCCTTATCAATTATACTCTTCTGTTCCTCCATAAGGTCAATTACAGGATGTTTTGTTTTATGATTTATTTCGGTAGAATGTGCATCGGAAAGATCCAGAACGTTTCTGGCAAATTCAATAACAGCACATTGCATTCCAAGGCATATGCCAAAGAATGGTATATTATTTTCACGGGCATATCTGACTGTCAGAATCTTTCCATCAATGCCTCTTGATCCAAAACCAGGGGCCACCAGGATTCCATTTAATCCATTAAGCCTTTCCGCAACATTCTTTTCTGTAATATCTTCAGAATGAATATAATCAACAATAACTTCACATTCATTTTCAGCGCCGCTATGAATAAAAGATTCAGCGATGGATTTATAGGCATCGGGCAATTCAACATATTTACCTACCAGTCCGATACAAACAGTATGTTTTGGGTTTTTCAACCTCTTGAGAAATTCCCGCCATTCCGTCAAAGGCGGATTTTCTGAAACAGGTAAAGAAAGTTTTCGTAACACAGTCTGATCGAGTTTCTCATCAAGCATTTTCAAAGGCACTTCATAAATTGTTGATACATCAACTGATTCTACAACTGCACTTTCTTCAACGTTACAAAATAATGCCACTTTTCGCTTAATATCGCCGGTCAGATTTCGCTCGGTCCTGAGTACAAGAATATCAGGCTGTATTCCATTTTCAAGCAGGACTTTTACAGAATGCTGAGTAGGTTTTGTCTTAAGTTCGCCGGATGCCGAAAGATAGGGTACCAGGGTCAGATGAATTACAATACAATTCTGAGATCCGAGTTCCCATTTGAGCTGACGGACTGATTCAATATATGGTAATGATTCAATATCACCTACTGTACCTCCTATTTCCGTGATTACGATATCGAATTTATTTCCTGAGCTTACTAACTTTATTCTTCTTTTTATCTCATCGGTGATATGCGGGATAACCTGAACGGTTTTTCCGAGATAATCGCCTTTTCTTTCTTTATTAATTACTGATTGATATACTCTTCCTGTTGTCACATTATTTGCCTGGCTGGTAGGGACATTCAAAAACCTTTCATAATGACCGAGATCAAGATCAGTTTCGGCTCCATCAAGTGTAACATAACATTCCCCATGTTCATAAGGATTAAGAGTTCCGGGATCGACATTAATATAAGGATCGAGTTTCTGAATAGAGACAGAATACCCTCTTGCCTGCAACAATTTTGCAAGCGAGGATGAAATAATACCTTTACCCAGTGAAGATGTAACTCCCCCTGTTACAAATACATACTTAACGTCTGTCAAAGCAAGAAATTTTACAGTTATTTTATCTGAATATATTTTTCCTTAATCGTCAAGACCAGACTGGTCAATCATTTTAACCTTCTCCTCCAGTATCTTTATCATCTTCTTGGCATTTTCAATCTTCTCTTCCACTTCTTTAATCATATTGTCAGCTTTGCTGGATTTTGCAAAGAATCCAATATTATTTTCCCAAAGGACAATATCTCCCTCAAGTTGTTTTATTTTGGTAAAGAATTTTTCCCGTTCATTCCTTACTTTACGGGATGCCTTTGGATTTGCTTTTAAGTTATCAAGCTTGGTCTTATATTTAAGGATATTCTTATCATCTTCACCAATTTTAAGCCTGTCAAATTGCTTATTAAGAGCGTTCCTATACCTGTTCGTGATATCTTCCTTCACGTTAAACGGTACAAAACCGATATCGGTCCATGTACGCTGAATCTCTTTCAATCTTTCAAACGCAGCCTGCACATCTGCTCCTGGGTCAAAGCTTTCAAGCTCATTAATAATTGCTGTTTTTGCTTTAAGATTATCCTCGTAGGAGTTATCAAGTGTAGCAAAAAACTCAGCCTTCCGGTTGAAAAAATGATCACAGGCTTTCCTGAAACGCTTCCATATTCTTTCAGATTGTTTTCGTGGTACCGGACCAACATCTTTCCATTCTTTCTGAAGCTTGATCAAAGCATCGGATGTTGCTTTCCAGTCAGTGCTTTCCTGATGGGATTCGGCCTGGATGCATAATTCCGTCTTAATTTGCAGATTATTTTGTTGCACCTCCTTATTGTCGGCATAAAAGCCTCTTTTCTTCTCAAAAAATGCATCGCATGCATCACGGAAACGTTGATAGACTTTATTATTTTGTTTTTTTGGAGCAAAGCCAAGGGTCCTCCACATTTTTTGAAGATCAACAACAACTTCACCTTTTTCATCAAAATCCTTGAAATTCTTTAATTCAAGAAGATTAATTTCTTCAACCTTTTCACAAAGAGCCATTTTGGCTTCAAGATTTTTACGTTGATCATCCTTTTGCTTCTCAAAATACTCGTGGTGTCTTTTATTTATTTTGGAAGTTGCTTCTTTAAATCTTTCCCAGATCTCGTTTTTTGATTCCGGTGGTACAGGACCGATTTCCCGCCATTGGTCATGATAATCCTGAAGCAAGCGAAAAGCATTGATCGGATTAGGTTCAAGAAGAAGTTCTTCGGCTTTTTCGCAGAGTCTTACTTTTGATTCCAGGTTTTTCCGAAGGTCAAGATCTCTTAATTCTTTATTGATTTTTATATAATCATAGAAAATCTCAACATTATGATGATAATTTTCCCAAAGATCCTTTAGTGAATTTTGCGGAACAACTCCTGTTGTATGCCAGTCATTCTGAAGAGCTCTGAATTCATGAAATGTCTTATTAATAGATTCTTCCCTATTCACAAGATCCTTAATCTTATCTATGATTTCATACTTTTTTCTGAGATTATCAAATTTCTCAGCTTCCTGTATTTTAGAATAATCAGTTTTCTTCTCCCGGTACTTATCCAGGAGTTCCTTGATCCGATGGTCGAGCGGATCAACATAGATCTTATATTCCTCTATTTTCCCCCCACCTTCAAGAAATTTACTTTTTCTTTCCTCGGCCTCTGCTCTTAATTTCTTGTAAAAGAGGCTTTTTATTCTGTCAACGTCTTCACGGATTTCTGCGGGAGCCCTGTTATCAACTATTAATCCGAGTGTCTCAACAAGTTCACTTTTTGAGTAACTGGAATAGTCGACCGGAGGTAATTCAATATCATCAAGATTATGAAATTCCTCTTGAGCCGGCTTAGTTGTTTGGTGTTCTGCAATTGGCTCCTTTTCTGCAACTTCACCAACTTGTTCTTCAATTATTTCCTTGTGTACAGCTTCAACCGGAGCAGTTTCTTCAGCGGCAATACCGGCAGGTTCGACAGCCGCAAGTTCAGTTTTTCTCTCATCCGTAGATTCATCAGCTTTTCCATTTGCTGCGAATTGTTCGTCTTGAACAGAGGCATTCGGATTTTTCTTTGTCATATTCAATCCAATTATAGTTCAGCGTATTATCTCTTAGTACCAACATGTCAATCCATGTAAATTTCAGAGTACGAAAATATTGAAATATTTATTAATACTCAAAGTTTTATCGGAAATTAATGTGAGATTATGGGATAATGGTAAATGTCTCGACTACAATCATCTCAGTTAATTCAAATTGACCGCTACAAATCATAATAGTTTTTTTGCAATAAATAGTATCTTTATGACAATTTAAATCTAAATAACAATTTGTGTTTTGAAGGAAAAATGAAACTTTATTAATATGAAAGATAAATTTCAGATCATATTGTTTGCTGTTCTTTTTGTATTTGTCGCATTTCGTCTCTATAACAAATACTTTAAAAAGGATGAGATCAAACCCGGTAGTCAGAAAAAAACGACTTCATCTTTCACATCCTCCTCAAAGGATGATGATTACGAACCTTACGCTAAAAAATAACTTACCTTATCTCTTATTTTTTGAAAGAAGATAACGGAACGGATCGACTATTTTTTGCAACAGTCGCATATCCTCAGTAATTATCTCTGCGGTTCCCTGCATATTCTGGGTGAATTCAAGTTGCCTGTTATAAAGTGTTTTCAGTCCGTCAGGCAATTCGATTTCAATAACATAGGCATCACCGGATGGAACAAGCGATTTTGTTTTTATTTTTCCACGAACCATCCCATATTCTAGGTAAGGAAAACTGCTGAGCTTAATGTTTACCTGCTGACCAATGGCTACTTTTCCTGAGCGTTCCATTTTCAGATCTATCCGGCCAATAAAGTTGCCCTGATTAGTCGGCACAATAGTAAGAACCGGTTCATCCTTAATAACGGATTGATTTTCGCTCCAATACTTGGTAAATGTTACTGTTCCTGAGACTGGAGATACCAGCAAATAGTTAATTTCCCAAATGTTGATCTCTGCGCTGAGATTGCGGAATGACTCCTCCAGAGTGGATGAAAGCTTCTCCAGGTCATCTGATCGCATTATTGAATATTCCGTTAACTGCTGCTGCATTGATGTCAGCTCGATGTTTTTTGCCGAATGCTGAAGCCGTATTTCCTGCAGATCTATTCTCTGCCTGATTAAAGCCTGCCTCGATTTATCATAATCACTTTCAGAAATAGTTTTACCTGCTTTGTAAAGGCCCGAATCCCTCATAAAACGCTTATTATCAAGTTCCAGGTTTTCAGAAAATAATTTCTCACTTTCTTTTAACCTGTCGATATAAAAACTTGTGCCGATAATTTCTTTTTTTACAGTCTGAATTTTATTTCCATAGTAGTCATTTCGGAAGAAGTTATTTAAATCAGAAAGATTCTTACGGAATGTGCTGTAATATATCTGAAGTTCCCCCAGTTCTGTCAATTCCGGAACAGTGCTATTCAGCAAAGAGAGAGGATGTGTAGCGGTATCGACAAATTGACGCAGTATCTCAAATTCCTTGAACGAAACAGCGCTTTCCATAACTGCAAGCACCTGATTTTTAATGACATTACTTTTATTTGTAATGTTTAATTCTTTTATTCTGCCATTTACTTTTGAAACCAGGGTCACAGGAGGATTTTCTGTCGTAATCTCAATTGTAGCCGGGATCAGGTCGGGATATTTAAGGTACCATGAAAACAATAAAAACAATATGAGCACAATGAAAATAAAAAGTGTTCCCCATCTCAGAATTCTTCCGGGAGGATTACCCATAATTTCTTCTATAGGGTCGGAATATTTAATTTCAAGCCTTTTATTTTCCATGTTGAAAATCAGTTCCCAAGTTCAAGCTGGTTTCTGACAAGATTAAAGTATACTCCCTTTTTTGAAATTAAAATATCATGTGTTCCGGTTTCAGCTATTCTGCCTGATTCAAGCACAATGATATTATCGGCATCTTTGACTGTGCTCAACCTGTGCGCAACAATAATTACAGTTTTGTCAATATAAAAATCAGCAAGATTCTCAGCAATCACTTTTTCATTATTTGCATCAAGAGAATTAGTCGCTTCATCGAAGATAATTATATCCGGATTTTTATATACGACTCTTGCAATCAGTAATCTTTGTTTCTGTCCTTCGCTGAGACCATGTCCATTGGCTCCTATTTTGGTATTATAGCCCAGAGGAAGAGATTCAACAAATCCTTTGATATTGGCAATCTCCACAGCGTTCAATAGCTTTGCTTCATCAATTGATTCTGAACCTGTTGCAATATTTGCAGCAAGTGTATCAGCAAACAGGTAACCATCCTGCATCACTGCTCCTACTTTACTCCTCCATGTTCTGAGACTAAGATTTTGAAGCCGTGTATCTCCGATCAGAATCTCCCCGGTCACAGGTTGATAAAATCCGAGAATCATCTTTAAAAGTGTCGTCTTTCCGCTTCCGCTCATACCAACAATGGCTGTCACTTCTTTTTCCTTTATTACAAGATCAATATTTTTTAAAGCAAATGGCGATCGTGGCCCTTCATACTGATAAGAGAGGTTGTTTATATAAATATCCTTTTTATCTGGCATCTTTTTTACCTTCATTTCAGAACCAGACTCTTCATCATTCATCATATGAATTTCTGAAAGCCTGTTAAGACTTAGCCTTGCGTCCTGTGAAACCCTGAAGAATAATATTATCTGGCTAACCGGAACGTTTAATTGTCCTATAATAAATTGCACAGCCAGCATCATTCCAAGAGTCATGCTATTATTAAGAACTGAAGTGGCAGCAACAATTGTCACCAGGATATTAGTGACCTCATTAATAAATGTCGCACCAGCAGACTGATATTGATTTATTGTCAGACCCTTGGTTCTGAGCCTGAATAATGATGCCTGAAGGTTTTCCCATTCCCATCTTTTATTCAATTCACTTTGCGTAAGTTTAATCTCCTGCATCCCGTTCACCATCTGAATGAGTTTGCTGTTTGTAATAGCCATTTGTCTGAACCTCTGATGATCAAGCTGCCCTCTTGACTTCATAAAAAGTGAAACCCATATTATGTAAAGAACAGAACCTGTGAGGAAAACCAGAAGGATTTTAAAACTATATAAAGCCAGAACTATACCAAATACGATAAGATTGAAGAATGAAAAAAGGATACCAAGTGATGCTGAAGTAAGGAATTCTTCAATGCGGTTGTTGTCATCAATACGCTGAAGAATATCTCCTGTAAGTTTTGTATCAAAAAAGGCAATTGGCAAAGCCATTAGTTTCTGGAGGAAACCTGATACGATAGTTACATTTACTCTGGTTCCGATATGCAGTAAAAGCCAACCTCTAATGAACTCAACTGACATTCTTCCGACTACCAGGGAAAGTTGGGCAAAAAGGATCAGGTAAATAAAACTTATATCACTATTATTCAGCCCAATATCAATAATGGACTGTGTCAGAAACGGTATTATCAGTTGTATCAGGCTGCCAAGCACCAGTCCAAGAATTAGCTGGAAAAGATACTTTCTATAAAGCCTGAAGTATTTCCATAAAAACCGGAATCCGGAAGATCTATCAACTTCATCTTCATTTTCAAAAAATGATGGATTTGGTTCCAAAATAAGAACCAGACCTACAGGCTGATCATCCACAACAGTCCCTGACCAGTTTTTAATGAACTCCTGAGAAGAGTAATTTGTTAGTCCAAATGCCGGATCAGCAACATATATCTTCCCGTTTTGTATTTTATAAACAACTACAAAATGCTTCTGTCTCCAATGAACTATACATGGAAGCGGAACGTTTTCTTCAAGCCTCTGAAAGGATATTTTTACACCCAATGTTCTAAAACCGAGTGAATCAGCTGCTTCAGATAAACCCAAAAATGAGACACCCTCTTTTGTGATGTAACATCGTTTACGCAGCGTTTCAAGAGAAAAGTTCTTTTTGTAAAACCCTGTTACCATCTTCAGACATGATGGTCCGCAATCCATTGCATCGGGTTGTTTTACAAAGGGGAAAGACATTTTAACTATTTACAAATGCATTAAACAGTAGGTAAAGATATTTATATTTTGGTAATGGAGAGATGGCACTGTATAAATTCAGTTATGCAATAATTAAAATGAAAACGTTTTGCTTTTGGAAATACTATATTTGTCAGTTTATTGCAGCAAAATACCAGGGCTTGTTTAGAAAACTGACAGATAACAGCATTGTCGAAGGAATTCGTTGTCAGGACGAAAAAGTCCTTGGTTATATATATGACCATTATTTTCAGACGATTAAAAATCATGTCTTACAAAACAGCGGCTCAATTGAAGATGTATCTGATGTGTTCCAGGATACTATAATCGCACTATATCAGCAGATCTCTGAAAACAATTTCAATCTGACATCTGATCTTAAAGGATATTTTTTCGGAATTGCCAGGAACATCTGGAATACCCAGCTCAGACGTAAGAAACGGATTCTTGAATTAAATGTCGATATTCCTGAAGAGGAGGATTCAAATGATCTTTCTGATCCGGCACTTGAAAGAATTCTGAGCAGATCATTTAAGAAGCTTAAACCTGATAGTCAGACCGTCCTAACACTCTTTTATGATGGTTTGTCATATGAGGAGATTGCATTCAAAATGAACTTTAAAAATGAAGCCTACGCGAGAAGGAAGAAATATTTATCAAAAGAGGCACTATTGGATATTATAAAAGAAGATCCTGAGTACCAGGAATATCAGCGCTTTTTAAAATAGATAATTGTACCTGATAAAAGAAGAAGAGGAATTAAGATTGCGATAAACTTTACTGTTAAAGAGTAATAAATAGGGGAATCATCTCCGTAAACAACAAGAGTTGACCAGAAGAAAGGTAAAGACCTGACAGTACCTGCACTGTTAAGATATTTAATACGAGCCTTTCTTAAAGCCTCGCTCTTGGAGTCACCGTTTTTCAGATTTCTATAAAAATATTTAACGATATCGGTCCCTGATTTGTCATTAACTTCCCAAAGCGACATTACTACAGATTTACTTCCCGAGTAAATAAATCCTCGTGCCAGGCTAAGTATTCCCTCTCCTTTTCGCAAATTGCCCACTCCTGTATTACAGGAACTTAGAACCACCATCTTGGCTTTTAGAGGCGTGCCATAGACTTCAAAAGCATTCAATCCGGTATTGTCAAGGCTGTCTTTTACAATTGAAAAGATCAGTTTTGAATATGCGGGGTTCAGATTATTGATATATGTGTGCATGGCAAGATGCACAATATCAAACTTTCCGGCCATTTGTTTGTAAGCAGATTCAGTTGCATTTTTCCCCGTATAAAGAATGCCCCGTGTAATCATGGATACAAATTCAGCTTCATCCACAGCGTAAGGTAATGCAAGTAGTATTCTTCCTGTTGACTGTCTGTCATTCAATATTGAGTCAAGGTAAATCGGCATATTGTATGTTGGTGCAAATACAATTCCTGAATTGTGCAATACAGGTTTTGCTTTTTCATACTCAGCAAGCAGAGTAGCAGAATATTCATAGGTTATCTGGAACTCATTCATCAGATAAGGCAATTTCCTATAAATAAGATCATCTCTGATTTGATTACCTGTAAGAAGAGCTTCAAAAGGCAGATAAGAAAGAATATTATCAGGTGAAATAATCAGATTATCGGAAATAAGAAATTTTTTTATCGGTGCAATCAGAATTGAGTAAAGTTTATACCCGTAAAGCTGATATATTTTGAACTCGTCCGCTGATTTTTCATCTAAGTCTGGTGAAGTCAGTAGTTTTCTGAACCCTTTCACCATAGAAAAGAATGAAGTATCTACTTTTTGTGTAATAAGTTGCCGGTTTCTGCTATTTAAAACAAAAGTATATAATAAAGAATCTGTTAAAATATAACTCAGATAATTATTGTTTTTTCCAATAAGACCTGGAATTGCACCCGTACTGATCACTTTCGTGTTGTACTTCAGAGTGTAATAATCGGGGTAGTTCTTTTCAAAAACTCTGATCAGAGAATCTCTTCGGTCTACTGCACCCAGCAAATAATCTTTCCAAAGACCTATCTTCCTTGTATCAGGGTATTCCTTATTTTCTTCATCAGTAAGAATTGAACTATAATATCCGATATTCCGTTGAATTTCTTTCTCTTCATTTGCCAGGGTAATAGGAATGTGATTCTGGATTGCCTTCATTTCCCTGGTAGAAGCGAGAAGGCTTGCGACTTTACTTTTTTCTGAAAACTCGAAAGCTTTCTCAAGATAAATTTGCTCATTTGTTTTTTTGTAACATTCATTCAAACAACTTATTGCATCTATATATGAATCCCCGTACTTGTCTCCTAGCAGTAACCTGCTTCCTTCTTCACCAATACCTAATCTTATCTTTTCGAGCACATTTATGATCAGCTCTGAAGTTCCTGCTGCAGCCTTCAGGATCAATGAATCATTTGTCTTTTTGTACTCACTCCATAATATCTGGTATTTGGTCTTTAGTATTTTTATTGATCTCACCTCAGGTTTAATTGACTCAGGGTTCATTAACAGTTTCCCTCTTAGGTTATCCGATTTTAAAGGGAAAAGTAATGTTTGCAATGAGTCAAGAGCCTTCAGGTTTTCAGCATCCTGAAAAAGGCATAATGAATAACCAAGTATCACTTCATCTCTGTATTGCTTATCCCATGGGTGATCATATATGTATCTGAAACATCGAAGATATGTTTCTTTTGCCAGGGGTTCATTTATGTTAAATTCACACAAATAATCAGCATAGTTTCTTAATACAGTGTAATAATTACGTTGGTCGAAAACATTAGTTAATTGTACCTTCTTAAGAAAATCTGATAAAAGCGCCTCCCCCTTTTTTGCGAGACTATCATTTCCAAGAATTACTGCATAGTTATTAATCAGACCAAAGGCCATTTGGGAGAAATCATTTTTTATCAGTTTCATTCCCTTTTCATAATAGTAATATGACTTCTCTCTTGATCCAAGATAATGATAAGCTGTCCCAAGATTGTCGAGAACATTAATATAATTTATTTCTTTGTAATTAAGTTTGTCATAATATGTTTCTGCCTTTTCAAGGTTACTTATTGCCTGTTCATAATTTGCAAGGCAGGAGAAAGCAACACCTTTGGCTTGATAAAGAGAAGCCATTGAACCGAGTGTAACAGAGTCAGGGTGTAATTGTGCAATTTTAAGTCCCTTATTTATCCAAATAATTGCCTGTTCATAATCTCTTATATTCATATTAATAATAGAAAGCCCTAAATAATCATCAATAAGAGAGATATTTTTACCATAAAAAAGATGCTCGTCATTTTCGGTCAATATTGCCATATAATTAATAGCCTGGTTAAAATCACCAAGATTAATGTAAGCACTTCCCAAATTATATAATGATTTTGAATAATTTGGACTGAGTTTTAATCTTGCTTTTTCAAGTATCTGAATAGCTCTTTTAAAATATAAAAGTGCATTATTACTGTTTTTATGATCCCGGAAATAGACTCCCACAATATAACAGGCGTCGGCCAGGTCAGAGCTATCCGATTTGGTTCCATGGTTAATAAAGAATATTAAACTATCGACTTTAAGATGTGCTGAAGCAGTATCTTTTGCAGGATTAAGTTTAGGGACTCTGGAATTAATACTTCTCAGATCTGTTGTTTTCTGCTGAATATCTATTACCTGACTACTGTTTTCTATTTTGGAGGGAACTGGTTCAGATTCAGTTTCAGAATATGCAGTGCAAATAAAAGACGAAAATGAGCTAATAATTAAGCAAAGTGCCAGGTGATAAATTATTATCACGATTGGTATTTTATTATAATTTCTTCTGATCATTTTTCCCTTTCTTCCGTCTAAAAGTAATTATTTAAAACTAAAACCTGAGCAGAATTCATCCAAATTTAGAGTCTGTATCTTACTGGATTTTACCATCTTTAAAAATTTATAAAATTTTCTTAATTTTTTCGTGTCACAAAAGAGGCTTGTGTGACATGTATATCTGAAATTATGAATTACCCTGAATTATTAACAATTTAAAACTAAGATTATGAAAACCCTGAATTTTGACATTTTTGAATTATATCAGCTTACAAACGAAGAGATGATTTCAGTACGTGGCGGCGGAGAAAATGACGGCGATCCGACTCCAACTATTCCTACACTTCCGATAAAAACTGATATTTAACAATTTTTCGGGATTGAATTTTTCAGAAAAAATCTAATATACGTTCTGTCAGCCTTGGCAATGCGGCTGAAAATATATAGGTTCGATTTCCAAGTCATTGGATCACTTTAGGTTGAGTAAAGTCTAACAGGCCAATAAGGTCAGTGTTCATTAAAGTAACTGATGTTACAAGGTTATGGAAAATTATAATGGTTATAATATGATCGGAAAATAATATATTATATTAGAATACAGTTTATTAGCTAGTCGTAAACATCTAATTTTAAATAGTGCTATGAAAACAATTGATTATTCTTATTTTATTGAAAAGTATATTGCCGGTGAGATGGAACAGACGGAGAAAATCTGGTTCGAAAAAGAACTCGAAGGCAATGAATCGCTGCAAAAAGATTTGCTTTTAAGAAGAAAAGCAGATGTAATTCTTGAAAGACATGATATTGTATCATTAAGAAATAAATTAGTCTCTATTGAAAAGGCCAGGAAGGATGAAATGGTTAAAAACGAAAAACTCCGTTCGCCGAGATTCAGGTATGCAGCAATATTTACAGGTCTGATCATTATAGGGAGCATCGTTATTCTTTCATACAGAACTGAGAGCCCTGCTGAAATTTACAAGAAATATTATCATGTCTACGATAATCCTGGCTATTCAAGATCAGCTGAAGCTAATTATAATGAAGCCATTGACTATTTCAATAAAGGAGAATTCAGAAAAGCGCTTGAAGGTTTTCAGGCTTATCTGAAAAACCGACCGGAATCTTCGCAAATTGAGTTTCTCAGTGGCGTTTCCAAAATGGAAATAAGAAGTTTCCCGGATGCGGAATTATCATTTAAAAAAGTCATAAACAAAAAGATAAATTCTTATACAGCTGATGCAAACTGGTACCTTGCAATGTGTTATATAGCCACGGAGGATAAAGTCATGGCAAGATATCAGCTTCGAAACATTGTAAAATCGGAAAGCATCTATGAAAATAAAGCAAAAAAAATTCTCAGACATTTATAATGTTATGAGGCATTGTTTCTATGATAAACGAATCAGGTAAAAATATAATCAATGATCATAAATCTCAACCGCTGGCGAGAGAAAGCGGGGACGATATTAAGATAAATATCCTGAACATGATAAACTGTCCGACATTATTAACAGGCATGTCTCACGAAATGAGAACTCACATGAATTCGATAGTTGCTTTCTCATTCCTCATGAATAATAGCGGATATAATGAAAACGAAAAGGAAGAATTCAGTAATCATATTCTTAGTTCATGTGAACAATTAATGTGTCTTTTTGACAATTTTCTCGATTCAGCAATAATTGATACGGGTAATTCAAAAACTGATCTGAGAAAATGTAAAATCAGCAATATTCTTGATGAACTTCTTGTAGAATTCAGGGTCATTTTGAAAAGAGAAGATCATAAAGAACTGGTGCTGATACTTGAGAATCAGTTGTCCGAACAGGATGAAATATATATTGATTCAAACAGGATTTCAAGGGTTATTCGTAGTTTATTTCAGAATGCATTGAGCAATACCAAGTCAGGGTATATCAAAATTGGTTACTATTTCAGGGATAGTAATATAGTTTTTTATGTTCTAGATTCTGGCCAGGGTTACAATAAATGCAAAGAATTTCTACAAACTGAGAATCTGAATGATTCGCTTAGCAGGCATAATGATACATGCTCTGCAATAAATCTAACACTAGCCAGAAAACTTTTAGTCCTTATGGATGGTATAATCTGGATTGAAAACAACGGACTAATGGGAACGGGGTTGTATTTTTCCGTTCCCTTTAAGGAAGAAGGTAAATCAAAAATTCTTAACAACAATTATTTAAATCCCAGGATTGCAATCTGATTGGATTGCTAGGAAAAGCGAAATAATAGTCTGCAAATAAGCTTTATTAACGAAAGAGGCCTCTGGCGAGGTCTCTTTTATTGTTCTGTACCACCAGTAATTCTTATTTCAGTGCGCCTATTGAGTTTACGTCCATCGTTAGTGATATTATCTCCTAATGGTGATGCAGATCCAAATCCTTTAAAACTAAGCCGTTGTGAGATTATCCCCTTCCCTGCAAGATAATCCAAAACTGATCTGGCTCTCTTTTGAGATAGTTCCAGATTATAGGCATCAGTTCCGATAGCATCAGTATATCCATCTATTTCGACAGTAATCTTTTTATTGTCAGAGAGAAGTTTTACCAGTTTGTCAAGCTCTGAAAAAGACTCCTTTGTTATCTTCCATGAATCAAATTCATAAAATACATTTGAAAGTACCATCTTTTCTCCCACCCGAATGGGACTCAGATCAATTCTCTTAATAAATGGCTCTGTGGCTGAATGTATTCCTTTTAGCATGAAATTATCCGAATAAAAAAGGTAACCCTCTTTACTAACGTTCAATCCATAGTTATTGTCGGGTGGCAGACAAACAAGGAATGTACCGTAAATATCTGTGGAGTTAGCCGCCAAAACATGGCCTGAAGAAAGGTTTATCAATTCATACCTTGCATTGAGAAGTTTTCCGGTCCCTTTTTCATAGACATGTCCTTTAAAATAGGATACAGGCGCTGGTCGTACTGATGCATAAAGAGTAAATGAATAAATATCTTTGCCATGTTTTTCATCCCGTTTGGTTGAATAGTAAGCATTTTGTCCGCTTGCATCAATGATCAGACCTAATTCATCATTATAAGTATTGATCGGATATCCAAGATTTTTAGGTTCAGTCCATGTTGTGTCATCATTCATTTTGGTAACGTAAATATCATATCCACCCATACCTACTCTGTCATTTGATGAAAAATAAAGTGTTTTGCCATCAAAATGAATAAACGGTGACATTTCATCGCCAGCTGTATTAATAGTTTTTCCAAGATTAACAGGAGTGTCCCATTTTCCTTCTTCGCTCATAATTGAATACCAGAGATCCATTCCACCAAGTCCTCCTGCCCTGTTACTGGAGAAAAAAAGCATGCGTCCGTTCGAGCTTATTGAGGGCTGAGATTCCCATGCCGGTGAGTTTACCGGGGGACCTAAATTCACAGGTAATGACCAATTATTCCCATCGAAAGAAGAATAATAGATGTCACATCTCCCCAATCCGTCTGGTCTTTCGCAGGCTGTAAAGTACATATACCGACCATCTGAAGACAAAGACTGTGCCCCTTCATTCTGAGAAGTATTCAGAGGATAACCTGCATTAACTGCCTTTCTCCATTTGCCATTATCAAGATGGCTGATATAAAAATCCTCCTGCGTCTTTTGACTGGACATTCCGGCAGAAGTCTGTCTTGTAAACATAAGAGTCTGTCCATCAGCTGTTATTGAAGGCCAATATTCATCTTCAGAAGTATTAATGGAATCACCAAGACTTTCCGGGTTGAATGGGACAGGATTACTCATTGCTTCCATCGCAAATTTGCTGTCCTCGAGACTCTTTAATGCCAGTGCCTTGTTTTTCTCTGAAATTCCTGGTTGCAGCAGATATACCTTATAATGAATGAGTGCGTCGGCATATCTTCCTGACATCATTTCAGCATTGGCTAAAGGGAAAAAGACGGGCTTATAGAACAGGGAATCAATCCGTACTGCCCTCCTGTAATAATCTGCAGATTCTGTAAATCTTCTCTGTTTGGACATCATTTCACCAAGAAGCATATAAGCCTCATAGAATTTAT